>Ga0081539_10000719_pt1 | contig 66315 bp, 76 predicted proteins | sample TabmetS4T2R2_FD_71023 | JGI IMG/M metagenome (GOLD analysis project Ga0081539, IMG submission 71023) | Tabebuia heterophylla rhizosphere microbial communities from the University of Puerto Rico - S4T2R2 | ecosystem: Host-associated > Plants > Roots > Rhizosphere ...
GAAGAAGGAGTTGCCGATTTGCAGGGCGTTCCACCGCATCACTCGCCTGCGCGAGCAGGTGCGCAATCCTGCTGTGCCAAACTCACGTTGACTTTCAGAGGAGGAGTTGTAGCTGACGGCGCGGCCGTCGTTGCGGAAGGTGTCGGGTTGAGCGCGTGGCGGGTTTGTTGTTTCTTCAGGTCAGTCGCGCCCGCGTAGCTGCACGCCGCAGCTTCTGTGAAGCGGCGCCCCGCGTCAAGCACTGAGATGTGCTTCACGTTTTCAGTTGTACAACGCGTGATCGCGAGATGCTGCTCAAGCTTCTGTTCGCGCTCTCGATTTGGCGAGATGCCCTCGCCGGCGCAGTGGGGAATGCGGTGGAGCGTGGCGCTGAACTAAACTACGGTCTCGCCTGCGGCCATTAGCTGCGTCGCGCTCACGCTCCGTGGTCAGTCACCTCTCGATCTGCCGGTCTGAGTCAGGCGGCGATTCGATGTCGCCGCCCCTGATAACTGGAGTTGTCCCGCCAGACGGCGTAGAGAATCCCTGCGAGGCGCCGAGCGAGGGCGACCGCCGCGATGCGCTTGCCCCGGCGCAAGGCGATGCGTTCCGCCCACGTGCGGAGCGGTGCCGCGTCAGGATCGCTGGAGCGCAGCACGCGCCAGGCCGCCTCAGTCAGGAGCCACCGCGTCCGCGAGTTGCCCCGTTTGGTAATGTGGCCACGGAGCTGGCGCTCGCCCGAACTAAACTCACTCGGCACGAGTCCGAGATACGCCTGCACCTGGTGCGCGCTCGTGAAGCGGCGCACATCGTCGAGCGCTGCGACGAACGCGATCGCCGTCACAGGGCCGATGCCCGGCACGGACCGCAGACGTGGCACGATCGGATCACTCGTCGCCAACTGCGTCAGATGGTCATTGGCGCGCTCGATCTCATCGTGCACCGGACCGAGCAGCGCCAGGAGCGGCGCGAGCTCCGCGGCGACGTGCGCCGGTAGCTCCAGCTCAGCGAGCTTCGCCACCGTGTGCTGGGGCTCGCCGCTGCGCAGCCGTAGCCCTTCGCGCCGGACGAACGCCTTCACGATCGCCACGTAGCGGGTCCGCGTGCGCACCAGCGCATCGCGCACGGTGAGTGCCGAGCGCAGATGCCGCCGCGCGTCGGACACTCGATGAATCGCGTGGTACGTCCCCCGGTAACATGCCTCGCACAGCGTCCGGGCATCGCGCTTGTCCGTCTTCACTTTCTTTGATCGCGTGGCGTACATCGGGGCGAAGCCCGGATCCGCCACGACCACCTCGTGCCCGAGCGACTCCAGGTAACGAGCGACCCACTCACTCTCTGTTGCAGCCTCGAGCAGAATACGGGCGCGCGGCCGCGTCGCGAACATCGCATGGAACGCTCCGCGTCCCGTGACGATCCGCTGCTCGATAAACTCGCCAGTCTCCCTGCGAATGCAGATCTGGCTCTCGCGTTTGTGCAAATCGACTCCTATCGTTTCCATGGCGGCTGGCCTCCCGGTTTGTGCCCCGTCGCGAGACGGTGAGCACGTCAATCCTTGTGGGGCATCTTGCCACCACGTCGCCGTGGAGGTCCAGCCGCTTCATTCCAACTAAACTCCGTCGCGTTAGCTGGACCATCAACCAACGACGTCCATCGAAAAAATCTCGCGCGTGTCTGGCACGCCCGATCGACCGATCGAGCACCCATTTCAATACGACAACACCTTTGTCCGCGAGACGCTTCATGAGGGCACGACGCGACTGAAGATCGGTCTTCGCGGTGGGCAGAGCACCGTGTTTCGTGTGCTTGGCGGGCTGTTACGACCTCCCTACCGCATTCTGTACTTGCTTCACACGTCGCCAATCGGCTCGGCCCTCGGTCGTTACGAAAGTCCCGATTTGGCGGCCGAAGATGTGGAGTTCTTCAGTGACACCTTTGGATGCTTCGTTGCCGAGGATGCTCGGCACGATGTCTGGCTCCATTCCATGTCTGACGGAGGCACCGTCGTCATTGATCGTTACAACATGGTATATGTGTACGGCCCGCTCGAAGACGCGTCGAGGCTATTAAAGAAGGGTGGAGTCCAGGAAGTCGCAGGTTGGGCAGCACCTCAAGTTCCGTATCCGCACGCGCTGCATTATCACCGGGAATTCAATGACCTCGAGCAAAAGCTGTTGACGGAATTCAGCTGGATCCGTAAGCAGCTCACGCCAGACGATGTGCAGTTCTGGTCTGGTCCTGGGGCCAGCTAACGAGGAGTTGTGAGTTCTCTAAATTCTGTCGCTCTTTTTCTCTAAATTCTGTCACTCTCGGCTGAGGGCGGATCAGCTGGCTTTCGCGCGACGGGGGGAGCCTTCCTCCTCGGTTAAGTGACGGGTGCGATACGAGCGACCGCGCAGCGCGAAGTGCACGCCTCGCTCGAGTAGGCGGTCCAGAATGGCTTCCGCGAGGTCGCCATCATGCACGACGTCGCCTAACGCCGCCAGCGGTTTGTTCGTGGTGAGCAGCATCGGTCGGCGCTGGAGATATCGCTCGTTGATCACGCGATAGAGGACGTTCGCCGCATCGGCCGCGTGCGAGAGGTAGCCCAGCTCGTCGATGATCAATACATGGGGGTGGAGATAGGGCCCGAGTGCGGCATCGAGGCGACCCTTGGCCGCCGCACGTGAGAGTTCGCCGATCAGCGCATCGGCTCCGACAAAGCGCGCCTCGTAGCCGTGCTGGATCGCCCGGTAGGCGATCGCGATGCAGAGATGCGACTTCCCGGTACCGCTCGGACCGGAGAAGATCGCGTTCTTCCCCTCGGTCACGAGCTCCGGCCCCAGGTAGCTCCCGAGCATCTGGAGCTTCAGGGCCGTCTGGAAGGTGAAGTTGAAGTCGTCGATCGTCCGGAGGAACGGGAAGCGCGCCTTGCGGACCGCTCGCGTCAGGCGCGTTTCCGCGCGGTGCGCGATCTCTTCGGCCACCAGCGTTTCGAGATAGGTGCTTTGGAGAACTCACAGTGGCGGCCCGTCGTGCTTTGCCGCCACGCCTACATAGCTTCTGACGGCGCACATTTCGGAAGCGGCTGGCTCGCTGCGCTCGCCTGCCGCATTGTTTATTGAGCGCCGCAGCTTAACGCCGGCGCGTTCTATGAGAGCGAGCGTCAAGGGCGGGCTTCGCCCGCGCTGAGCGCCGCGGTGCTTTCTCCTTGGCGATCAGCCCCGACTTCGCATCGGGTGAGACCTTCGACGTCGGTAGCAGTCCAGTCTTTTTCCGCATCGTTCTCGTCGCGTTGGCTCCAACTTCCTTCGCACGAATTGCAAGCGCTCGGGCCGCGCGAGGCGGACCAGGGTTCTATCTGAGACTCGGCACAGAGGGCCGGCCTGCGGCTTATTCGGGTCCTGCGGGAGGGCCTATGGTTAGGCGAGTGCCTCGGCGTGACTGCAGGCCGGGCGAACGCGCCGGGTGAGACTGCCTCCCGCACCCGTGTGCGGAATCCTGAAGCCTCAGCGATTTGAACGTCCCACCGCCGCGGTCTCGAGAATCCGTCGCTAGCGCGTTTGCAACGTCAGTTTCGCTGGATCGTAGCGCTCTCCTGTTTTCCAGAGTCGGAGTGTGATCGCCGCGAGCTTCCGCGTCAGGGTGACGCGGGCGAGCTCCTCACGCATCCCGCGCGCGATCATGCTGTGATAGAAATCCTGTAGCGCGCCGGCGCGTCCGGTCGCTGCGGTGGCCGCGCTCTTGAACACGGCTTTGAGCACTCGATTGTGATTCCGATTGAGGCCGCGGGTCATCGGGGACCGTCGACGCCGCAGCGGGCGGCCATGCACGAGCTGGTAGTCGGCACTCGAGCGGCTGACCACCGCCAGCCCGGTGTAGGCCCACAGGTTCCGCTTCGTGCGAAAGCGCCAAGGCGTCTGCATCGTGGCGAGCAACAGCGCGACGCGCACCGGCCCGAGGAACGGAATGCTGCGCAACACCCGCCATGCGGGATCGCGCCGCGCCTCGGTGAGCATCGCGGCTTTCGCCTTCGGCCGGAGCTCGCTGAGCACATCGAGTTCCGCGTACAGCGTGGCGGCCCGAAACTGCACGCCGCGCTGCGGCAATTGTGCGAGCCACACCGACCGATCGTCGGGATGATACACCCGCGTGCCCGGTGTCCGAATGCCTCGAGCGCGAAACAACGCCTTGAGACGCTGCATCACCCGCGTGCCATCCTGGACGAGATTGCTGTAGGTGCGGGCGAGTTCCTTCAGCGCTTCGCGTTGCGGGCTGCCGTGGTAGACCGCGCGCAACGCGCCGCGCCGCAGCTGTTCCGACAATTGATCGGCATCGGTCCGATCACCTTTGTTCCCCTCCTGGGAGGTGCCGCGGCGATCACAGACGACTACTCGATCGACGAGCGGCGCCAGGAGATCATGGAGCCACTGCGCCTGGGTTCCTTCCTCGAACACGACGTGGATCGCGCCACGCATTCCGCGGAAGAACGCGACAATGGCAGCTGCCTCCGTTGGGAGAATCGTCCGGGCGACAACTCGTCCACTCTCCGCGCGGACTGATGCGAGAGTCGTTGCCTGATGGACGTCGAGCGAGACATACTTGGTCGTACGTTTCATGAGGGTCGCTCCTGGCTGTGGTCCGTGGTTTCTCGACAACTCCACGGTAGCAGTCAGGGGCGTGCTCTCAATATCCGTTAGGCTGCAACCAGTGCCGACCGTGACGACAGGCTCACAAGACTCTGAAGACGTCGCATCGAAACCGCCTAAGTGGTATCGCGGCGGCTTTCGTCTTTATGCTGTCCTTGTTGTGTGGTCATTTCTTTACGCGATCCGGCGGAACGAAATGGCGGTTGCCGTCGGAGTGGCGATCATCTTTGCCAGCTTGCTATGGATGTTTTTGTGGCCCGTATGGCGAGGATCGGGGCGGCCGAAAATACAGGCATTCTTTCGAAGGTTGCCTGGGCTGAGGATGCTGGCGGTCTGGTTTATTGTCGTACTCGTAGTGTGGCTTCTTGACCCAGACCATGGTGCATTTCGGCGAGCCCCAAACGCGTGGATGATCGTGCTAGGTCCTATCGAGTGGGCGCTCATGCTCGGGTTGCCGACGCTCACCTTACGCTGGTTCATCGTTCGACGTGATGATCGAACGACGATGCCATCAGAGAGCGATGTCGCAAAGCCTGCGGGCAGGCAAAAGGGCTCACCGGCATCAGCGCGGCTATGGATATCACGTTGGCATGTTGCTCAGCTCGTGATGGCGTGGGTAGCCGTCGCTCTGGCGACGTTTGGTTTCTCTCTGATGAGCATAAGTGCGAATACGTCGTCGTCGCCGATACTGCGGAACCGTGATCTTGCTGTTCGCGATTCCGTGGCGAAACTTGAACCCAATCTCACACGCGTACGCGACAGCGTTCGAATGCTCGTTGCCGCTCAGATTCCAACGTTTGAAATAGAAGCATTCATTCGGCAACAGGGTTTTCAAGAAGCGACTTTCAAAGGCCCCACCCGCGCGGATGTCTTGCGCGCACGAGCGCTGAAGTACGGAGTAGCGTATCCCGCAATTCTGTTGACCTGTGTGCTTCCTGTTGCTGTCTTCGTGGCCACGTGGCTTTGGTTTGGTGCTCGCGCGAAGCCGCCATCGCCTTCCGGCTCGACGGCAGCCAACGAGGAGACGCGTTATGCCGAAAGACACTAAGTCCTGATGGCAGCACCCTCTCCCGAGTACGGTCACCGCCTCCTTTTCCGACGCGAGTATGATGCGGCACTCGCGGAGTTTGAGGCCGTCCTCAGGGTCGACCCGACGAACTGGCAAGCGCTAGCCGGTGCCGGCCAATCAGCCCACTACCTGGGCCGTTTACCGGAGGCCATCCAGTTTCTTCAGAAGGCGACGAGCAGCAACCCGCGAGAAGCAACCCTCTTTGCCATCTACGGAACGGTGCTTGAGCAGGCCGGCAATCTTGCGGAGGCAAAGAAGTCGATGGGACGTGCGCTTGAGGTCGATCCAGACTTCGCAGAAGGGTTCAACCTCCTGGCAGACTGGCAACGCAAAGTTGGTGAGCTCGAGAAGGCACTACACAATTATGACGCGGGCGTCAAAGCTCTCGCGCGTCGGCTGGTAAGGAGGATGAGCAACCATCCAGCGAATCCGATCATCAAGCATGACGACAATCGTGGAGAAGTGTGGGTCGAGTGCGCGATGTTTGGCGCGCTGTGGCTTTCGAGCGACGCGAACGTAGACAGTCTGGCGTGGCCCACCGGCCATTCGGCCGAAGAAGAGGAGCGCACCGAAGCGCACCGCGGCCTCTACTTTTTCGACGAACGACAGGGCCGTCGCACGATCCGCGTATTCTTGCCCAACTACTTCGCCAGTTTTCGGATCTGGTTGCTGAACGAGCCTATCTTCGAGTTTCTGGTCGGTAATCAGGGTACGATCCATAAGCAGCTGGGGGATGCCGATCTCGCAGAGAAGCGGTTCGCAGAGGCGGATTTGTTCTCGGCACGTCGGCGATCACCGCCACCTTCGGCATAACGATGCAATGAAGCTGACAGCCGGAGTTCTGGATGGCGCCTGCTCGCTGCGCTCGCTGACGCTTGGTTGTGATCCGGCTGCAGCTTATTGCGGCGTTAGGCTGACGATCTAGTGTCTGATGAGTCGATGAAACCAACTGACGACTTCGATGACAGCGTGCTGCCCGAGGCTTTCGAGAAGGCTCGTCGCGTCCTTGAGCGTCATTTCGGACTCCCACAGGGGTTTCTGACCAGGCTTCTCGACGTTGAGGACTGGACGTACGTCCTTCAGCTTCACGCGCTAATGGAGTCGACTGTTGCGCGCATAGTCTGCGAGGCCCTTCCTCCGTCGCTGCACGAATGGGCGCGCAGCCTAAACCTTCAAGGTGGGCGCGGCAGTCTTACTGGCTTGGCGTCTGAACTGAACCTGCTCTCTAAGGCCGAGCTTCGATTGATCGCAGCATTCTCTCGCCTCCGCGCCGATCTCGCACACGGTGTCGAGCACACGAACGTCCATCTCGGCGACTACTTGCGCGCACGCCCCAACGTGCTGGAGGAGCTCGCGCAAGTGATGCCAGTGTTGGCGGTCACTACGGACCGTGGGCCAATTATTGATGCCAAGACCCTTCTGCGAGAGTCACCTCGGAACGCGCTGTATTATGCGATTATGCCGCTGCTAGATCGCGCGTCTGAAGCGAGCATCACAAACGAATATGCACTTCGCATTGAGGCTGGCGACATCCTCACAACTGAAGATGGGCGTGCTCTAGTTACAGAGGATGCGCCCGACATCGCCAAGGCGTTGCACCGTCCAGAGATCTCCTGATCGACGCAGCCTAACGCCATTAGAGAGTTCCCGCGCAAGAGGGTAGACGAAGACGACGCGACGTAGTGACGTCGCTGTTCGGTGCTCGATCGAAGTGGAACCGCGCGGTCCTCGGTCCGGTCGCCTCAGTGGCGACCACACACCATTACGGGCTCGCGATCTGCTGATCGGTCCCAGAGGTCATTCGACGGTCAGACGCCGGCGCCCCAATCAAGGAAGGCGGAGGTACGCGACGCGCTCGCGCGCGCCGGCTCCAGTTAGACGGGCGGGTTCGCCAGGCGTGGCCACTTCGGCGTTTTCGTCCGGCTTAGGGGCTGGCCCTTGAAGGTGCCATTGAACGGCTCCTGGCGTTGGAGGACGAAGTACACGGTGCGCGCGAGCTCTTTGGCGACCAGCGCCCGCGCGACCGCGGCGGGTTTCCGCCTCGGTGGACACCCAAAACCGGCCATTGATGGACACCTGAAAACCGGCCACCACGAGTAGCGATCCGAGACGTTGACGCCGGCGGGGACCGCATGGTCCTTCGCCGCCATGAGCAACGTCTTGAGCGAATCCACACTGCAGCAAGTCGTCGCGCTGGGGCAGCTTGGCTGGTCCCTCCGGCGCATCCAGGAAGCGACGGGCGTCCGCCGGGAGACCGCCAGCGGCTATCTCAAGGCTGCGGGGATTCCGGTGCGCGCCGCTGGCGGTCGACCTGGGGTCTGGCCTCCGCCAAATGCGGCCACCACGCCGGAGGTGTCCACCGACCCCGCCACCCGTTTACCGGCGCGACCGGTCAGCGCCAGCGCGTGTGAGCCGTATCGCGAGCTGATTCGCGACGCGGTCGAGCGCGGCCGGAACGCGAGGGTGATCTGGCAGCAGCTGGTGGACGAGCACGGCTTTCCCGCGCGGTATGCGAGCGTGCGTCGCTTTGTCGCGACGCTGCGGGGGCCGGCTCCCGTCGAGGCGCGCGTGGTCATCCGGACGGAGCCGGGCGAGGAAGCCCAGGTGGATTACGGCGGCGACGGCCCGATGGTCCGGGACGCGAGCGGCAAGTACCGGCGCACGCGCCTCTTCGTGCTGACGCTGGGCTATTCGCGCAAGGCGGTGCGGCTGGTCGTGTGGCGCTCGAGCGCGCAGATGTGGTGCGAGCTGCATGAGCGGGCCTTCCGTCGGCTCGGGGGCACGGTGCGCGTCGTCGTCCTCGACAATCTGCGGGAGGGCGTGCTCACCCCGGACATTTACGACGCCCAGCTCAATCCGCTGTATCGCGACGTCCTTGCGCACTACGGCGTCGTCGCCCTGCCGTGTCGCGTCGGCGATCCGGACCGGAAGGGCAAGGTGGAATCCGGCATCGCTCACACGCAGCAGGCGCTGCGCGGCCTCCGCTTCGAGTCGATCGAGGCCGCACAAGCCTATCTCGATCGCTGGAACGAGCGGTGGGCCGACACCCGCATCCATGGCACCACCAAGCGGCAGGTCACCGCGATGTTTGCAGAGGAGCGGCCGGCCTTGCGCCCGCTCCCCGTCGAGCCCTTCCGGTATTACCGCTTCGGCACGCGCACCGTGCACCTCGATGGCTGTGTCGAAGTCGACGCCTCCTTCTACAGTGCGCCGCCCGGCTGGATCGGCCGCCAGGTGCAGGTCCAGTGGCACGACCTCACGGTCTGGCTGTTGGATCCCAAGACAGGCACGCTGCTGCGCGAACACCTGCCTGCGCCGCGCGGCTGGCATCGCATGGCAGACAGCGATCGGCCCGCGCGCACGCCGCGCAAAACGGTGGCGCTTCTGGCGGCGGCCCATTCGGCCGGCGCGGCGATCGGCGCGCTCTGCGATCACATCCACCAGCACGATGGCGCGATCGCGGTCCGCCGCAGCCTCGGCGTCATCGCGCTCGCGAGGAAACACGGGCCGGCCGTCGTCGAGAACGCCGCCGACACTGCGCTCGAGCTGGGCGTGCCGACGTACCGCTTCCTCCGCCGCTACCTCGAGCGCCAGCCGCCGCTCGCGCTGACGCTCCGCCAGGTCGACCCGCTCATTCGGCAGCTCACCCTCTACCGCGATCTCATCGATCGTCGCACCGCACTCACGGGAGATAGTCCATGAATCTGATCGAACTCGATCACGCGCTCCGCAAGCTCCGGCTCTCGGGCATGGCCGCCGTCCTCGAAGCGCGCCTGCGCCAAGCGCAAGCCGATCACCTGGCGCCCATCGACCTGGTCTCCGCCCTGGTCAGCGACGAGCTCCAGCGCCGGCAGGATCGACTCCTGGAGCGGCGGCGCAAGCAGGCCCGCTTTCGCGACCCGGACCGCTCGCTCGACACCTTCGACTTCACCTTCAACAAGAAGATGAATCGCGCCCTCGTCTTCGAGCTCGCGACGGCGCGCTTCGTCTCCCAGCGCGAGGACGCCCTCTTCCTCGGACCGCCCGGGACGGGCAAGAGCCATCTCGCGCAGGCCATCGGCCACGCGGTGATTCAGCAAGGCTACCGCGTCTTCTATAGAGGCGCACAAGCTGCTGGAAGAACTGACGGAAGCCACGCTCGCCGGCACGCGCAAGGAGTATCTCGCCGAGCTGACGACGGTCCCGCTCCTCATCATCGATGACTTGGGGATGCGGAAGCTGCCGCACACTGCAGCGGAGGATCTGCTCGAGCTGATCATGCGGCGCTATGAACGCGCCTCCACGATCCTCACGTCCAATCGGCCGGTCGATGATTGGGGCAAGCTCCTGAGTGACACCGCCGCCGTGACGGCGCTCCTCGATCGGATGCTCCATCACGCGCACGTCCTCAAGTGCGGGCCTCGAAGCTGGCGCACCAAGCTACAAACCGATTTGCGACCCGACTAAACCCCGAGTAGTCTCACTCAGTCTCGGACGCTCCTGGCGTGGTGGCCGGTTTTGAGCTGTCCACGAGTGGCCGGATTTGAAGTGTCCACCGAGGGGTTGTGAGTGATTCCCCGATTTGGGGTCGGTGGCGATAGCTCCATGCCGCTTGCATGAGCACGTGACGGCAGTGACTGTTGCCGGCCTTCGTGATCGAGCCGCGACGTTCGCGATCGCCGGAGGAGCGTTCGGACGGGACGAAGCCGAGATAGGACATGAGATGCCGTGGGTCATTGAAGCGGCGCCAGTCGACGATCTCCGTGGCGAGCACCATCGCCGCGTACTGCTTGAAGCCGCGAAAGCATTGAATCGTTGTGACAGCCTGAGCGAGCGCGGGACTGAGGGCGAGCGTCTCGATGTGCCGATCGAGCTCCGCACGACGCAGCAGTTTGTACTCGAGCAGCTCGAGGTATTCCCGAAGGACGATCAGATCCTCGGGCGGTAGTGGTGAGGATCGGCCAGCCAGCTGCTTTAGCCACGCACTGTGACCTTTCGTCCAGTTGTTCGCGTCGCGATAGACGTACCCGCGTCTCGCCAGGAACTTCAGCACGTAATGGCGCGATTTCAGAACCTCGCGTTGGAAGACCGCGCGGCAGCGCACGAGATCTCGAACCCGCTCTTCGGCTTCCGTCGGAATGCGGACCGGCGTGAGCTCACCCGCCCGATACAGGCGAGCCAATTCGCACGCGTCGCGCTTGTCGTGCTTGCGCTGTACGCCTGGCCGCTTGGGAATCAGCGAGGGTGCGATCACGTCGCAGACGTACCCCCAGTCGCGCAACGCCCGCTGCAGCATGTAGCCGGCGCTGCTGGCCTCGTAACAGGCTCGGACCTCACCATCCCGCGCAACACGACGGACGAATCGATGCAGCTTGGCCAGATCGTTCGGCAGACGCTCGACACGCGTGGGCGCGTTGGCCAGGCTTGGTAGGACGGCAATCGTAATCGAGTCCTTGTGCACGTCCATGCCGAGATAGATCGTAGAGGAAACTGATGACATGGGCTGGTCTCCATTTCATGCGACAGGCGTATCGTCGCAAGTGTCTGGCGACTCCGACTCACGCGCGAGGAGCTAACCCACGCGAAACTCGGAGGCCAGCCCAGTCATACTTTCTATGCCGGCCACAAAGCTTGCTCAATACGTACACTGTATGTACGTTTGTGAGTGCGCTTCGAATGGGATCCAGCCAAGGCACGCGAAAACGCTCGCAAGCATGGCATCGCGTTCGAGGAAGCGGAGACGGTGTTCAGCGATGATCAGGCAATTCTACTTCCGGATCCTGATCACTCGACCGACGAGGATCACTTCGTGTTGCTCGGGATGAGTGCGAACCTCAGAATTCTCGTCGTGGTTCACTGCTATCGCGAAACAGACGAAGTGACTCGCCTGATCTCGGCTCGGAAGGCTACCCGCTCTGAGCGCGCCCAGTATGGCGCGCGGTGGATGAAATGAGACGCGAATACGATTTCTCGAAAGGACGGCGGAATCCGTACGCGAGCAGACTTAAGCGATCAGTGACCATTCGACTCGACGAACACACGATCGCCTATTTCAAGAACTTGGCGACCGAGCTCGAGATTCCCTATCAGACCCTGATCAACCTCTATCTCCGCGAATGTGCGGGAACGGGCCGGCGTCTCACTATGGAGTGGCGTACGCCACGTCGTGGGGCGGCATAACGCCATTAGAGAGTTTCCGCGCAAGAGGGTAGACGAAGACGACGCGACGTAGCGACGTCGCTGTTCGATGCTCGATCGAAGTGATGACCCCGTGCGGTCCTCGAGTTGGTCGCCGCAGTGGCGACCACACACCATTACGGGCTCGCGATCGACAGATCGGTCCCAGAGGTTAGTCGACGGTCCAACGCCGGCGCCCCAATCAAGGAAGGCGGAGATACGCGATGCGCTCGCGCGCGTCGGCTCCAGTTATGCGGGCGGGTTCGCCAGGCGTGGCCACTTCGGCGTTTTGGTCCGACTTAAGGGCTGGCCCTTGAACGTGCCATTGAACGGCTCCTGGCGTTGCAGGACGAAGTACACAGCGCGGGCGAGCTCCTTGGCGACGAGTGCGCGCGCGACGGGCGACGGTTTCCGACGAGCGGTGTTGTGATAGAAACGTTGAATCTCCGGGAAGTACTGGATCGCGCGCACCGCGGCGTGATGGAAGGCGAGCTTGAGATATTTGTTGCCGTCCTTCGAGCGTTGCTGGCGCGTTTTCCCGCCGGAGTTCTTCGCCGCCGGGACCAGCCGCGCATAGGAGACGAAGTCCTTCACCGTCGGGAAGCGCGCGATGTCGTCAACCTCGAGCAGAATCGTGAACGCGGCGATCTTGCCGATGCCCGGGATGTACAACAGCCGCTGCGCATCGCGCGTGGGAACCAGTCGCGGCGCGAGCTCCCGCTCGATCTGTTTGATGTGCGCGGTGAGCAATGCGCGTTGCTGTGCGAGCATGTCCACGCGCAACTGCACCAGCGGCGGCAGCGCAGCGATGCGCGTCACGTTGTACTGCGCGAGGAGCCCTTCGACGATCAGCCGACACCGCACGTGCTGCGACACCAGCCGCAAGCGCGCCCGCAACAGATCCCGCTCTTCCCGATGCGCGGCACTGATCATGTGCCCTTCCGGAATGAGATCGTTCCGGAGCAACTGCGCGAGCGTGTGGGCATCGACCGCATCGGTCTTCACCTTCGCATAGCTGATCGCCTTGATGTATTTGGAGTGGCCGAGCTTCAGGTCAACCCCGAGCGGGACCAGCAGATCGCGGAGCCAGTACCAGGTCGCCGTGGATTCGACCACGGCGCGATGCGGCCCCGGATGGGCGGCGAAGTACGCGCGCACCGCGGCGCGCGACGTCGGTAGCTCTGCATCTCCGACGCGCGTGCCCTGTGGGTCCACCGTCGACAGGACGATAGTGCGCTTGTGGAGATCGATGCCCCGAATGCAGCATGATGCACTCCCGAGAGACAATGCCCGAGGATACTCTCTGGAAGCATCAAGGAGTTGTAGCCGGCGAAGCGGCTCGCGCGCTGCGCGCGCGTGCGGCAACTTCCATGTTGCGTCGCAGCAGGACGCCAGCGCCTCAGGCTGACCGACTTCATGACACGGAGGACGCGATGTCACTTGGCCGAAGCGTCGTACTTTGCGGAATCTTCGTCGCGCTGCCCCCGCTCAACCCGCAAGCGCAGGCCACCGCAACGAACCGCAGTCCTTTCGAGGGCGTTTGGAACTACCTCCCACCCCTCCGTGGTCAATCGCTCTACGTCGGCAACCACTACGTCCTTTTCAGCACTCGGCCGGATTCCGCACCTACAGCAACGACGCTCGCCGAGCCGGATCAAGCCAAGTTGTATCGAACGCTCAGTCTTCAGTCGGGGACTTTCACCGTCTCGGATACGATCGTCACGATGAATCAGACCTTTAGCAAGAACCCGCTCATTCCGCCACGCACGTGGCGGCGGAGCTATGTGATCAAAGGCGACACTCTTACCTGGCATGTGCTGACTGCACAGGGTCGGGTTACGGTGAGCGGTCGCTCGGTGCGCACGCCTTAGAGTTGATGCAAACCTCGCTCTCATCCCGCGAGATCGCCCTCGCCCGAAAACTCGCGGCGACGCTTCACCTGAATGTGGAGGAACGCCAGGAGTTGCCCATGGGTGCCGTGCGCATGAGCGCCATTGTCGCGGCGATCGATGACGCGCTGCATGAGACGCCGTTCTTCCCGCCACAGTTCCGGCCCGGGGACGGGTTCACTTTGGTGCTGGAGCGTCGTGGCGATGGCTCACTCTGGATGCACGAGCAGCATGAAATCGGCGTCGGCCGCCATTCCGCCGTGCGCACGACTCGCCTGCGCTCCATCGCCGACGCTGCGCAGCTCTATATCCGCTCACAAGGCAATACGGAGATTGATGGCGTGCCGATTATGTGGCACGCCTGATTTCCCCGCACGCCTTCGCAGGCCACAGAGGGCAATCGAGTGACGGATTGGAGCGCGTGGAGTCGCGAAGCGGTTGCAATGATGCAGCGGCGAAACGACAGTTGGCAGGCTCAATGGCGTTTGACGAATGAACCATTCAAATGGGACCTACAGTCTTCCACCATCCGCTTCCAACGCGAGAAGGACGTCGTGGTGGCCTCGTTGTGTTTGGTGGGTACCACCTCGGATTCCGCGGGGACATTTCTCTGGGCGTGGGCGAATCCGCGTATTCCCGCAGCGGCCACGCAGGATCTCGAACTCGTCCGGCAGTTCGGCGTCACGAACGACCTGCCGCTTCTGACGAACGCCGAGTTTCGGGGTTCGCGCGCGGAAGCGCTCGAGATGCTTGCCATCGCCGGGCGCATTCTCGACGGTGAGGGAGTCTTCGTCGCGCCCACCGGCGATGTCACATGCTTTTTCGTGCTGAAAGGATTTCGAATGGAGGCTCACGAGACGCTGGCTGATGAGGAGTTGTAGTCGCCGGCGACACAATCGCCAGAAGACTCGAGTGCGTGCAGACTTAGCGGCAGTCCGACGCGGTTGAGCGTCTCTGGATGCGCGTATTAACATCATCGCGGCGATACTGCATTCAAACGCCGCGCTAAGGTCGACGTGTTAGATGGCTACAGAGGTTCCGTGACTGCTGCGATTGCTCTGGGATGGACCTTCCTTGCTGGCGGCGCGGTCTTGTTCGTACACGCGCTACGACTCGATCGCAAACTTCAGCACGACTTACCGCCTGTACTGCTGCGCCACGTCGTGCCACCAAGCGAGAGCGCCCCGTTCGCATCGGAAATAGCGACCGCCCTCACGCACATTATGGAGGCCCTCCCCGTCCGCTGGCAGCGCGAGCTGTTCGCGGTCGAGTATCGCGCGGCGATCGACCGTTTCTGGTTCGCGATGCTTTGCGCCTGGATCTGCTGCGGGCTGGGAGGAGTGCTTTTGTCGACGACGTCTTAGCCGCGGGCGCTCAGGGCATTTGGGCACGACAGGCCACACACTCTCTACGGGCGGGTGATGGCGTACACCGTTTCGCTACAGATCGCCGCACCACGCACGATCGCGGCCGTACATGCGCGTCTGCCGATCGGTGCGGTGCCGAGCACCTTCAGACGTTATCTGGACCAGGTCTACGCAGCCGGCCGCAGCGGCGCTGTTCAGCTGGACGGGCAGAACGTGTTCGTTTACGATGGCGCAGCCAATCAGACCGAAGTGGATGTCGCGTTCGGTGTGGGCATAACGGCACCGTTTGCCGTGGCGGTCGGAGCGGTTGAGCCGACGCAGCTTCCAGGCGGCGAAGTCGCTACCACACGCCACTGGGGAGGCTACGCGAAGCTGGGTGCGGCGCACGATGCCGTGATCGAGTGGTGCCGTATGCACGGGCGTCGCCGAGCGGGCCCCAGGTGGGAAGTATACGGGCACTGGACGGAGGACGAAGCTCGCCTCCACACCGATGTGTTCTATCTCCTCGCGGCAGCTTCCGTGTGACAGTGCGCGATCGAGCACCACTCAACCTTCTGATTTGGCTGCTTTGTGCCCCGTGATGCCTTCATGACCGCGAGCTTCATGCACGCTTATCGCTTCCTGGTAATCACAGCCATCGTCGCTTCGACGAGCCATCAGTCGTTGGCCCAAGCCACTGCGGCGCCCACCGTCACGATTCGTGTCGCGGGGCAGACACACACTGTCGTCGCATCTCAGCTTGACCGATTGCCACAGCAGTCCCTGCGGCTGCAGGAGAGAGCGGAGACTTCCATCGTGAGCGGCCCGTCCCTCTGGGACGTTATTCAGTCGGTCGGCGCCGTTCCGACCCGAGCGTCCGGCCGGCAACGCGGCGTTATGTACCTCCGTGTGACGGGCGCCGATGGTCAGAACGCCGTGATCGCCCTCGTCGAAATCGATCCGAGTTTCTCGAACCGATCGGCCATTCTCATGGCTCGCCGGAACGGTAAGCCTCTTGACGCGGTCGAGGGACCGTGGCGCCTGGTTCTGCCAGAAGATCTGCGTCATGCACGATGGATTCGAGGCGTGGTGGCCATTTCCGTGGAAAGCCTGCCCTAGCCCCTCGGCGTGTGACGGTGCGTTGCGGAGCTGGGTTACATGAACGACATGCGCGGTATCACGAGTAGTCTTTTGTGGGGCCTCTTGTGTCTGGTCGGCTGCACCACGTCGACTCGGCCTTCCCGCAGCGTTGAGGTGCCAATCGAGGGCGCCGATTTCCGCGCTCCGACCGTCGTTCGCTTTTCCGTGCGTAACGAGACAGAAAACGTCGTCTTCGTCTCGCGCTGCGGTGATCACGTCCTGCCGAGTATCGAGCGATTGCACGCCGGCACGTGGGAGAATGCCGCGGCAGCAATCTGTCCTGCGAATCTGCTCACCGTTGCTGCCGAACTTCGTCCCGGCGACGCTCTGTCCGATAGCGTCGGGATTTCCGAGCCGGGCGAGTACCGACTCGTTGTGAGCTATGGTGCCGGCGTTTTGCGCATTCTCTACAGCGCGCCGTCCGCGCCCTTTGTCGTCCACTGATTGGACGCTCCGCGGTCGAGCGTGAGGTGGCCGTCTAGTCGCAGAACGGCGAGACCTACCGCCGACAGCAGAGGCTGACGGCGCGGAAGGCTTGCGGAGGTGGCATGAACTCTTCGTGCTCGAGCGCGACAACGGAAACGGCTGAGAATTCGGATTTGCGGCGGCGCTTCATCTCGGCGTCGCCGGCGGCCGGAACAGCGTGTCGCTGACGGGAACGTTGCGCCGGATCTCCATCACGGTACGCATCGTTGTCGTGTACGGCTCGCCGTCGGAGATGCGCACGCGAAAGGGCATCCGCACGCCGTTCACGTCGCGGTAGTCGTCGTAGTCGATCTGTTCCACCAGGGGGATAAGGAGCGTCTCGAGAGTCGTGATCTCCCGCCGCAGCAGGCCAGTGACAACGTCGAAGTACGACCGCTGCGTGGTGACGGAATCGACCTGTCTCTGCAGCACATAGGCGTCGCGATCGTCGACGCGCTCGATCCCGACGGTTCCGGAAGCGGGCGGTTGTCCTTTCACGGCGCCGTACCGCATCGCGATGCGCCGCATCCGTGCAACGTCCACCGGCGACGTGAATTCGTGGACGCCCTCCTTCGTGGCCACCCAGGCAACATCGCCGTGGAGCCCCTGGATGGTCGTCGCCTCTGGTGTCGTCAGCACGAGACGGTAGCGATCCGATCCGGCGACGGTGATCTCGAATCTCGAGTATCTGCCTTCGGGCCGATCGTCCCATCCGCGAATGATCATACTGGTGCCGGGAGCCGCGTCGGCCTGCCCGACCGCAGAGACGTAGGCGTTCCAGACCCGGTCGGCGGAGGGGAGCGCCATGGGCGACCGCGTGCCCGGCGCACCCGGCGCGGGAGGTGGCAGCGGGGGCAGCCGAGCTGGCAGCGCCGCGCCGCGATGACACGTGTAGCACGTGACCCGCGCCTCTCCTCGAAACTGTGACGCGTTGAGGGCCACGACCATCTTCATCATCTCGCGCGCCCGACGCTTCGTCGGCTTGTCGTCGCGATCCCACACCCACCCGCCCGCCGTCAACGGCGTCCGGGAGAGATCGGGCGTCGCCTGGACGTGACAGTAGTCGCACCGCACACCCAATGACGTGGCGAGACTGTTCATCAGGGGAAACAGCTGCGCCTCCGGGAGCGACTGCAGCACCTGGAGTTTCGGCCGCTTGGCACCGGCCGAATCCGGTCGCTGCGCCGGGGCCGGCACAGCCGCGACAGCGAGGATGGTCAGCGACAGAATGCATAATCGACGCAAGCCAACCTCCGGCGGAGAAGCACACAATCAGCGTTGAGCCGACCCCGGTGATCGTGGGGAGTATGGTCCGTGCGACACCACAGGGCTTGAACGAATCCAACGTCCCGCGAGTCGCACATGTCTTTCTGCGGCCTGGATCGGTCGCGGGGCGGCGCCGGTCTGGCGCGCCGGCTGCCCGCGCACAACAATAGAATCGTGAACGGATCGGGCGCGTCCCCCCCCCCGCGATCTGCTGTCGCATCTGACGACCTGACGTGGCGCTGCAACATGAAACCAGAGATGACCGCGCATGCAGCGGTCGACCTCGTGCGACGCTTCGAGCAGGCGGGAATCGAAGTGTGGCTCGACGGAGGCTGGGCGGTGGACGCTGCGCTGGGCGAGCAAACGCGATCTCACAAAGACCTGGACGTCATCCTCCGCGCGGCTGACCTGCCGCGACTGCGTCAGCTTCTCGCCAGCATCGGCTTCAAGACGCGCGAGGGCGGCACCGCGTCGAATTTCGTGTTAGCCGACGCCGCGGGTCTCGAGGTCGACGTGCACGCCGTCGTCTTCGACGCCGACGGCAATGGCGTGTATCGGATGGAGAACGGCGCCGACTGGATCTTCCCCGCCGCGGGATTCGCGGGACGAGGCGCGATCGACGGCTTCGCCGTGCGCTGTCTGTCTCCCGAGGTTCAGGTGCTTTGCCACGCACACGGATGTGTTCCTGCGGACAAGGATCTGCGCGACATGCAGCTGCTTCAGCGACGGTTCGGCGTGGAATTGCCCGCACACCTTCGGGCGCAGCCGGATGACGTTTCCCGGGCGCAGGAGGAGGGTCGTAGCGGAACGGACGCGTCACTCAATGCGGAGCCGCCGCAATGACTACATATGGAAGATGCGGCATCCTTTGCTCGCGCTGGGCGCGACCGCATGTCCGGGTCACCGCAGTGCGTTTGGCGCTTCAGTCCCAGGCGTCGTATGGATCTGAGCGACAGCGCCTTCCCCGATGAATGGCAGACAGACGACCCGTCGCCGGCGGACGTGCGCCTGGCCGCGGCGCTCGCCCAGCGCCTCGACGCCGTCGTGCCGCAGCCCTTCAGCGTGCGTGCCGACGGAGGCTATGTCATTCTCTCCGAGGCGGGCTCGTGGTGTCTCAGCGCCGGCGCGCATCTCGGAGTCGATCAGGAAATCGAGCCGGAGGAGACCGACCCGCGGTGGACCTTCTCGGGGCGCGCCGCCGGTGTCGCCTGGAGCGCGTTGAGCACGGTGCAGGACGTGATCGCAAGGTCGACCACCGAGCCCTGGCCGCAGCTCCCACAAGGCGGCCAGGCCAACCCGGGGACGCGGACAGATGGCCAGCGCGTATTTCTCTGGTATGGTCCCGACCACAAACGCGAGGATGGCGCAGTGCTGACGCTTCCGCCGATTCTGCTCAGCGAGCTCAATCCTTCCGACGACTGACCGGACGACATGGCGCCGAACGAAGCCCGCTTCCCTGCCGGTACACGCGTCCGGATTGCCGATCTGAAAGATCTCGCGCGCTTTCAGGCGGACTGGAAATCCCATCATCCGCTCGAGCCCGAACAGCTCGAGCACGCGGGCGAAGTGACCACGGTGCGCGAGGTCGCGTACTACCGCACTGGCGATCCGCTCTACACCCTCCAGGATGTTCCGGGCACATGGCACGAGCCCTGTCTGCGCAGTGCGTAAGAAAAGGCGCGACACAGTCGCGTTTCCGGGTCCACGCTGAGGGATGAGTCCGTGCGATTCCTGTACGACAACGAAGTGGAAGCCTGGGCCAGTGACCGAGGGCTGCGCTCCGCCCGCGGCCGCGCGCTCCGGGACAGCCTGTACTACGAGGTGCCGGAGTATCGCGAGCGCACGGACCTCGATGCCCGGCGGCCGGACCTGGCGCTCGACCTGGCCACATCGCTCGTGGCCGCCCTCGGGCAGTGGGACGAAGCGGTTCTATGGATTACCCGATGGGGTGTGTGGACGTCGAGCGAAGACTGGCCGCGTTTTTACACCGTGCGTGGCGCGCAGGGCGAGCGCCGGTCGATCGACGATACACCCGGCCACCATTTCTCCAGCGGCGAGCGCGACTTGCTCACCGAGTTTACCGCGCTCGCGCTCCAGAATGGCTGGGACGCGTTCCTCGTGTCCTCGACCGGGGGAAAAGTGAATCCGGTGCGCGCGCGCCTGTCGCACGACGAGTGGGTCGAAGTCCAGGGTACGGTTCCGGTGAGCCCGATACCGTCCGCGGTCCAGCCTCGATGAAGCTGCGCGACATGCGCGAGCTCGCCGCCGCCAACGAGCGGGAGTGGTCCAACGAGGCCAATTGGCATTTCGGCCACACCATCTATTTCGCGCGGGCGGACACGCGGATGATCGTGCCGAAGTGGCACGACCCGGTGATGAGTCGAACGCTGAACTTTGCACGTCGCGGCACGTACGGAATTCTGATCCTTCTCCTCGCCCCGCCAATTCTCATTTTCACGCTCGCGATTCCCAGGCTGCACTGACGCCGACGGCGTGGGGGACGAAGGACTTCTATGTCGAGGACCCCGACGGCAACATCATCGCGTTTGGCGGCCGCGGCGATGCGTCGGGGCACTAGCTGCCCCGAGAATCCGACCGCCAAACGCGCAATTCAATTATTCGACGCGCGAACGTCAGGGCATCTTCGTCCCTTCGGTCCGCAGCCGCAGTACGGAATCCGCGCCGGCGCCCGCGTAGTGCGCGGTCGTCGTGCCCACGAGCTTCCCGTTCTGCATCCGTAGGTATCCCTCGGTCGTCACCTTCACGCCCTTGCGACGCTGACTGGAGAACGTGCCAGTCCGGACGAGCAGGCTGTCGCCCCCCGATGCGGTGACTTTCAGTGGCACTTTGACCCCCGACGGGAAGGTGATCATCCAGCCCGAGGTGTCGGCGGTCGCGGTCAACACATAGTTCGTCGGCGTGGTGTCGGTGCCGGACTCGGGCACCGCGCGCACCTGCCACTTCCCGGCGGCGTCGGCCATCGAGAACGGCGCGGGTGCCGGCGGCGGTGGCGGGGCGGCGGTCGCGGCGGCCGCGGCGCTGTCGGGACTGGCTTCCTTCTTGGCGCAACCGACGATCAGCAGCGGGGTGCAGCACGCCATGGCGACACGTGAGAGTGCGTTCATACGGGCCTCGGGAATCGCGGGGTGATGGAATGCGACGGTGAACCGCTGACGATACCGCGGCCCGCTCGCCGGTCAAGGCAGTGCCTTCGCGTTCGTTCCGGTGCGGCGTGCCCTTCTCTGGTCGATGCGACGGAAGCAGCGAAGCGATTAGCTTGATCGCACGACGCAAACGAGGGGGGACAATGACGTCGCTGCGCATCGACGAAACCTTTCGCGTCTCACCCGACACTCCGAAGGCATCACGCCGACTGGTGCGCGGAGCGATCGCCGTGCTGATCGCCGTCGCCGGCTTGCTCTACCTCGAGTGGCGTCTGACGCGGAATGCGCCGCCGCCCGCCGAGCGCGCGGCCGACACGATGTGCGTCGCGGCGCGCATCGGACTGCCCTGCCGCGACTGATCCATCGCGCGCAGCGCGCGTGACTCGCGCATCGGTATCGCGGGTTTAATCAGGACATTCACCCGGATACCGATGCGCCGTCTCGTCTCGCTAGCCGCACTCGCCGCGGTCACTTCCGTCGCCGCCGGCTGTGGCGACGCGTCCTCGCCGCAGCCGAGAGAGGTGAAGCTCGACTTCTGCGCGTCGGAGGCGCCGAGCTTCTTCGCGATCCGGAACGACGGGGCCGCGTGGACGGCGATGACGGCGGACGCCAGCGGCACGTTCACTTTTCTCGCCACACAAAAAGTTGCCGTCGCATACGTCCGTCAGAGCGGTACGAGCTACACGACGACGGTGCTCTATGCCACGACTGATGAGCTACTGCCCCTGAGTGGCGTCTCGTGTGTCGAGACGGCGGGCACGCGAACCATCAGCGGGTCCACGAGCGGGCTGGTCGCGGGAGACTTCGCCGCCGCGGCGATGGCGGCGGGCCGCGCGGTCGTGTTTCCGCCGAACTCCACCTTCCAGCTGACCCAGATGCCGGCGGGACCGGCGGACCTCCTGGCGTTCCGCTCGAAGCTCACGGAACCGCCGCCGCTGAAGCTGATCATTCGGCGCGACGTGGACGTCGCCAGCGGTGGCGCGCTGGCGCCACTCGACTTCGGAAGCACCGAAGCCGTTTCGCCGGTGACGCGGACGATCACGATCGAGAACCTCGTCGCGGGCGAGTCGAATCGCATCGACCTGTTTTTTCGTACGCGCACGACGACGCCGGTGTTCCTGCACGGCGTCAGCGGCGTGACGACGGCGGCGCAATCGATCTCGATGGTGCCCGACGCCGTGTTGCGCCCCGATGACTGGCATTCGATCGACGTGCTGGCTCGCGCGAGCGCGGCGAACTATCGCGGCGAACGGCAGTTCTTCCACGCACCGTCCGACAGAACCGCGACGCTTGCCGAAGCGCTGCCGGAGCCCACCGTCGCCGTCATCGCAGGGACGCCGCGCGTGAGAGTGACCATCGCGCGGCAGACGGCCTATCCGTCGTTTCTCAGTCTTCGCTTCGACCAGCGTCCGCCCGCGACGCGTCGCCTCGTCGTGCTGGCGACGGCCGGATACGTCGGCACGAGCGGCGCGTGGGACGTGGAGGTGCCTGACGTGAGCAGCGTGACAGGTTTCCCGCAGGCGTCTTCACTGCAAAGCGGCGCGGACGCGACGTGGGTCGTCGAGGCGTACCAGGGATCGCTCGGCGTTCACCTCGGCGTCCTGTCCGAGGGCGCGCGCTTGCGGTACGCGGGCCGGACCGGCACGCTTCCCATCCCATGACGCCTGCGATCCTGCTCGCGGGGTACATCGCGATCTTCATCTGGGGCGCGATCAAGCCATACGATCGTGCTACCTGGTGGGCCGAGAACATTCCGATCGTCATCGTCGTGCTGGCGATCGTGATCATGTACGCGCGGGGAATCCGCTTCTCGCCCCTTGCTTACGTCCTCATGGCGGTGCTTCCCTATTGGCACACCGTCGGCGGGCACTACACGTTCGAGCGGGTGCCCTTCGGCTGGTTCAACCGCGCGTTCGGCTTCGAGCGCAACATGTTCGACCGCATCGGACATTTCTCGGTCGGCTTCTACGCGTTCGCGATCGTCGAGTACCTGCTGCGTCGCCGCGCCATGAGCCGCGCGCTCGCGTGTCTGTTCGCCGTGTTCGCGATCGCGTTCGTCGCGATGAGCTATGAGCTCATCGAATGGGGGTATGCGGAGTACGGCGGCAATCCGGAAGCGGGCGCGAACTTCCTCGGCAGCCAGGGCGACGTGTGGGACGCGCAGAAGGACATGCTGATGGACACACTCGGCGCGGTCGCGTCCATCGTGCTGTTTTTCGTCGTCCGCTCGAGACACGGAGGAGGAGAACGGCCCGCCGTGGGATGAGCACGCACGTCGTTCTCGTGCATCCGGAGATCCACTGGAACACGGGCAACGCGGGTCGGACGTGCCTCGCTGCCGGCGCGACGCTGCACCTCATCGAGCCTCTGGGCTTTTCACTCGACGACCGCGAGGTGAAGCGCGCGGGGCTCGATTACTGGGAGCACGTAGATCTGCGCGTGTGGCGCGGGTGGGAGGCGTTCGAGCGCGAGCTGCCCGCGTTGGGAGAGGCGTACTTCTTCTCGACGAAGGCCACGCGCACGCTCTGGGACGCGCCGCTCGGGTCAGCATCGAGCGTCGTTCTCGTCTTCGGCCGCGAGACGGGTGGCCTCCCGGCAGAGCTGCACGAGCGGTACGGCGGTCGTTTCGTCGGCATGCCCATCCTGTCGCCGCACGTCCGATCGCTGAACCTGTCCACGACCGTGGCGATCGCCGTGTACGAGGTGTTACGCCAGCGCCGCGAGCCGCCGTTAGCTTCCGGTTCATGACCCGGGGTTCGAGGGTACAGTTCTTCGCCGCATCGCTGTTCAGCTTCGTCAATCTGGCCGGTGGTGTGTACGCGCTCGCGACGGGCGAGCCCAGTCACGCCGCAGTTCATGCGGTGCTACTCGCGGCGGGTGTGATTGCCATGCGTGTGCTCGCGGCGCGGCGCGAACCGCAGCCTCACGTCGCAGCGCAGCCCGAGATGACGCGGCTCGACGAGCTGCAGAGATCCGTCGACGCACTGGCGCTCGAGGTGGAGCGCATGGGAGAAGCGCAACGGTACATCGCAAAGGTCGCCGCCGAGCAGACCGAGCGCGCGGCGGTCAAACGCGAGCCATGAACTTGTGCGAGAAGCGTGTCGTGCGAACGACACTTGGCGTGCGCGTCGGGCTGTCGCAGGGCTGGTCAGAACCTCAGCGTCGGAAGCGTGATCCTGGCGGGAGTGGCTGGCTCGACGAAATACGCCGCGGTGAAGATCGCGGTGTCGTACCAGAAGTGGTGAAAGACGGACTCGCGCACGCTCCAGTTATTGCGTCGCGTGATCCATCCTTCCCACATCGCCCAGCCGCTGAGATAGGCCCACTGTAGCCCGTACTCGGGCAGGTGCGCGGCGCCGAAGATGCTGCCCTGCGTCGCGTTGGCGACCCAGAAGCGGCGGCCCATGTGCTGGTAGAACAGCGCGAGGAGATAGTTCCGGAACATCGCTTCCTCGCCGACGCCCGCGTTGATCGAGATGGCACCCGCGAAAAGCGGATCGCGGCCACGGACGGGGATGTAATCCACGCCCGTCTTGCGGTCCGACAGCGTGAGCGCGACGAATGCGGCCGTCTGTCCCAGGTCCACCCACGTGGTCCACCGCTTCAGGAAGCGGGGGTCAAAGGGCGCGGACGCGAGCTGTCCCAGCGTCTCGCGGCGACCGAGGAAATCATACTTGCCCTGCCGCTGGAGTCGCGGTACGGCGCGCTGAAATGAATCCCAGGTGCTGAGAAAGCTGCTCGACACGAGGACGCCGAGCCCGATGTCCGAGAGCTGGTCGCGGCCGGTGTGCGGAAGATCCGTGCGGTACGAGCTGTCGCTCAGGTTCGCGAGCGCGAATCCCCCGAGGAATGCGGCGGTGTAACCCAGGCCGGCTGCAGGCGCGCGCTGGATGTACTGGCCGAGTCCGGGAAGGAGGAGATTGCTGAAGGGGATGAGAAATTCCGAGCCGCGGCGCGGACGCGCGGAGTCGATCGGCGCCCGCCGCGCCGCGGTATCGGACACGGCCGGAAGTGCGGGGTCCTGCGCACGCAGGGGCATCGCGAGGGCCGTCACGAGCGTGAACGCCATCGTCAGTCGTTTGAGTCGCATGGTTGTGCTACACATCCGGTCGATTTGAGTGCCTTCTGGGTCGTACGTGCCTCGCGGGCGGGGCGCGCGTAAATTCGCGACGTGGCCGGCTTCGCACCACTCACGTGAAACGACTCGTCCTCGGCGCGGCACTGCTGATCGCGACGTTCATCGCGATCTTTGTGTTCACACGACCCACGGACGCGGAACGGCAGCGGGCCGCGGAGGCGTCCATGGAGCTGAGGCAGGCGGTGCTGAGCCGCGAGATTCTCAGGGGCGCGCCACACGGGGTGCCTGGCCGAATCAGAGCCGTCGTGTACGACTGGCAGGTCGGCTCGGGTACGGCAACGCTGGTCGCCTTCGACGATGGCACGACCAGTCTGTATTTCAGCAATGGGGGCGGCATCATCGGAGCGGGCGAGCAGGCGCCGGTCAAGAAAGCCGCCGAGATATTCCGCGACGAGGCGAAGCATGTCGCCGCGACGTTCACGCCCACGTCGAAGTTCCCGTTTCCGGCCAGCGGCAAGTCGGTGTTCTACGTCGTGACGGATTCCGCCACACTCACGTCCGGACCGTTCCTGACGTCCGACCTCGCGCGCCCCGACCATCCGCTGCGCGGGCTGACGCGGAAGGCGCAGGACGTCATCACCGAGCTCCGCAAGGCGACATGATCACGGGACGCGGTGTCCACTAGTCCCGCGCTCCGCGCACATCCGCTCACGACGATCACGGTGGCGCTGTTCGCGGCGCTGCTGATGATCGGGCTGGTGGCCTACAAGGATTACGGCATCTCCTGGGACGAGCTGCCGACGCGCGAGTTCGGCCTGATGAACGTCTCGCACGCGGTGTCCGACGTGCGGACCCTCGACTCGCTGCGTGCGGTGAGCGGTCCGGCCTACGAGCGCTTTGGCCCCCTCTTCGAGATCGTCCTCGTTCGCGCGGAGCTGGCGTTCACGCGGAACGACCCGCGCGCGACGATGCTGCTGCGTCATCTGCTGACGTTCCTCACGTATTTCGCGGGCGTCGTGCTCTTCCACCTGTTCTGCCTGCGCCGCTTCACGCAGGGGATCGCACTGCTCGCCACGGCGTGTCTCGTCGCGAGTCCGCCGCTCTTCTCGCACGCGTTCTACAACACCAAGGATATTTCCTTTCTCGCCGCCTTCGTCGCGGCGACGCTCAGCCTCGACGTCATGCTGAGCAATCCATCGACGCGCGCCGTCCTCGTGCACGCGCTCGCGACGCTCGTGCTCCTCGGCATGCGCATCCTCGGTCTCTTCGCGGTCATGCTGACCGCCGCAGCCGCGTTCGCGCGACGGCCGACACGTCGCACGGTACTGCAGCTCGCGCTCTACGGCGCGCTCGTGCTCGTGCTGCTGCCGCTGGTGTGGCCGGTGCTGCGCATCGATCCGATCGGAGTCGTGAAGGGCGCGGTGATCGGGTCGACGAGCAACCCGTACACGAAGACGGACCTCTTCCGCGGCCGCATGATCCCCGCGAACGATCTGCCGCGGGACTACGCGACGACGTGGATGCTGGTCACGACGCCGATGGTGATCACCGCGCTCTTTTTCGTCGGCGTCGGGCGCGCCGTCGTTTCGCTGCTCAGACAGCCGCGCGAGCACCTCTTCGGTGAGCGGCAGCGCGACGTCATCGTCCTGTGCTGGTTCTTCGCGCCGGTGCTGGGTACGGTGGTTCTTCGCCCCGTGATGTACGACGCCTGGCGGCATCTGTTCTTCGTGTACCCGGCGTTGATCTATCTCGCGGCCATCGGGATGGAAGGCGCAGTCGCGTATGCGATCGCGCGTCTGGGTGAGGCGCGCCGGCGTGCGATACACGTCGCGGGGACGGTGGCGCTGGCGCTCTGCCTGGCGCCAGCCGTCGCCTTCATGGTCGCGAATCATCCGTTCGAGCATTTGTACTTCAACCGGCTCGCCGGTCGCGACATGGCGCAGGTGAAACAGCGCTTCGAGCTCGACTACTGGGGGCTGTCATACCGCCAGCTGCTGGAGCACATCGTTCGAACGGACACGTCCCCCGTCATTCGGATTCGCGTGGCGAACTACCCCGGACTGGTGAACTCGCTGATGCTGGAACCGCGCGACCAGATGCGCATCCGCTACGTGCGCGGCGACGACGAAGCGGACTACTTCGTGACGAACTACCGCTTTCATCCCGAGCCGTATCCGTATCCGCGCGAGGTGTTCAGCGTGCGCGTCGGCAACGCCTCCGTCGCCTCCGTGTTCCGGCTGCGCAACCCTTGAAGACCCTCGTCTTCGTCCCGACGTACAACGAGCGGGACAACGCGCCGCGCATGGTGGAAGCCATCCGCGCGCTGGATCTCGACGCCGACGTGCTGTTCATCGACGACGGATCGCCCGACGGCACCGGCGGCCTGCTCGAGAATCTGCGGCCGCGGTACGCGCGGCTTTCGGTCCGGCATCGCGCGGGCAAGCTGGGCATCGGGAGTGCGCATCGCCACGGTATCGCCTACGCATACGAGCACGGGTACGAGTGTCTCGTCACGCTCGACTGCGACTTCAGCCACGATCCCGGCGACATCCCCCGTTTTCTCCGCGAGGCCGCGACCGCCGACGTCGTCGTCGGGTCGCGCTGGACGTCGCCGAACAGCCTGTCCGAGTGGAACGTGTACCGGCGCGCGATGACGGGGATCGGGCACCTGCTGACGCGCGCCATCCTCGGACTTCCATATGATGCGACGGGCGCGTTTCGGGCCTATCGGCTGGATCGCATCCCGAAGGCGACGTTCGACCTCGTCACGTCGACGAGTTACGCGTTCTTCTTCGAGAGCCTCTTCGTTTTGCACAAGGGCGGGTTCGACATCCGCGAGATCCCCATCGTTCTTCCCGCACGCACGTACGGCAACTCCAAGATGACGCTGCACGCCGCCGCACAGAGCGTCCGCGTCATGCTCGGTATCGCCGCGCGATATCGCCGGAAACCTGCCGCGTTTCACGCGCCGCCCGCCGTGGCCATCGACCCTCGCCTCCAGGATCCGCAGCATTGGGACGCGTACTGGACGCGGTCGCGCGAGTCGAGCCGCCGCGTCTACTCGACGATCGCGTCGCTGTATCGCCGCACGTTCATCAGGCCGCGTCTCCATCGCGTGCTGCGCCGTTCGTTCGCACCGGGGGCGCGTCTCCTGCATGCGGGATGCGGCGGCGGACAGGTGGACCAGGGGCTGCACGATCGCTACCGGATCACGGCGCTGGACATCTCGCCGGACGCGCTGCGTCTGTATCGGGCCGCCAACCCCGGCGCGCGTCGCGTCGAGCACGGTGACGTTCTCGCGCTCCGTTATCCGGACTCGAGCTTCGACGGGTACTACAACCTCGGCGTCGTGGAGCACTTCAGCGAGACCGAGATTCTGCAGATCCTTTCGGAGGCGCGCCGGGTGCTGCGTCCCGGCGGAAGGATCGTGCTATTCTGGCCGCACGCGCAGGCGACGAGCGTCCGGGTGCTCGGCCTGACGCACCGCCTCATGGCGCGTATGGGCAACCGTACGCAGCTGCATCCGCCGGAGCCGTCGCTGCTCGCCTCGCGCGCCGTCGCGGAGCGCTATCTGGAGCGAGGCGGCTTTCGCGCCATCTCGTACGACTTCGGCGCAACGGATCTCTGGATCCAGGCGGTGATCGTGGGCGAACGCACCTGATCGCATGGTCCACGCGACGCCGTTCACTGTGCGAAAGGCGACGGTCGCCGAGATTCCCGCGTTGAACGCGTTGATCGAACACTCGGCGCGCGAGCTCAGCCGCGGTTTCTACACCGCGCCGCAGATCGAGGCCGCTGTTCTCTACGTGTTCGGCGTGGACTCCAATCTTGTCGTGGACGGCACCTACTTTGTCGTGGACGCCGCCGAGCAGATCGCCGGATGCGGTGGTTGGAGCCGCCGCCGCACCCTGTACGGCGGCGATCAGCGTCCCGTGGGCTCGGCGGAGTGGCTGGACCCGCGCGTGGATGCGGCGCGGATTCGCGCATTCTTCGTCGCACCGGAGTTCGCGCGCCGCGGGATCGGTCGTCGCCTCGTGGACGTCTGCGCGGCGGAAGCGGGCGCAGCCGGCTTCTCGCGTCTCGAGCTCATGGCGACGCTCCCGGGCGTGCCGCTGTATACTGCCTGCGGGTTCGTGCGCGTGCGCGATGTCGTCGACGTCCTGCCTGATGGTACGGCCATCGAGTTCGTTCTGATGGAACGCGCGATCGGATCCAGGACAACCGAGAGAGGGAGCCATGTGGACTAGCCTCGTCGAGTTGGTTCGCGCGACGATCTTCGCGGGCACACACCTGGTCGGTGGGAGCCTCGGCGCATCGATCGTTCTTGTATCGGCGTTCGTTCGACTGGCGCTGCTGGCACTGGCGCTCCGCAACGCGCGCCATGCGCGCGCGCAGCAGGCCAAGCTCGCGGCGCTGCAACCCCAGATCGAACGGCTGCAGCGGCGCTACAAGTCGGATCCTGCGCGTCTCATCAAGGAGACGCGCGCGCTGTATCGTGCCCACAACGTGCGGATGCTCAGCCGCTTCACCGTTGCATCCATCGCGATCCAGCTTCCGCTGCTCGGCGCTCTGTTCTCGGCCGTGCGCGACGGACTGGGCGCGCGCATTCGCTTTCTGTGGATCGGAGACCTGAGCCGGCCCGACGCGATCCTTCTGGCGGTTGTGAGCGCCATCGCCGGACTGTCGGCAATCGCGCCTTCCGCGCCCGGGGCGGACGTGTCGCCCCGCATCGCGGCGACGATGGCGGCCATCGTGACGCTGGTTGTTTTCTGGTCCGCGTCGAGCGCGGTGGCGCTCTCGGTCGGCGCGGGGTCCGCCGTGTCGATTCTGCAGAACTGGTTGCTGCGACGCGACGCGAAACGTCTCGCCGCCCTGGGATAGCGCGTGCAATTCGTGATCGTGGAGCACTTTCGCGGGGGCGATCCCGTCCCTGTCTATCGCCGCTTTCGCGACCACGGACGCATGGCGCCCGATGGGGTGCGGTACGTCGCGAGCTGGGTGACGCAGGATCTCACGCGCTGCTACCAGGTCATGGAGTGCGACGATCGTCGCCTGCTCGACGAATGGCTCGCGAAGTGGCAGGACATCGTCGAATTCGAGGTTTTTCCCGTCGTGACGTCCGCCGAGGCGGCCGCTGCCGTCGCACCGAGACTCTAATCCGCAACGAAACACATATGTCATTTCGCGCGCTGAATCTTCAGAGCTCGCTCACCGTCAGGGATCTGCAGAAGAGCGTTGCGTGGTACCGCGACGTCGTCGGCTTCACGGTCGATCGCGAGATCGAGCGCGATGGCAAGGTGCGCTCCGTGGCGATGCGCGCCGGCGACGTGCGCATCCTGCTCAACCAGGACGATGGCGCGAAGGGATGGGATCGTGTGAAGGGCGAAGGGTTCTCTCTGCAGTTGACGACGGATCAAAGCGTCGACGAGATCGCGAATCACATCCGCGACAACGGCGGCACGCTCGACACCGAGCCCGCCGACACGCCGTGGGGCGTGCGCATGTTCCGCGTGCGCGATCCGGACGGCTTCAGGTTTGCGATCTCGTCGCGGCGCCCTGCATGAGCGTTACGACGCACGATCACCTGCAGGAGACCGCGATCGCATACGCGCGCGGTATCGTCGGAGCGCTGTTGATCGGCATGCCCACGCTCATGACGATGGAGATGTGGTGGGGCGGCTTCACCATCCCGACGCCGCGGCTGCTGCTGCTGCTCGTCGTGAACTTCGGCGTGCTCCTCGTGCTCCAGCACTACAGCGGCCTGCATCCGCGGAAGACCGCGTTGGGCCAGCTGCGGGCGGCGCTCGTCGCGGCGGCGATCGGCTTGCTCGTCTCCGCGGCAATCCTGCTGGTGCTCGGCATCCTGCGGCACGACACGACGCTGCGCGACGCGATCGGCAAGATCGCGCTGGAGAGCGTACCGGTGAGCATCGGCGCGTCGATCGCCGTGAGCCAGTTCGACGATCACGGGGAAGAGACCGAGCAGCGGCGCAGGGGTGGATATCTCTTTCCGTCGATCGCCATGGGAATCGCGGGCGCCATGGTCTTCGGATTCAACGAGGCCGCGACCGAAGAACCGATGATCCTCGGCGACGAGCTGACGTGGATGCATGCGGTCGCCATCGTCATCGTCTCGCTCGTCGTCGTGTTCGGAATCTCTTATGCCGTCGGCAAGCGCCGGCTCGAGATGGAGCCCTTCAGCCGCGCATGGATCGCCTTCTACGTTCGCGAATCGGTGGCGACATATGTCGTTGCGATGCTGATCGCGGCCTATCTGCTGTGGACGTTCGGCCGCGTCGGCGCCGACACCGCGCTGTCGCCCGCCGTGCACATGGTGCTGGCACTCGGTCTCGTGACGACGCTCGGCGCAACCGCGGGCGAGCTGCTCATCTGATGGCGGAAAAGAAGAAGGCGCCGCAGCCCGATGCGCTCGAGCTTGCGGCGACGTGGGTGAGCGCCGTCCTCCTCGGCGCGCTTCTCGCGTTTCTGGTGTGGGACGCCTTCCAGCCGTCGCTGCCCGCCGCGTTCGAGACGTCCATCGAGACGCCAATGCGCCGTGGATCGCGGATGTATGTTCCCGTCGCCGTTCGCAACGTCGGCAACGAGGCCGCGCGGATGGTCCAGGTGAAGGTGGGGGCCGAGGGCGGATCAACGGATGCCGAAGGACATTTCACGATCGAATGGCTGCCGGGACGTTCTGCGCGGCGGGGGATCGCGGTGCTTCCGTCCGACGCGCCGATCGGGCAGTTGAAGGCGGAAGTGGAAGGCTACGGAGAGCCCTGACGGCCCGTAGATTTGCGCCTTCCCTCCGCGAGGCCGCCATGAAAGCATATGTCGCCACGACCGGTGTTCTCTTTCTGCTGCTGACGGTCGTTCACATTCTCCGCGCATTTCAGGAAACGGGGATGGCGCGCGATCCATGGTACATTCTCATCACCGTGGTGTGCTTCGCGCTGTCGCTGTGGGCGTTGCGGGTCTTTCGCATGTTCGCGCGCACGCCGTAAGCGCGCGGCGGACCGTCTTGAAACGAATGAAGTCCGTCTGGCCGGATCCGCGTTTCCGCGAGCTGACACCGGAATTGTTGCGATCGATCTCGGCCGACGAGATCGCCGACGCAGTGGCGCAGCACGTGGAGCTGCGCCGCCAGGACGCAGGGGACGTCGCCGCGGTGCTCCCGGATCTTCCGCCGGGAACCCGCGCGATTTACACGACGTTCCGGGTCGACACTGAAGTCAACGACGGCGGCTTCGATCTCTTCTTTCGCAATCCGGCGAGCGCACTCGCCGGCCAGGCGCTCGCCGGATACGAGCTCCTCGGCGCCGAGGACTACGCGGAGGTCATGCGCGCGGCGATCGCGACCTTCGAGGTCGACGGCGAAAAGGCACACGCGTTCGATGAGATCGACCAGCGGTATTACGCCCTCGGCGACGCCATCGCGAACGTATGGGCGACCGCCGTCCACGATCATCCGGAGCTGTTCCGCGCGCCCCGATGATTCGTCTCGCGAGCCTCGCGACCGTGGTGTCGCTGTGCGGCGCGCCCGCGCTGGCGCAAGCGCCGGAAGAGCGCGCGGACCTGATCCTGTACAACGGAAAGATCGCGACGCTCGACGACAGCAACCACATCGCGTCGGTACTCGTGATCCGCGACGACAGGATCGTCGCGGTCGGTGATTCGGCGCTGCTGCGGCGCTATCGCGCGGCGAAGATGATCGACCTGTACGGCCGATTCGCGATGCCGGGCTTCAACGACACGCACATCCACATCGCAGGCCGCCCGCGGCGGCACATCATCCTGTCCGGCGTCCGCTCGATTCGCGAGCTGCAGGACAGCATTCGCGGGCGGATCTGGCTCCTGCGCCCTGGCGAGTGGATCACCGGGTACGGTTGGGCCGAGGACAATCTCGCCGAGGGCCGATTGCCGCTGCGCGCGGATCTCGACGCGGCCGCGCCAGACAATCCCGTCATCCTGTATCGGGCAGGGGGACACAGCTCCGTGTCGAACTCCGCGGCGCTGCGTCTGGCGGGCATCACGCGGGCGACGCCGCAGCCGGGCGCCGGCATGATCGAGCGCGATTCCGCGGGCGAACCGAATGGCATCATCCGCGAGCGCTCGGATCTCGTCGGCAATCTCGTTCCCGCGCCGACCGCCGACGAGCTTCGCCCCACGTTCGTGCGGGGACTGCGAGACCTGCTGGCGCTCGGCATCACGAGCATCGTGCAGGCGGGCGGAAACACAGATGGTGTCGACGAGTACCCGGCGTGGCCGGAATGGGAGCGCGTGTATCGCGAACGTCGGCGCGAGCTGCCGCGCGCCGCGGTGCAGATCTACTGGCGTGGCGTCGAGGACCTGCGCGCGTTCGGAAAGAAGCCCGGCGACGGTGACGAGTTTCTGCGCGTCGGCGCGCTCAAGCTGCTCGTGGACGGAGGATTCACCGGACCGAGCGCGTATACGCTCGAGCCGTACAAGGGCATGCCGTTTCGAGGAACGTTGAACCTCTCGCCCGATTCCCTCTACCAGGTCGTGCGCGCGGCGCACGCGCTCGGGTGGCAGATGGGCTTTCATGCGATCGGCGACGCCGCGATTGCGCTCACGGTGGACGTGTTCGACCGCGTGCTGCGTGAATCGCCGAAGCCGGACCATCGCAACTATCTCAACCACTTCTCGATGCTGCCGCCGGTCGCCACGCTCGAGACGATGGCGCGGGATTCGATCCTCGTCACGCAGCAGCCGAATTTCACGTACACGCTGGAGAGCCGCTACGCGCAGGTCCTCGACGGCGAGCGGCTCGCGCACAACAATCCGGTCGCGACGCCGATGCGACATGGCGTCTTCATGGCGTTCTCCAGCGACATTCTCCCGATCGCGCCGATGGTCGGTCTCTACGCCGCCGTCACGCGCAAAGGAAAGAGCGGCGCCGTGTACGGGCCGGACGAACGCGTGTCGATGTTGACGGCGCTGCGCGCGTACACGCGGAACGGCGCGTATCTCACACGCGAGGAAGGCATCAAGGGAACGCTGGAGCCGGGCAAGCTGGCCGACGTCGTGGTCCTGTCCGAGGATCTGCTCACGATACCGGCCGAGCGCATTCTCGGAACGGAGGTGGAGTTCACGATCCTCGGCGGCCGGATCGTTTACAGCCGGCTGCCTCAATGCCTGCATTGCGGGGGCTACGTGATGCTCGTCGTCGGCTCGGCGTTGATGGCGGCGATGGGAGCATCCCTGGCTTTCGCGCCGTCTGCGCTCCTGGTGTATCCGAACCATGTGATGCATCCGCGGTGATGAGCGGCGGCATCACGCTCGGCTATCAGCGCGTGCCGAAGGACTGGTCGCAGGAGGGCGTCGAGATCGCGCTGCCGTTGATGATCGGCGGTGACAGGGCGTCACTGCGCCCCGAGGCGTCATATGTGATCTCGATGAAGCGCGTCAACATCAGCTACCGCGCACAGCTCGACTTCCGCCTCGGCCACGGACCGCTGCACACCGGGCTCGATTTCGAGCTCAAGAGCGTGCGGGAGCCGACGCCGTACACCGGGGGCATCTCTCTCTTCCTCGGCATGCGGCACTGATCCCAGGTGGCGCCCAGCCGCGCGCGCTCGTGGCGGGTCATCCCCTCTTGCGCTTATCGATTATCGATATTATCGTTTATCGATAACAGCGCGATCGGGGAGGGCGATTATGAAGGGGTATCAGCCGGATAGGATTGTCCGAGTGCTGACGTGGGTGGTGTCGTTCGGATACTACACAACCTGGGTAATCATCGCGTTCGGGGTCGTCGCCATCGTATACACAGCGTCGGTCGCGAGCGACGACGCGGTCGCCAACGTCAGCATCCCGGTCAATGTGGCATCGGTAGAGGCACACATCGTATCAAAGTGGACGCGTCCGGCAGCGGATGGCCGCGTGACACTGTCGGACGTTACGGCGATGCTGCAATTCCCGGCCGCGGCGGTGCCACGCTGGTTCCGCGTCGTGGCCGTAAGCTCCGCCGTCGTCGGGACGGCGTTGCTGATGCTCTTCTACTACCACCTGCGCCGGCTATTCCTGCGAGTTCGCGACGGCGCGCCATTCGACGCTCAGAACGCAACCCGGCTGCGGTGGCTTGGCGGACTGTTGTTGATCTACACGCTCATGAGGAGCGCGTTCGTTTACAGCGCGTCGCGCCTGGCGACGAACACGCTGTCGAGCAGCAGTACGCCGATCCAGTCGGTATTGAAGATCGACTGGACGGACATCTTCATGGCGCTGGTGCTACTCGCCCTCGCCGAGATCTTCCGCCGCGGCACGTCGCTGGAGGATGAACAGGCGCTGGTGGTCTAGCGTGACGATCCAGGTCAACCTCGACCGGATGCTCCAGAAGCGTGGCATCACGCTCACCGAGCTCAGTGAACGGATCGGCATGACGATGGCGAATCTGTCGATCCTGAAGACCAACAAGGCGCGTGCGATTCGCTTCTCCACGCTGGAGGCCCTGTGTCGCGAGCTCGATTGTCGCCCGGGCGATCTGCTCGCGTTCTCGGACGACTGATGCGACCAGCGACGAGCAACGCGGTCACGCCCGCGCGAACGATCCCGCGAAGAAGCCACAGAGGAGGGCTCCCGCCACCGCCATCGAAAGGCCCCAGATCAACAGCGTGCGAAACAGGTCGCGTGCCTCCGCACGATCGGCGACGGCGGCGACGCACAGCGCTCCAAGTGTCGAGAGCGGCGACACGTCCACGAGCGCGGAGCCGACGTTGATCGAGAGCGCGACCGCGAGCGGGTCGCCTCCGCCCGTCTGGCGTACGAGACCAGGCACCATCGGAAGGAACGCCGGGAGAACGACGCCCGACGTGCTGCTGTAGGTCGAGATCACCCCCGTGACGAACGCAATCACCCCGTCGAGCGTGGCGGGCGTGGCCACGCGCGCGATCATGCCCGTGAACAGATCCATCCCGCCGGTCGTCTCGAGCACCGCGACCAGCATCGTCACGCCGGTGACCATGAGGATGATGTCGAGCGGGATGCGGGTGATGACGTCGCGCTCCTCAGCGACGCCGGCGACGACGAGCAGCGCGCCCGCGGCGAACGCAGCCAGCCCCACGTTTACTCGCCCGACGACGACCGCGAGCATCCAGGCGCCGGTGACGCCGATCGTGAGCCAGTTGCGGCGGTCGAAGTGTGGCGCGGCGGCGTCGACGGCAATGGTCGCACCGGCCCGAAAGAGCCGCACGCCCCCGAACAGCAGATAGGCGACGAGCGCTACGAGTGCGTGCGCCAGAAAATTCGCCGCCCACACCTTCCATTCGTGTCCGGGCATGCCGATCCTCGCCATGATACCGTTCACCATCGCGCCGACGGCGCTGATCGGTGACAGGTTCCCCGCGTTCGCGCCGGTGCCGATCATGATCGCGCTCAGGAGGTGCGGGACGCCGGCCGCCGCGCCCGCAGGCATCGCGATCGGCGCCACCAGTGCCACGCTGGCGACGGCGCCCGGACCGATCGTGGACAGCACGCATGCCAGGACAAAAAAGAGCAGCGGCAGGACGCCCGCGTTGCCGCGCACGAGAATGGTGGCGCGGCGCGCGAGCAGGTCGAGCGTCCCGTTCGCCTTCGCGATCGCGAAGAGGAATGTGACGCCGGCGAGCGTGATGAACAGCGTGGCCGGAAAGCCGGCGATGACCGCGTCTGCCTTCATGCGCGCCGCGTACACGCCGATGATCCACGCGAGCGCGATCGACAGGAGACCGACGTTGACGCGCGCCGTCATGCTCAGCGCGATCGCGAGCAGGAGCGCGAGCACCGCGAGAACTGCCGGACTCACGGTGTCCACGGCGGAAGCAGATGCTTTTGTACCTTGCCGAGCGCGGTGCGCGGCAGCGCATCGACGCGGACGAAGGCGCGGGGCGTCTTGAAGGACGCGAGCTGCGCGCGACACCGCTCCGTGAGTTCCGCGGTGTCGAGCGATTCGTCGGCCACGACGTACGCGATCGGCACCTCGCCGCGCGCGGGGTCCGCCACGCCCACGACGGCTGCTTCGCGCACGCGGGCGTCCTCGAGCAGCAGTTCCTCGATCTCGCGCGGATAGATGTTGAACCCGCCCGAGATGATCATGTCGCCCCGCCGGCCGCGCAGCGTGTAGTAGCCGTCGGACGCTCGCACCGCGAGATCGTTCGTGCGAAACCATCCGTCCGGGGTGAAGGCGGCTGCGGTCGCGGCGGTATTCCGCCAGTAGCCGCTGAAGAGCGCAGGACCACGCACCTGTACCTCGCCCACCTCGGCGCCGGAGACGGGCGCATCGCCATCGTCGGCGAGTCGCACCGAGACACCCGGGAGCGGCGTGCCTACGGTGCCCGCGCGGCGCTCCCCTTCATATGGATTGCTGATGATCATGAGCGCCTCGCTCATGCCGTAGCGCTCGAGGATCGTGTGGCCGAAGCGCGCGCGAAACGCTTCGTGCACGTGCGCTGGAAGCGGCGCCGATCCGGACACGAACAGTCGCGCGTGCGCGCCGACGACGCGCGCCGCCGCATCCGGTACGACGGCGGGGTCGAGCAGCCGGTGATAGATCGTCGGCACGCCGAAGAACAGCGTCGGCCGGAATTCCTCGAACAGACGCGCCGCGTCCTTCTGGTCGAACCGCTCGGCGAGACGCATACGGCAGCCACTGATCAGCCACGCATGCAGTCCGTTGCCGAGGCCGTGGACGTGGAAGAGCGGGAGCACGGCGAGATACCGGTCGGTCTCCGTGATTCGCCAGCACGATGTGATCGTGATGCCGTTCGCCGCGAGGTTGTTGTGCGAGAGCACGGCGCCCTTCGCGGCGCTCGTGGTGCCCGACGTGTACACGATCATGGCGGGCGCGTCGCCGTCGATCGGCTCGGCGATGCGCGCGCTCGGCCGGGCGTCCGCGGCGGCCGTCAGCTGCTCGGCGTGCCAGAGCGTCGCACCGTCCGGATATGCGACGTCGGCGTCGCTCGCGATCACGACTGCGCGGGGCTCGGCGTCCCCGATGATGTGTCGCAGCTCGCGCTCGCGGTACAGGACGTTCATGGGAACTAGGACGACGCCGAGTCGGACGCAGGCGAGGAAGAGGTCGATGAACTCGACGCGATTCGCCAGATGGACGCACAGCCGGTCGCCGGCGCTCACCCCGCGCGCGCGAAGCTCGTGCGCCAGGCGATTCGCGCGGGCATCGATCTCTCCGAACGTCAACGTCCGAAGCGCGCCGCGCGCGTCGACGTAATCGAGCGCGGGGCGCTCGGCGCGTCCGATGAGTGACAGGTCGAACAGCGTCGTCAGCTGCATGTCAGTGTCTCAGCAGTCTGCCGAGGACGTCGAGCATGGCAGCCGGCAGGTGCTCGGGACGCCGGACGAGAACCTGCGCCGCGGGCCCGAAGATGCGCAGCGCGTAGTGCTCGTCCGCGGACAGCGTGAGACAGTGCGGCATCACGCCGCGAACCCGGGCCTCGAGCACCGCGACGCGCGCGTCCTCGATGCCGTATTCGCCGACGTAACCGTCCGTGTCGTTCGGGATTCCATCGGAGATCACGAGCAGCAGGTGACGTGACGCGCGCTCCCGCAACAACACGGATGACGCATGACGGACGGCGGCGCCAAGGCGCGTGCGGCCCATGGGAACGAGCCCGGCGATGCGCGCGGTCGCCGTTGCGGCGCCCTCGGCGAAGCCCTTCACCGTGCGCACGGCCACGCGGGCGGCGCCCATGCTCGCAAAGGACAGGAGGGCGTGTCGGTCTCCCGTCGCGTCGAGCGCATGCGCCGCGACCAGCAGCGCGACCTTCTCGACATCGATCACCCGCACACCCGGCACGAGCGCGGTATCCGCGGAGCCGCTCACGTCCGCGAGCACGCCGAGCGCGATGCCGCCGCGCGGCGGATGCGTGGCCGCGTATACGCGTTCGTCCGGCGTGCGCCGCGAACGCAGAGCTACGCGCAGGTCGATGCACGCCTGGAGATCGAGGTCGTCGCCGTCCGGCTGGCGCGTACGGCGTACGCGACGAGCGCCCAGCGTCTTGAACTCGCGCTCGACGCGCCGAATCAACCCGCGGTACGTCGACGCGGCGCGCCGCGCCCACTCGAGGTCTCCGTCGTCCGCGATGCTCTCGAACACGGAGACGCGGTCGCGCTCGAACTCGCGCATCGCGTGATTCCATTCGTGATACCGGGCGGCGAGCGTCGCGCTCGACTCGAGGCCGGGCACCTCTCCCGAGGGTTGATTCCACGGCTCGACGACGTCGCCATCGCCAACGGCCGCTGTAACGCTACCGCCCGCCTCTCCACTCGACGAGCTGCCGGTCATTCCCTGCTGCCCGGTGCGGCGCGCCGATGATCCGACCTCACTCGACGTGGAACGCACCGCGCTGCCAACCGACACGGGAAAGGGCGGTGTCCAGTCCTCGAAGGGATCGGCGTCGCCAATGGTGGGACCGCCAAGCATCGCGCCCCAGTGCCAGACCCTCGTCGCCGGGACGTACGAGCGCGATGGGAATTGCGTCGCGGTTCCGCGTGCCCAGCCGAGCGCGCCCGCGGCGTCCAGCGCGGCGGGCAGGATGAGCGGCCATTCGCGCGGCGGCGTCGACAGCACTGCATCGCGCCATGCGGCGAGCGCGCGATTCGCGGCCGCCGGCCAGTGGACGCCGCTGCGGCGCATGCTCTGCTGCCGCAGGCGCAGCAGCACGGGAATCATTCCCGGATGACGCGTCGCGATCGTGTGCTCCGCGCTCGCCGCCTCGTACAGGCCGAAGAGGTCGCGTTCGAGGGCGCTCGTGACATGCGCGAGTTGTGCGGGCGAACGACGTCTCACGAGCTCGGCTTGTATCAGCGCGAGCGCCCGCAGAATTGCCGGGCCGTCGACGTCCTCGATGGCCGCAACCGCGCGCGGCAGCCAGATGCGCACGCCATCCGTCGCCGGCAGGGCGCGACTCGCTCGCACGCGTTCTCTCCGGCGGATGACGTAACGACGCCACCAGCTCATTTCCGGCGGTGGGTCCGTCACCGCGAGCACAAAACGCCGCCCGTGGATCGCGTGGAGAAATGCTTCCAGGCGGCGTCGTACCGCCTCGAGCTCGACGACGGCCGCAGTCACCCGCCGCTCGCCGTGACGAGATCGCGAATCGCCGCTCCAAGGTCCGCGTCATCGGTGAGCGCGGCGCCGATCGCCGAGGTACACGCCTCGGTCCAGGCGACGCCGGCTGCGATCAGACGGGCGGCCGCGACGAGTGAGCGCGTCCCCGGTCCTTCGGGCAGACCTTCTTCCTTGAGGCGTCGCACCTGTTCGGCGAGGTGCACGAGTCGGTCGGCCGTACGCGCATCGACGCCACCCTCGTGCACGACGATCTCGCGCTCGCGCGCGGGCTCGGGATAGTCGAAGTCGAAGGCGACGAAGCGCTGGCGGAAGCTGTTCTTCAGCTCCTTCATCCCACGCTGATAGCCCGGATTGTACGTGACGACCAGAAGAAACCCGGACGCCGCGTGCAGCAGCTCGCCGGTCTTGTCGAGCGGTAGAATGCGGCGCTCGTCGGCGAGCGGGTGCAGCACCGTGAGCGTGTCCGATCGCGCCTCGATCACCTCGTCGAGATAGCAGATCGCGCCACCGCGCACGGCGGTCGTGAGCGGACCGTCGACCCAGACCGTCTCATCGCCATGCAGAAGAAATCGACCGGTGAGATCGCTCGCCGAGAGGTCGTCATGACATGCGATAGTCACGAGCGGGCGACGCAGCCGCCACGACATGTGTTCGACGAATCGCGTTTTACCGCAGCCCGTCGGTCCCTTGAGGAGCACAGGCAGACGGCGTTCGGCGCACGCCATGAAGACTTCACGCTCGGACCCGCGCGGCAGGTAATACGGCTCGCGTGTCTCGACGGGTGGAAGCGCCGCACCGGACGAATGCATGGCGATAATCATATCTGCTGGACGAATCGCCGCCCCTGCTGACGCGCGCCTGAGCGAAGCAAGATCGGCTGCTCCTCCGTAGTTTGGTGGTCGGCATCGCCGACTACGGAGGAGGCACCGCTGAGCGATTCACTCCAGCAGCGCGTCGTCGAGGCGCTCGGGGATCAGTACATCATCGAGAACGAGATCGGGCGCGGCGGGATGTCCGTCGTGTACCGCGCCCGCGATCCGCGCCTCAATCGCGCGGTCGCGATCAAGGTGCTTCCGCCCGAGCTGGCGTACGATCCCGCAATCCGAACGCGATTCACGCGCGAAGCGCAGACCGCGGCGCAGCTCACGCATGCGCACATCGTGCCGATCTACGACGTGGGCGAGCGCGCCGGGATCGCCTACTTCGTCATGGCCATGGTCACCGGCGGCAATCTCGCGGCGCTGCTCGCGCGGGAGCCGCAGCAGCCGGTCGATGAAGTCCGCAGAATCCTGCGCGAGATGGCCGACGCGCTCGCCTATGCGCACACCCGCGGCGTCATTCATCGCGACATCAAGCCGGACAACATCCTGCTCGATCGCGACACGGGTCGCGCGCTGGTCACGGACTTCGGGATCGCGCGCGCGATGGAGGGCGGGACGCGTCTCACCGTCACCGGCATTGCCGTGGGCACGCCGACGTACATGTCCCCCGAGCAGGCCGAAGGTGAGCGCGAGATCGACGGGCGCAGCGACATCTATTCGCTCGGCGTGATCGGCTATCAGATGTTGACGGGTCGCGTGCCTTTCACCGGCGGCAACACGATGGCACTGCTGCTGAAGCATGTGACGCAGCGGGCCAGGCCGATCGTGGAGCTGCGGGCCGATGCGCCGCGCGCGGTGCGCGAGGCGGTGGAGCGCGCGCTGCTGAAGTCCCCGGAGGATCGCTGGCCGACGGCCGAGGCGCTCCGCGACGCACTCGCCGCCGGCGATGTCGCGGCGCCGATCTGGCGCGCGGACAAGCGCGAGGCGGTGCGCTACACGTCGCCCTTGCCGGCTCGCCGCGCACCTCGAAGTGCCACGCCGCGAGCGCCGGCACGTGGCGGCGCGGTCATCATGGAGCAGGCGCACCTCGCCGCGCTCACGGCGGAACAACGCGACGACCTGCGGCTGTGGCATGGGCGCATCAACCTGTACGATCGCGTCAAGGCGGCGCGCGGCTACCTGTGGCTGACCACGACGATGTGGTTGGCGAGCTTTGGGGGCATCGTCGCGGCCGTCGACGCCGAGATCGTGCCGCTGATCCTGGCGCCGATCGTCCCCATCTGGATGACGCGCAAGCTGTGGCGGCGCGGCAAGTCGCTGCGCGCGAGCGGGCTGCGGCTGCGGCGCGTCTTTCTCATGCCGCGCGCCAGGTGGGTCCTGCCCAGGCCGCCGGCGACGCCCGTTCCGACGGACGCGCAGCTCGAGAAGATCGCGTCGCGGGACATCCTCGACGGCCCGCACGGCGCGGCCGTCCGTCGCGCCGCGGCCGACCGCGCGACGATCCTCCACATCCTCGCCGGGCTGTCGAAGCAGGACCGCAAGCTGCTCCCCGAGCTCGCGCCGACGGCGGACGCCCTCGTGGACCGCGTGTCGCGCCTCGCGGAGATGCTGCATCGGCTGGAACAGAGCTACGACCCGAGGGATGTCGCAGAGCTCGACCGTCGCATAGCCGCAGTGGAGCCGGAGAGCGGTGACCGAACAGCCGAAACCGAGCGACGCCTGGGGCTGCTGCGCCGCCAGCGCGAGACGCTCGACGAGCTCGGACGCCGGCGCGAGATGCTCGCGCGTCAGATCGACAACGCGGGTCTCGCCCTGGGGAATCTTCGCCTGGATCTCATCAAGTTCCGCGCGTCCGGTCTGCAATCCGCGTTCAGCGACGTATCCACGGCGACACAGGAAGCGCGGGCGCTGTCGCGCGAGATCGGCCAGCTGCTCGACGCGGCCGAAGAGGTGCGCGCGCTCTAGCGCGCGCTCGGTCCGTGACCAGCGCGGCCCCACGACATCTGGCGCGCGTCCTAGGCGCTCCATGGCACGGCGTGTACAGCACGCACATCGACAGCGCGCAGCACTTCGGGCGGCACTGGCACGACACGTATGGATTCGGCTTCATCGAGCGCGGCGCGCAGGGCTGGGCGAGTGGACGCGGCTACGTGCGCGGATACGCGGGCGACGTCATCACGACGAACCCCGGCGAGGTGCACGACGGCCGCCCGCTCGGCGAGGTGTCGCGCCGGTGGCGGATTCTGTACGTGGACGTCACCGTCATGGCGTCCATCTGCGCGCGCGGAGGCTCGCAGGCCGCGATCGCGCATCCCGTCATTCACGACCGTGAGCTGCTCGCGGCGCTGCGGCGATTGTTCCGGCGCATCGAGCGGTGGAACGCACGCGAGAGCGTGCGCGACGTCGAGGCTCTCGCGTGCGAGGAGTCGCTCGTCGAGACGTGCGCGTCGCTGATGGCGCGACACGGCTCCGCGCCTGCTGCGCTCGAGGTGGCGTCGCCCGACATGCGACGCGTCCGCGATCGGCTGTGTGACAGCGTCGTTGCTCCGCCGACGCTCGCGGACCTGGCGACGATGACGGGGCTGAGCCGCTACCAGCTGCTGCGTCACTTCGAGCGAGCCTACGGCTTGCCGCCGCACGCCTGGCTCGTGCGTCAGCGGGTCGAGCGCGCGCGCGTCCTCATTCGCGCGGGGATGGCGCTGTCGCAGGCCGCCGCGGCGACAGGGTTCGCGGATCAAAGTCACATGACCCGCGCGTTCGTTCGGCAGCACGGCTTCACGCCCGGCGCATGGCGGGCGGCCGTATTGCAATAGCGTTCAAGACGGCATCCGCCCGCGCGTGCACATTGGTACCGTGGCGACCGACGAGGGCGACTACATCCATGGGTATCACGAGCGCGAGGCGGCGCGCCTGCAGGACCAGGCCGCGTCCGTGCTCGAGCTCCTGCACGGCGACACGTCCTACGCGGCCGGCAGCATCGTGCTCGAGGTGGGCTGCGGCACGGGCGCGCAGACGGTCACCCTCGCGCGCAACAGTCCGCGCGCGCAGATCGTGTCGTTCGATCGCTCCGGGACGTCGCTCGCGGAGGCGAGAGCCCGGGTCGCGGCCTCAGGCGCCGACAATGTCGCGTTCCATCGAGCCGACCTCTTTGCCCTACCCTTCGCCGAACGCTCGTTCGACCACGTGTTCGTGTGCTTCGTGCTCGAGCATCTCCCGAATCCGGTCGAAGCCCTCGTAGTGCTGCAACGGTATCTCAAGCCCGGCGGCTCGATCACCGTGTTCGAGGGCGATCACGGCTCCGCGTATTTCCATCCGGAGAGCGCGATCGCGCGGCGGGCCATCGACTGCCAGGTGGAGCTGCAGCGACAGGCCGGCGGCAATGCGTGCATCGGCCGCGAGCTGTTTCCCTTGCTCGTGCGGGCGGGATACTCGGACGTGCGCGTGTCGCCGCGCATGGTATACGTCGACGCGAGCAGGCCGCGTCTCGTCGAGAGCTTCACGCGGGGAACGTTCACCGCGATGATCGCGGGCGTCCGCGAACGCGCGATCCACTCGGGGATCATCGACGCCGCGTCGTTCGACGCGGGCATTCGCGCACTGTACCGTACGGCGGAGGAGGACGGCGTGTTCTGCTACACGTTCTTCAAGGGCATCGCACGCGCAGTTTCGCGCGCTCGATGAAGGGGTGGAACCACCCCTCGGTGGCGAGCGCGTGCGGCGTGAGGCCGCTGAACTCGCGGAACTCCGCGATCATGTGCGACTGGTCGGCATATCCGAGCTCCGAGGCGACGCGGGCCCATCGCGCGCGATCGCCTAGGCGCGCATGTGCGAGCGCCGACTGAAAGCGCGTGAGCCGGCAGAACAGCTTTGGCGACACTCCGACCCGTTCCTGGAAGACGCGCGCCAGATGCTGGCGCGACACCCCGGCCGCGCGCGCGAGCAGCTCGACCGATACGCGTCCGCCCTCGCGTACGGCGTGGGCCGCGACACCGTGGACGTCGATGCTCGTGGATGATCCACGGAACGACGTTGTCCGGCGCAGCAGCGCCCGCTCGACCACGTCGAGACGCCCGGAGTCACTCGACGTCGTGAGGCGATCGTAGAGCTCGAAGGCGCCGGTGCCCCAGAGCTCCTCCAGCGGCGCGATGCTATCCGTCATCTCCGCGCTCGGCGTCCGGACGAACGCGGAGAGCTGGCCGGGGCGCAGGTATGCGCCGACCATGGCGTGAGCGCGACGTGAAGCATCGGTCACCACCCGCCGCATCACGCCGATGACCCAGCCACGGCAGACGCCGGCGCTGTCGCACTGCGTGCCCTCGGGCGAGGCGATCGCGCCCACGTCGAATACGATCGAACAGCTCGCGTCGGCGAACAGCGGCGAGAAATAGCGATCGCCCGGGCGGAATAGCACCTCGAAGGTCACGCGCCGCGCCGGTGGCACCGGGTCGGCACGCGGCGTAAAGGAGAACAGCGCGCGGACTGCGCTCCGCAGCGCAACGTGCGGCTCGAACTCTCGATAGCAGGCGACGATGCCGGTGTCCGACTCGCGACGTTCCATTTCTCCTATCCGTTCTCAGCGCTCCATGGAAACTTCGGCAGCCAGTGACCATTTGCAACCTGGAGAGCGCACATGCTACGAATCCTCGCCGCCACTTCCCTCCCCATTGCCCTCGCCGTGATCGCCGGGCGCGGTGCGACGTTCGGAAAGCCACAGGGCGCGGACGAGGTGATCGCTCTAGAGCGGTCGGCGCTCGACCGCTGGGAGAAGGGGGACGTAGGCGGGTTTCTCTCGCTCTACGCCGACGACATCGCGTACTTCGACTGGAGCGTCGAGCGCCGTCTGGATGGCTTGCCCGCCGTGCGCGGATTGATCGAGCCCTTTGCCGGGAAATTCAGGTACGATCGCATCGAGATGTCGAACCCGCGCGTCCAGCGATCCGGCGACATTGCCGTGTTGACGTACAATGCGCTGGATCTGGCCGCGGACGGCAGCGAGCGTCGGGCGAATCGCGCAAACGTCACCGAGGTGTACCGTCGCGTCGCCGGACGCTGGCGCGCGATTCACTCCCATTACTCGTACACGACCCCCCCGCGGGCCGCGGGCCATGATGACCGGGAATGAGATCGAATATCGCGAAGCGACGTCGAGCGATGTGCCGGCGATGGCGGAGTCGCGTGCGAACGACACCGTCAATGGACCGGCGATGCCGCTGCGTTTGGTCCACTGAGCGTGACTCGTCAGTCTGGCACCTGTGACCACGTGTGATCTGTCTTGTATGAGTACGAGTTACGATTTCACTCATCCCGGCGCGAGAAGAATGATGCGTGAATTCGTGCTCATACATCACAGAGGACAGGTGGTGACTCGTAACACGTCGCAAAAACAAAGGCCGCGGGTGGTTCGTCCGCCTCATTTCTTCGGCGTGACGTCCGTGACGGGTAGGTCCCAGTGCGCCAGCAGGATCTCGAAACGTCGCTGCTCCTCGCGCGTGAACGTCGGCTGATCGGGCCAGAGCTGCCGGATCATCGCTGCCTCGTCAGGATTCGCCGACGTCGCGGTCGCTGAATTCCTGAAGACGATCGTGACGCGATAGTCCCACCGCGACTCCTCCGTCATGTGATTCGCCGGCGTCTCGATCTTCGTCGAAAGAATGCGTCCGGTCTCGATCTGCCTCTGCAGCAGGGGATAGTGGTTCTTGAGGAAGAGCTGCAGGAACTCCTGCTGTCGCCCCCACTGCACCTTGTAGTAGTACTCCATCGTGTACGGCTGATTCGACCCGCCCTGCGGGGGCGCACCCTGCGCACGCAGCGGGAACGCGAGCACGGACAACGCAAGCGCGGCCAACGTGTTCTTCATGCCTCCTCCCGAGATGGGATTCCGACGCCGGCAGACCCAGGCCGTCTCGAGCGCAGATCGGCGCCGAGCCGCTGCCGGAACAGGACGAACGCCGTGACGATCATCGCCGTGCCCACGAGGAAGATGAGCCAGGGGAATGTCACGGGCACGAACCCACCCACGCGGTAATCGAACTGCCGGTGCGCCTGGATGTTCTCGATGATCCTCGGGCCCTCGAACTTCACCCAATCGATCGTGAACGACACGATGACGACGAGCGCGCCGAGCCAGAGGAGCGCGCGCTCACGCGGCGACATATCAACGGCGATACCCTCGTCGGTGAATCGAACCACCGTGATGCCGAAGGCGATCATGACGATCGCGAGGATGCACGGCGCGATGACAGGACCGACCCACGGCACCGGCAGCAGGAAAAGGATGTCCCAGGTCAGGAGCGATTCGGGCCACCCCAGCGCCAGCTTGAGCCCGACATAATAGATCAGGTCCCAGATTCCGAAGGCGTAGAGGAACCATGCGAAGCGCTCGCCGCGGTTCCGCCCCGCCAGCGCTCCTACCGCGGCGAGCATCAGGATGGTGGACGCTTCGCGCCACAGCTCGACGAGGGTGATGTCGTTCGCGACGGCCCAGAGCGGAAACTGAAAGCCATTCGGGAAATACAGGCGCCGGAGATAGATCACGACGGCCGCTTCGGCGATGCCCATGGCGACGCCATACGCCGTAACCCAGACCAGCGTCCGCCTGCCCTGTTTCATGTCGGCAATGATGCCTGTGTGACGAATCGGACCGCGAGGTCCACCGTGGCCGCGTCGCGCAGGATGCGGTTGTGTCCCAGGCCTGTGGTCGTGTGCAGCGTCGCGTCGGGCCAGCTCGCGGCGATGTCGGCGCCGTCCTGCCACATGGTCTCGCGGTCGTCGCGATCGTGAATGACGAGCACCGGCGGCGTCTTCACCACCTGCGCCGCTCGCGGTACCGCGAACTCCGCCCATCGAAAATCGAACATGCGCTCGGTGTTCGCGCGAAAGCGATCCATGACGGCGTTCGTGAATCCGAGCGAGCGCTGAAAGATGTCCATGTAGCGCGCCGGATTGCCGAAGGGCGCGATGAAGACGACCCGACCGGGACGCCACTCCCCGTGCGTGCGGAGCGCCCATGCCACGGCAGCGCATCCCCCCGAATGCGCGATCACGCCGGCGATCCGGGTCGCGTCGCGCGACGCCGCAACCATTGCCTCGGCGAACTCGAACAGCGTCGCCTGCCGTGCACCCCACTTGCTCGGTCCGGATTCGCCGTGTGAGGGCGCATCGAACGCGACGACCTGGCATCCGGCCCGTGTCAGCGGCTCGACGAACGCATGCAGCTGACCCGCGTATCCGCCCCAACCGTGAACCAGGAGCACGGCGGGACCCGTGCCCCAGCGCCAGGCCACGACCGCAGTGTCGTCCACGCGAAGCTCGGAGCGCGCTCCGCGCCCGAGAACCTGTTGCGCCTCCTGGGAGACAGGCGGCTTCGCGACACGGAACCACAGGCGTGTGGCGATCTTCGCCGCAACTCCCGGCAGCACCACGGACAGGACGCGCAGGCCGAGCTTGAGTGCCGTTCGCACGTCGCTGAACCTAATTGACGCCGGCGCATGCGAGCCGCACGTTCGATCAGGCGCTGCAGCCTCCCACCTCCCCCCTCCCCCTCCCGGCTCTCGTCTCCCGCCTCCATGCAACGACGCGAAGTTGTCCGCTACCTCGGCGCCGCGTTCGCGCTGCCATTCCTACCGCGCAACGCAGACGCCGCGATCCGGCTCGGCGAAGATCTCCACCGCCGCCTGACCGACACGAGTTTCCGTACGCTCGACACGCCGCAGCAGATGCTCGTCACCGACATCTGCGAAATGATCATTCCGGAGACGGACACACCCGGCGCGGTGAGCGTGCGGGTGCCGCAGTTCATCGATCTGCTCCTCGCCGAATGGGCGAGCGACGAAGAAAAGGCCGAGTTTCTCGCCGGCCTCACGGATATCGACGCGCGCGCCGCGGCCTTCGGCGTTCAGCAGCAGGGTCAGCGCCGCTTCGTGGACCTCGCCCCCGCGGCGAAGACCGAGCTGCTCACCGCGCTCGACAGGGAGCGCGGCGCGAAGAGCGGCGCCGGCCTCGCGTTCGGTCGCCTGAAGTCGATGACGGTGTACGGCTATTTCACGTCGAAGCCCGTCTACGAGAACGTCCTCCGGACGCGGATGTACTTCGACGGATACAAGGGCGACGTCCCCTTCACCGCGGCGAGGTAGCGACGATGCCGCTCACATACGACGCCATCGTCGTCGGCTCCGGGATCTCAGGTGGCTGGGCCGCGAAGGAGCTGTGCGAGAAGGGGCTCAAGACCATCGTACTCGAGGCGGGACGTCCGATCGATCCGAACGTGGACTACGTCGAGCACGTGCCCCCGCACGAGATGCGGTACCGCGGCATGGGCGACCGCAACCGCATCGAGCGCTATCAGCCCGTGCAGCGGCGGTGCTCCGCCTGCAACGAGTACTCCGGCAAGTTCTTCGTCAACGATCTCGACAATCCGTACTCGACGCCGGACGACAAGCCGTTCATGTGGATCCGCGGCCGGCAGGTGGGCGGCCGCTCGATCATGTGGGGGCGGCATACATATAGATGGAGCGACCTGGATTACGAGGCGAACGTCCGGCAGGGGATCGCCGTCGACTGGCCCATCCGGTACAAGGACATCGCGCCGTGGTACAGCTACGTCGAGCGCTTCGCCGGCATCCAGGGGGCGAAGGAGGGGCTGGCGCATCTGCCCGACGGCGAGTTTCTCCCGCCGTGGCCGCTGAACGTCGCCGAACAGCGCGCGCGCGAGGAGGTGCTGAAGAAGTTCGACGGCCAGCGTCTCATCACGCAGGCGCGGCAGGCGATCCTGACGCGAAACCACAACGGCCGCGCGGCGTGTCATCTCTGCGGCAACTGCGAGCGCGGCTGCATCACGCTGTCGTATTTCAGCAGCCTCAACGCAACGCTTCCCGCGGCGCGCAAGACGGGGAACCTGACGGTGCGGCCGTTCAGCGTCGTGCACAGCGTCATCTACGACCCGAAGACCCACCGCGCGAAGGGTGTGCGCGTCGTGGACGGAAACACGCGCACGATGTTCGACGTCCATGCGAAGATCGTATTTCTCAACGCATCGGCGCTCGAGTCCGCGCGGATCCTGCTGAACTCGAAGACCGCGGAATTTCCGACCGGGTTGGGCAACTCGAGCGGTGAGCTCGGACACAACGTCATGGACCACATCATGGGCGGCGGCGCGAGCGCGACGCTTCCGTGGTACAAGGACCGGCGCGGGCTGGGCAACCGGCCGGGCGCCGTGTTCGTGCCGAGATTCAGAAATGTGAAGACGGCGCATCCCGACTTCGTGCGCGGCTACGGCTTCGAGGGGGGCGCGGAGCGCGGCGACTGGTCGCGCGGGACCTGGATGTCCGGCTTCGGCGCAGACTTCAAGAAGGCGCTGATCAGCGATCTGGGGCCGTGGGAGATGACCTTCTACGGCTTCGGTGAGATGCTCCCCCGCCACGAGAACAGGATCGAGATCGACCCGCATCTGGTGGACGCCTGGGGCATCCCCGCGCTGCGCGTCTCGTGCGCGTACGGCGAGAACGAGAAGAAGATGCTCGACGACATGGTCGTCACCGCGACCGAGATGTTCGAGGCGATGGGCGCGGAGAACATCAGGCCGATCAAGGATGACAACCCGCCCGGGCTGGTGATCCACGAGATGGGCACGGCGCGCATGGGTCGCGATCCGAAGACGTCGGTGTTGAACGCGCACAATCAGATGTGGGACGTGCCGAACGTGTTCATCACCGACGGCGCGTGCATGACGTCGACGGCGAATCAGAATCCGAGCATCACGTACATGGCGCTCACCGCTCGCGCGGTCGATTACGCCGTGGGTCTACTTAGGAGACGCGAGTTGTAGCAGAATGCGATTGTCGTTTCCGCTACTTCGGCTTCTGCGGGCTCTCCACAGGCACGCCTGGACTCGGTGAATCCGGCGGCAAGTTCACCTTTCTCACGGGCGGGCCTGGGTCGTGCCACGGATCATGCGCGGGCTCGCGCTTTGGATCTCCTTCAGGGGAGTCGGGAAAAGGCTGACCGGGGTCGGGCTTCGGCGGTACGGGCGACGTCGCGTCCTGGCGATCCATCCTATGCTCTCAGCTGAGGTCACTTTCCCTCTTGCACGATTCGGGCGCGCCGCTGTCATCGCCGCCGCCGCTCTGGCGGCGTGCCGCTCGGATGTCGCGACGGATCCCGGTGCTCCGCTCGTCGCCGGCGTTGCCGAGGCGATCGCTCAGCAGCGCGTCACCCCGGAGTACCTGGTTCCCCGCGATTCCCAGACGGCGAAGTTGCTAGCGTCGTTCGCTCGCGAGCGCGGCATCCGGCTGCAGCGGCCCGTCGAGCCGTCGCGATGTCCATGGAGCAAGAGCACAGGCCCGACGGCGTACTCGGTGGAGATCAGGATCGACTCGTTGAGGGGCGACGAGGCGATCGGTCGATACCAGCTGTGGTGCTCGAGCCGCGGGCTGCGCAGCGGATTCTCCACTGGAGGCTCCGCCAGGCTGCGTCGCAGGAACGGCACGTGGAGCGTGGGACAATGGCTTGATCGCTGGATAACGTGACGCAGCCACGCGGCGTCACAGGTACTGCAGCCAGCGATCGGTTCGGGTCTGCTTGAGTCGCGCGAACCAGCGACACAGCGGATACATCGCGATCACGACGATCGCCCATGCGACGTACACGCCCGGCAGTGAGACGCCGTACCATGCCGGGATCGCGGCGGGATCCGTGATCGCGGTGATGCGCATCAGCTGTCCGTGCTGCACGAGCGCGAGGAGGACCCCAACCGCGTGTGCGACGCCGATGTGCACGACGTAATAGAAGAGCGGCACCCGCCCATAGACCGATAGCCAATCGACCACTCGGCCCCGGACGGTCTCGAGCAGCGCGAGCGCCGCGAGCGTCGGCCCGAGCGTCATCAGGAGAAAGTCGAGCGACGGCGGATACTTCCTCGCGTTCAGGAAGGACGCGATCGTGAGCGCGGTCGATCGCTGCGCGCTCCAGGGTCCGGGATCGCCGTAACCGCTCAACCCGCGCACGACCAGGAAGAGCAGTGTCGCGGCGACGCCGACGGTGACGAGGAATCGTCTCCGGCGCGCATCATCCCACGTGTACACGGTCGCCAGCGCCCATCCGAGGGCCATCACGGCCACCCACGGGACGAGCGGATATCCGATGAAGAGCTTTCCCGGCACCGCGAAGCCGGGGACGTGGAGGACGTGCCACAAGCCGCGCAGCGCGCCCCACGACTCGGGCCCCACGCCGTCGAGGAGATTGTGCGTCGCGATCATCACGATGGCGCCGGCGGCGACGATCGCGCGCGGCAGGTGCACCAACGCGGCCATCACCATCATCGACAGGCCCAGCGCCCAGAGCACGAGCGCGAACGCGGGCAGGATGTTGAAGCTGAAGCGCCACAGCACGGGCGTGATCGCGACATCGAGGACGATGAGCCAGAGACCGCGCGTGAGGAGAAACGTGCTCATTTCGCGCGCGCTCCTGCCGCGATTCATGGAGATGCCGATTCCGACGCCCGCCAGCAGCGAGAATGCGGGTGCGCAGAAGTGCGTGACCCACCGCGTGGCGAAGAGCGCGGCGGTGGATTGGGCGAGGTTCTCCGGCTGTACGCGAACTTTCTGGACGTAGTCGCGAACGTGATCCAGCGCCATCAGGACCATGACTGCGCCACGCACGATGTCGACGGAGCGGACGCGCCGAACAGGCGCGGCGCCCCGCCGGGCCGAGGCGAGGTTCGCCGAAGCAATCGGCGCCCCTTCTGGCGTACGGGTCGTTTGCACGGACACTCGCGACTCGAGGCAGTGTGTGGTCGAAAAATGTATACAATTGGTCGCCAACTGTATACATCTGCGACGAGCCCGCCTTCCACCGGGCACGCGATCGGCGCAGCCGCTTGTGACGTGGATCACAGCTGGACGGCGCTTGTTTCTGCCGCCGCGCGCGCGTTACAATGCGAGCGCGAAACGGAGATAAGGAATAGTTGATGCCGCGTATTCCGATCAGTGCAATGCTGCTGCCCGTCGCCGTGGCCGTAGCGTGCGTGGATGGAGGACCCGACGCGGCAACTGTTCCGGCATCGATCTCGATCGAACCCCGCAGCGTCGCGCTCCTGCAACTCGAATCCGTAGATCTGACCGCGATCGTTCGCAATCGAGCCGGCGACACGCTGCGAGACGTCAAGGTCACGTGGAGCTCGCACGATCCCGCCATCGTCAGCATCAACGCCGCCGGTCGCGCTGTCGCGTTAGCCACCGCGCGCGATCGAAGCACGACCATCAGCGCCAGCGTCGGGTCCGTGCGCGACGAGATTCCAGTCGCGGTGCGATCGACGCCTGGAACCAGCGCCGCGGCCAGCCTCGAGCTCAGAGGGCCCGCGGCACCCACCACTCTGTATTGGCCGGGCGGTACGGCCCTGTATACCGTGGTCGCTCGGACCGCGTCCGGTGCGGAGATCCCGGGCGTCATCGCGACGTGGACGAGCTCTGACCCGTCCCTCGTCAGCGTGGCATCCAGTCCGACGGACGGGCGCAGCGGCGTCGCGGCAGTCCTCGGCAGCGGTCAGGTCACGATCACCGCCACAGTCGGCGCGAAAACGGTCGCGACGACCGTGGTCGGCGTGATCTCGCCGGATGTGCAACTGCGAGTCTGGCCGGACACCTCCAGAATACCGATCGCGATGTCGCGCACACTGCGCGCGGAGCGAGTCGGAGCCTACGGCCCGTTGGCTGCGAAATACCCGACCGGTGGATCCTGGGAGACGTCGGACGCGACGATCGCCACCGTCGACAACCAGGGCCGGATCAGGGCCGTGGGCGAGGGGCACGCGCGGATCACCGCGGCTTTCGGTGAACGAAAGGTGTCAGGCGAGGTGTTCACGTTCCGCAATACGACGCCGCCAAGATTCACGCAGATCGCGGCGGGTTCGGGACACGCATGCGGTCTCACCGCTGATGGCACGGCGTACTGCTGGGGCTACAACAGCAACGGTCAGCTCGGCACCACCGAAGTGATGGACCGCTGTGTCGTGTATCGCTGCAGCGAAGTCCCCATCGCCGTCGCCACGACAGTAAAATTCGCATCCATCGCGGCAGGCGGTTGGAATACCTGCGGTCTCACGGTTGAGGGAGCGCTCTACTGCTGGGGGATGGCGTACAACATCGGAGCCGGCCTCGCTGGCACCGGAGCCGTCTTCACGCCCACGCGCGTTGCGAGCGACCGGCGGTTCATTGCAGTCTCGATCGGACTTGCGGAGACGTGTGCCATCACCGTCACCAACGATGCGTATTGCTGGGGGAACAACAGTGAAGGCCAACTCGGCGATGGCACAATGGCCAACCTGAGGCTGACGCCGGTGCTGGTGGGCGGAGATCTCCGATGGCGCGACATCAGGCCGGATCGGACTTCATGCGGCGTGACCACCGATTCCGTGGCGTACTGCTGGGGCGGCAACTACGCTGGGCAGGCGGGCTCGCCGAACGCTGCAAACGTCTTGACGCCCTTCAGAGTACCGACGGCCATTCGATTCGCGAAAGTCGCCAGTGGAACAGGCTCAGCGTGCGGCCTGGCTGCCACGATGGATGTCTACTGCTGGGGATTCTTCAACCAGAGCAACGTCCCGACGCTTGTGCCCGCGCCCGCGAAATTCGTGTCGCTGGATAATCGCGGCGATCCATGCGCCGTGACCGCCGACGGCGACACCTATTGCCTCGGGACCGGCTTTCCTCCTCCGAAGGCGCTGAGCCGCAGCGCGCCCGGTTTCCAGATCAAGCAATTGGCGATGGGCAGCGGTCAATCGTGCGCGCTCAACATGGATGGTGTCGCGTATTGCTGGGCGCGCGATGCCACGACCGCCGGCTCATTCTTCGATGGCATGGTTGCGCCGACGGTACCCACCCCCGTGCCCGGACAGGCTCCGTGACAGGCGTGACGACACGTAGAATCCTCCTCGCGATGGCCGCCGCGACGTCGGCCTGTCGCGAGCCCAACGTACCGGCGATCGACAGCACCATCGCGGTAAGCGTCGACGTCTCTCCAGCCAGCGTGCAGATGTCACCAGGCGAGACGCGTCAGTTCACGGCGACCGTTCGGGACCTGGCCGGTCGCGTCGTTGCCAACGCGCCGGTGCAGTGGAGCTCGACGAACCCGGAGCGGGTCACCGTGGACGCAACGGGCCTGGCACGCGCTGTCAACATCGTCACCGACGCGTCAGCACGCATCGTCGCATCGGTGTCGAGGCTCGCGGATACCGCTGTCGTCGCGGTCAAATGGGTCCAGACGGAGACGTTCAGCGTCTGGCCCGATACGAACGTCATGGCCGTCGGCATGACGCGACGGCTCGCAAGCCGCAGAATACTGAACCCGGTGCCCGGAAGCGAAGGTAATTACACCTTCATTTCCACGGCGGCTGCTTCGTGGACCTCGACGAACACCGGTGTCGCGACGATTGACGCTGAGGGAATTGTCCGGGCCGTAGCTGCCGGCCGGACAACCATCACGGGAGTGTTGTCGGACGGTCGCACGTCCAGCGCGGAAGTGTTTGTCCGACCGAACACGCCGCTGCGTTTGTCCTCGATCTTCACGGCTTTCGGGTCGACACCGAGTGCGCAGCGCTACACGTCGGGCTGCGGCCTGAACACGGCCGACGGTGGAATGTACTGCTGGGGCCAGTTTGGCAGCATGTGGGGAGAGACCGTACTCGGTGGCGCGTACTACCGCATGTCCCTCCCCGACTCGTACGTCAGCCTCTTCGATCGCTGCGAAATAGAAATTCATTTTGGCGCCGCGAACCACTCCTGGCTCGATCGCACTCGCTGCGCGGAGACGCCAGTGCGTTTCTTCGCAGACGAGTCCTTCACCGCACTCGCGGGGCAGGTTTGCGGACTGTCTTCAGCCGGCGCAGCCTCGTGCTGGGGATCGAACGCAAATGGCGAGCTCGGGATCGGCACTGTGGACGCCTCGAAGCACGGCCCCACGCAGGTCGCGACGAACGAGCGGTTCCAATCACTGTGGGCATCTGGCTCGGCGCGGTGTGGCATCCGGGCGGACGGGGTCGCGTTCTGCTGGGGAGGATCTTTCGGATCGACGCCCGTTCGGATGGCGGGCGATGTGTCCTGGAAGCGGATGGCGAAGAACGGCAGCTGTGGTATCGCGAGCGACGATACGGCCTACTGCTGGACGGGCGCGGCCGGCCCGGTGGCCGTCGGCGGCGGAATGAAGTTCGTCGATGTCGTCGCGGGCAACGTCCCCGCACGCTGCGGATTGACAGCTGCGGGCCAGGTGTATTGCTGGCGCTCGCCGGCGTTCAGCGCAGCTACAATCGAGCCGCCAATTCTCGTCGCGGGCGCGCCAGCGCTCGTGCACCTGAGCATCGACTTTATCACCGATCAGGGATGGGGTAGCCGGATCTGCGGCTTGAGCGCCGAGGGCGACATGTACTGCGTCACGCCTTCCGGGAGCGGTGACGCGATGACCTTCTCGCTCTCGCAACGACCGCTCGGAGGACTAAAGCTCAGGCAATTCTTTGGCGAGTGCGGGATCGCCCTCGACGACAAGACGTATTGCTGGACTGTGGGCGCGAATCCGACCGTGCGACTTTTGCCCGGGCAGTGATCGTCGCTAGCGCTGCCTGACGAAGCGCGCCTGTCCGCCGAGGCCGCGATACCGGCCCACGATCGTGTCGCCGCGCATCTCGCCGCTGAGCATCTCCACGGTGTCGCGCGCGAACCAGCTGCAGAGGAACGCGACGTCGATCTTCCCGCCCTTGGCCGACCCAAGCACGCCGTTCACCGAAAGACACGGGTCGCCGAAACGCGGCCGCGCCTGATAGCGGCCGCTCAGCGCGTCCGCCTGATCGGAGCGCCGTGAACGCGACTCGACGTACAGCGTGAGGCTGAGGTACGGTGTGATGCTGCGCTCGAAGTTCGTGCCCTCGAACACCCAGAGTCCCGATTCCGGATCGTTCTGCGGCGCCACCACGTGAACGTCCTGGAACCGCAGACGCACGAGCGAGCCGAAGACGCCGACGCCGCCGCGCACACGGTTGAGCAGCCCGGAACCGGACACGGGGTCGTTGTGCGTGCGGTACCAATCGAAGTAGTTCGAGTCCACGGCGGACACGGTGATCGCCTGCTGGAATCCCGGAAGGAACACGCGCGGCAGCCCCTCGACCTCGACGTTGCGAAGCTCGCCGTCGAGACGCACCCGCGTGCTGTCGGTGAAGAACGACCGTGGTCCGAAGGGCGTCTCGACGCGCACCAGGTAGCTGCGCGCCCCGGCGGTCGCGGGCCACTGCAGCACGATGCTGTCGCTCGACCGGTCGAACACGCGCTGTTCGGCGACGGCGATCGCGCTCCCCTGCGGCACCGACGTCTCCGCGGTCAGGACCTCCCCCTGCGTGGACGCGACGGTCAGTCGATACACACCGCCGCGTTCGAGCGAGTCGCCCGACAGCGCGAACCGATAAATGCCCTTTCCCTTCCCCTGGCGCACCACTCTGTCCTCGACCGCGATCAGCGTACGTCCGCTCGGCGTAACCATCGTGGCTGTCGCGCCGGGCTCCGCGATTCCCTCGTCGCTCAATACCGGATCCTCGAGGTCGAAACCCGGCGCGATCTGGAAGACGGATCCGTTGCGCGTGCGCTCGAGCAGCACCACCTGCGTCGCGGCGGTGGCACTCAGCACCGCATGTATGGAGAGCTGCGCCGGTGGCCGCGGCACCTCCACATTCTCGATCTCACACGCGAGGAGTGTCGTCGCCCCGAGCAAAGCGAGGGGCCTGCAGTTAGAACGCAACGCGCGCTCCAACGGTGGGCAAGACGGGAAACTGGCTGATCGCCTTTCGTGTCGCTCTGTCGCTCGAGTACTCGAACAGGTACACGAACACGTTCCGCGCGTTGTACGCGTTCATCACGCTCACGTACGGCGCGATGGTCGCGTTGCTCCAGCGGAAGTCGCGAGACACGTCCACGTCCAGCCGGTGCGTCGCCGGATAGCGCGCGCTGTTGCGCCGGCCGCCGATGGACTCGATGAAGACGGTGGGGTGTCCTGTCCCCCAGAGGTCGCGCGAAGGATCGTAGACGCGCCGCGCCACGCCGCCGAGGAGCGGCGTGTACGGTGTCCCGCTCGCGAAACCGAAGCGCGTACCGACGCGATACTTCCTGAGCGGATACGTGGCGACGACGTTCACGTCGTGACGGCGGTCGTGCCCCGGCCACCAGCGCAGCGTGTCGCGCCAGCGCGAGCTGACGCCGTACGTATACGCGATCCAACCCTGCGCTCCGGAGTGCGGCTGCCAGCGCGCGAGCACGTCTGCTCCGTACGACACGCCCTCGGCCGCGAACAGCTCGTCGCCGCGGCGACCGGGCGCCGCGGATCGGTTCACCTCCAGCACGCGATCGTAGTGCTTCACGTAACCCTCGACGCGCATCGAAGCCGCGTCGCGCCAGCGGCGCTCCGCGCCGGCGACTGCATGCCAGGCCATGGCGACGGGAATGTACCGGTCGCTCGCAAGCCAGACGTCGAAGAGACGCATCGGTCCGTCGCCCGCGAGCGAGTGCAGATACTGCGTCACTCGCCCCGCGCCCGCGGTGAGCGCGACCGACGGACTCACGAAATACTTGAGCGAGAGCCGCGGCGACACCGCGCGCCACGCGCGCGAATCGAGCGCCTCCGCGCGAACGCCGCCCTGCACCATCCATTTGGGCGTCACGCGCCAGAGATCGTCGAGCCACAGCGCCCCGAAGGTGGGACGTTGCCGAAGATCCGCGTCGCTGACGCCGGTCGCGGTCGAGCCGGATGCGTAACGGACCTGATGTCGCACGAGCTCGTAGCCGATCGAGGGATCGTGCAGGTCTCCCCGCCGTTGCACGAGTCCGTTCGCGCGCACGTCACGCAGCGAGTTCCGCTGTACGAGCGCTCCGTCGCCGACGTCGAGCACGGTCGAGAAATCCGATGCCGAGATGCGCTGCTCGACGGTCACGCCCGCGCCGAAATCGCGGGCGATGCGCGCGCCGATCACGCGATTGCCCCAGTCGAACGCCCAGGTCCCCTCGCTCGCACGCGAGGGCGCCGAATCGCTCCTGAACCGGCCGAAATCGGCGTCGAGGACGTCGCGTCCGGCGTACGCGGTGACATCCACGCGCACACCGTTCGTGAACCCGTACGTGGCGCGACCGTGCAAGTCGCGGAAGTGGTACGGTAGGACCTCGCTCGTGAAGAGCGCGGTCGCGGCGTCCGCATAGGTGCGACGGGCGGCCACGCTCCACGTACCCTGCCCGCGCAGCGACCCCGCGACGCGCGCGCTCGCGGCGAGCACCGACACGTCCATCGTCGTGCGCACGCCGGGCCGGGCGTCGTCCGCGGACCGGACGTCGAGAACGCTGGACAGGCGCCCGCCGAATCGCGCCGGAAATGCTCCGGTCATGAGCTCGATGCCGCTGACGGTCGCGTCCATGAACGTGCTGAACAGCCCGCCGAGGTGAAACGGATTGTAGATCGGATGTCCGTCGAGCAGGATGAGATTCTGATCGGCCTCGCCGCCGCGCACGTTGAGGCTCGTGTTGAAGTCGTTGCGTGCCTCGACGCCCGGAAGCATTTGCACGGCCCGGATCACGTCGCGCTCTCCGAGCCTCGGAGCGGATGCCAGCGTCGTCGCGCCGAGCGCGACCGTCCCCACGTTGGGCCGGGCCGCGAACAGCTCGGCGTCCGTGGAGGGCGCGTCGGTGCGAATCGGCGAGAGGATCTGCACGTCGCGCTCGAGCAACACGACGATACGCGTGGTGTCTCCGGCGGTGACGCTCACTGACCGCTCCACGGTGCGGTAGCCGGAGAGTCTGACTCGGAGCGTATGGCTGCCCGCGGGCACCGACGCGAGAACAAAGCGTCCAGCGGCGTCCGTCATCGTCGCGCCGGAGCGACCGAGGATGGCCACCGCGGCGCCGCCGCCCGGCAGCACTCCAGTGGCGGAGTCCGAGCGCTCGATACGCCCCGCGACGACGCCCGCTTCCGGATTCTGCGCCGCGAGGACGCAGGGGATGAGGCACAGCAGCGCGGCACGCAGCATCAGCGGACGATATGCCAGGGCGCGGCTCGTGGCCATATTGAGCGCGTGCAAGTCGTCCGACATACCGCTCCCGCGTTCCTCGACGCCGCCGCGGGATGGCTGATGCGCGCCGAGGTCGAGAACAATCTCGTGCTCGGCCTGGCGCGCGATCAGGCGCGCGTGCGTTTGGAGCGCGATACGCGCTACTTCGCGACGGTCGTTGAGGGGAACGAGATCGTGGGCTGCGCGGTGCGCACGCCACCCTTCCCACTCGCCATCACGCGGCTGCCGGACGACGAAGCGGCATCAGTGCTCGTCGCTGACGTGTCCGCACGATATCCGGGGCTCGACGACGTCGGCGGACCCGAGCCGTCGGCGGCGCAGTTCGCGGCCGCGTGGGCCAAATTGTATGGCGGCGACGTCCGGCAGGACAAGCGCCAACGGCTCTACGAGCTGCGAAGCGTCGCACCGGACGTTCCGAAACCGGCAGGGCAGCTGCGTGCGGCGTCAGCCGACGACGCCGATCTGCTCGAGCGCTGGGTGGCCGCGTTCATCACCGATACCGGGTTCGGCGAAAAGAACGATCCCGCCGAGGTCGTGCGTGCGCGCCTCGAGAGCGGCCGACTCTTCGTGTGGGACGACGGCAAGCCCGTCTCGATGGCGGGATGGAGCGGCAAGACGCAGAACGGCGTGCGCGTCAACCTGGTGTACACGCCCGACGAGTACCGCCGGCGCGGCTACGCCACCGGGAGCGTCGCCGCGCTGTCACAGCAGCTGCTCGAGAATGGAAACAGCTACTGCTGTCTCTACACGGACCTCGCCAACCCGACGTCCAACAGCATCTACCAGCGCATCGGTTATCGACCCGTGTGCGACGTGGGGCACTATTTGTTGTCGTAGGCACGCTTCAGCGCGGCGACGTCGATCTTCACCATCGCGAGCATCGCTTTCATGACGCGCTGCGATCTCTGCGGGTCCTTGTCTCCAAGCATCTCGCCCAGCTGGCGCGGGATCACCTGCCACGAGAGACCGAATCGGTCCGTGAGCCAGCCGCACTGCGTGGGCTTGCCGCCACCCGCGAGGAGCCTATCCCAGTAGTAATCGACTTCCTCCTGCGTGTCGCACGACACGAAGAGCGAGATCGCCGGCGTGAACTTGAAGTGCGGGCCGCCGTTCAGCGCCTGAAACGTCTGACCTTCGAGCTCGAAGGTCGCGCTCATGACCGTGCCCTTGGGGCCCGGGCCAGCGTCGCCATACCTGCTCGTGCGCACGATCCTCGAGTTCCTGAAGATCGAGACGTAGAAGTTGATCGCCTCCTCCGCATTGTCATCGAACCAGAGAAAGGGTGTGATCTTTTGAGACATTGCCGGGCTCCGAGAGATGTGATGTTGTCTGCGATTGCCTCCATTGAGACGTCGAATGGCGGTTCCGCAAATCGACAGGCACCCCTGTTCGGAGGGCGCGAATCGCGGCGCGCTAGTCGCGAGGCGCGAATCGCGCTTTGTGCGTGAACAGCGGCCAGATCGCCGCCGCGAAGAGCACGATGCCCAGCGAGAGCATCACCAGGGTGAAGCCGACGCTGTCCACCGCTGGAACGGCGCCGCTGCCGTCGAGCAGCAGCTGCATGTCGCGAATGCGCGCGCGAGCCGCGGGCGACAGGGCGATGAACGCCGAGTGCAGGATGGTGATCCCGAACCAGCCGATCGTGAGGATGCGCGCACGTTCATCGAGGCGCAGAATGCCGCGGCCGAGGAAGATGCTCACCGCTGCCATGAAGGTGTACACGAGCGCGGCCTTCCAGCCTGTGAGGATCATCCCCGCGACGAACGCCGGCGTCCGGAACACGACCGCGGCCAGCGTGATGATTCCGCCGATGACGTTGAACCAGCCGATCAGGGTGATGCTGATCGGCAGGCGATCGGGATCGAGGGGCTCCGTTGCCGCGAACGCTTCCTTGGTGCGCGATCTGTTGAATTCCACGAGCCACCAGACGCCGATGAGCAACGGCACGCCGTAGAGACCCAGCATGGCGTGCCTGACACGCGCGAGCGTTTGCGCGTCGATGTCGGGCATCGGTGGAAGCGGCACGAGGAGCGCGACGACCAGCGCCAACCCGCACACGATGGACATGACGGCGGCGAAGGCCAGTATCGACGTGCGCGCCCATGACCGGAGATGGTACAGGCCGTAGCTCGTCCAGAGGCCGACGCCGCCAAGGATGCCCGCGACAACGGCCATCGCGATCGCGACGCGCGGCAGGTTGGGATCCGGAAAGGGAGCGAGGTAGGCGCTCGCGGCGAACATCATGGCCATGACCAGCGCGAGTACACTTCCGATCCCGCAAACGACAAGACTGGCGGTGACGCCCGGCGGTCTCTGCATGGCCGCGTGTGAACGTGCAGTGAACTCTTTCGCCGCGCCAGATATGTTTTCGCGGACGACACCATGCTCCTGAACGCTCGGCTCTCGCGATGCCTGATGCTCGGCGCAGCGGCGCTCTGCGCCTGCACGCGCGGAGCGGCGACACACGCGTCCGGGGATGGAGACTTCACGACGTCCGACGGCACGCGGCTGCACTATCGCGTCGCCGGCAGCGGCGGCGACACCATCGTCGCCATTCATGGCGGGCCGGGCGTGGATCTCGAGAGCATCGCCGGCGATTTCGCGCCATTGGCGGCGAAGCACACGGTGATCTTCTACGATCAGCGCGGCACCGGCCGATCCGAGCTTCCCACCGACACCACGCGCCTCGGCGCGCGCCAGCAGATCGACGACCTCGAGGCGGTGCGGCGGCACTTTCGCCTCGATCGACTCACGCTCGTCGCGCACTCGTACGGCCCGTTGCTGGCGGCTTCGTATGCGCTGGCGCACCCCACGCGCGTGCGTCGCATGGTGTTCTTCGGGCCGGTGCCGCCGTATCGCGGCGATTTCTGGACGCGCTTCGCCGCCGCGGCCGATGCGCGCTTCGACAGTGCGACGCGCGCCCGGCTCAGGGACGCGGGCCGTCGCCTCGCGGACAGCACCGCCGATACGATCGCGATACGCGCGGCGTGCCGCGACTACTGGGCGGCCGCCCTGCGTCCGCGGCTCGGGGATCCCACGCGGGCGGCGGCGCTGCGCTCCGATCTTTGTGCGTCGAATCCGCGCGGCATCCGGTACGGCCTCATGACCACGAATCGCGTCGTGATGGGCTCGTATGGCAACTGGGACCTGCGCCCCGCTCTGCGCACGCTGTCCGTGCCGACGCTCATTTTCCACGGCGAAGCCGAAGCGATTCCGATGGATCTCGCCGAGGCGTGGGTGAAGGCGATGGCCAACGCGCGGCTCGTGCGCGTCCGCGGCGCCGCCCACTTCGCTTACGCGGAGAATCCTGATTTCGTTTGGCCCGAGGTCGAACGCTTCCTCACGGAGCCGTAGCCATTCTCGCGAATTCGAACAGCTGATCACGGATCAGCGGATGGAACGGATCGGGCATCGCGGGAGACCTAACAACCCGCATTCACCAATTCAGTTTTGTTGTTGTCTGTAGTTGTTCTTGTTGTGCGTGCGGGTGGTTGCTCTCTTGGCGCAGTGTCAGTTCCGTGCGATCCGTGTCTTCCGTGTTAAGCCGTTGTCGTTGGTCTTCTCCGTGACAGCCGGTCGCAGTGATCGACATTGCCAGTCCCAGCTCCGTGGGCCAGTTTGGTGGGCCTTGCCCAACCCGGTGATCAGTGAGTGAGCTCGCGGTACCCGCACGCGCAGAAGTCGCGTCAGTGAGACTGGGACGCTGGTGGCAGCTCACGCTCGGCGTGATCTGCATGTCGATGATCGCGAACCTCCAGTACGGATGGACGCTGTTCGTCAATCCGATCGAGGACAAGTATCACTGGGGACTGCCGGCGATCCAGGTCGCCTTCACCGTCTTCGTGCTCGTCGAGACGTGGCTCGTGCCGCTCGAGGGGTATCTCGTCGACCGCTTCGGTCCCAGGCTCGTTGGAGTGAGCTCCGGCATCCTCGTCGCCGCCGCGTGGGTGATCAACGCGTACGCGGACACGCTCGCGCTGCTCTACCTCGGTGCCGTGGTCGGTGGCATCGGCGCGGGTGGCGTCTACGGTGCGTGCGTCGGCAATGCGCTCAAGTGGTTCCCGGACCGGCGCGGCTTCGCGGCGGGCATCACCGCGATGGGATTCGGCGCCGGATCGGCGCTCACCGTGTATCCCATCGCGAACATGATCCAGCAGCAGGGTTACGAGGCCGCGTTTCTCAAGTTCGGTCTGGCGCAGGGCGCCGTCGTCTTCGCGCTCGGCTGGCTGCTCCGCGCGCCGGACGAATCGCTCAGGGTCGCGGCCCCCGCGAGCCAGGCACTGACGACGTCCAGGCGCGACTGGACGCCGACGGAGATGCTGCGATCGCCCGCCTTCTGGGTGATGTACGTCATGTTCGTGCTCACGGCGACAGGCGGCCTGATTGCGACGGCGCAGCTGAAACCGATCGCCAATGATTTCGGAATCGCCAACGCTCGCGCCGTGCTCCTCGGGCTCACCGTGACGGCGCTCCCCTTTACGCTATCGGTGACGCGCGTGCTCAACGGCGTGAGCCGCCCCTTCTTCGGTTGGATATCCGATCGCATCGGGCGTGAGACGACCATGTTCATCGCCTTCGCGCTCGAGGCGTCGAGCTTCGTGCTGCTCAGCGTGATCGGCGCGGGACCGACGGGCTTCGTGCTCGTGGCGTGCTTCATGTTCTTCGCGTACGGCGAGATCTACAGCCTCTTCCCGGCGGCGTGCGCGGATTCGTACGGACGCAAGTTCGCGTCGGCCAATGCCGGGTTGCTCTACACCGCGAAGGGCACAGCGTCGCTCCTCGTGCCCATCAGCAGCGTTCTCGCCGCAAGATTCGGCGGCTGGAACGGTGTGTTCGTCGCCATGGCCGCGATGAACGCACTCGCCGCCGTCATGGCCATCGTCCTGCTCAAGCCCATGCGCCTGCGACTGGCCGCCGGCCAGAAGTGAGGTTCGCGGTCGTCGGCGCCGGAGCGATCGGCGGCTACCTCGGCGGATGGCTGTCCGCTGCCGGTGAGGACGTGACCTTCATCGCGCGCGGCGCGAATCTCGACGCGATCGCGAAACATGGCATGCGCGTGATCGGCGAGGACGGCAGCGAGGTCACGTCCAAGGGTGCGCGTGCGGTGGAGCGTCCACGCGACGCGGGCGAGCAGGACGTCGTGCTGCTCACGGTGAAGGCGCATCAGGTCGCAGCTGTCGCGGAAGAGCTGCGGCATCTCATCGGTCGCGACACAACGATCGTCACGATGCAGAACGGGATCCCGTGGTGGTACTTCCACAAGCACGGCGGCGAATATGACGGGCGTGCCGTCGCCGCGGCGGACCCCGATGGCAGCATCGCGCGACACATCGACAGCGACCGAATAATCGGTTCCGTCGTGTATCCCGCGGCGGTGCTCGAGGCGCCGGGGGTCGTGCGGGTCGTCGAGGGAAAGCGCTTCACGCTCGGAGAGCTCGACGGCTCCGAGTCGCCGCGCATCCAGGCGATTTCCGCGGCGCTGACGCGCGCCGGGTTCAAGGCGCCTGTCACGAAGGACATCCGCGGCGAGATCTGGCTCAAGATCTGGGGCAATCTCAGCTTCAATCCGATCAGCGCGCTGACGCATGCGACGCTCGTGGATCTGCTGACGTTTCCGCTGACGCGCGAGCTGAGCATCGCCATGATGCAGGAAGCCGAGGCGATCGCGAACAAGCTCGGCGTCACCTTCCGCGTCGGGATCGACAAGCGGATCGCGGGCGCCGAGAAGGTCGGCGCGCACAAGACGTCGATGCTGCAGGACGTGGAGTCGGGCAAGCCGATCGAGATCGACGCGCTGGTGGGTGCGGTCGTCGAGCTCGGGCGGCTCACGAATACACCGACGCCACACGTCGATGCCGTGTACGCGTGCACCAAGTTGCTTGCCGACCGTATCGCCAAGCACGGTTCGGGGCTAAGTCTGGATCGGTAACCCATTTGAACCACAGAGGACGCAGAGGACGCAGAGCATTACCAGGACAAAATGTCATTCTGAGGACGCGTAGCGACCGAAGAATCTTCTGTAAACTGGAGTTGACCCGGTTTAGTGGACACCTCACCATGCAGGTTCACGGAGGTGTTCAGTGAGTCGATCATCGAGAAACGACGGTCCTCCACCAAGAGCAAAGCGGACATTCAGCGCTGAGTTTAA
>Ga0081539_10000720_pt1 | contig 66266 bp, 74 predicted proteins | sample TabmetS4T2R2_FD_71023 | JGI IMG/M metagenome (GOLD analysis project Ga0081539, IMG submission 71023) | Tabebuia heterophylla rhizosphere microbial communities from the University of Puerto Rico - S4T2R2 | ecosystem: Host-associated > Plants > Roots > Rhizosphere ...
GCAAGCGCAGATTCAAGCTGTACATGCAGGCCGCAAACTGCCACAAATGACCGGTGGACAAGCCGAACTTCCGCTAAAATACAGCATTCTCTGAAAGGAGTAGTAGTATGTCGAAACGGTCCGTAACATGTGAGGATTGGCGGGCTTGGTGAGTCCGACTTTGCGAGCCGCGTCTTTCAAGGCGCGTTACGGCGCGAACTCGTGGAGATGGTGACGACACTGAATCCCGGAGCGAGGATCTATACTGAGATGTGCTGCTGGAAACACCCATTGCCAGCCCCACTCGCTCGCGGCGTTACGGTATTTACGCGCTAGTGCATCTGAGAGAAGGGCATGTAACGCTTGGTTCTGCGTGGCAGCACTGACATCTCGCTCTACAGCGAGTGAGGTAAGGAATTGTTCGACTTCTTCTTTGCCCATCTCTGCCGGATGGCGTTTCTGATGAAAGAAGATGAAGCGTTTGATCCACTGGACATATGTTTGCTCGGTCCGGTAGCTATAGTGTCGAACGCGGAGAACGAAGCGGACTTGGTCAAGCAGTTTCGGCTTGGGCTTTAGTAGTCGCGAAGCACTAGGGGGAATGGAAGATTGGACGACGGGAAGATGAAACGAGGGCTGTCCACAAACATGCTGCCCACATTCCTGTATCTCGCTTTGTTGAAGGGCTAGTGCCGGTGTCATCATGATCGCCCCTTTTTTCTTGTAAGGCGAACATATGACGAAAACATAGTTTCGTCAAGAAGATGGGGCACTATGAACGCCTGACAAAATCTGGATTTCCTCCTGCGTGGGAACAACGAGTGAGGGCAAGAAGAAGGGCGAGGATGGTCCCCGACCCACCCTCCTCATTTCATCCCCTTCTCCTGACCTTCTCCCGCAGGGAGAAGGTCCTTGATCGCATCTCTGTATACCGCGTGCTGAACCCTATTGACTCCTTATGCGGCTTGTTGCTGGCTTGCTTGGTTCTTCTTGCGTGTCACTGCGGCTTTCTGTGGTGCGACCGAGCCACTACAGTATTTGTTTCCAATTCCTCGTGGCGGCGTAGCGCCTCTTCCGCCCAGAGCCGTTCGTTTTCTGCCTCCGAGAGAGTTTCGAGACTAGGAGCTTCTCCGCGAGTCTGACTCGTGAACGTGGGCTAAGCTTGAGGGCTTCTGTTTCGAGTGCTGCGAGATCCATAGTCTTATGCTTCCCCTTTCCCTCCGAAGTATACCCAAGGTTGATTGCGAGGTATAACTAGAGGTTAGAAGATTGGGGTCTGGTCTTTACTTTAGCAATTATCTCGGGCTTTTCTCTTGACGGCGTCACCAGATGGTCACTTCAAAACTTAGCCCCAAAATTCTTCTGGCCCCAATCTTTTATGCGACCGAAGTCAATGCTACCCCTTTTTCTTGGAGATAGCACTTGTATGCTTCGGCCTCAGCGCCAATTAATTCATGGTGGATTTGGTAATAGGCAAGGGCTTCCTGGATTGCCTCAAGGGGAAGGTCGTACCGTTCGGCTGCCTGCTCAGGGACGAGCTGATAGGCCCGCATGCTAGCAACCAATTGGCCTACTGTCAGATTTCTTCTCTGTACGTAGAGCTGACGCCGCCGGGGGTGGTCTCTGGCAACGAGATGGCGATACCCTTCCTGAGCCTGTTCTCTGATCGCGTCGAAGAGAAGGAGAGTGAAGTGTGTCCCTTCTTTTAGGTCGAGCTTCTCTAGAGGTTTCAGCACTCTGTTTTCGTACACGGCTTCTAACGTTTTTTGCATAAGTAGGAGGAAGCGTAACACGAGAGCAAAAGATCGGGCAAGCAGCATCAAGCGGGTGCAACCCATCCTAGGTGCTTTCGTGAGGTTTTGAGTAGCATAGGGTATGCCTGCCATGGTCAACTACGTCCGTTCATTAAACGTGGCAATCTTCTTAAACGTGGCCAGCACGTCTTCGCCGAACCCGTTGCGAATTTGTTCAGTAACCATGGTGCTTTTTCGGGAGACTTCAGGCATAGCATTACCTGGATAACTCTAGCGAGGCGAGCGCATGAGCATGCAGCCACGGCACCCTCCACTGTCAGATCCCAGCACCGCGGCACAGTGGATCGAATTCTACTATCAGCAAGGATGGAGTGACGGACTTCCGCTCGTACCGCCAACGGAAGAGTCCGTGCGCATCATGCTCGCAACTGGAGGAGTGAGGGCAGATGACGTCCTCGGTACAATCGACGAACGCAACGCGATTATTCCGGCGGAAAAGGTCGCCATCAACGCGGTGATGGCGGGCTGCTTACCAGAATATTTTCCGGTGGTGCTGGCTGCCGTACAGGCACTTTGTCACCCTGATTTTCATTACCATAATCCCGCCACCAGCACTGGCGGTTCAGGCCTCGCCGTGATTGTGAATGGTCCCCTTGCTCCAGTTTTAGGGATCAACGCGACCCACAACGCGTTTGGGCCCGGGGTGCGCGCCAACGCCACAATTGGGCGTGCGTTGCGGCTCGTGATGATGAACGTGCTGAATACTCGACCAGGCTTCTTAGACAAAGCGACACTGGGCACGCCCGCCAAGTACACTTTCTGTTTTGCCGAGAATGAAACAGACCATCTGTGGACACCATTCCATGTCGAGCGTGGGTTCCGTCCGGAAGACAGCACGGTCACACTGTACGCCTCGAACACCCTCATGGGCGTGTATAATCAACTGGCCAGTACGCCAGAGCCATTGTTGCTGGAATTCGCCGATGCCGTCTGTAATCTGGCAACGCCAAATACCTACGGGTTTAATGAAACACTGATTGTGCTGGCCGGAGAACATGCAGAGATTTTGCGCCGGAGCGGCTGGAGCAGGCGGCAAGTGCAAGAATTCGTTATTCAGCACGCCCGTCGTACTGTTGCCGATTTTAAACGCGCGGCGCGGCTTCCGGGAGCAATCGAGCCGCAAGATGAAACGACGTGGCGGTATGTCATGGGTCGCCCAGAAGATCTTTTAATCGTCTGTGCTGGCGCTCAAGGCGGCAGTTGGTCCGCCTGTCTGCCTGGCTGGGGTAACAAATGGACTCGGAGTATCACCATACCAATTCGCACAGGAGGTCAGTCATGAGCAGAACCGTCTTCGATCCAACCGTTCCACCGATGCCTACGCCGGGAGCATTTGTCTACGCGCCACGCCCCACATCGCTCAAGGGACTACGAGTCGGGTTGGTGGAGAATACCAAATTTAATTCAGAGGTGCTCCTGCGCAAAATCGCTGAGCGTCTGGCGGCGCAGTATCAGATTGCCCTGACCCATCTCGATCACAAAAAGTCACCAGGCCATAGCGTCACGCCGGCCGCGCTTACCTTCTTCCAACAAAAGGCGGATTTCGTGCTGGCCGGGGTAGGCGATTGAGGGTCCTGTAGTTCGGGCAGTGTGCTCGACGGCATCAAGTTAGAAAAAGCGGGCATCCCGGCAGTCGCGATTGTAACGACGCCGTTTATCGCCACCGCCCGTGCGATGGCGACGAACTGGGGAGCGCCATCCTACGAGTTTGTGGTCACTTCGCATCCCATCGCCAACCTGAGTGAAGCCGAACTCAAGGCCAAGGCGGATGAACTGACGACCCAAGTCGTTCGTTTTCTCCTGAGGGATGAAAGGTAGACGGCGACTCACGCCGCCTTGAACGCCGGTGGAGCGGCCGGTTCAGAGTCGAACAGCGGCTCGGGGCCGAGCTTACGTAGTTCCGGCATCACCTCTTTGGCAAATAAGCGCATGCTGGCGCGTGCATCCTCGTATGGCATACCGCCGAACTTGAAGGCGTTGATGCTGCCACAGCAGTGCGACTGATCATAAATGTACTTGATACGGTCGTAGCATTGCTGCGGCGTACCGTAGACCTGCAATTCCATGAAGAAGTCGGTCAGCCCGTCGGCGCCCTCGGCTTGCAGCTTGGCCGCAACATCGGCGTAGTATTCGTAGCCGGTGGTCTTGGCGAAATGCTCGCCGTTCATTTCGTAGTGCTTGACGACTTCGCGCCAGTAGCCACCGATGTACTTCGCTGCCATGTCTTTGGCTTTGCCAGCATTCGGATGGCACACAGTATAGGAAGTGATGATCGGCTTAGGGGGATTGTAACCGTGGGTGTCACGGAAAATTTTCTCGTAATTCTTCAGGTCCTGGATGTGTACGGGCCACGGCTTCTGTGGAATGATCAGGACCCCGACGCCGAGCTTGGCCATGATCGAGGCCGAACTCGGCGAGATCGACGGCGCATACACGCGATTACGGAAGCTCTTAAAGGGCTCAGGACGAATACGCGCTTTGGGTTGCTTAATGAGCTTGCCGTTGTATTCGACATAGCCCTGTTCGAGGCCAGTCAGCACAGCTTGTGCAGTCTCAATCATGCGCTCGGTTGATTCTCCCATATTGAGTTGCAGGCCCGCGAACTCAATGCGCGACAGACCGCGCCCAAAGCCGAACAGCGCACGGCCATCGGACATGGCGTCTAGCATGGCCATGTTTTCGGCGATACGAATAGCCGGGTACCATGGCATCACCACGACCATGGAGCCGACTTTGATCTTCGAGTTGTAGCCCGCCATGTACGACAGGAACTGCGTGATGTTGGGATTCATGATGTAGTCGGTGAAGTGGTGCTCGATGCCCCACACCGACTGAAATCCTATGTCTGCACATTCTTTGGCGATAGCCATATCTTCTTGGTAGATCTGGTAATCCGACACGGCCTGATTGGGATTCTGGAAGATCGCAGTATGTCCGACGTGCATCTCGTTCTCCTTGATTGCGGGTAGGGTATCCTGTTCCTGCTTCGACAAGCCTGTCCTGAGTTGATCGAAGGGCTCAGCACGAACAGAAAACTCCTTGTGCGGTCAATCTCAACCCCGTTCACCCTGAGCTTGTCGAAGGGGGTAAACGCGCACTATTCCTGGTTTTGCTTATTCTAAGATCAGGCTGGGGCCGCCGTTCTTGCTCCATTGCTCGTTGTCATAGTACTCACGCCATTCGTAGATTTTGCCGTCGTCGGTTAGCTCGAACATGCCGCACACCGGCAGCAATGTCTGCCAGGTGCCACTGCCGTTCCAGTCCCACTGATCGAGGCGCTCGGTGATAACTTTGTTGCCATGGCCGAAGACGTTGAGGAGTTTAAACTCGACTTTTTTGGCTGGGGCGAAGATCGACGCGATCATCTTGCGCACATTGGCCTTGCCTCGGATCGCCTCCAACGGCTGGTTGAGATAGCACATGTCGTCGGTGCACAGCGCCATGCAGGCATCGACGTCGCGGTTATCCCAGCCTTTGAGAAACGCGCGTACGACATTTTCATTACGCTGGATCTTCCAGTTCGTATCAGTGCTCATGAGCATTGCCTTTCTGACGTCGGACTTTCTTCCCCCTTGTGACGTTCAGGAACCGCTTGGCGTCGTGACACCCACGGCCCTCGTTGCTCTGCCCGTCCGGCGTACGGTCCGCCACGTTACCGCATCAAGCCGAAGGTTGCAAAGTACGCCCGGTTGCCGTCGCGCTTTGCTCTCCCTTCGGCTCTGTCCATCCATCAGATTGTTCACTCGCTGTTAGGCAGCGGCTTTCGTTCCGTTCATGAGCTGGTGCGCCTCCAGCAACCATTGTGCACTGGACATTTCATCTTGTACCAACGAGCGCAGCAGCTCTTTGGTCTGCTGGTCTTCCTGAATCTGATCAATCACGTCGGTGATAAAACTCAGGGCTTTCGGCACGTCCTTGAGCTGCTCAGCAACGTACTGGAGCTTCTGTGCGTCGGTCTTGTCCTTCGCGGCATAGACCCCCATCTCTTTGTTGCGCTGCGCTGCGGTCGGGGTGCATTGGGGGCTGCCGCCAAGCTCGCGCAGCCGATCTTCCAGCAGTTTCGCGTGATAAGCTTCCCGCCGTTGGATGACGCGTAATCCGCCTTTCACACATTCCTGGTCACTGACCTCGTTCCAACAGCCCAAATACTCGGAAGCGAAGTTCTCCGCGCAACGATACTCATCCAAGAGCGCCACGATCATCTCTTTCTCGCTGGCGTGCGGTTTGCCATTCACCGTGTACTTCCCTGTCCCTGTCTGGAGTTCGCGCATCTGTGCTTCAAACAGTTCATCGGTGATGAGTCCCTTGCGGTATGCCTTGAGTAATTGCCGAGCTTCAAAATCTGCAGTTGCCATGAGTGTTCTCCTTTCAATTTTTTGCGGACGTTAATATCTATTATGATTGCGTGCTATTGCGCCGGATTGAGTAACGCGCAGGCTTCTTTGAGCCACGTAATGCTAGACATCTCATCTTGCACGAGCGAGCGGAGTAGCTCTTTGCTTTGCTGATCCTCCTGAATCTGGTCGATGACCGAGGTAATATACTTGAGAGCTTGCGCTGGGTCGGTGATGCGTGACGTCACAGCGAGCAGCTTCTCAGCATCGGTTTTATCCGCCGCGGCATACAAGGCCAAATCCTTCTCCCGGCGTTCAGCCGAAACGGTGCATTGCGGGATGCCACCCAACTCGCGTAAGCGATCTTCTAATACTCGGGCATGGTAGGCTTCGCGTTGCTGAACCACACGTAACCCGCCGCGCGCGCATTCCTGATCACTGACGTCAATCCAGCGGTTCAAATACTCCGCCGCAAAGTTTTCCCGGCAGCGAAACTCGTCCAGTAGTTGCATGATCATTTCCCGTTCACTGCCAACCGGCTTGTCGTTATACGTGTAGTGTGCGTGGCCGTTCTGCTCCCCATTTCTCAGCTCTGCGATTTGCGCCTCAAAGAGCTCGTCAGAGATGAGTCCCTTGCGGTATGCCTTGAGTAATTGTTTGACTTCAAAATCTGCTGTCGCCATGACACTCTCCTTTCCTTACTTAGCTGTTGAACTGGCGCTGCTTCCCCACACCCCGGTGTTTGCCAGACGCTCGCGCTTCTGGTGCAAAGAGGCGCCCCCCTGCCCTCGTCCGCCACACAACGAAGCAGGCTGCATGACGTTGTTCTTCCGCAATGTCACAGTACCTCATCTTTTGTCTTTGCTGCTTGCGTAGCTCCTCCTTTCCCCTGCATTTTCCTAGGAAATAACGTCCCAGGAGTATTTTTTGCAATAAAAGCTGGCTAAATTCTCATGAGCAGTTCGATCAATACCTGGCATTCCTTGGGAGAGAGCCTGATATTGTGCCCCGTAATCTTTTCGTCTGCTTGTTGGTGCAGTTTGCGCCCCTTCTCCGTCAGCGACACATACACTACGCGTTGATCGTCCTTCTGGCGTTCCTTCCGCACTAATCCCTTCTCCACCATTTTGTTGAGGATACGAGATACATTGGGGCTATCGTCGATCAGCGTTTCGCGCAGCTCATTTACCGTCATCGTGTCTGTCTCAGCAGTATCCAGGTAATGGATAACACTCAGTTGTTCACGACTGATACCAAACTCCTTCAACTCTCGCTCAACAAAATTGGCGATTTCCTGAGCCGTACAGCCGACCAGCACGGCCGCTTTGTCACGCAGGGAGAAATTCGCTTTGTACACTTTTTGTTTGTTTGCCACGGTGTATGAGTTGCAGCGAGAGCTGAGTGCTTTCTGTTTTCCTAGGAAATATCTTCCTGGGAGGATTTACCCTCCCGGACACCCACTGTCAAGTACTAGGAGCGAAATATTTATTAGGATTTTTTCCCCTCTCCTGTTAAGAAGAGGGCTAGGGTGAGGTTCAGAGAAACGGTTCTACTTAATCCAAATGCAAGGTCGGTCCGCCGTTGGCGAACCACATGCGATTGTCGAAATAATCGCGCCAGCCACAGATTTTGCCGGCGTCATTGACGTCGAACATGCCGATACAGGGAAGTTTGAGCCCCCAACCTTTGCCGTCGAAATCCCAGCAATCGAGGCGCTCGGTCACCACTGTGTTGCCGCGACCGAAGCAGTTACGCAGCTCCCAGTGCACTTTGTGTGACAGTTTCATAATGCCTGCGACGATCTTGCGCACGTCGCGCTGGCCGACGACCGGTGCGAGCGGCTGATTGATGTAGACAATGTCATCCGACAGACACGCCATGGCAACGTCAGGATCGATCGCCTCCCATGCGTCAATAAACAGGCGCACTTTGAAGACATTACGCGCGACGATTTCGTCTTGGGTCATGACGCCTCCGTTTTGATTATTGTGAAAAGGTTTGGCAAACGCTCTGTTTGCCGTTGCTCTATCTATCGCTACGCGGGCAAGTGGTCAATCGCAATCAGTGACAGCCGTAGCCGAGTGAAAAATTGTGCGCTTGCGTGGATATAGAGATAAAGGATAACAGGAAAAGAAAATCCCTTCTCCTTCACGCTGAATGATTAGGTTGTCGGCGTCCGTTCATGCGCCACGGGTTGAGACACCACAGGAACGCGTTTGTGAAAAATGCGGGGAATTATTTTCATTCATGGCTGTGATAGCGTAGTAGTCCTCGGAATTTTACTCGTTAGAGAGAGGTTAATAGCAACAGTGGGGTATGCTCTACAAAAAGATGAGAGTTGACGAAAAAGGAGGAAGTAATGCAACCATGGAGAGTGAAATTTTTTCTGGTAATCGGCGTGATGACCATAGTTTCGATTGCAGCAATAGGCTGGGCGCAAGCTCAAGAGCATCATACTGCCCAGACAACAGTTGCAGAGTCGGGGTCAATTCCAACAGATCGAATTCCACAACACATCCGCAACGCAGTAAATGTAGCTGATCGCCCGGCGGCCGACAAAAATCTCGACGCCGGACGACAACCAGAGCAGATGCTCGCTTTCTTCGGGATTCAGCCGGGCATGAAAGTCGCGGACCTCTGGGCTGGCACTGGCTACTCCACTGAGCTTCTCTCGCGTGCCGTCGGGACCAGTGGGGTGGTGTATTCGCAGAATCCTCCCTTTCCGCCCGAGTTCCAGGCAATCGAGCAAGCATGGATGGACCGACTCAAGAACCCAGCACTAAAGAACGTCACCGCAGTCAGCAAAAGCTTTGACGCCGCCGACTTCCTTCCCGCGCCGCCGGGATCACTCGATGTTGTCTTGATAAATATGAACTACCATGACCTGGTGTTGCGCAATATCGACCGTGCCAAGGTGAATGCTGCTGTGGCCCAGGCGCTCAAAGCCGGTGGGATGTACGCAATCATTGATCACAGCGCCAAAGACGGCAGTGGAATCAACGACCTCCAACTCCACCGTATCGATGAGCAATATCTGATCAGTGAGGTGCAGAAGGCAGGCTTCACACTGGTAGCGCGCTCGAGTGCACTACGTCATGCAGAAGACGATCGTACGTGGTCAGCTTCACCACGTACGGCCGGAGAGCGGCGTGGCACAACCGATCGCTTCATGCTCTTATTCAGGAAACCATAAACTGTTCAAATTGCTTCTGGCCGGTTCAGCAGCGTATCGAAGACCGTCGGCGGCACACGCAAGCGTCATCATTCTCATAGAAATGATACGGACATTACAGTGCTCCTTAATCGTGCATGAACACGGCTAAGACCGTTTTGCCGCAATGATTAAACCGGTCGCCCAGTTTAACTTGGTAATCGTCAAGTCAGAGCGCTGCTCTAGCGTGGTAACGAGTACTGTCACCTTTAAGTCATGCCCTGCAGGCCAATTCGCCTGGGGGAGCATGTCATCAATAATATACAAACCTCCTGGCTTGAGGAGCGCGAGCGCCTCGTCGAGATGATCATATTTACCAGGCCAAGTGTCAGCAAAAATATAGTCAAACTTTTGTCTGGAGAGGCTTGCGAGGAAAGTTGCTCCGTCAGCGAGACGAAAAGATACACGCGGGTCGTGGTCGAGATGATGCCGAGCAATCGCTTGTACGTTCTCATCGTTGTCGACAGAAACAAGCGTTGCGTCCTGATTCATACCGTCAAGAATCCACGCAGTGGAAAGGCCAGTGCCAGTGCCAAGTTCGAGAAACGCTCCGGATGGTTTGCTGGCTGCGAGCGTTCGCAATAGGCTTCCAGTCTGTGGCTCGGACGCCATCGAAAATCCAGAAGCAAGCGTGTCTTGATGAATAGCCTCGATAACAGTTGGTGAATAAGGATTGACGTTATCGGTCATGTCGTTAGTTTCTGACGCGAAATCAACGCCGGCAAGAAATGCGAGCAGCGAGTGAATAAAAACTTCAGGCTTCTCGTCAGGAACAAAATGCCCACACTCAGGAATCATCAGCAAACGGGAATGTGGCAGCGCACGGTTCATCTTTACCGCGCCACCTGGAGGAGTCAGGACATCCTCCAATCCTTGCAGAATCAAGGCTGGCACTTGGATGCGCCTCAGATCTGCTGTCCAATTGAAGGCGCTGACTGCTCGCGCTGCCGCAGCAAAGGCATGTGGATCGTTGGCAGCCGTAAGGCGCTGCCGATTTTGCACGCGCTCAGGATATGCTTTGGTAAAACTCGCTGCGTGCAGGCGGTCAGCCATCCCTTCTGCGGCAGCAAATCCTCGTTGTTCAACTCCAGTGGCCAACTCCTCCCAGGCAGCCTGCGCCTGAGCATTGACTTCACTGGAAGTACTCATCAGAGTAAGGGATCGCACAAGGTCCGGAAAATCAAGTGCAAGCCGTTGGGCAATCACGCCGCCCATCGAAATGCCAGCAACATGAGCACGCGTGATCTGACTCGCGTAAACCACGCCTGCCAAATCACGAGCAAAGAGTTGTGGTGAATACGGACCGGGTGGTTTATCCGATTCACCAAAACCACGCACATCGATGCGTAACACCCGGTGACGCTTTGCGAGATCAGGAGTACAATTGTCCCAATCGCGCAAGCTCATACCGAGCCCGTGGATGAGAATCAGGTCTGTCCCCTGCCCTTCCTGTTCATAATGTAACCGCACGCCGTCAATCGTAGTAAACATTCGTACCTCCTACAAACGACATTAAGTATTGAGAGAGACGAGCGGCTGGTCAAGCGGGAGCCGTTCGGTGGACTCAGAACGAAACCAGAGTGTATGACAGGGGGACATTCAGGCCGTAAGGTATAGGATTCTGCTCTTGACCAGCACAGTGTGACAGTGCTAGCGGAAGGCAGAAATGACGACAAAGAGGAGTAGCATTATGGCGCTGAAGGACATCAAAGTTGCCTACGGTATCGATGTTGATGCGGTGGGCGGATGGCTCGGATCGTATGGTGGGGAGGATTCGCCCGACGACATCTCGCGCGGGCTGTTCGCCGGTGAAGTTGGTGTCCCCCGTCTCCTGAAGCTTTTTGATAAGTACAAATTAAAGACCTCCTGGTTCATTCCTGGACACTCGATTGAAACCTTTCCCGAGCAGACACGTATGATTGTCACAGCTGGACACGAAGTTGGTGCTCACGGTTATTCGCACGAGAACCCGATCGCGATGACGCCTCAACAGGAGGAAGAGGTCCTAGTAAAAACGATCGATCTGATTACGGAGGTCGCAGGGAAGCGACCGGTCGGCTATGTCGCGCCATGGTGGGAGTTTTCTCCTGTCACGAACGAGTTGTTACTTACCCATGGCTTTACCTATGATCACAGTCTGATGCACAATGATTTCCATCCCTATTATGTTCGTGTCGGTGACCGCTGGACAAAAATTGATTATAGCAAACCGGCAGCGCAGTGGATGAAGCCACTCGTCCGTGGCCGCGAGACCGACCTCATTGAGATCCCTGCCAATTGGTATCTCGATGATCTACCGCCGATGATGTTCATTAAGAAGTCGCCGAACAGTCACGGCTTCGTCAATCCCCGTGATATCGAGCAGATGTGGCGCGACCAGTTTGATTGGATCTACCGAGAGTACGACTACGCAGTGTTTACCATGACCATTCACCCGGATGTGAGCGGGCGCCCGCAGGTGCTGTTGATGCATGAACGCTTGATCGAGTATTTCAATAGCCACGCCGGCGTGCACTGGAGCACGTTTGCAGAGATCGCAGCAGACTTCGCGCGCCGTCAACCGCACGCACGGCGAGGGGGTTAGCAGCCAGGTTTTGCAAGCACACAGCCTTGTCAACGGAGGCGAAGGGGAAACCCTTTCCAATATGTTGATGCAAGACTTGGTCCCTTCTATTGGGAGTGCTCGCAGGACTACACAAGTAATGTTACTCCAGGCAAAAGAAGAAACGGGGTCAGATCTTGGTATATAAGATTCTACTCTTCTTCCTTGAGAGGATATCCCTCGCCAAACATTCTGTTTGCTTTCGCAAAATCTGTACCTTCTTATGGTCGCGCTTCGAAGACCAAATTAAATGGAGTCTCGGTGGCGCGCCGGAAGCGAGTAAATCCACCTGCAGTTACGACCTCACGCAAGCGCGCTTCGCCAGCTTGGTTTCCCAAGGCAAGGCCAACTTCTTGTGACAGTGACGCCGGTGTACAGATCTGCGTGGAGGCGGAGTAGTACAATCGGCCAACCGGATTAAGATTGTCAGTTAGACGATCATGCGCGAAGGGTTCCACGATCATCCAGACACCGTCGCGCGCGAGGGTGCTCCGCACGTGGGCAGCAGCTCCGACCGGATCGCCCATGTCATGTAAGCAATCGAAGAACGTGACGAAATCATAATCGGCTCCTGGAAAGTCTTTGGCAGTGGTAACTGCGAAAGTCACTCGGTCCGCCACTCCCGCTTCCTGCGCCGCTTGTCGTGCACGCTCAATCGAAGGAGCATGATAATCGAACCCGACGAAGGTCGAGCGAGGGTAGGCTTTCGCCATTAGCACGGTCGAAGAACCGCGGCCGCAGCCAACATCGGCGACGCGCGCACCCGCGCGCAACCGTTCGGCTACTCCTTCAAGCGCGGGGATCCATGTGCTCACCAGGTGAGCTGCATAGCCAGGGCGGAAAAACCGCTCCGTTCCTTGAAATAAGCCTGGGTCGTGTTCATGCCACCCCACTCCAGCCCCTGTACGAAACGCTTCAAGAAGTCTCGGGGCAATCTTGATCGCAGAAGTTGCGAGCTGGAATGCGCCAGGCAAAAAGGCCGGGCTGTCGTCGTTCGCCAAGGCGAAGGCTTGTTCTTCGGAAAGGAGAAACCGCCCAGTGGTGGGCTCATACGTCACGTAGCCACTCGCGGCTTGTGCGGCCAGCCACTCGCGTACATAACGTTCGGCGGTATTGGTACGCTCCGCCAACTCGACTGAGGTCAGTGGGCCAGCACCGGCCATAGCTTTGTAAAGTCCGAGTTGATCACCAATGACAACGAGGTTGGCATGAAATGTTGCGCCTATTTCATCCAAGCCTTTCTGCAGGAAACGTTGTAATTTCTCCTGATCCAGAGCCATATCGACGCCCTCCGTATGTATGTAGTTGAGAAAACTCTTAACGAACCCACGTGTGTTGAGGTGTCTGTCTCCTCTACTTTCTGTCGCATGGATCGACACATAGCAAGCCCTCTTTGTCTTTTTCGCTTCTGCCAAGGACCCCTCGTCTCTTCTCGCGCTTGACAGCAGGACAGGAACATCCTAGTTGAGCCTGGTAGTGTGACGTAACAAAGCGTTCTCGACAAAAACACCACCCTCAACAATAGGAGCAGCGCCTATGCTATCGCGGCAGGATATTGATTACGACGCGTTGGTAAAGGAAGACCGAGTGCATCTCAGTTTGTACACGGATCCTACCATCTTCACTGACGAGATGGACAAGATTTTTCATCGTGGCTGGGTTTACGTTGGGCATCAAGGTGAGGTTCCCAATCAAGGTGACTTCCGCCTGAAGCGCATTGGCTTACAGCCTGTGATTATGGTGCGCGATCAGCATGGGCACGTGCAGCTACTGCTTAACCGCTGTCGCCATCGCAGCGCGACGGTCTGCCAGCAAGGCCAGGGAAACACTCGTTCCTTCCGCTGTATGTATCATGGTTGGACATATCACCTTGACGGTGAGTTAAGTGGCGTGCCGGGTGAGGAGGCGTATGGTAGTGACTTCAACCGCAAGGAGTTGAGTTTGGTGAAAGTGCCGCGTGTGGCGAATTATCGCGGTTTCATCTTCGGCAGTTTGAGTCCTGCTGGGATCACGTTGGAGGAACATCTCGGGCGAGCGGCTGCCGAGCTTGATTTGTTTGTGGGACTTTCCAACGCAGAGGACGTGGAAGTCACCTCAGGGATTCACAAGTATAGCTACCAAGGGAATTGGAAACTCGCGGCGGAGAACTCGATGGACGGCTACCATCCGATGATCACGCATGCGTCGTTTGGTCAGGCGCTCATGGACAAAATCCAGAACAGCCCAAGCCCAGAGCAGTCGCGTGCAGACCGTGATTTCTCGACGTTTCGTGGCGCGGCGAAAGATTTTGGCAATGGGCATGTAATGTTAGACTACAGGCTGCGAATCTATGACTCGCTCAATGGAGACCCCACGCCTGCGGTGCGTACGATTACACCCGAAGGACAAACACGTTTTGATGAACTTACTCGCCGTTTTGGCGAGCAGCGCGCCGCCAATATGCTGCGCGAAGGTGGCACGCATACGTTCATCTTTCCCAACCTCATCTTGATTGGTATCCAGATGCGCGTGCTGCAACCATTGAGTGCGAGCCACACAGAGGTGTGCCTGTATCCTACCCTGCTCAAATGGCTTGCACCCGAGGTCAATACTATCCGACTGCGCTCTCACGAAGCGTTCTTTGGCGCGGCCAGTTTTGGTGGTCCAGATGACTCGGAGATTTTCGAGCGCGTTCAAGATGGCTGCGCGGTACAACTGGAACCGTGGCAGATTCTCTCTCGTGGGCTTCATCGTGAGCGCTATGAAGATGGCGTGATCATCGGGGAGATGTCCGATGAAGTAACGCAGCGCGGCATCTGGCGTCACTGGAAGAAAGTGATGACTCAAGGGACCGCAACCGCACGAACCGCGCGCAAGCGGACTGGCAACGGCCTAGCGGGCAAACGGGGGTAGTACGATTATGGCGTTTGACCGTCAGCAGGTGGAATGGTTTATCTACAATGAAGCCCAGCTCATGGACGAGCATCGCTACGACGAATGGTTAGCGCTGTGGAGCGATGACGCGCTTTACTGGGTGCCGAGCGGGCGCGACGAAATCGATCCCAAACGAGAAATTTCTTTAGTCTATGACGACCGCGTACGGCTCCAAGTACGGATCGCCCGCTTAAAGAGCGGGTTCGCTCACGCGCAGGAGCCGAAGTCGCGGATGCGCCGTGTCGTCTCTAATATCGTTATTGAAGAGACCGAGAACGGCGAGCTTCTTGTTCAGTCAAACTTCCTGTTAGCTGAGCTCAGACGCGGCAAGCAGGATATTTTTGCCGGTCGTACAATCCACAGGCTGCGCCCATACAACGGCAGTTTCAAGCTGGTGTCGAAGAAAGTCCTATTAGTCAACAACGACGAGCATATCGACAATCTGACCTTTCTTATCTGATCAGAGAGAACAAACTATTAGTGTTATATTGTATCGCAACGGAGCGGATGGCCGGGAGGGATGAAAGGAGGAGGCTTATGAATGTAGATGAACTAACCCCGATCCTGAACCGCGTGCAAACCACGGTCACGGATGTCGGTCTCAAGGTTCTCGGCGCGATCGCACTGTGGATTTTTGGGCGCTGGCTCATTCGCTTTGCTACAAACCTTACCGTCCGAGCGTTGGAAGCCAAACAAGTGGACCGAACGCTTTTGTCCTATTTATCCTCTGGCCTGACGGTAGTGTTGAACATCGCCTTGATCGTCGCCATTCTCGGCTTTTTTGGGGTGGAGACAACGACCTTTGCCGCGTTGATTGCCGCTGCCGGAGTTGCAGTCGGGGTGGCATGGAGCGGCATGCTAGCAAACTTTGCCGCTGGCGTGTTTCTCGTCATCCTGCGCCCGTTCAAGGTAGGAGACTTGGTTGCAGTCGGCGGCATCACTGGCACTGTTCGTGACATTGGTTTGTTCTCCACTGTCATTGACACCCCTGACAACATCCGGACGATAATCGGCAACAATAAAATTTTCTCCGAGACGATTCAGAATTTTTCGGCAAATCCACATCTACGTGTAGATCTGACAGCCCAGCTTGCCCATGAGGTGGACCACAATGACGCCATTCGTTTGCTGAAAGAACGGCTCGCGCATATCCCCAATGTGCTGACAACTCCAGCCCCTGATATTGAAATCCTATCTTTCAATTCTGCGGGCCCTTTGATAGCTGTACGCCCGTATTGCGCCCAACCTCATTATTGGCAGGTGTACTTTGATACTAATAAAGTGATTCGCGAAGCTTTCGGAGAGGCTGGGTATCCGACTCCAGAGGATCGCATTGTTGTGGTCACTCCTATGCCGGCTGCGGCAGGTTAGAAAAATACTCCGAAGCGATTTTCAATTTTGTGCGCCCCTAATGAGATTTGACAGGCAAGTTCGGTAATACCTTCCTTGTAGAGACGCGCCATGTCGCGTCTCTACCGCAATGCGGTTACCGCTTTGATCGTCGAATTTCATTGGAAGACACGTATAGCTGCAACCTCGTATAAATGAGGTTACACTGAGTGAGTTCGCCGATCCGGTTGAAGGCTACGAGCAATATCCTGGGCGAGTTGTACAGCTTCATGCGGTTGTAAAGTTGCAATTGTCACCCGGATCGCTGGCGGACTCTTGAGGCGATAGTGTTCGCCGCCTCGCACCGCCCAGCCGGCGGCGGATAAGCTGGTTATGACACTGCCCTCTTCACGGACCGGAATCCACACGTTGAGACCTGAGCGACCATACGCCGCGAGGCCACGCTCTTTGAGCGCATTGATTAGGGTAGTCCGGCGTGTCGCATACGTCTCTGCTGCTGTTCGCAGTTTCTTGGCGGTCGCAGCGTCAGACCACAGCACTTCAACAATCTCTTGCAAAACATGACTCACCCACCCAGCCCCAAGGCTTTGGCGCCCTTCGACGCGCGCGATTGTGGTTGCGTCGCCGGCAACAACCGCTAAGCGCAGGTCAGGCCCCAGCGACTTTGATACTGATCGCACTACTGCCCAGCGCTCTTTCTTAGAATGACACACTGTGAGCGCTGTGGCGCCGGCGACTGGACCGGCATGGTCGTCTTCGATGACCAGCACGTCACCATACTTATCAAAAACTTTACGAAGCTGACGGGCTCGCTGTTCGTCAAGCGCCGCACCCGTAGGATTCTGAGCGCGCGGGGTGAGGAGGCAGGCAACCACGCCACTCCGGAGAACGTGCTCAAGGTTCTCAGGCAGTAACCCCCGGTCGTCGATGGGCACTGGTTCCACAATCAATCCCAACGCGCCAAGCAGATCGAAAATCTCACCATAGCCGGGGTCCTCAACCGCGATACGATCACCAGGTCGCACGTGCGCTTGTAGGACACGCTCAATGGCATCAAGCGCGCCACCCATGACGGCCAGCGTCGTCGCGGGAATGCGGTCAGCCGCAAATTGTTCAGTTGCTAAGGCAAGTAACTGCTGTCGGTTCGTCGTCTCTCCGTAGAGACGAGGGCGTAGCGTCAGCCTCTGCGTGAGTGAGCGAAGGTCAGGAAGCAAGTGAGGATCAGGACCGCCCTGAACGAGATTGCGCAGACCGCGCGGAATCGACACCGCCGTACGGGCAAACACCGGTGGTCGTGCACTCACCCGAGTTCCGCGGCGGCCGTGAGCGCTGAGTAGCCCCCGTGTTCGCAGAGTGCGATAGGCAGCGGCCACCGTCGTTGGACTCACTTTCAGTGTTGTCGCTAGCGAACGCACGGTCGGAAGCGACATCCCTTGCAGGATTCGCCCCTGCCGTATCCCGCCTTCGATACTGTCGACAATGGATCTTGCATCTTCTCCGACAATTGGATATTGTAACAGTACTTTCATATTTTTGTACTGTAACAAAAAAAGAAGGGAATGGCAATGTCACAGTTCACACCGACTGCACGCACTACACTTCATCGGAGACCTAACCGCGCCTCTTATGATCGCGACGCGGTTCACGCAATCCTTGATGAAGGGTTATACTGCCACATCGGGTTCACCATTGATGATCAGCCTTATGTTATTCCGACAATTCACGCACGCGTAGACGATTGGCTGTATGTTCACGGCTCTAGTGCCAGCCGCATGTTGCGCAATCTGAAGAGCAGCGTGCCGATGTGCGTGACGGTGACTATTCTGGATGGGCTGGTACTCGCCCGCTCGGCGTTTCATCACTCGATGAATTATCGGTCGGTGATTGTGCTTGGAGTGGCACAGGAGGTTACTGATTCACAAGAGAAATACGACGCGTTAAAAGCTGTCGTCGAACACGTTACTCCTAATCGCTGGGATGACGTGCGCTGGCCGACTGAGCAAGAACTCAAAGCGACGAGTGTGTTGCGTCTCCCATTGGAAGAGGTGTCGGCAAAGATCAGAACCGGCCCACCACTTGATGACGAAGAAGACTATCAACTCCCGTGTTGGGCTGGAGAGGTACCGTTACGTTTGACACCACAGGTTCCTGTGCCCGATCCACGGGTCAGTCCTGGAATACCACTTCCGACGTACGTCCACGAGTATCGTCGATCATGATCTGGAACGAACTAAACTACAACTCTTCTCCTGAACGTATCGTCATTTCGGCGGAAGCCGGAATCTAAGGGAGGGAAGCGGCTCAGGATCATCCAGATACCACCAGTTCAAACAAGCCAGGGTATTGGCTCACAGCCCCGATTGGTAACACGTGCAGCGTTCCGGCATAGCCGACAGTCGGCGCTGCATATTCGTATGTAGTGCGTCCGCTCCGCCGATAGCTTTGCGGCAGCTTCACCAGTCGTAGCTCTGGAAACTGCAAATATGCCGCTGGTGCCGCTGCGTCTTGACCGACCTTGAGCGTTAGACGACGAAGAGCGATGAGATTGGTCGCTGGCGTGAAGCCCAAGTCGACGTCAACACAACCAGTGACACCCTGCTTGAGAACGCCGTTAAGTTGCCAGCGTGCAGTCCCAGCAGAGACGATGCATAAGTCGACATCCTTTTTACCAATATGGCCCGAGACCTGCGCCTGCCGCGTTTTCCAGTCGCTACTGACAGTGACATCATACTGCAGATGACATGGCCTCCCCTTATCCACGAAAATCGCCGCTCCGGTCAATCGCCATCCGTGAGCAAGCTTGAAGAGGCGGCAACTGTCGTGGCCAGGGGAGTCGATTTTTCTCCAGAGGAAAGCGGCAGCAGGGTTATTCATCGTTACTGCTCCCGACTGATTAAGTAACCTCCTCAGCAAATACAATTCTATCAGGGTGCATTCCCGCAAAAGCGGGAATGACGTTCCTCTCACTATCTCGCAAAGCTTTCATGACAGAGTACTAGTTCTTTGCCATCAGCGCGATACGATACGGATACAACTCCGCCCGCATAACCTGGTGTTTGACGGCAGGATCATTCTGCATCACAGTGCGTGCCGTTTCTTCGGAATCAGCTTGCATGATGACAATGCCAAAGCTCTTCTCGTCGGTATTCAGGGTCCGTCCAGCTAGTACAACCACACCCTGGTCAGTCAACTGTTTGAGATAGGCAAAATGCTGCGCGACAATCTCAGCCTCTTCAGTTGTGGGCCCCTGCGCGAGCATCTCTAACCTAGTAGGCTGGATCCGATACAGATAGTGAGTGACATCTGCCATATAGCTTCCTTTGCGTTTACTAAAGACAGGGCATACTTTCTACCTCAGCAACAGGTGCAGTCAAGCTTATTACTTCATCGCAGCTTGTGCGCGCTTTATCAGTTCCTCGCGAGAAAGGTCTTCCTTGTGGGTCGCAATCCACCATTGGTTGCTGGATGGATCTTTCACGCCGGCGCTGCGGTCACCGTAGAATTGGTCCATTGGCTCCATCGTTGAAACAGCGCCCGCTCGCAATGCACGCTTGTACGTCCCATCGACATCATGCACATAGAGATAAATCGCACCGGGCATCGGTTGCCTCTCGCCACCGGCCTCACTCATCATAACAATCGAGTCGCCGATCTTGACTTCAGCGTGGCCGATCGTGCCATCTGGTCGTGTCATTCGTTCGATCTCTTGCGCCTCAAAGGCTTGTTTCAGAAAGTCAATCAGTTTGGTCACTCCCTGAACGGTCAGATACGGTGTCACAGAGTGATAACCATCGGGAATTGGTTTGACTGCCATAGTGATTCCTCCTTCTTGAATAGCGAAATGGTCAATTCCTGCTCCAACGAAAGGGAGAGACTGGCCCAATGTCTGTTCACTGAACCAGTCGTCGCGAGGGACGGACGAACTCAGTTACATCGGAGGCGCTTTGGGGAACTTGGCAAGATCGGGATTCATATAATCCCACGGCTGGGCGCTCGAGGTGTAAATGTCAAAAGTCGGATGATACCAGCTCGGGTCGTCTAAACTACCAGCACTGATACCGACAAAGGGCACAACCGAAGGAAAGCCAAAAAGCCGAGAACCACACTTGCCACAAAAGCCACGTTTAATTGGGCTTCCGCTGTCCCCTGTCACTTCGTGGTATTTGACCTCCCCAATGATCTTGAGCGCATCCTTCGGTACCCCAACGATTGACACAAATGGACCGCCACTCGCCCGCTGACAATCGCGACAATGGCAATTGGCCATCATCAACGGTTCTGCTGAACACTCGTAACGCACGGCACCGCACGCACACCCACCAGTAAACGGAGCAGCCATAGTTCACCTCCTTTTGAGAATACCTTTCCTTGACATACTGTACTTATTTACAGTACAGTTCGCTTATGTCAACTATCCCTCTTACCGCTCGACAAGAACGATTGTTACGCATTATTGAAACTTTTGTGACCAGGCGTGGTTACGTTCCCACGCTGCAAGAGATGGCGCAGGCAATGAACATCTCATCCCTGCAAGGCGTGAAGGATCATCTTACTGCGTTAGAACGGAAAGGTTATGTGCGACGTACCCCTGGCCGTCGTCGCGCGATTGAAGTGACCCAACCCATCACGCCGATTACCGGAAGCATCCCTATTCTTGGACGAGTTGCCGCCGGGCGACCATTACTCGCCGTTGAAAATCACGCAGGCGCATTAAGTCTCGATAACTCATTGTTAGGAAATGGCAGTCATTTTGCGCTCCAGGTACAGGGAGACAGCATGATCGATGCTGGCATTCAGGAAGGTGATTACGTGATTGTCCGGCAGCAGGACACTGCCACTCCTGGCGAGATTGTCGTCGCACTTTTGGGAGAAGAAGTCACGGTCAAACGACTACGAAAAAAGGGAAACGTGTTGTTTCTGGAGGCAGCGAATGTGGCTTATGAGCCGATTCCATTAACTGGAGCGTCTCCAGCGCCACAGATATTAGGCGTTGTCGTCGGGCAGTATCGGGCGTTACGGCAGAGACGGTGAGGCTGCCGTGTTCGGTTTTCGTGATGAAGGTTCGTTAATAGGTCCCTTTTCCCCTTGTGGGAGAAGGACAGGAAGAGGGGGAACGCAGACCTACCACCCCAATTACCACTCGTCACCCTCACCCTTTCCCCCTCCCATCGAGGGAGAGGGAAAAAACAGGTAGCAACTTGCTCAAAGCTGCTTGCTTACCGCTGATGATACAAGGGATGCCCACGAAACGTTGTCCGCACCTTCGAGAAGAAGTCACCTTCAAGATTAGCGAGGAAGAGGTCTTGGAGGCCAGGTCCACCAAACGCACAGTTTGTCGGGAAGATGGTTTTCGTCCCGGATGGATCGTTAATCAACTCTGTCCACTTACCGTTGGTGTCGACTTTGATGACCTGGTTGGCAGGTTTCATCCCTTCTTTCGTGATGAACGCCGGCAGTGTCACATACAGATTGCCATCAACATCGAATGCCATGCCGTCTGGCAATGCGGGAAAGTCTTTGGAGTACACTTCCGGTTTGCCGAAGGTGCCATCCTTCTTGATCTGGATACGTAAACAGTCGGCCCGTGTACTTTCCAACACATACACGGCCTCTTCTTTAGGATCGATGGCCGTACCATTGGCAAGATAAATTCCAGTAGCAACCACGTCGCCACGTCCATCTGGGCGAATGCGAACGAGTGCCCCCTTCGGGGAGGGCGCTGACGTAATTTCATCCAGCACTTTGCTGATGTCTTCGGTGCTAGAGTTGGACACGTAGAGATTGCCCTCGGCATCATAACTACAGAAGTTAGGCAGTGTCAGCTTTACGTCCCCTGCTCTGTCGGCAATCATTGACACTTTGCCCTCGGGCGAGCACTTCATCACTGCTTGTTTACCAAGATCACAGTAGACGAAATTACCGGCACGATCGAGCGCTACACCGTTAGGAATCGAGCCTTCAGGTAATTGACAGACCTCGTGCACTTTTCCATCCGGGCTGACTTTGTACACTTTGCCGTTACGGCCTCCGCCCCAGGCGTTACCTTCTTTATCAATGACGACGCCTTCAGCCTTTTCCACTCCTTTGCCGAACACTTCGATCTTGTCATTGGCGATTGTTGCCATAGGTCGTCCTCCTTTAGAAAATATATTTCTGGACCAGGTCTCTTCTATGTCAGTGGCAGTCGTTAGACAACCACTCTGCTGAGGCCAACCAGCGCGCCAAAAAGAATCACCTACCATACCTCAAGCATATGAGAAAGCAGGAGAACAGACGCAACGATACTGAGGGTTATCGCGAGCCAATCCAGCCCGGCAGCAAATCCTTGTGGCCAGATGACTGTGGTCGCAAACACCAGCGCCAGATTGAGGACTACACCAACCACCGCAGCAGTAATATTGGTGTGCGTTGCTTGTATCAACGGCAGTGAGATACGCACCAGATTGTTGAGAGGCTTCTCTGCTTTTCGTGCCACTCATGAGCAGTCCAACAATTCCAACCCCAGTACAATAACGGGAAACGGGACCCGTAAGAAATAGATAAGGATGAAGCCCGCCACGGCAATGACAAAATGCTCCGGTCGTTTCAGTGCACGGCGACCGATGCGTACGATCGCCTCAATCACAACAGCTACAACGACCGGTTTCACACCAGCCAACGTGCCACAGCTGAAAGCCGACCATACGTTGCATAGATATAAGAGAGCAGCAGGAGCACAAATATCGACGGCAGGACGAAAAGCACTCCAGCAACGATCTCCCACACGTCCCATGTAGGAGCCAGCCAATGTAAATGGCGAGTTACTGAGCTTCGGGGCCAGGAAGCAAGATGCAATAGTTGAGGGCATGGAGGAAACGTTCGTCAGAAATCCAGCACGACGTTCAACTAGATCACGGTGCATCAGCGCGATCTGGCCAGCTGGACCACCGAAGTTGATGAAACCAAGTGTGAGCCAATAGCGAAGTGCCTCAGTGAAAGAGACAGTGTGCACCGCGATCAATGGCGCGGTCGGGGGATGCGTGGATGTTTCGCTTGCTGACTGAGTCATATTGTACGCGTTGCTAACCTATATGCGGGACACACCAAGATTTCGGGTGCCACGGGTAGCAAGTACCCATGTTCTTAGGCACTAGCGGTCTGCCCCCTCCGTCGGGGGGCTTGTCCGCCAGCAGCACACAGCTAGAGGAAAAACTGAATCCAGACCTTGCCGTAGCGCTGCTATAGCATGCGCTATTTCCGAGGCCGCGCGTCTTACTCACCTCAAACAACAGCGGGTTGACCTGGTTGGTACCGCGATAGGCAGGCGCGAGATAGTGTCAGCGTACTGTCCGCCTGCGCTCCCTGAGTGTTGGCTTCCCTCCATTAACGACATCGACAAGAGCCGCTGTCAGTCCACTGGTAAGCAGCGTTTTCATCGCTTCTGGCCGATTCATGGCCTTCCTCCTTTGCCAACACTATTTGTCACTGCTAAACAAAATCTCCTTCATCCGCAACTCGTTGATCTGCATCTGCGAAAATCCCAACTGCATCCGCAGCACCTCGGCATTATGCTCGCCTAACAGTGGTGCTTGAATGTCGGGAAGCTCAGGGAACTCGGAGTACTTGAACGGAAAACCGGGAATCGTCAGTTCACCGAAGACAGGATCAGGAACCTGCCGTACCATCTCACGGGCCTTGAAATAAGGATGACTGATTGAGTCAATAATTGTCATCACCGGTGCGCAGGCGATCCGATACTCATCCATCACCTTTAGTGCGTCTTCGTCCGACGGGAATGATTGTAACCATGCTTCGATAATCGCAATCAGTTCTCTTTGATTCTTGCCGCGATCAGCTCCGGTGGCAAAGCGCGGGTCGGTGACCAGCTCCGGCTTGCCCATTGCCCGACACAGACTCTCCCATTGACGATCAAGCACCAAAATCACAATCCAGCCCTGCGGCCCTTTGAACGTGCCGACTGGACAGATTAACGGATGGTGAGACCCCGATCGCTTCGGCACATACGCACCGCCGCTCAGCGTATGCGCTTGGACATTGACTTCATGCATGTGGTACAACGCATCCACCATAGCCAGATCGATATGCTGACCCACACCAGTTCTTTCGCGGTAATACAACGCATAACCCAAGGCCGCAAAAGCATGCACTCCGCTGCCAACATCAGCAATGCCCAACCCAACAAATTGTGGTGGACCGTCAGCTTCACCGGTCATATGCATAATGCCCGAAAACGCCTGCGCAATCAGATCGTATCCCACTTTATGTGATAAAGGACTTTTACGACCAAAGGCTGAAATTGACACCATAATGATTTTCGGATTGATCTGCTTGAGCGATGCATAATCGAGTCCACGTTTTTCCATCACGCCAGGCCCAAAGTTCTCGACTACGACATCGACGGTTTTCACCAACGCACGGATCACCTCCAGCCCTTCAGGCTTATTGAAATCAATACACAAACTTTTCTTGCCACGGTTTTGCTGCACGAAATACCCGCTACGGCCATCTTTGATAAAGGGCAACAAGCGTGATGGATCACCGCCCGGTCCTGGTTCGACTTTGATGATGTTGGCACCCATCTCGGCCATAAGGCGCGTTACTGTAGGTCCGGCGAGATACTGGGTGAAATCAAGCACCTTACAATCTGCCAGCATACGCGGATGTGTAGTTCCATTTTCCATAGCTTCCCTTTCCGACACGAATCATGTAACGCCAGGTGGTGTAGCATCGGCAGAGAACAAAAGCGAGCATCAATTTTATTTGATACGCGTCCTTTTTTCTAGGAGCAAAGGCACAACATGTGACGAAGAGTATAAATCTCCTATGGTTCGATTTAGCCTCCCGCTTTTTTCTGTCGCCGCGAAGAGCGTGAGCTGTGTGCTGCTCGTACGCTTCGCGTTTCATCCTCTACTAAGAAAAACTCTAGCCCTTGGTAGATACGCCTCAGTGCGGCCAAAATCTCTGTCCGTGCTTTCCGGGGCCACAATGAGCCAATAAGCACCTGGATAAAATTCAGATTCTCAACAATAGAGCGCCATTCGCGGAGCGAGGCACCACGTGATTGCGCGTCCCGATAATGTTCAATGACGTCATCAACACAGTCGCCGAGGTTACCTTCGATAAGCGCACGAACTAGCATATAATCAGCGACACCTGCTCTGGACCAGAAATCCCGCTTTTGGTCGGTCTGGTCTTCGTCCTTATTCCGTCCAGCTTGCAATTTTTCAAGTAGGCTAGAGCGTTTAGGTTCTTTGAGGTGGCCGTTCGCTCCGAGCGTCTCAGCCAGTATCTGCTGGACGATGTGATACGGCTCTGCTCCCTTGGCAATCTCTGCTGCCTTTGCGTAGTATGTTTTCATCTGGGTGAGAGCGCTGCGCGCATCCTTTCCTTCGATTGCTGTAATCATTGCACGACGTTTAGTAAGACTCCCCTTCAGGGCAAAACGCTCTGCAGTCTCCGTTGATAAGCGACTGCTATCGACAGGCACTCCCAGCTTCATTAGCTTGTCAAGAAGTTTCTCCGCCTCATCGATACGCGCATTCGCATCCTTGAGGGCTTTTGTGTTCTCCTCCTTTTTCCCGTGCGTCTGATGCGCTAGGAATTCGGCATGGCGGGCCTTGAGATTGGCAAGCTGTTCGAGCGCTTTGAGATCTACATCTGCTCGCTCGACCGACAGCGCTCTTTCGTAATTCTTGATTGCCTCCTCAAACATATCGAGTTCACCATAGGCACAACCAATTGCGGTATACAGCGCCCCCGACTCTGGCCAGCGGTCAACCGCGACTTTTTCGAGCTTCGGCAGTCGCCGCTTAAGCCAGGAGACATTGCTCTCTCTTGCGGTGAGTGCGCTTTGATGGAGGTTCTCAATTTCCGCGATCGCCTCGGCTTCACTGACAAAGCGAATTTCGTCGTCCTCATCCTCACGCGTTCGGTGGTCGAGCAAACGATAATCCGGATCGCCGTAGCATTGATACGCGCCCCAAGTGTTGACCGTGTTTTCATACTTCTCGTATACAGTCTTACGCGCTTGATGCACGGCCTGCCCGAACGTGACGCCGTGCAACATTTCATCGTAGAATGTCTCGGCAAAGAGCTTCGCGGCTTCGTCATGGACTGCCCACCCTGCCGCAATGACCGCGCGAACGCCCATCTCAATCAACTGGGTCGCGAGACTGGCTGCTAATTGGCTCCGTCCACGTGGGGGAGCCATATCTTTTCCACAGAAACAGCAGTTAATGAAGACGAACTCGGGCACGACCCGCATCTGACGAATCTCTTTGGGAGTCAGAAAGACGTTGCGTCCAATCACCATTCCTGAAATCAACTCCCCTTGTTGGAATTGGAATAACCGTGCCCCGGATGCACTGGGAGCGTGCATGACCTGGAACCACGGGTGTTGTCCGTCAGGCGTTGGGGCGTGTTCTTCCACGCGAAAATGTCGATCTTCTTGGGCGGCATCCTCTAACCATCCCTGGAGCGCTGATTCGCCCTGCGCCACAAAGTTGTGTACCCCATGGCCAGCCAGGTGCAGAATGCGATACGGACGAGAGAACAATTTGTTAACAATATTGCTGGAATCGGCAGCGATACAGGAGTCCACCTCAAAAGCACCACGCCCATCGTGGGCTGTTCGCAACACGTCAGCGACCGCGTTGGCTTCAGCTTGTGCCCCAGGCAATTCCTTGAATAACTCCGGCCAATTCAGGGTGGGATGCCCGACGACAAGGGCAACATTGTCAAGGCTTAAGCGCGGCTCAGGTCGGTACACCTCACTCAGACGCTGGCGAATGAGGCCAGCTCGGACAGCCAAAGGCTTTATTCCATCTGTGGCATTCTGGGTGTCGCGAGCAACGAAGTCCCCGTTACGATCGCGCACGAGGCCGTCTTCCATCAATTCCCACGGATACCGTGCAGCTTGATCATCCACCACCAAGACCACATTACGTTCATCGGTCGCACGCTCTTTGATCTCGTTGGGCAAGAGCAGCTCAAATAAAGTGCGTGCAACTTGCGGTTGGGTGACACTCTCAGCCGTTGCTTCATCAAGATACCGTTCAACTATGCCTCGCTGAGTAGGAAGCAGCGTTACTTCTGCTCGTGCTCGATCAGTGAGACGGGTGAACTTGAGTTCACCTTGCGTACCAACAGCGATCTGTAATCGTTCCCACCATCCAGGAATCTCCGCATAGTACGTACGTTTGCGCTTGCCGCGCAAAGGCACAATCGTCGGCTCACTTTTGAAACTCTTGCCTAGCTCCGCATCCCGTGAAAGCGCGGCCAGAGATTTTACTGCTTCGATCGCACGATCTTCCCACAGTTCCAGGATTTCGAGGTACTCAAGCCGCACAGGAATTCCCTTGCGACTCAGCTCACGATTCGCATTCGCAACTCCCCGCAACAGGCTCGCCAGTGAGTCACGCAGCTGCAATCCACCAGCCGTGGTACCAATCAGCAGCGTCGATAATTGAATGCCAAGGACCTCGTCCTTGTCCGAAGGCAGTTTACGTTCGTGTTCACTCAAGGCGAACTTCAGCACAGCACGTGTGAATGTATCTGTGAGTTTTCCTGGGGTCAGTTCACCAACACGCCCAAGACCAACAACGACAGCGCCGGGGAACTTCCCATCGACATTCAAGAACACCTCACAGGTCCCTATCAGCCCAGGATAGAGATCAAGGTTGCGGCACATCGCTAACCGGCCATCGAGCTGCGCATTCAAGACACTTTCACTGGAAATAATCGTGTCGCCTTGATAATGGCCGACGGCGACGGGATAGCGCGCGTAGATCAAGTTGCCGTGTGCAACCCCGACTTGGAATCGTCCCGCTCCCGCGACTCTCCGCTGTTTCTGTTTCTTCGCTTTCCCGAGCGCCATTGCTTCGAGAAGCTCATCGTCTGGGAACCGTTCGAGTTTGCGCGGATGGAAGACGGAAGGACGATCAGTGATTGAGCGACTGGCAACGGCCGGAGGGCGTTGCGGTAAGCGGGAAGTTGTTCCCAGCTGCAACAGATCGAGAATCGCCGGAAAATCATCTTCATTATCAGCCAAGTCACCATGCGCGGCCTGGGAGTACCACACGGCCACTCCCTGCGGGACGCCACTGTCCCACAGCACCCACCCGTCGCCGCGCGGACTCGATTCGAAATACAACTTCTCCTCAGACGTTGAGATAAGCCAGCGCTCCTGCTCTTCGTGCAGAGGTCGAGGCGGCGGCCCCCCCTTGAGGGCCGACGGCGTCTCGTCGGCATACCCGGCGATATAGCGTATGCGATCAAGGGTGACTTCCGAGATTGGTTGATCGAGCAGCGTGCGCGTCGTCTTTGCCGTCGCCAGATCATCCTCCCTCGGCGGCGTCCAGTAGTTGCCGTCTTCCTGCGCCAGTCGCTGCCAGGTGTTTAGTTCGAAGAAGTCACTACCAGTTTGATAGGTCGGCAACATCTCCAGCAGCCCGGGAAAACGTTTGACGATATCAATCACCTCCCGGGCATTATGCTTCATATCCGCAACGGCCAGCCCTTGTACAAGGCGTTGGCGCCGTGTTAGCACCTGACAAATGACATGGGACCCGCCGTTCGGGGTCCCGAGCATCAACAACCGTGCGTCCGGATGTTCGAGAAGCTGTTTCCAGGTATCTCCATGCTTCACAATCAATACCCGCGCCAAGAGTCCACCCATGGAATGGGCAATGATAGAGACTGGTTGATTGTGCTGTTTCGCTTGCTCTAACCAGGGGAGAAGCGTGTCATTAAGTCGGTCTGCCTCCTCACTCAGAGAGAGTCGCCAGTCATAGGGGAATGGCACGACATTATGGGTCTTGGCTAGAAAATCGATCAAGTCGGCGTAGGCGGAATCCATCAGTCCCGTCGGGGAGATATTCTTTTTATTGATCGCCAGCCGGTCGAGCGCGCCGAATAAGAGTCGCCCAGAGAGCCAGAGCTTATCATTTCCGGCCGTGAGCTCGCTTCCCATGATGCCGGGCAGCAGTACGACGGGCGGCCGCTTGGGATCACTCTCAGTGCCCTTTGCTCTTGCCGCACGGGCATTGCGCAGTTTGGTCGGCGGGTCGAATTCTGCATACTTATCTTGCGCCGGGGCCTTTGTCAGCCCGTCAATCAGTTTCTGTCGGGTCTCAGTTCGCGAGAAATAGGAGAAGTGATTGACGTCTTCTCCCCGCGTAAAATAGAAACGCGCCGGCGTCTCCTGCGGACGTGAGGCGCCCCCATACATCGCCGGGGTATGGACAATGAGATCATGCTGGCTCTCGTAGAACAGATCCGTAACCCATATTCCTAACCGCTTCCACCATCGTCCTCCTTCAATGTCACCAGCAATGACATGCAGGTCTGCGGCAACACGAAGCTCAGCTTGAGTTGTGGGCTCTGGAGCGTTGAGAAGACGGACAAGCGCAGACTCCGGCACCATCGCTTGCAGTCCCGGCAAATCTTCAGCCTTGGTGCGTCTCTGAATCAAGGCAAGAGCGAACTCTTTGCAGATCTCGTAGAACTCTCCTAGTCCGGTAGGAAGCGCAAAGGCCAGCACCTCTAATATGGCCGAAAGCCAACGATCCATACGTTCGCCGAGCGCAGAGGTACCACGCGTGGGACACGCCACGCGCACGAACCGTTCGACCTTAATACCTTTCTCTTTGAGTTTGGCAGAGAGCGCGGCCAGGAGCGCTTTATGCTCTTGTTCTCTCCCGGTTGCTTGATCGTAGGCAAACTCAATGTCTTTATCTGTAAAGGGATCGGCGCCTTGCCGCTGGCCACGACACAGCAGCTCGCCGACCATGCCGCCGCGCGAATGGCTCACCAAATGGACGCGGGCGTTTTTGGGAAAGTAATCCAACAACGCAATGGCATTCTCGATCGGGCTTTCGCTCAGCGTCCGATGCTCGAAGCCATATATATGTTTGCCGTACTGCGTAACTAACTCGTTGAGAACGTCGAGGCCTTCCTCTGCTTTCCAGAGATCAGAAAAACTCCCGACAGTAGACAACGCCGTGCCGTGCAAGAAGACCAGCACCGGTCGATCGACGGGGAGGTCTTGCGCACACACAGCCTCGGTCAAGGCAAACGGCTTATTAAGAGTCGTCTCACAGCGCCACAGCCGTTGGGGATCACCATCAGTAGCTTGCAGTTGGGAGCGTTCGTACCGTTCAGCAAGTTTTATCGCAGTAAGTTTCGCGCCTTTGTCAATTGGATCGAGGCCAAGAAGCTTGAGCAATTTGACGGTTAGCCCCAACCCGCCACGAGACGGGCCGCCAAAGTCAAGTATAAGTGGTAAGAAATACTCATGTGGTTTCGTCACCTCTCGTGCGGGTTCCGGCGGGTAATCATGAAGATACTGACCCAGAGTGGTGTACAGTCGCGCGCCATTACTGAGCGTGACCTCAATTAGATCATCGGGATCATGCTGGCTGAGATCAATCGTGCGGGCAGCTCCAGTCGTGCGCGCGCCAGCCTCGGTATAAAGCACTTCTCGTTCGCTTATCTTGAACAGATGGCGCGAAGCGGATTCCTCGGCATGAACGGCTTCAGGCTTAGCAATCGAAGAAGAAGAAACAACGACGTTACGTCGACGGGTTGAACGTACCCGTCCCGATCGCGGACGCGAAGTTCTACGTGCCATTGTTCTTTCCCCATACTGCTGAAACAGACGATAAATGAGCCACAGGATACGTGCCGGACGTAAAGCTCAATTCCCCCAAGACAAAATCACTAGAGCACACTTAGTGGAGGAAAAGCTAGCTGTACGAGGGTCATAGACGAGGTCTAACGAATTTTAGCAATTCAATCAGTAAGGCGCCTTGTGATGAGACAGATATCGGCAGGGCAGACATTCTTGAGGGCAGGCGGGATATCCCTTCACAGAAATAGACTCTGTAAGAATTATCCCAAGACTTGGCCGGTTGCTGTGGTAGTGGGCACGACTTGCTCCTGTAGAGCTCACCCCTGGCCCCTCTCCATGACTGGAGAGGGGAAACCGGAAACTCGTAAGCTGAGCCTCCCCTTGTTGGTGAATAACCCAAATCTTGGTGTGTTCTGCCTATAGAATTCCATGTCCTATACCCGTATCGCTTTATTTCCCTCTCCTGTTAAGGAGAGGACGAGGGTGAGGGCCACACAAACAGGCTGGAAGTCTATTCTCCCAACTCATCACCGAACCTCGCTAGTTCCTATAACGTCGGTCTCCGCGTATGCCAGTCGGTTGCTTGCTCGTAGGCATAGCCGGCCTGCATCACTAAACCCTCTTCGTCATGTCGTCCGATCAATTGTAGGCTCAGCGGCAACCCTTCAGTACTGAAACCACACGGAACCGAAATAGTAGGACTGCCTGTGAGATCAAATGGCGCCGTGTGTCGTAGCAACCCCAAACTCGCTTCACGCGAGAGTGGCGCGTCAGGGCGGAAGTCTTTGACCAGCATCGGCGGCATCGGCATTGAGGGACAGAGTAAGAGGTCGACTTTCTGCAGAATATCATCCAACATGCGACAAACACCCTGTCGTTTCACATGGGCTTGGGCGTACTCAGTTCCTTTCACCTGCACTCCCTCTTCGAGAAATGAGCGGAAGGTTGGGCCGTAGTCATTGGCGCGCGCTGGGTAGAATTTTTCATGCGCCGCTGCGGTCTCAGCGGCACAAATCGTAAACCAGAAAGGATCATCACTTAATGGAAATTTCACGTCGCGAATCTCTGCTCCGAGGTCTTGAAAGACTTTGGTCGTTGCCAGGACCGCCGCACTGACTTGCGGATCAACGCCCTTGCGACAATAGTCGGCATCAACACCGATGCGAACGCCCCTGACACCGTTGCGGAGCATGTCGAGGTAGTCACGAACAGTGACACGCCGTGTAGTTGGGTCTTTCGGATCGAAGCCGGCAATCGCGCGCAGCATGATCGCAGAGTCTTCCACACACCGCGTCATCGGGCCAATGTGATCCAACGATTCCCCAAGTGGGAACACGCCATAGCGGCTCACCTTTCCGTATGTGGGTTTGACGCCAACAATGCCACACGCCGCCGAGGGAAAGCGAATCGAGCCTCCAGTATCCGACCCCAACGATGCGAAACACAACGACGCTGCAGTTGCCACACCCGAGCCACTAGAAGACGCCCCGGGCCAGCGCTCCGGATTCCACGGATTCACCGGCGGATGGATCGACGGATGATACCCAGCAAGTGCAAACTCAGTCATACCGAGTTTGCCGAGCAACACCGCACCAGCAGCATTCAGCTTATCAACCACAGTCGCGTTGTGATCGGGTATCCAGTCAGCGAGAATCTTGGACGCACAGGTTGTGCGGATGCCTTTAGTAAAGCAGAGATCCTTCACGGCAATCGGCATACCATGTAGTGGCCCACGATAGCGGCCTTTAGCGACCTCCTGCTCTGCTTCTTTCGCTTGTCGTAACGCAAGCTCGGCGGTAATCGTCAAGTAGCTGTATAACTTGCTCTCGTGCACCGCGATGCGATCGAGTATCGCGCCAGTCAGTTCAACCGGCGAGATTTCTTTATTCTTAATCAATGCGGCAACTTCGGTCAGCGTTTTGGTACAGAGTTCGGCGACGGTAGTCATAAGCACTTCCTCCTTTTAACAGTAACGAGTAATGGGTAGTGAGTAATGAGTAATGAATTAAAAAGGTAGAAGACAGGAGACAGGAGAAAAAACGGAAGACCCTTTGGCGAAATCATTTCATATTCTGTCTCCTGCCTTCTACCTCCTGTATTCTGTTCTCACTCGTCACTCATCACTCGTTACTCATCACTCATGTTCGCAGAATCGCCCCTTGCTCCTGCAGGACCTGTTGGAGCTTATCTACTCTGAGCGCCTTTGGGTCAATCCCGGAGCCGACTGCCAGTGCTGCCGCCGTTCCTGCTGCTTCACCGGTCGCCATGCAGGGCGGGATCTCCTTGGTCGCATGGTGTACGCGGTGATCGACAGAAATGCAGCGCCCAGCCACAAGCAGATTGGCCAACTCCTTCGGTAACAGCGAACGATAGGGAATATAGTACAGCGCTTCGTATTTGGTCCAATGGCCGGTGATAGCGATGACATCGTCACAGGGAGTATCGATATCGTCACGTCCAACTATATATTCGCCAACCAACCGGCGGCTTTCAGTGATACCAAGCTGGTCAGCGATATGGCACAGATGTGCTTTGGCAAAGCCGGGCGTTTCTTTGCGTAAACGGTCAACAACTTCCATCACGCACTTGCGACATTCAAGTTCGGCATAGGTTAAGTCTTCCGGTTTAGTCGCGTCGATCTTGCGCGTAACGCGTTCCGCAGCCCCCCAAGGCAGCAAGACTTTTCCCTCACCAATAGTGTGGAAGAACCAGCCGCCTGATTGAATCACCGCATCTGCGTTCTCCACACCGCCCATGCAAAACCATAACCAGGGTAAGACTTCTTCACTTTCGTACGCTGCGCCAGCCGAGGTGAAGATGTCGCCGTCGCCGCTCGCGTCGATCACCACTTTAGCCAGTATCGCGAAGCGGCCAGATTTACTCTGAAACGTGACGCCTTTGATTAGTCCATCTTCAACAATGGCCTCACAGGCATACGAATGGAGCAGCAATTTGACCTTGGCTTCTTCGACCATATTGTTCAGAGCGAACTTGAACTCCTCAGGATCGTATGCCACCGAGTAACGCACGCGATGGGGTCCGTGTCCCCAGACCAATCCCCAACTCTGGTCGCGTTGAATCAGACTCTCATCCGTACTTCCCCACTCCGACTCTGACGGAAATCTTGCGGCGCCGCGTTTTGCTAAACGGTCTGTCACTTCTTGACACAAGCCGCCAATTACCTGCTGTCCACGACCATCATCGAGCGTAAGCAACAAGATAATGAGCCCGCCGGTCGCTAAGCCGCCAAGATAACCGAGCCGCTCAACCAACATTATATCGGCACCGTTCCGCGCCGCTGCCACAGCCGCAGATACACCCGCCGAACCACCACCAACAACAAGCACCTCGACTTCGGCTTTGATCGGGGTCGAACGGGGACGTTCTTCAAGGAACCGCTGTACCGTAGCCATATAGAAGTGTTCCGTACGAACCGCTCTCAAGCTGTACGAGGGCGAAAAGGGTCAATAGGGAAAAGGCGAAAAGGAAAACCCGCACAAGCACGATGATTTCTCTCTATCCGTTTCTCCCTCCTTTTACCCATTTCGCCTTTTCGCCCTTTTTCGGGGAATTACCACATCTGCCTCAACAGCCCAAGCAGTGCCTCTTCCCCACCTTGTTGCCTGTGCCACAGCGCACTTTCTTCGATCACAGCGTGTGCGACTGCCGGCAGTTCACTTTCCTTGGCTCCCACATCGCGCAACCGGCGAGGCACACCAAACGAATCGATAAACGCTTCGACCGTACGCGCTGCTTCATCAGCAACGTCTTCGAGCTTGCGCCCTTCAGTCTTGATACCGAAAGCTTCAGCAATCTTTGCTTGCTGAGGCAATGTTTGCGGAGCAAGAAAACGCATACAATGTGGAATGGTAATACAGGAAGTGATACCGTGCGGAACATCCCAACGCGCGCCAATCTGATGACCGAAAATGTGACTGAGACGGACTCCGACATTGCCTAAACCGAAAATCGAGAGCCAGGCCGCGACTTGGCACTCGCCACGAGCCTCGGTGTTCTTTGGCTCTTTGATTGATAACGGCAAATTCACTCGCAGCTTGCGAATCGCTTCCATCGCCAACGCATCGGTGACCGGTTGCGGGTTCACTGACCACAACGCCTCAATCGCATGGTCCAAGGCTTTCATGCCGGTCGATGCCCACAATTGCATCGGTGTCGCTACGGTGAGTTCGGGATCAAGGACGACGATCTTCGGTACGATACGCGGATCAGCACGCACTGACTTCACCCGCGTTTTTTCATCTGTCCAGCCAGCGAAGGGAGTAAACTCACCGGCAGAGAGGGTTGTGGTAATGGCGATTTGAGGAATAGCGTCCTGCGGTTGATCGCCTAGCAGTTCAAGCGCCACGATCTTCGCTGCATCCACCGGGCTGCCACCGCCGAAGCTGATGATGAGGTCAGCCTGCGCCTCACGCGCACGTGCTGTAGCCTCGCTGATATTGCCGCTCGGCACATGCTGCTGACAACTGCTATAGGTCCCGACCCACTTGTCCTCAAGCAAGGTTTCAAGTTGCCGCACTAAGTCTGTCTTTGTCGTTAGCGTCTTCCCGGTCAAGATAAACGCTCGCTCTTTACCAAGACGTTCAATTTCCTTCGGCACACGGGCAAGCGACCTAGCGCCGAAGATGACCTTCTCAAGTTGCGGGAATTTGTATTCGCGAATCATGACGCCTCCTTTACGCGCTGCCTTACTTTATCCTTCCTCACACATCAGGCAACGAGGGTGTACGAGCCTTGCCTATGCCTCACTCATTGGCAAGGGTAAAGAGCTGATGTCGATCCCAGAGGAGCAGGTCACGCTCTTTGGCAAAGGCAATCGCACTAGCAGTGAAACCGCTGGGGCAAACCAAGACGCCACGCGCTCCAGATAACCGTTGTGGCAATGCTCCATTCAATGCTCGTGCGAGCTCCACACCGACAGGCAAGGCATAGTTCTTACATTGAATGTACAAACTCGTCTCGACACCAACCTTGTCTACTCGTCGGGCAATCAGATCAATGCCGCGATCTCGCGTGATCGGAGTTGTCTCGACTTTCCAGCCTTTGCGCTCCAAGAGGCGCTGGACGTAGGTTTCAAACTCTACTCCACTCATGTCGGCGTAGTTCGCCGGGGGTTCGCTCGTGCGTTTCACAGACTGTGTCGGTGCCGGTGGGGTGAGGCCAAACAAGCCAAACAGCTCCTCGGTCGTCAATTGTGACTGAATATCAATCGACACGTCATCGACCAGTTCGTCGAAGAGTGATTGCTTTTGTTGCAGCACGCGTTCGATGCGTTCTTCGATCGTGTTCTCGCAGGTGTAGATATAGACGTTAGCGGGAAAGATCTGGCCAAAGCGGTGGCTACGGTCTTCTGCTTGGTGGCCGATAGCTGGATTCCACCAGCGATCAAAGTGAAACACATACGACGCTTCTTGTAAGTTCAACCCCTGGCCACCAGCGCGAAGCGAGAGAATCAGCACTTTATGTGCAGGATTCGTCTTAAAAGCTTTGATTGTTGTTTCTTTCTGTGCCGTCGGTAGATCCCCGGTGTACAGCAACGGCTGAAACGGCTTCAACGCTGCCGCAACCGCACGTCCACCGTACCACTCATCGGCGAATTGCGAGAAGATCAACGCGCGATGTTCTTCTGCCTCTAATGTCCGCAACCGCTCACGGATGTCATCGAGTTTCGCCGATCGCCCTGAAGTCGGACAAAAATTGCAAATCTGCTTCAAGCGAGTAACCAGCTCCAAGACGTTTTCAACCCGTGCAGCCTCGCCTTTCGCTCGCAGATGAAAGATCCCTTCTCGTTCTGCGCGGTCGTAGCTTTCACGTTGCGCTCCGTCCAGCTTGAGCGCGATACGGCTGACAATCTTCGGTGGTAGTTGTGGCAACACGTCGGCCTTCTTACGCCGCACTTGCACTTGGCTTTGTCGCTCACGGATCTCTGGTCCTGTAAACAGCCGACGTAGCGATTCTCCTTCGGTCAATGGGGTGACAAATTCCAGGAGAGACGCCAAGTCATCCATACTGTTCTCTACTGGTGTTCCGGTCAGCGCCCAGGCTCGACGGCGATACAGTCGCTTACATTTTCTGCTGATCTCAGCGTCACGGTTCTTGATCGTCTGCGCTTCATCGAGAATGACTATATCCCAGACGCGACGGCGTGGCGGCGAGTGCAGATTGTCAGTGAAGTCGGTACGAAACGTTTCGTAACTGACCAGGTAGACATGTGCAGCAGTAGTCCACTGCCAGGACCGTTCCCCTGCTGGGCCGCGAACAGTAGAGACTCGTAACTCCGGCGCCCAGCGCTGTAGTTCCTTGCGCCATTGATCAATAAGAGTGGCGCGCACGATGAGGAGTGCAGACTCAACACTTCGCTGTAGGACTAACAAACGGAGTGCTGCGATAGTCTGGATCGTTTTCCCTAACCCCATATCATCTGCGAGGAGCAGCGCATCATGCGACATCAGTGCATGAACACCTTCGAGCTGATAAGCGAACAAAGTCCCAGGCCATTCGAGCGGTCCGCTCTTGGCTAACAGCAACTCAGTAGGCGGTTGTAGAAGATAGGCGAGTCGTTTCCACAACGGAATTTGTGGTTGCGTCTGCGGTCGTTCGTTCACGAAGAAATTATGCTCGGCATTTGGTGATGTGACAAAAGGAAGCCTGGGAGTCGGTTCTGTCGTCAGCAGTGCACCAGCTAACGTTACACTGCCGTTTTCTGTTGTGACTGCCGGAACGAGATTCACAGGAAGATTTGTCGCTGTGGAGAGAGACAAACTGAAAGTGACATTCTGTGGAGACGTTGAGAGATCTGGGTGTGTCAGCAACACAGGTTGCGGGGAAGTCGCATCAACTGGAGTGACAGGAACTCGTCGGGCGCGACGTTCGGTGAAACGGAGTTGTCGACGAAAGACTCGCAGCCAACGGGCACGCGGAATATCTTTGCTATTGCCTTCTCGCCACCAGGAGGTCTTGGTCGGTAGTATCATCAGGTTACTCTTTTCATTCTCTCTTTTCTCCTGATCCCTAACCCTTGTCTCCTGTCTCTTGCCCTATTTCCCCTGACCCCTGTCCTCGATATACCTCCTGTAACCCAAGTGACGCGCGCTCGAACGGCTCCAGCAGTAACCCACGCACAGCCACAAGTTGTAGCAGTCGCAGTTCGATCGAATCCTCTGCTGGTTTTCCGGGAAACCAAAAGGCATGCACCGACTCAGATGCTTGTACAACGTCTTTGATCTCAGCATCGGCAGAAGGCAATGCCCCACGGTTCGGCGCAAGACGACAGACCGGAATCGACACTTGAATATCCTGGCAAAACAGTTCGCTGCCAACTTCTTTAGCAAGACACAGCAACAGTCGAGGTGTTCGTGGGCAGAGCGAGAAGAGCGAAGCGGTTAATTTCCGGGCTGCGTGTCGTCGCAGATCGTCCTGTCGCCATAAAAAGGTCTGTGGAGTATCGATGCGATTGTAAGTGAACTCTAGTGGTTCACCACGAGCGTTGAGGAGAAACAACGCGCCAAGGTAACCCGAACCGTTTGTGACAGGCTCGATTTTGAGATAACCAACCGCGCCGAGTTCGTCGAGGTCGTCGGAGTCACGATAGGGAATAGGCATGGGTTAGAGCACCGTACAGTCTGCTATAGCAGTAAGGGAAGGAATAATTCCTTGAATTTCGTCACGATCGATTGCTGATCAGTTTTGAGTAGGCGGCCAAGTTTTCTTTTCACAAGCTTCTTATCAAGCGTCACTACTTTTGCCAAACGGACAAGGGTCGGTTTTGGCAGCCCAGCTTTCTGCCACTCAACCAAGCTCACATCATAAGGAAAACCAAGGCCACTGACATGACTCGTCATCATCGCCACGATGACGTGCTCGTTTAACCCTCTGGGCTTGAAGGAAGCGAGGACAAGGCAAGGTCGCTGCTTTGTCGCGCTCAAGTCAGTAAAAGGAAACGGCACTAAGACAATCTCAAAGGGAGTCATACACCTGATCGTCCTCGTTGTCCCATTCCAGGAACATCTTCTCTGCCGCTTTCAGCAGAAAGGTCGACTCAAGCTGGTGCGCAAAATACGCCTCAAGCGCCTCGATCACGATGGCTTTCTGCGTCGTTCCTTCCTTTGCAGCCTGGATGCGGAGCTTCTCAACTAACTGAGGTCGATCACTAAAGTCAAAGCTCAATTTTACAGATTTCATGTCTACAAGTTTTCTAGTTTTCTAGTAAACTGTCAACCCTTCACTCCACTCCTCCGATGATTCAATTCCTCAATCAGTGCGTTCGCCTCTTGCAAATCCTTGGTATCGAAACCTTCAGTAAACCAGCTGTAGACCTCAGATAACATCTGGTGAGCTTCTTTCTTCTTGCTCTGGCTCTGCCAAAGGCGAACAAGGCTCGTAGCGGCACGCAGTTCGAGGGATTTGGCTTGCTGTTTACGCGCGATTTCAATAGCTCGCCAAAAACATGCTTCCGCTTCTGACTCTGGACTCGGTATTCTGAACTCCGAACTTTCCTCGACTTTGAACCCTTCGACGGAGTTTAGCCTCATGGCTCCTCTTCAAAGCCTGCTCTGGATAGCCCAGATACCACAGGGTCCAGGCGACATAGGAGAGGCAATCCACCCTCGGATCAGCCATATCAACGGTATGGCGAGGATGCTTCTGAGGTCATACAGAGCAATCGCCTGCTCCAAGTGTGTCCGCACAGAGACCAACTCGCCAAGCCAGTACACTGTGACCCCGAGGCACGCGTGAGCTATCGAGAGGAGATACGGATCTTGGACGCTCCGGGCCAGACGCATTAGCTGCTCCGCCAGCTTAGGTACGCACTACCTCGCGGTACTCTTCAGGATCGAGACGGTCGGAGACTGCAGTCGAACCCACTAGATCACAGAACATCACGGTCAACTGCCGCCGTTCCGCGGCACTTTGGGTGCTAGGTGTTCGGGGCTCAGGGCTGGAAAGTTGGGAGTTCGAAGGTTGAGGAGGAGGCTGAGGGGAACTGACAACCGACAACTGAGAACTGACAACGAGCGAAGCACCGCACTCACCACAGAACTTAAACCGAGGAGGATTCTCCGCACCGCAACCTACACAGCGACGCACGAGAGGACTCCCACATTCTCCACAGAATTTTTGTCCTTCGGGATTATCGCTATTACAGCTCGGGCAGTGCATACGACTTCTCTTACCTCGTCCCACTCTCAGACTTCTCTTCTGTAGAGGTCTCAAGAGCGGCTTCCTCGCTGTAGTTCTGCTCCAATGTTGTCGCTGTCAGTTCTACCGTGTAATCGGGATCAAGACGTTTGAGGTCCCATTCGGTGATCCAACGCTTTACGTACTCGCGCATGCTGGTGATACCCAAACGTTCGACTCGCAATTGTGGCGGTTGCCAATCGTATGCCTGCGCGTGGATCTGACGAATTTTTTCACATGTCTGTTGGATTGTCCGTGTGTCCGGCACTTTGAGGCGAGCTTTGTCACGGCTAATCACACGCATGCCACGGTCAGCATGTTTGGCAAGCTCTTCCAACCCCTTCTCGCGCAGTTTCTGTGGCAGAGCTTCAAGGTCGTGTTTCTCTTCGAGAATGTAACTCTCGAAATTTGACATGATGGCAAAGACTGAGGTCAGCCCTGCAGCCTGTTGTTCTGGCATCTTCCCCATCCAGCGCAAGAAGTCGGCGTACGAGCGCGAACGTTGCAGCCACGAGTAGCGGCCAATCAGTTCGAGTTCATCGACGAGTAGCACCCATCCGGCGTAGCCTGCGGCAACGATCAAGCGCGGAACAAACATGAAGCGCTGCAACGCCATGTCCTTATGGGTGATGGTTTCGATCTTATAGGTCGCGCGCTCGCCACAGGACTTGAGGTATCTACGCAGTTCATCGGCTTCGAGCGAACCGCCAGACCAGAACGAAACCAGGCGATTACGCAGTTCCATATCCATACCCAGGCGCTTGAACAAAAACAGTGTTGCGGCAAAGCGAGAATTGAGCCCTGAGCCGGGATTATGCACCCAGGCGTTGAGTTCGTTGTACGCCTCGCTGATCGGATCTAAGTGTGCAGCGACTTCAACCAACGCCGCACCGCGTTTGCCCGGTGCGACGGCCGAACGCATGGCTGCCCGATAGAACTTCACCGGATCATATAGTGGTGTCTCTTTGCTGATGACGATCCGGCTACACACAAAGCGCTCTTCGAGTGCAACATGTTGCAAGTACTCCAACAGATGCGATTTACCCGCACCGAAATCACCGGCAATGAGCATGCCTGCGGCTTGTTCCCCACGTTTCGCTAGCTCTTTTGCTGACTGGAGCTGCGCACGAAACTGTTCTTCAATCGCGAGCTGCTCACAGCCTAAGGCTTGCACCGCATCTCGACTAGGCACGCCCGCACGGAGCGCTTCAATCGCGCGGCGACTGACAATGTGGTCGCTCATGCTACTGACTCCTGCGACGGCCTGCCGTTCACCTCGCCGCTCGACGACAGGCGAAGTAAAGTAGAAAATGGATTCACTCGCTGTTTGTCATAAATCTCATCCCAAATGCGCATGCGCAGCGCGTCATAGCTGTACACCCCGCGGCGCTCGTCAGGATGCAGAAACGCTGGTGGCGCAATGACCACCAGAAAGCAGAACTCCAGCTCGTCAGTCGCATCAATGAACTGGCGAAGCACTTCGTACGTGTCTAATGCCATCGCCAGAGTATAATAGCGACTGTCATCCTGCTGTTCTTTGGCGCGCGGGCGTTGCACCAGACAGCGTGAAATATCAAGCATCAGTACTAGTCCGCTCTTGCCGCTCAAGTGTAACCAGTATGAAAGCGAGGAAAGCAAATGGCGAGCATTGTCGCGGGCAACTTTCTGAAAGATGAGAGCAGGTTTGAGCTCCGTCAGACGACGCAAGCGACCGACCAGCCACTCCTTGATCACTTCGGCAGGTACAGGACTCACGCCATCGCCGCCAAACTGCGCCTGACAGAGGCGAATCATCGCCAGGCGGAATTCCTGGTTCATGCGATAATCGTGGAGAAGGCGCTTTTCTGGTAGTGCCAGTAATTCTTGCTGTAACAATCGTGCATCACGTTGATTGAGAGTGGCAAGTTTTTGCAGAGTGAAATCGAAACGCTCAGGCGGCAACGTAAACCCTTGCTCTGTAAGTAAACGCGAAACAAAGGAGAAGGAGAGGTCGTCCCAGTCAACCTGTTGGGCGAGCTCATGGAACATCTGATCAATCATATATACTCGCGTAGTAGCCGCATCGACCCAAGCGAACTGATAGCCCTCGGCTTCGGCAATCCCGCGCAGTCCCTGTCGCAGACCGGCATGGTTAATCTCTTCGGTTGGCACGATAAACTTCACGGTCGCGCCACCACTACGAATAAAGTTCTGCAGATATTCGCGTTGGGCGACGGCTAGCCATTCAGCAGGACGGATGAACATAAGCTAGTCTCCCGTAAACGAAATTCCATAATACGTCTTCGCCCGACCATCTTTGGTCACCAGATGGATGACTTTGCTAGCGGCCTCATTACCTCTGGCAGCATGAAAACTTACCACTGCGCCATCGCGCGCGGCAGAAACACCACTTTGATCTAACAAATACAGATCGCGGGCAAATTCCTGGCGTGCGTACTCCTTGGCTTGTCCGGGCAGTAGCGTAAGGAGATTATAGATTTCGACTAGCGGAATGATCGCCGCCGATTCGCGGCGGTCTTTGTCACGAGTCTTCACCGCGGTGGAGTAAGCTTCATAGAGTGATTCCAGAAACGCCTCAGACTTAAAACGTACGGGCTTATTTTGCAGGTCTTGTAGATGAGCCACCAACACTGAAGGCCGTAGTCGTCGTTCTCGCGTTTTGTCGATCACCACCGAGCGGTCATTCGGCAACACACGAATGAGTGAGGGATAGCAATATAATCGTTCATCTCGTTCATAGAGATGGACGCCAGCGTCGGTCGCAGTTGCTAAAACTTCCGCGACAAACGAACCGTCAGTGAGATATGCTTCTTCATCGAAGTTCCAACCGTCCCTAGCCTTGGTAAATTGCTGCTCCAGTTCAGCAATTGTTTGTCCAGCGGTTTCGATCACCCGACGCAGTTCACGCAGATTCCCGGTCTGAGCTGCGGCGCGAAACTTTTTTAGTGTTCGGAGTGCAGTCGTTGCAGCTTTACACGCGGCATCAGCATCGGCCTCGGTTTTGCCAAGGGCATGTTCAAGGCTGCCATTGAGATTGGTTGCCATTCCTTTGTATTTCCCTTCTTGTTCGTTAAACGCATTGCCAATCAACGTGGGCGATTATTCGGCTGGCCGGTGTGGTTTGTCAATCAGCTTGCGCGTTAAAGTCCAAGGTACAAAGTTTAAAGTCCAAAGTCTTTTTTTCTACTGACTACTCACTACTCTTACGTCTCACGCGTCACGTAACACGTCCCCGTCTCCCTCATTTATGCATTTATCCTTTCTCCCTTATCCAGTTTTTTCCTACAGCCTACAGCCTTAAACCTATAGCCTTTTTTATCCCTTATCCGTTATCCTTTCCCCATGAAAACCATTCTCGTGCTTGGTATTGTTCTCTGGGCCGGCATTTCTGTAGCACACGTCATCAACGAGCAGAAAGTGATTGACCTTACCTACTCCTTCGATGAACACACGATTTACTGGCCGACGGCGAAGCCCTTTGAGCGGGAAATCGTCTCAGCGGCAAAGACTACTGGTGGCTTTTGGTATGCGGCGAACAACGTGTGTCTAGCTGAACATAGTGGCACTCACATGGATGCACCGATCCATTTTGCTGAAGGGAAGCGTGCGGCTGATGAAGTACCAGTACGGCAACTGATCGGACCAGCGGCAGTGATTGACATCCGTACACAAGTGGCTAAAGACGCCGACTATCGCCTCACAGTTGATGACATCATGGCCTGGGAGGGAAAACATGGTCGCCTATCAAAAGGCGCGATCGTGCTGATGCTCAGTGGCTGGGGTGAACGGTGGCCCGACAAGAAACGCGTCCTCGGTACTGATAAAGCTGGAGATGTCGAGAACCTTCACTTTCCCGGCTTTTCGCGCGAAGCCGCCGAGTTTCTGGTCTCACAACGAGAGATTGATGCGATCGGCGTGGATACACCGAGCATGGACTATGGCCCATCGAAAGATTTTATTGTTCATCAAATCATTAATGGGGCCAATAAACCTGGGCTTGAGAATGTCGCCAACGTGGAGAAGCTTCCTGCGAAAGGGGCAACACTGATTGCTCTACCGATGAAGATTGCCAAAGGTTCAGGCGGGCCAGCGCGCATCATCGCAATACTACCATAAGCAGCAACGAGTAATGAGGATCGAGTAATGAGCGAATCATTGAGCCATTGAGACATCGGGAGATTGGGTTATCGAAAAAATGGCCCAATGGCTCAATGATTCAATGACGCAATTCTACCAACTCATCACTCGTTACTCGTTCCTTGCAAGCGTTCGCGCAATTCCTCCAGCCGCTGACGGATGGCAAAAATCCGCACCTCGAGGTCGTGGTATTTGTCACGAATGAAAGACAGCCGTCGGTGAAGGTCCGCCGCTCGCTCTGCCCCTAACTCGCTGTCATGAACCTGGATTTCCTCCTCCATCAGCTCAATTCCTCGCCCCATCTTGAGCGCTTCGACCATCCAGAAGCGATACTCTTCTTCGAGCTTCTTGAGCACGGATTCCATTTCAGCTCGTGGGTTCATATGTCTCCACTCGTACAGTCTTTCTTTACGAGTAGCAGACTCCAGTATGCTGGGTCCAGTCTTGTGTCTTGCAGGTGCGGTCCTGTCACCACTTGACAGGGAATCGCCCTCCCCAGTAAGAGCTAAGGTATCTCTTCCTGTATTTTTCTTCTTCTGGACACGGAGAAGCCTCATGAATCGACTGCTGTTTGGCATTCTTGTGGCCATCCTTGGCGTCGCTGCAGTATTCTCTAATACAGCTGGCCAGCAATTGTATTATGTAGAAGGGGCGCAACTTTCATCTGCTCTTTTTCTCGGAACGCAGAAAACCGGAGGCTGGAATCCGCGAGAATGCCAGCGGCTCTTACGCGAGAGTCATCGTCTCACCCGGGGAGAGAAACTAGTGCTCATCGTCCGCAAATGGGATCGGCTTAGCATGTGGAGGGATGACGACGATACGTACGAGAACCTCAGTATCGAGATCGACAATCCTGAGTTTGGCCCGCCAATCCAAATTGGGGGGCTGAATATTCAGCTTCACTACTCCAGTGGGAGAACACATGGGGTCGGTCGTTGCGAAGGTGTCTTCAGTACAACGGGCAGTGGCTATCTCATCCTCTCAAAGGCACAGGCAGGTAAGCTCATAGCAAAATTTGACGTGAGCTTACGACCACAAGATGTGGCGACGTTTGCGGCACGCGATACGATTTCTATCCGCTCTTCTTTCACGTTCGATCCGGTCTCACTCGAATTTCTGCAAGCCGGTCTTGGCTGACAGCGTTTTCCCTCACGTGTCTGCTTTTTGGTTAAACGGCCCGGGCTCGTCAAACGGAAAAATGAAGGGCCACCGCATCCCGAGCAGATGAGGGCCTTGCACGCTCGGAGAGGAACACTTTGGCCGTGGCTATGCGCTCTTTTTCTTTCGGACAAACGCGAGTGCAATACCCCCTGACGCTAGCAACAATAACGAACCGGGCTCTGGAACTGTCGAACCGCTCCCACCACCCTGGTCAGTTGCAGCAATCGTCAAATCATCAAGCCATATGCCATTCCCTCCGACTGGAATGAAAACTACGTTGCGAATGTCCGCTGTAGTGGAAAAGAAACTGGCGAATCCTGAAGCGGTGATATTTTGGGTATTCAAGTCGGTTCCCCCACCATTGATCTGATCGCGGAATATCGCCGTGACGGATGTCCCTGGTAACACTTCGACCCAAATCCGGAAGAAGCGCGTACCGGGGTCGAGCAGACGAAATTCAACAAAATTGGTGAAGTCGACAATGTCCTTTGTCGAGTCAGTAGGGTCATCACTGGCCCCAGTTATCACCTTCGTTCCCGAATGTGCCGTGCTTGTTGTCCCAGTGAAATCCAACCAGGATACGCCGCTAAACATATCATCAGATCCATCGCCATTAATATCACCGGCATTTTTGAATGGCCCGAGCGAAGAAATTACTAACCCAGGAACTTCGGCAACAATTGACGAGTTCGCCGGTAGTGATGTTCCCTGCACGTTAGTATTTAGCGGGGTGAGGCCTGCTACACTTTCAAAATCGAAGGTGACTGCCTGTGCGTTGAGAGCTGTTGCAACAATGACAGCACAAACCCAAAGAAAACGTTTCATACTCCCTCCTTAACTGAGATGTCTCTTTGACGGTAAGACCCCACGGTAAGGAACGGAGCAAAAATTTTACCATATACACATATCTTCTCTTCATTGGGTATTACACCTCCAGCGAATGCCCTAGCTCAGTCTGCTCCCCTGAGTAGTAACGATCATTTGCTTCCGTATTCCCGGAGAAGCAGTTCTCTATTTCTCATACTGTCGTCTTGAGGAAAACGAATCACTCTATCTCACTACAGGTTATGAAATTTTTTGTAAAAAATTCCGACACCCAATAATGTGACTAAGGCATCGTTCCGACTCACACATAAAAAAATCCTCCTATCTCAAGAACATGCGTGACTCTTCACATTGATCGAGAATTGTAAAATTTTCCGACGTGGGAGTGCATCTCATTTCTTTGTCACAGAAAACACATACGAATAGGACGTGTTCGCTACTGTTTTCTTCCCCCACTAGCTGTTAAATATTCCGACACCACATAAGAAGGGCAACGCCTTTCATCACCTCCCTTCTTTCTGGTAAAGCATCTGCCGCCATTCCTTCTTCCTAACTAACTGCGGAGACATTCGCAACTTTTTCGTCATCCAGGAGGGCCGAGCTTTCGGGGGTGTTGTGAAAATGCGCGGGAGTACTAGCCGGAAATCGTACTTCTAGGGTCTGCATCGCCGTCCGTGTATGGTGGGGCGAAAGGTGCGCATAACGCAACGTCATCTGAATGTCTTTGTGACCCATGAGCTCCTGTACGGTCCGGAGATCCACACCGGACATAACTAGTCGTGACGCGAACGTGTGTCTCAGGACGTGGAAGCCTAACCCTTCGAGTCTGATGGTCCGACACACGTCATGAAACCGCCCGCTCAGCACGTCGAGAGACCATGGGAGACCGAGATCGTTCACAAACACAGTGGGTGCAGAGCCACGGACAGATAACGCCTCTTGTAGTATGGCTTTCAGCCGTGGTCCCATCGGGAGGGTCCGCCGTTCCCCGTTCTTGGCATAACAGGCAGCAACACTCACGGTCTCGTTCTGCCAGTCTATTTCATCTGGCTGTAAGGACGCGAGTTCTTGCCGGCGGAAGCCGGTCAAGAGTCCTGCCTGCACAATCAGCCGGAACGCTGGCGAACACTCGATAATCAGCCGGACTTCTTCCTCCTCGCTCAAGAAACGGGTTTTGTGTGGCGGGTTCTTTAAGAGCTTCACGGCTTTGCCTGGATGTTCTGCAAGTTTTCCCCAAGCTAGGGCTTTGTAGAGCAGGGACTTCCACACCATCAGTTCGATGTTAATCGTCCCTGGCGCCTTCCCCTCGTCTTTTCTGCGCTTCTTCCACTGTTCAAAGTGCCATGGGGTGAGTTCATTGAGCCGCTTCGATCCGACAAAGGTACCCAGTCGCTTGAGCGTCTGCCGGATGCGATCGATCGTCATCGGTTTGCAATTCGCTTGTACCCATTCCAGATACTCCGCGGCGAAGGTATCAAAACGTGGACTTTTCACCGCCTTGGCTGGGTTCAGCCGGGCTTCAAAGACCGCGGCTTTCTTCCTGGCGAGTTCTTCTTTTGCCGTGCTCCGTGATATTGGGCCGAATGAGCCCGTGTACCGTTGCCCTTTGTGAACAAAATCATAGTACCAGGATTTACCCCGGAGGTAGATTCCCATTGGTTATGCCTCCTTCTTTGGTGCCCACGGCTTTAAGAATCCCTGCTCATTCGGGACTCGTATCCCCAAATCCCCTTGAGAGTCTTCGCCTATAAGACCCTGGGGTTTGCCACTCCGGTCATAAAAAATCACATCTGCTTCGCCCTCATCATCCCCCAGTTCAAGAGACAATCGCTCGGTGAAGTTTCCGTCGCGTAGCTTCAGATCTGGACATCCGTTTTCTTCCACCCGTAGGCTGATGCGATCCTTGCCGTTACCGTCATATAGACTGAGCGTAGGACTGCCACCGCGTTCAATCGTGAGTTCAAATCGCCTATGTCCGCCAGCATCATAGGCGGTAATCTCGTTTGCCTTCAGTCGGAGCTGAGGGCCTTCGTTGCTGCCTATAATAAGTTCGTCAACTTCCAGTCGTTTCATGAGAGTCTCCTTTCGGTTAGAGGTTGAAGTAAAATTTGCCATATTGGCAATATATACAAATTGCCAATCTAATGTCAAGTTGGCTAATTTGACATTATGGCAACACATTGCTAGACTTGAATCATGGCAAGAAAAACGGCTGCGGAAAAAGAGCTGAGGGATACAACGAAGCTCCATTCGTTTCATATACAGTTATCTGAGAGCGAATTACGGCGCTTACGAATCGCCGCCGCAGAACAGGACACGAGTGCGGGGCGGTTGGCGCGCGAGATGATCGTGAAGGCGCTGGACGAACAAGCAAAGCGTTACGTCCGATAAGGAGGGGAGAATGACAACGTATCGTCAGCTTGTCCTAGTCTGTTACTTGTTCGCTGTTGTCGTTCTCTGCGTTTATGTATCGTGGGTTGCGCATTTGCGAGATCATTCAGAACTCCGGCTTGGGTATGGGCTAGTGTGGGCTCCAGATGTGGGACTGTCTGGGGATAACTCTGCTTGGAGTGACAGCAGGGGCAGGATTGTTGATTATCCTCGGCGATCTGATTGCCCCGAGTGTCCGTTACTTCGAGCACCAGGTTAAAGCGTACCGAAAGTAAATCGCTCGCAAACAACAAAGGGAGGGGCGTATGTTGCGACTACATGCAATGGCCATGGCGTTAGCGTGTACACTTGTGGGAGCATCAGCGCATGCCGCATTTATCCCGCTCGATTCTGAGCTCGGGCCACATACGCTCACCTTGGACACAACTACGGGCTTGCAATGGCTTGACCTCAACCTTTCACCGACGTTCTTTCTGCAACAATGGATACACGCTGGGCTGCCTGAGATCACACTGCCAGGTTTTCGACCGGCAACCCTCCAGGAGACACGTGAGTTGCTGAGATCTCTTGAGCATCCATCAACCTGTTTCGATCCGAAGACAAACATGGGCACGTGTGTTGAGCTGGTACGTCCAGATGCTGGCCTGTTCGACGATCACGCGCCAGACGCGAACCACGGCGGCTGGTGGCGATTCTATTTCCCCTCCGGGATTATCTCACCCGAAGTAGAACTCTTTTCGGTCACGCTTCATTTTTCCCCAGGGAACGGGGCAGAAGCCGATAGTCAGTTGGGAACTCCCCCGCCTACTTTCAATCCAGAGATAAGCCCTTTCTTGATTCTCGAACCAATCCCCGAGCCGTCGACGTTGGTCTTACTAGTGAGTGGGTTTGCCGTGCTACTGGGGCGACGGCTGGCTGTGTGGAATTACAGTAAATCTTCAATCAAGTGACACGTGTTAGCACTCGGGTTAGCAGAAAAGCGGTCACTTAGCTCTATCTAGAACTGCCCCCTGTTATGCTTCCCCGCGGGGAGCCAAAAATGCGATCTATAGATCGCATTTGCCATCAGGCTACAACCCGCGGGTTCTTTGCGAGCCGGAAGGTAAAACAGCCCGCAAACTGTTATGGACGGTCGTCTAGCGTGACTGCCCACGAAAGTGTATTGCCGTCAACGCCCGTGTAGACCGCATCCCACAAGGGCTGGCCATCGATCCGCGTCTTGATTCTCACCGCCAGTTCATCAGTGACGAAGTATACGTGCGGGGAGCGTTCAACGAAAACCTCGCGCCTTAGCCCGATCACATACTGGCTGAAATCAACGAAAAGAATGTCACCTTTGTCGCCCAAGGGTGGAAGCTTATCGCTCGTTAGCAAGGGACGATTGAGCAACATCAATGATCCCTCTGGCCCAGGCGTCACGGCAATATGAGAACCGGCGACGTTATCGGTTCCTGCGACGTTCTGCATCGGTAACTGTAACGTCAAGAGTGACGGTATCACGGTCGGTGATACTACCCACACACTGTTCGCAATGCAGGACGGGTGCATGCGAGCGTACATCTTGACGATGTTACGATAGACAAGCGTGTCCGCTACCTGCCCGATCTCTTTCGCCACGCTGATAAGCGAAGCCGCGTTGAGCACGCCTAACGGCATGCCGACGCCGGTGCCTCGTAAGAACGCATTGTCCATCCCATAAGCCAAACTATTTGTGAGTGCGTTCGTGATCTGGGTATCGAACTCCATCCCGTCTTCAGCAAGTTCAGTTGACACACGAGCGAGGATGCCGCCTTTATGCGCCCGTAGATGATGAGGTTTTAAACGGCCTTTTTGCTCCGACCAGGCGTTGCTCTCACCTACCCATTGAAACACGAAACCGCCCGGCGCCGCGCCGTCCAAAAAATCAAAACTCGCAATGACTTTGCTATTGCTGGACATCGGCGAAACCATCGCTCGCGGTCTAACGACTTCCATCATCAGCGACTTATCCAACAACATCGAAGCGTATTGCGCTGGCACGAGAAAGCCGCCATCGCTACCCACGCCTTCAGTCATTGCAGCGCCGCGAATCAGCCGTTCATCGTGCAAGCCATCAGCAACCGTGCGTGTAAATTCACCGAGTGATTTCCAGCGCGGTTGATCACTTTTAGTAAATCTACCAAAGAGCTCAGTATATGACCGGCCTTGAAATGGTTTCGACTGCAACAGCCGAAGATTTTGTGGCTCTGACTCAAAGTTAGCCTGTCCCCCTTGGGTAGGACTCGGTGAAGTCTTGCGGCCAGTGGTTCTCACATAGGTCGGATCACTAGCCTCTATCTGACGTTCCAGCTCATTGCAGCGTACCATTGCCGCATTCACTACTGCGGTCTCAGTCGCAGTCAATTCACGGTGTTCATCCTCGGCTTTCGCTATCCACGATTTAATACACTCGCTGAGCTCTACGAATTCTTGCCTAGCCTCCATACAACATACCTCCATTCACAAATTCAAAATGGCTTAGTGTCGAGTTTCCTGCGTTGCTCCGGGCTGTACGACACGAAACAGCTCTACGCTCTGTTCGCTGCCGTCCTGCGTCTCAAGCGTCGTGACAGCGGTAAATCCCCCCTCAGCACTCGTGGTTATTTTAACACACAGTGACTCACCCTCACAGATACGAGCAGCAACTTTGTGGTGAATTGACGGGGATAAATCACGCATGCCGCGCGTGACAAACGCCGCAACGGCACTGCCTAAGTTTGCGAGAATTTCATTGTCGCTCTGCATGTGTCCTCCCGATCAAGCCCCAAACAATAATTCACGGCGGTCCTGTATGTACTTATCCAGTTTTGAAGCCCCGCGGGTCCTCTGTTGTGGGATAGGCAAAGCGACGCGCGCATGTGGGGTAAGTCCGAGATCTCGCGCACACTTGGCGGCTGCCTCCCGCGCCTGGTGGGCAACCTTTATGAGCGGATTAGGGTAGGATATCCCGTTCGGTGCTGTGAGTATCAAAGCATCATTTCCAAGCTGCTCTTCAGCTTCGACCCAGCGCGCGTAGTTTGCGGCGTAAGCTGCCAGAATCGGGCCGTCGAGCCGCGAGAGGATGCCTACCAAGTTCAAGATCCGTGCGACCCGACGAAACTCTTGCTTCGCAACGTCCGTTAAATGCTCGGGACATTTTGGGATCCCTGGCGCTGGTGTAGCGCTAGAATGTTCCCTATCTCGCCGAAAGGTCCCTTGCAATTTCTTAATCTCTGCTGGCTTCTTGCCTGACATAATTGCTTTCTCCTCAAATAATGTTTCCGAACCCCCTACGTTCTCAACTGACAGCGCGCACACGCGGGCAAATGCGCGGTCCTATTTTGAAGAGCTGGAGAGATTTTGAGGGCCCCCAGTCAGCAACGCTTGTAGTTCTTCCTCTTGCTGCTCACTCAAGAACGAAGCCGCACGTAGCAACATGCCGTGACCGTCTTTAGCGAGGCCAGGCTGATACAGCTGCAGATACAGATCACCTTGTTTCGTGCGGCTAATCTCAATCAGGCTCAAATCATCCAACTTTACTTCAACTTTCCGTGCTTCCATTTCCATCATTCCTCCTCATCCTCTTGGTTATTGCGGATTCTCAACCCACAAGTTCGTAGCCTATCGCTCGCATGTACAGTGAAGACCCGTTCTATTTATTGCACCGTCACATTACTGCACCATACGATGGGAAACGCTGCTCCTTCTCGCGTTGCTCCCCAAGCACCACAGCCCGGACAGGTCCAAAGGCGTGTAGGAAGAATCGTCATGTCTGCGGGGTCAAGGCGTACCAGTCCATGACAAGCAGGACAGGGCCAAGATGGAGTGCTTGTGAGCAACGCTAGCACTTCGGTCTTATACTGCTTGATATGCTGCCGAAGTTCGTCACTGAGTTTGTCGACCGGCTTCACTGCTAACTTGCCCTCTGGGAGGGGAGTCAAGGTGAACCCTTGTCGCTGAAGGTCGGTCAATAATTCAACTGCAGTCATAGTCAGAAGACCTCCGCTTCGCTTAAAGGTCCTTCTTGAGAATGATGATGTTCTCTTTCTCTCCCTATCCTGTTCGAACCTTCGAACGGCTCCTTGTAAGGCTCTGATTTCTCTTCACTTCCAGGCTGCTCGAATGAGGTTCGAGAGGTGTTCGAATTCGAATCGTTCGAACGGTCGAAGGCTTCCTTGAGCTGTGCGACCGTAGGTAGGGAGCTTTGTTGCTCCGGTAAGGGAGTTCCTCTGGAGAGTTTCGCAGGGTGTCCTCTTCTGACTTCTTTGTTAACCAACCAACCGCCTTTTAGTGCACGTTTCACGCGATAGCTGATAGTGGATTTTGCGAGGCCCAATCGTTGCGTTAAGTCCGCTTCGGTCACTTCTTCGTCTGGCTTGACCGCTTCCACCGTTGCGCGAACCGCCGGCGTGATGCCTTCACTAACAATCGTGTCGAAGGTGGGAGCAAGTAACATACGGGCTTGCTCGTAATCGTCCAATGTTGCGACGATCCATCCCTCAGCATTTTTCTGCCGCTGACATTGGTACAGGAGTGCTATCGTCTGGATGATCGTGAGAAGCTGTCGGAAGTCTCGCCGCATTCTCACTTCTCGTGAAGATACAAGGTCAGCGAGACAATCCGCATAGGGGATAGCGACCTTGTGACATCCTACTAAAGCAAGCCATTGTTGCACCGCAATATATGGCGCGAGATCGATACTCGTTTCTGTTGCTGGCTGAACGCTGCGAGCATGGGCGTGCATCACCGCGCGGGTTTGTTGCTCGTCATCAGGTACTGAGATTTCAAGGACCCGCGTCCCCATCTGGGTTTTCAGACTGCGAGTACTAGTGGTGATGAGCCCCATCGGACCAGGCTTCACGATATGTCGTGTCTCGAATTTGTTCGTCTTCTCGTTTCGCTCCACCACATCGTACTCCATAGAATTGTCGTTCGCTAAGGAGCGAATGGCAGAGGCGGCCGGTCCTTCTTCCGGAATAGAATCGGCTTCCGCGACGATCACGGTTTTGTGTTGGAAGTCAGCTTCGGTATAAATGAGGGCACGAGCAGAGCCAGCTTTCTCTATATATACCGCATCTTCAGGGTGCATCTCTACTGCGACATCAACAGTCTTGCTCTTGCCTGCACCAGACTGAGAGACGAAGGCTTGATTTTGCGGACGTTCTAAGAAGCGAGAGGTGATCCCTAGATACGCCATTTTCGGCGGGATCAGGTTTCCAGCGTAGCCACGGGCTTGTATGGCTTGGCCAATTCGCTCGAGAAGTCGAGGATCATGGAGTAAGTTCTCAGCGAGTATATACGCTTGCGCTGCGACCTCATGACGCTCCGCTTCTTCTATCGTCAGAAAAGGAATTGCACCGTTGAGAGCAGCGCGCCATCGCTCAAGGAAGTGCTCGGAATCTGCGAGATAGAGGGCGCTAGGGTCCTTATGTTCACCGAGAGAGACAAGGTAGACACGCTCACGAATGGCGCTTTTTGCGAGCCGTTTCTTAACGCTTTCTCCTCCCTTATCCGGCTCGATTACAACGTAGATACGAGGAAAGCCTTCGAGATACTCCGCCCAGGATTCCTGCCATGTCGACGCACCAGGAAGACCTAGCACTGGTTCGCCATGAGCCCATAGTGTGAGCGAATCACTCTCGCCTTCGCAAAGAGTAATGTACCCACTGGTCTTTGCTTCTTGGATTTTCCAAAGTCCGTAGGGCGCAACCTTGTCCCCGCTACGCCACCGGAACCGATCACCTACACGACTCACCCGGAAACGAACCGCGAAAAGGGAACCGTTCGAATCACGATATTCGAACCGAACAGCTCTCGAACCTCTATATTTGTACTCTGAGACGCCGTGACGTTGCAAAAAATCCAAAGGCAGGCGCTTACTTAGCGAAAATTCTTCTATGGTGAAGTCGGAACCGTTCGAGTGTTCGAGTCTATTAGGGGAGGATATAGAGTACCATCCCATGTAGTCAGCGGGTCTTAGTTCAAGTGCTTTGACGATCGCCTCAAACGAACAACCCGCATGACAATTAAAAAGGATTTTCCCCTCATCGCCAACGCTAATACTAAGGCTCGCTACATGGTCCGTGTGCGACGGGCAGCATGCGAGATAGCCGCTGCCAGAGGGTTTGACGTTCTGGAAACGAGCCAGGAGGCTATCAAGGTTCGTCATCTCGCAACCTCCCCTGGCCGCGACCGAACGAACCATCCGCTCACGAAAATTTTCGCACTACGAAGGACACCAATCTCCATCGCCGCAGGTCGTCTATTGACTCGCTTCTCGTGCTGTGAGAAGCTTTTGTTGCGAGTTTGTTTTGTTGTTTGTTTTTGAGAGCTCTGAGTGTCCCGCTCAGGGCTTTCGCTTTTTTCAACGCTCAACATACCCCCTCCTCTAGCCGCGCTGCGGCTTCTTCAGCACTCACGCACTGTGATAGTTGCAAAAACTTCTCAAGCTCGGCTTCGTCGATAAACACACGCTTGCCGATACGCACAAATGGGAATTCTCGACGGAAAATACGCATACGTAATGAACGGACGCTGAGCCTCGTTTTCTCCGATACCTCTTCGAGTGTGAGTAGCTTTTTCACTGATACCTCCTGTTCTTCTTGCTTTTTCTCCTTTTCACAAATAATTTACGAAGACAAGTAAAAAAATAAGCTTAAGTGGGTACTTATAGGTATATAAGTCACTTTATACCGGACATCATGCGTTTCAGAGGAAAAAATATGAAAACTCCAGAAGAAATGCTCTCGTTCGCCTTGCGGTTTGGACAGATAGAGTTGCCCACACGAAAAGTGGAATGGGATAAGCTCAAGGCAGATATTACTGCTTTTGTTGGGGGCCGCTTGGGTCGAGTGCATTTGGGGACTGCACGGATAGTGATAATCAGCCCAGAAGACGAACCTCAGGAGTTGAGCGAAAAGGAAATAAGTCAGCTGCAGGAAGAGGTTGCAAGGCTCTTGGTTCCCCGAACGGATCCACATGCCGCGCGCATCTTCCCCCACTGGAAGGGAGCCAAGGGAATTGTAAGCGATAGACCGGTGAGAGTAATCACCGAGTGGATAACCCTGATAGGAATATGCGCTGAGCCCATCTTCGTGATCCGGGGTACTACACACGATATTTTTCTGCACTTCCTGCTGTCGTTGCTTATGCAGCCCCTTGCTACACAGATTCGCCGTTGTCCGGCTCCAAGCAAGAGAAACCCAACACAGGAATGTGAAAAACTCTTCTTGCGTATCCGCAGACAGATTTATTGCTCTGAGACTTGTACTGAACGAGCTGGGAAGCAGACGCGACGAAGAAAACAAAGAACTGCTTAATCCTGCTGTGAGGAATCGCGGGACTTCCAAGAGAAACCACGAAATTCGATGAACACTGACGAACACTCCCAAGTCGGCGTACCTGGGAGTGTTCATGCAGTGATACGAGACATTCTGCAGGGTTAGTAGAATTCCAGTCAGGGAATCTGGTAAAGTGCCGCTAGATTGATTAGGGAGGCTCTCACATGAGCGGTGTCAAAATTGGCATTGGTTTCGGTTTGTGGCGATTAGGAATGCCGAGTCCAACTACTATCTGCGACTATGCCGAACGAGCTGAGGCCGTCGGCATCGATTCGATCTGGCTTTCGGACCACATCGTCTCGCGTATTCCCGATTTGGATATCACTTGCATTATGGCCATGTTCGCCGCCCGCACGAAGAAGATTAAAATGGGTCCGAGCGTGCTGACTCTCCCGGCACGAGACCCAGTGCAGGTCGCCAAAACCTATGCAACCCTTGACTATCTCACTGGTAGTTGCAACCGGGTGATTATGGCTGTTGGCTTGGGCAGCGATCCTCGCGATAGCATCGCCTGCGGCATCAATCCGGACGAGCGCGCCAAGCGTATGGAAGAAGGCGTGCAAGTCATGCGCAAGCTATGGGCTGGTCCCAACGTTACACACGAAGGCAAATTCTATAAGTTCAGCAATGTCACGATTGAACCCCGTCCAGCCAAAGGGTCACTCGATGTGTGGATCGGCGGCAACTCAGACTTGGCAATTAAGCGTACAGCTCGCTATGGCGACGGTTGGTTTCCGTCGTTTGTCACGCCGCAAGATTTTCAGTCAGGGCTTGCAAAACTCATGGAGTATGGTCGGCAATACGGTCGTGAAATGAATCCACGCGAGGCTGGCGTGTTGATTTTTGCGCACATTAGCGACAACAAAGCCAGGGCTCAAGAAATCACGCAGCAATTCTTCAAAGGATTTGCGCTGCCAGCAGAGTCGATGCCAGCCAGGTGTGCCATCGGTTCAGCTACAGACTGCGTGGAAAAAATTCGCTCGTATGTCGATGCAGGTTGTAGCAAGTTCGTCTTGTGGCCGATCGTTCCGCCCGAAGAATTGGTCTCACAGATTGAAACGTATGGGCAACAAATTGTACCGCAGTTTTCTTGATTAACTATTGATTGGAGGATTGAGTGATCGAGCGATTGCTCCATTGAAGAAGTAAAAGCTTGATCGAGTTGGGTCTTGTTCTCAATGACCCGATGACCCGATGGCCCAATCACAAATATTATTTATGGACGTACTTGAAGCTATTCGTTCTCGCCCAGCGATTCGGGATTTTCTTCCTGAGCCGATCCCGGAAGCGATCATCAAAAAAATCCTCGAAGCTGGGCGCCAGGCGCATTCGCAACGCAACCGTCAACCGTGGCGCTTTATCGTCGTCCAGAGTCGCGAGACGATCACTCAGATTGGCGCACTTGCGTCTTCGGGCCCGTACGTTGCCAACGCGCCGCTGGCAATCGCCGTTGCCATCGAGGGAGCCAAGAACCCGTACATCGATGCAACCCGCGCGGTTGAGTGTCTCATGCTTGCAGCGTGGGCTGAGGGGGTTGGCTCGTGTTGGGTTGGTGGTATTGACCGACCAAAAGTCAAAGAGTTACTCGGTATTCCTGAAGAAGCGGAATTAATTACCGTGATTCCTTTTGGTTATCCCACCTATGAGGAAAAAAACCAGAAGAAAGTTCGCAAACGATTAAGCAAAATTGCATTCCGTGAGAAGTACGGACAACCATTCTAACAGGGAGTTGGGAGTTAGGAGTTGGGAGTTGGAAAACAAGCCCCTAGTTCCCAGCCTCTGGCCCCTTTTTCTATGGAACGCCTCGAAAGTAAAATTCGCACCAATACTCCGGAGTTCCAGGCCAATGTCGAGCATATGAAAGGCCTGGTGATAAAGCTGAAAGAAGAAATTGCCAAGGCCCGCCTCGGTGGACCAGAAGAGTTCCGCAAACGTCACAAAGAGAGAGGTAAGCTTCTTGCGCATGAACGCATCGAAGCGCTGATCGACCCGGACACGCCGTTTCTGGAACTCTCGCCGCTCGCTGCGTATGGCGTGTATGACGACCCACCGTCAGCAGGAATCGTCACAGGTATTGGCGTTATTCATGGCCGTGAAGCGGTTATCATGACTAATGATGCCACAGTCAAAGGTGGTAGTTACTACCCACTCACGGTAAAGAAGCATTTACGCGCACAGGAAGTTGGGCAACAAAATCACTTACCGTGTGTGTATCTAGTAGATTCCGGCGGGGCCAATCTCCCCTATCAAGCTGACATCTTTCCCGATCGTGAGCATTTCGGTCGCATCTTTTTCAATGAAGCACAGATGTCAGCGATGGGTATTCCGCAAATCGCCGTCGTGCTGGGATCATGTACGGCAGGTGGCGCATATATTCCCGCAATGGCAGACGAGAGTATCATCGTCCGCGAGCGCGGGACCATCTTTTTGGCCGGTCCTCCGCTGGTGAAGGCCGCAACTGGTGAAGAAGTCACGGCAGAAGAGCTTGGCGGTGGCGATGTCCACACGCGACTGTCGGGCGTCTCCGACTATCTTGCTGATAATGATGAACATGCGCTCGACATTGCGCGGTCGATCTTTGCCAATCTCCCGCTCGCCCGAAAATTTCCACTAGACCGCGAAGAGCCAGAAGAGCCAGCTTATGATCCGACAGAACTGTATGGTGTAATTCCACGCGACACCCGTGTTCCCTATGACGTCCACGAAGTCATTGCCAGAATTGTCGATGGCAGTCGCTTTCATGAATTCAAAGCGCGTTACGGTCCAACACTAGTCACCGGCTTTGCCCGTATTCATGGCTATCTGGTGGGTATTGTCGCTAATAACGGGGTATTATTTTCTGAGTCGGCGCTGAAAGGAACCCACTTTATCGAGCTATGTAGCCAACGCAAGATTCCGTTGATTTTCTTGCAAAACATCACCGGCTTCATGGTGGGGAAAAAATACGAACAAGGTGGTATCGCCAAAGATGGCGCTAAGATGGTACACGCTGTCGCTAACGCACAGGTACCGAAGTTCACCATCATCATCGGCTCATCCAACGGTGCAGGGAATTACGGTATGTGTGGACGCGCGTATTCGCCAAGGTTGTTGTTCATGTGGCCAAATTCGCGCATCTCGGTCATGGGCGGCGAGCAGGCTGCCGGCGTATTGCTTACGGTCAAGCTGCAGCAATTGAAGGACCGCGGACAAAGCATGGCGCCTGAAGAACAAAAGGCATTCATGGCACCGACGTTAGCAAAGTATGAGGAAGAAGGGAGCCCGTATTATTCTACCGCACGGCTCTGGGACGATGGCATTCTCGATCCGTGCGAGACACGCAACGTCCTGGGGCTCAGTATCGCGATGTCACTGAATGCACCGATACCGGATCATAAGGTGGGTGTGTTTCGTATGTAATCGTCCCCCGTTCCAGTACGCAGTATCTCTCGCTATATAAGAAATATTTTCGTGTTGAGGAGAAACAGCGTCCATGAATACTAAACGTGGCGGGCAGGAACGTGCTCGGAACGGCAAGGTGATCGCACTCAAGAAGCCCGTCGAGATACAAAACGGGATCGAGGAGAACGTTCGACGGATTCTTGAGTATATCGGCGAAGACCCAGACCGTGAAGGGTTAGCAAAAACACCCACGCGAGTAGCACGCGCGTATGCCTATCTGACCAAAGGCTACGTCGAAGATCCCAAAGCTGTCATCAATCAAGCAATGTTCACCGAAGACTATCAAGAGATGGTCCTGGTCAAAGACATTGATTTTTTCTCTCTGTGTGAACACCACCTGCTGCCGTTTTATGGCCGCGCTCATGTTGCGTATCTTCCCAAGCATCGTATTGTCGGCCTCAGTAAAGTTGCTCGCCTAGTCGAAGTGTTTTCTCGCCGCTTACAAGTACAAGAACGCTTAACCACCCAGCTCGCGAGTACGCTCATGGAGGAATTAGACCCACGCGGGGTTGGCGTCATCGTGCGGGCCGAGCATTTGTGCATGCGCATGCGCGGGGTCGAGAAGCAGAATTCGGTCGTCACTACTAGTGCGATGCTTGGCGCGTTTCGCAATAATCAAGCAACACGGGAAGAATTTATCACCTTGGTCAACGGTACTCATCGCTGAGGAACATGCTCGCGCGCGAACAGGCCGATGGCATGATCCAACGCGAGCAACGCAACCTGATAGGCATAGGTTTGATCGATCAATTGCGTCCGTACTTGGTTCAAGTTGTTCAAGGCAGTATTGACGTCGAGGCTCGTCGCTAAGCCAACCCCGTATTGTTTTGAGGTAATACGGTAGTTCTCTTGTGCCAGCGACACTTCCTTCTTCAGCGTTACCAGCGTCGCTTCTAGAGTCTCGGCGTTGAGAAATGCCTGCCGGACTTCAATACCAACGTTCTTCTTGAGTTGCGCCAGTTGCAGTTCCGCTTGGGAGAGATTCTCCTGCTGTTCTTGCAGGTCCAACTCACGAACACCACCGTCGAACAACGGCACCTGAAAATTAAGAGTGAGGACCCAGAATTTATCGCGGTTAGCAAACGTCGGCGAATCAAGGCGGGGATAGTTCCACTGCGTGTTAATGCTCGGGAAATAGCGCGCGAGGATTTGGTTCTTACGTTCACGTTCGACTTCGACTGCGGCCGCTTGAGCACGAATATCCTGCCGGTGTGAGAAGGCTTCTTCGACGAGGCGTTCATACTGTTCACCGCGAGAGGTGGGCGGAGTAGGCTCAACGACACGAATCATCCCTGGTACCCCAACTGCTCGTGCCAAAGTGGCTCGAGTAAGTTGGAGTGTATTTTGGTTCGCAATCACCGTCCGCTCCGAACGAGCAACTTCAACTTCCGCGCGTAAGACATCAGTCTTAGTCACTTCACCCACACGGAATCGTGCTTCCGCCTGTTTGAGTTCATCTTTAGTCAGCCGCAACGTATCGCCAGCAACACGGACTTGCTCGCGCGAGCGTAAGACGTCGTAATAGGCGCGGGCGACACCGAAGAGCACCTCGGTGATAGTGAAGCCATAGCGTTGCGCTGTCTGTTTGACGGCTTCTTTCCCAAGCCGTAAGGTCGGCAAAAAAGACGGCTGAAAAAGCGGCTGGGTAACAACGAAATTCCCCTGCCAGCTCTCGAGCGGGCGGATGACTGACGGCGTACCGGTTTGTCCAGGTAAAGTCCGCTGTTGAGTAAAGGAAATCTCCTCTTTGTTCCGCGTGTACGTGCCATCGACTTCCGCTCGCGGGGGAAGAAGGGTCACCGCTCGCCAGGGTAAGAGTTGCGCTTTGGTGAGTTCGTGCTCAGCAATTTTCACCTGCTCTTCGTTGCCGAGTGCCAGGTGGTACGCTTCCTCTAGGGTCAGGAGTTGCGCACCGCCCTCCTCACTATCTGTAGTAGTCGACTCGATCGCTGGCGCAGGAGTTCTCGCGACAGAGTCGGCGGCAAAAACAGAAGACAGTCTGCACATCACCGTGAGTATAAAAACAAACAGCACCAAAAGAACAAACCACTGACACTTCCACAGCCCTTGTCCCGTAGCGGGACTCATCTCATGCATGCGGATCCTCCTCCCAAACACTTGCCGGTGAATGACAGAAAGATAGAAGTGAGAGAAGATCGGTAAGCCGGATTCTGTTTCCCTTCGTAACAAGAAGAGACAACGGTCATTCCTCTAGGCACACCGTTACCGATATGCTCAAGCGACCGAACCCGGAGGGGAAAGCGGGGCAGCTTTTACCTATGGATAGGCTCCCTCCTGTTTGGTCTTGCTCCGGGTGGGGTTTACCCAGCATTCTTTGTCTCCAAAGAATCTGGTGAGCTCTTACCTCACCTTTTCACCCTTACTTGAAGAACAGGCAGCGCCTCCTCTTCAAGCGGTCTCTTTTCTGTGGCACTTTCCCCGCCTCGCGACGCGCTGCCGTTAACAGCCACCCTGCCCCGTGGAGTCCGGACTTTCCTCGTACCATTGAGATACGCGACCGTTTAATCTTCTCTCACTCCTTGGTTTAGACGTCTGATTCTCCTTCTGGAGCTGGTCGCCAGTGAAGTATCCGCCCGCAGTGCGGGCAGTGAAAAATCGTGCTGGCGTTGCCTTGGATACTACTGCGGATCTGGTTACTCATATGCGGAGGAATCCGCATATAACATCCTTGGCACGTATCGGCACGAATCTCGACGACGACGACCCCGCCACGCTTGGCAAAAATCCGCTCGTAGCGCGCACAGAGATCAGCATCAATCTCTCGAACAAATTTCTCTCGTTCGCTCCGTTCCTGTTGCGCTTCCCTTTCGAGACTAGCAATTTGGGTCTCGACACGGCCAGTCTCTTCCACCATCTTTCCCCTGAGTTCTTCGATCTGGGTTTGCGTCTGGGTGAGACGCGACTTTTCTTGCTCGATCTGCTCAAGTAACTGGAGGCCAGTTTCCTCAATCTTTTCGTTCGCTTCTTTCATCAACTCGATTTCACGTCGTACCGCCATGAGTTCGCGTTCGTTACGGATGCGATTTTGCCGCACGCGTTTTTCTTTGATTTTTCCTTCTTCTTCCTTGAGTTGGAACTCAGCTTCACGATGACGGGATTCGAGTTCACTGAGGCGGAGTTGCTGAGCGGCAGCCTCTTGTTGTTTGGTCTCGACTGCGCTGGCGAGAGCGGCAATCTGCTGTCGAAGCTCTTGGAGAGCGGTTTCCTTCTGACGTAAGCGTTGATCAATTTCTTGCAGAGCTGCTAGCAGGTCGATCGGTGTGGACAACGAAGACCTCCTTTCGTCCTCTGGAATCGTGTCACAGACAACGCAACCTTTCTATTGCGCATGGGCCCACCAGGATTCGAACCTGGGACCAGCCGGTTATGCATCCCACCACAGCTTTCACTGCTCCTTGCGGATTTGTGGGCTGGACTATCCCTTCACCCCTGTGGGGTGCCTGCCGTCTAGTCTCTACACCTTCCTCATCACTGAGGCTTGGCTCGGGATTACCATATCTCTCGACGTAGGCTTCCCCGAATTTGACAGGAATCACTTGAAGATTACTCCTCAAGCAGCCCTTGGCAGCTTGTTGTTGTATTGCCTTAAGCCGGCAGCTCTAACCACTGAGCTATGGGCCCAATTCTTCCTTTCTGAAGCAGTGTTCATATCATAGCGTTCTCGTTTTTCCTATTCCTGTTCACCACGTCGCTGAAAATGTTGCAGTCGTGCGCGTAATTCCTCCTCATTGCCACTTCGTTCCGCTTCTCGCAGCTCTTGCCGTAAGCGGTCGCGTTCCGCACGCTGCTGGGCATGACGAATCTTGGCAATACAATCAAGTAACATCTGTCGACGTGCTTCTGTTTCGCTATCACTTGACGCAGCAGCATACATCCGCGTCACACGATCAGCCATGTTTTTCGGTAACCGTCCAAGAAAATCGCCGAGATCGAGAGTGGGACTGCTTTGCCACGCAGACACCACTTCAGTGGCAAGATGCGCCCATTGATGAAATGTAGGAATAATCCCTTCCTGGGCAACATACAGAGCGGCTTGACGGTCGACCAACATGAGCTGCAGCAATTCGGTTTCCGCAGTAGCAAAGGCAGTCTGCGGTTCTCGTCGTACTGGAGTCACCGGGCTCTTGGCTCCTGCGGGACGGTTGGGTTCTTGCGTCGTAGCCGTTCGCCGTAACTCTTCTTCACTGACACCGAACCGCTGGGCAATCTGGGTTAATAACGCTCCACGGGCGACAACATCAGTCATCGACTTCAATATGGCCATCGCCTCACGGGCAGCTTGCGCACGCTGGAATGCCGTAGCCCCAGGCGGCGGCGCATGACGAGCGAAATAGAAATCTTCCAACGGCTCAGCACGATCGATCAACTCACGAAGTGTGTCCTTGCCATATTTACGCACGAACGTGTCAGGATCTTCCCCTTGCGGCAGGAATACTCCGCGACCACGCAATTCGGCCTCAACACATAACGGGAATGCACGTGTCGCGGCGTTTCTCCCAGCTTCATCACCATCAAAGAAAAGGTAGACCTCAGGCACAAAGTTATGCAGCGCTTTGAGCTGTGCCGCGCCCAAAGCAGTGCCTGACACAGCAACAGTTTCTTCTTGCCCACTCTGCACCAACGCTAGCAGGTCGATATAGCCCTCGACCAGAATTGCCCGGCCATTTTTTTTCATTGCGTCTTTGGCCTGAGAAAGACCATAGAGCAGCGTACTCTTCTTGTAGATTTCTGACTCAGGAGAATTGAGATACTTGGGTAAAGTTCGTGTTTGTCCACTTGCGACTGACTGCGCTTGTGCCATTGGCAGCAAGCGTCCGCCAAAACCAACGATGCGACCAACAATATCGGTGATTGGAAACATCAACCGATGGCGGAATTTATCGTAGAACCGCCCATCATCTCGCTTGCCAATCAATCCGAGGCTTGCGGCTTTGTCCAGCGGAGCGTGCTGCATGGTGAGAAAACGAACAAGTCCCTCATTACCAGGCGGAGCAAAACCAAGACGAAAACGCTCAGCGATCTCTTTTTCCAACCCGCGTTCTTCTAAGTAGTGACGGGCAACCTCGCCGATATTACCCCACAGGCAGCGCTGAAAGTACGTAGCTGCGAGGTCGTTGATACGATAGAGGCGTGCACGTTCCTGCGCCTGCGGGTCGCGTTCGGCTTGTGGCAGAGCCACACCGGCTTTGGCCGCAAGGCGACGCACGGCTTCAGGAAACGTAATCCCTTCCATTCGTGAAAGGAAGGTAAAGGCATTGCCGCCTGCGCCACAACCGAAGCAATGGTAAAAGCCGCCTTCCTCATTGACGCTAAACGAAGGAGTTTTCTCGCCATGAAACGGACAAAGTCCAGTGTAGTTTCTCCCAGCTTTGCGCAAAGCAATATGGGCAGAAACCACTTCGACGATACTGACCCGAGCACGAATCTCGGCTAGCGTAGCTTCTGGAATGCGTTCGGCCATAGTAATCAGACAATCTGTAAAGTATGCAGATATTATCTATGCCGCGAATCTACCGTAGCGTCTATCCCGGACTAGGGCGGGCGGATACGAAGGAATGTTGTTAAAGAGGAGAAAAATAGTGTGTCAGAGGTGCCTGAAGCGGGCACCTCATCATTACGGTAAGTTAGTAAAATGAGCGACTGGCGCGGCGCAGTGCACGTTTCCGAGCGGCAATGGCTTTGCGTTTGCGGCGGACACTTGGTTTTTCGTAGTGCTCGCGCTTTTTCAGCTCTTGCAGAATTCCGGCTTTTTCACATTGCTTTTTGAAGCGACGGATTGCACTTTCGATTGGTTCGTTATCCTTAACACGGACTCCTGCCATGTAGCGTTCACCCCCTCCCGGGCAGGCATTGACCTTCGGGCGGTCTTCGCGTCAACTTAGAGATTTCCCGATGAAAGTCAAGGTGAGAAAAACCTCGATAGTGGTTCAGTTTCCTTTCTTGGTTTGTCGGAGTGGCCTCTCGTGGGGAGGACTGTCATATTCATAAGCGAAAATGGCCCACACTACGAATACTGCACTTCAGCCAGATTCGGTCGACGAACGCAGGAACTCGTTAGGTGTCAAGACAGAGATGGATAGTTTACCGCGGAAATGAGCCGTGTCCCAAGAAATGAAATGGGTCGCGTCAGGCACATGAGTCGCAATAGTCGCCATAAGCAATGCATCGCCAAAACTTGCTTTCTGTTTGAGATATCCGAAGAGATCAGCACCAGTCAAAACAGGCAGAGACCGATCCAAATCAGCGAAAGGCAAAACTTGCACCCGGTACTTCTGTGAGAAGTGGTGAAAGAGTTCTTGTAATTGCTGGGAATTGAGGTTGAACGAGAGAATACCGCAGACCTCCAGCACATTGAAAATAGTGGTCGCTCCTCTGCCAGCCTGTGCAAGTTTCCGCAAGAACCTTCGGTTCGCTGCGTAATGCTGATCACGAGAGTAACGAAGGTCGATGACAAAAACGTTGGTGTCAACGAGAATCAACCCCGACTGCGTGTCCAGCGCATCGCCTCCTGCCACGTCTTGAATGCGGGGCGAGTCGCTCGCAGGGTATGCTCGATATCAGACCATGCCTCTTGAAATGATCGCACTCCCTTGTCAGGCACTTGCCCATTCTCGACTGGAGAGAGAATCGCACACGGTTTTCCCCGTTTCGTAATGAGCACCTTCTCTCCACTGCCGACCTGGCGGAGAATTTCTCCGGTATGGTTCTTCAGTTCTTTTGCACTACACGATTTCATATATTCGTACCGAAGTAGTTATTTTAGAGAAGAGTGTAGTTACTTCGTAGAAGGTGGACAAGGCCTGAGGTCTGGACACTTTTGCTAAGGGGGCGAGTGGTAACGAGAAACGACTCGTGAGAGAGTTGGGTTTACTATGACACAACACTCTTTGACCACTCGCCTGGATCACTATATCAAGACCATGGTG
>Ga0081539_10000721_pt1 | contig 66220 bp, 61 predicted proteins | sample TabmetS4T2R2_FD_71023 | JGI IMG/M metagenome (GOLD analysis project Ga0081539, IMG submission 71023) | Tabebuia heterophylla rhizosphere microbial communities from the University of Puerto Rico - S4T2R2 | ecosystem: Host-associated > Plants > Roots > Rhizosphere ...
AGCTTTACTCGATGCGTTGAGAGAAGCCTTCGCATCGATCACCCTGCACGATATTCTTAGTTGGTTTCGCCATTGTGGCTATCGGGTCGCACCCACCTGAAAACCGCTCTAAGCCTGACAGATCAGTCGCCATTGGATATGCATAGTGAGCACTGAAGAGCTGCGGCGTAAGCAGTGACTAAGTCGACGTTATTGACGGCAGAGGTCGAGAGCCGAGCGTAACGGAGTGGCCGCAAAGTGCTGCTTCCATAAGCGAGGGGTCAGCAGGTGCACCTCAAAGGCCGGATGGGTGTCGATGCGCTGGAGCACATCGACGAAGTAGACACACGGATCGATGCCCTGCAACCGACACGTAGCAAGCAGGCTCTGGATGATGCCGACATAGCGGGCGCCGACTTCCGTCCAACAGAACAGCCAATTCCGCCTGCCGACCGCAATAGGGCGAATTTTCCGCTCCAGATGGTTCGTATCAATCGGCACGGTGGGATCGGCCAGAAAGACGCTCAAGGCTGCGCAGCGGTCGAGCGCATAGTGGACCGCTTGGCGAAAAGGATTGGAGGGAAGCAACACCGTGTCCCACACCGTGCGCTCAAGCCAGGCAAAGAACTGCTCGACCACGGGTTGGGCATAGACCTGCCGGTGACGCAGCTTAGCGTTCTCCGTCAACTTCTGCTCTCGCCCCCGCGCTTCGAGGGCATAGAGCGTCCCGATCTGCTCCAGCGCCTGCGCCACCAAGCCTGGTTCCACCGGCTGCGCCTCGACAAACTTGCGCCGGGTATGTGCCCAACATTGTGCACGCACGATCGCCTCCCCACTGCGTACGAAGCGGTCGTACACTTTGTAGCCATCGGTCACTAACACGCCACAGAGACTGCCCAGCACCTCGCGCACCACGCATTCTGCGCGCGTGGGGGCAAACGGGAAGGCGATCTCGTCTTGGTCGCCGTACACTGGCCAGAAGTAGCCGGTCTGTAACTTGCCTTTGCTCCGGTGACCCGCTTTGATCGGCGTTTCGTCCATCGTGAGGACGTGACTTCGGAGGATCGAGGAGAGTAGCGCGTGATAGATCGGGGTCAATAAATCGGCCGTGCGGTGCACCCACTGGTTCAGCGTGCCGCGGTTCAGCGTAATGCCGGCGTGGGCCAAGCGTTGATGTTGGCGATAGAGGGGCAGATGATAGGAGAATTTGTCTATCAGCAGGCTGGCCAAGAGACTCACATCGGCCACACTCTTCTCGAACACGGCGGGCGGCGCAGGCGGGCAGGAGATCGCCTGGGTTGCCTTGAGTTTGATAACCGGGCGCACGTACTTAAGCACGACGTAGGCTCCAGGCTGCTGCGCCAAGCGATAGGTCACCTTCTCTCCGATCACCTCATAGGCATCCCGCGCTAGAGTTTCAACCTCCGGATTCGGCACTGCAATCACCTGCACCGGCACTGAGGCGTCAAAGCGCGGCCCGCCTTCCTCATTATCGTCGGGCAACGCACTGAAGCGCGTGCGGCGCTGATATGCTTTAACCGCCTCGGTGGGGGGCGGAGGCTCATCAGCAGGCTCCTCGCGAGTTGGCAGGATGCCGGCCAAGGGCAATTGGTGGGGCTCGGGCGTGAGTAAGCGCCGCTCGGATTGCGCCCAGAGAGCTGGCGCTTGAACCACTCGTTCTGCCGCTGTAACGCGACATTCCGCGCCTCCAGCGCCTCCTGGCGTTGCAACAGCGCAATAATCTCGGCCTGACTCAGCCGCGCGACTCGCTCTTCGAGGGTCATGCTGGGGATGTATCACCCTTTGTGCCGGCGGCCAAGCTCGATCCCGTCTAACACGAGCTGCAAGCGCTAGGCGTCTAACTCCTGCCGTGGGCCTTTCCCAGGGAGGCGAAACCGCCCCTGCTCTAACCGCTTGGCAAAGAGACAGAACCCTGTGCGATCCCAATAGATTGATTTAATCAGGGTGCCCCGGCGATTGATAAAGACGAACACACTGCCCGATAAGGGGTCCTCCGCCAACACTGCCTTCACCAACCCCACCAAGCCGGGAAAGGACTTGCGTAAATCCACCGGCTCGCGGTACGCCAAGATCCGCCGGACGCTGGGTGTCAGCCACATCGGCTTAGCCTCGCAGTCGCAGCCGGACACCGCTAGGCAACTCGACCTCGACCGCCCAGGGCTCCCGCGGGACAGGAGGCGCGACCAGCTCCACAAAGGCCTCGCTCACTGCCCCCTTCTGCGTGCAGCGCTGATGCCACTTCCGGAAACTGCCCACCGCGAGCGCCTCGCGGTGGCAGAACTCCTTGGGGCTCAGCCCATTTTTGAGAAACCGCTCACAAATCGTCCGCCACTCGGCCTCACTGCGGTGTACTTTGCCATTGCTCGTCACGCGCATCGGGTCCTCCTCCAAAACAACAGCGGCCACCTCGAAGGTGGCCGCTTCTCTTACCGCACTTCGCGCGACAACAACAGAACGCCGCTGAGCCACCGCTTACATTCAGGCTGGCATTCTCACTGAAGATGATCTTGTCGAATTGCTGGACGAAAGATTAGCACAGCAGGCTTGTCACCTTGAGTGAAACGAAGCCTGTCCTGCCTGCGCCAGTGCCGCAGGCACAGGTGAGCCTGTCGAAGGGGGTCTCTCAGAGAGATTCTTCGCTGCGCTGATCAGAAACAAATGCTAGTGAGTGCCTCTGGATTCCCGCCTTCGCGGGAATGACGTTCCCACTGGTTATCCGGCAAGACTTTCCTGACTGACTCCTGGCTATTTTTTTTCCAACACCGCCTTCGCGACTTTCGGCGGTGACATCGGCAGTTCGGTCATGCGCACGCCAACCGCACGGTAGATCGCATTGGCAATTGCTGCAGGCGGCGGCACGATCGGCACTTCACCAACCCCGCGAATACCGATCGGATGACCAGGATTCGCTACCTCAACCAAAATCGTCTCGATCAGCGGCAGATCAAGTGTTGTGGGCATACGGTAATCAAGAAATCCCGTGTTCCGCATGAGACCATTCTCGTCATAGTAGTATTCTTCATTTAGTGCCCATCCCACTCCTTGTGATACGCCACCTTGGATCTGGCCTTCGACGTAGCTCGGGTGCACGGCTTTGCCAACATCCTGTGCGGCGGTGTAGCGGAGAATATCGACCTTACCAGTCTCAGCATCGACCTCGACGTCCACTACATGAGTCGCAAACGCGGGACCAACACCGCGCGGGGTCACTGCCGCCCGTCCCGTCACTGGACCACCAGCGCGAGGTAATTTTCCAGCTAACTCTCTGAGAGTCATGGATTCGTGACCATTGGTCGTGCATGACACGACACCATCTTGATAGACAACGTCATCAGGTTTTGCCTTCCACAAGGTCGCAGCGCGCTGCTTGAGTTGATTCACCGCATCCTGGGCCGCTTCATACACCGCATAGCCAGTCGCAAAGGTCACACGACTGCCACCAGTAGTATCCGTATGACCAATCGACTCGGTATCGGCGACGACCGGATGCACTTCTTCAGCTTTGAGACCTAACACCTCAGCCGCGATCATCGCACACGACGCGCGTGAGCCGCCAATGTCAGGCGAGCCGGTGACAACATTCGCCGTTCCATCGGTGTTAATACTGACGGTTGCCGAGGACTGAAACCCGGCGTTAATCCAGAAACCCGACGCGACTCCACGACCGCGGAATTTCCCATTGTGAGATTTCGCCAGCGAAGATTTATAGTGCGGGCTGTTCTTCACGGCCTCGACCGTCTCCAGATTGCCAATGCGCCTAAACTGCGGCCCAGCTGGTTGTGCAGTCCCTTCTTTAGCTCCATTGATGCGACGGAATTCTAAGGGGTCAATGCCGAGTTTTTCCACGATCTCGTCAATCACGGTTTCGGTAGCAAACGCGGCATTGGTTGCGCCCGGAGCGCGATACGCCGCAGTCTTGGGTTTGTTGAGGACCACGTCGAAGCCGTCAATTTGGAGGTTGTCGATCTCGTATGGAGCCAGCACGGTCATGCAACCAACAGCAATCGGAGAACCAGGATAGGCACCGGCTTCGTATGCCATCCACACCTGCGCTGCAGTGATCTTGCCCTCTTTATTCGCGCCGATCTTGACGCGAATATGCGAACCTGAGGTCGGACCTGTCGCTCTGAGCACTTCGTTGCGGGTCATGACCATCTTGACCGGTCTGCCGGTCTTCTTAGACAAAAGTAACGCGAGCGGCTCTAAATAGACGGTGGTTTTACCGCCGAAGCCACCACCGATCTCAGCTGGTACTACCTTGATATCACCACGAGGCATCTGCAGGATATGACCGCACAGCTCACGAATCGCGAACGACCCCTGCGTGCTTACCCAAATTGTGCCGCGTCCGTCTTGATTGTATTGTGCGACCGCGTTGTGCGGTTCGATGTAACCTTGGTGGACCATCGATGTATCAAACTCACGCTCGGCGATCACCTCAGCCACCGCAAATCCTGCCTCCACGTTACCACGAGCGAAGCGCACCTGATTGGCAACGTTGGTTTGCTTATCACTCTTCTCGGCAGTCCCAGCAGTACGAAGGTCTGGATGCAAGATCGGGGCATCGTCTTTCATCGCGGCTAGGACGCTCTGCACATGAGGCAACACTTCATACTCGACTTTGATAAGTTTCACTGCCTCGTCAGCAATGTGCGGGCTGGTCGCGGCCACCGCCGCAACCGCATGTCCGTCATAGAGCGCTTTGTCGCGCGCCATAATGTTCATCGACAAATTGCGCGCGTTGACGAAATTCTCGCCGATCTGGACCATCTCAGGCGGGACCTCAGGAAAATCTGCGCCGGTGACGACGGCCTTCACTCCTGGCAAAGCCAGTGCTGCCGAAGCATCGATCGCTTTGATGCGCGCATGTGCGTGAGGACTACGCAACACTTTCGCGTGCAACATTCCGGGCAGGCTAATGTCGGCACCATAGCGAGCGCGTCCTGTCACTTTATCTACTCCGTCATGACGAATCGGACGTGTGCCAATGACTTTGAATTTATGCTCTGCTTGTGCTTCCATACTCGCCTCCTATTACAAAAAAATGGGGAAGAACGCAGAGCGCCCTTCCCCAGGACTCAATAACTCTAGTTCTCATCCTCCAGCAATAGCGGGAACAAAATGGATCTCACTATCAGTGGGGATAGACTCGGACAAACCGCCAGTGATGACTTCACCATTTATCGAGACAGCGACCGACCCAGCTAAATCACCGTGTTCAACCACACGATCACGAAAACCAGGAAACTGGCGGTCCAGATCGTTAATCAGCTCCCTGAGCGTCGCTCCAGTTGCCGAGGTGCGGTCTTTACCGTCGGTCAATTTGCGCAACAAAGCGGGAATAAAAACAGTGGCCATATGTTTAAGATAGAGGCAGTCATGTTAAATTTAAGGGTTCCAAGTCCGTCATGCCCGCGGAGGCGGGCATCCAGGAAAATTCAGCAGCGGCCTCAGAGTTTGGCCTTCTGGATTCCCGTCCCCTTCGACAAGCTCACCTGTGCCTGCGACACTGGCGCAGGCAGGACAGGCTTTCGCGGGAATGACGCACCTCTCTCATCCCTCATAACCAACATGACTAACTACTAGCTACTTCTTCTCCAAAACCGCCTTCGCGACTTTTGGCGGTGACATGGGCAGTTCGGTCATTCGCACGCCGACCGCACGGTAAATCGCATTGGCAATCGCTGCTGGGGGCGGAACAATTGGCACCTCACCGACCCCGCGAATGCCGATTGGGTGGCCAGGATTCGGCACCTCGATAAGGATCGTCTCGATCAGCGGCAGATCAAGCGTCGTGGGCATACGGTAGTCGAGAAACCCTGCGTTCCGCAATGTCCCTTTCTCGTCATAGAAGTATTCTTCATTTAAGGCCCAGCCCACACCTTGGGCGACAGCTCCTTGCATCTGTCCTTCGACATAGCTCGGATGCACAGCTTTACCAACGTCTTGAGTCGCAGTGTAGCGCAAGACATCAACCTTGCCGGTCTCTGGGTCTACCGCAACGTCGACCACATGGGTGGCGAAAGCGGGCCCGACACCACGCGGGTTCACTGATGCACGTCCTCCGACCGGACCTCCAGCACGAGGGAGTTTTGCCGCTAGCTCTTTCAGTGTCATCGACTCCTGCCCGTTTGTCGTGCGCGATACCACACCATCCTGAAAAATAACTTCCTCAGGTTTCGCCTTCCACAGTGTTGCGGCACGCTGCTTCAGTTGATTCACCGCATCTTGAGCAGCCTCGTATACCGCGTAGCCAGTAGCGAAGGTCACCCGGCTGCCACCCGTCATGTCGGTGTGACCAATTGATTCGGTATCAGCAACGACGGGATGGACTTGTTCCGCTTTGAGGCCTAGCACTTCCGCCGCGATCATCGCGCAGGACGCACGCGAGCCACCAATGTCAGGCGAGCCGGTAACGACATTCGCCGTTCCGTCAGTGTTGATATTGACCGTAGCGCTCGACTGAAAACCGGCATTAAACCAGAAACCCGAAGCAACGCCTCGCCCTACGAGCCTGCCATCCACCTTCGGTAATAGTGATTTATAGTGTTCGCTATTCTTGGCTGCATCGAGTGTCTCCAAATAACCAATACGCAAGTACTTTGGCCCAGCCGGTTGGGCAGTCCCTTCCTTTGCTCCGTTGATCCGGCGAAATTCGATCGGGTCAAAACCCAGCTTTTCCGCCAGCTCGTCGATCACCGTTTCAGCACCCATCGCGGCATTCGTCGCTCCTGGAGCACGGTAGGCTGCGGTCTTGGGTCGGTTGACTACTACGTCGAAACCATCGATCTGCAGGTTTTCCAAGTTATAGGGCGCGAGAACCGTCATACAACCAGCGCCCACTGGCGAACCTGGAAAAGCGCCGGCTTCGTACGCCATCCAAATTTGTGCGGCAGTAATCTCACCCTTTTTATTCGCGCCCATCTTGACGCGAATGTGGGAACCGGAAGTCGGACCGGTTGCTCGCAGCACTTCGCCACGGCTCATCACCAGTTTGACCGGCTTACCGGTTTTCTTAGACAGCAGAAGCGCTAACGGTTCAAGATAAATGCCGATTTTTCCACCAAAGCCGCCACCGATTTCTGCCGGTATAACTTTGATTGAACTCGCCGGGATATTCAGAACCAAAGCGCACTGATCACGCGCGGTAAATGCGCCTTGCGTGCTTGTCCAGATCGTGGCTTGCCCATCGGCGTTATACTGCGCTACAGCATTGTGTGGCTCAATATATCCTTGGTGGACCATCGCGGTGTTGAACTCCCGCTCGACCACCACATCAGCCGCTTTGAAACCGGCATCCAGGTCACCACGAGCAAAACGGACCTGGCTGGCGATATTGGTTGGCTTATCGCTCTTCTCTGGCGACCCGCTTGTGCGCAAATCCGGCAGGAGAATTGGGGCATCCTCTTTCATTGCGCTCTGGGCATCCATCACGTGAGGAAGCACTTCGTACTCGACTTTAATCAGTCGTACTGCTTCTTCAGCAATGTGAGGACTGGTGGCCGCGACTGCCGCCACTGCATGGCCATCGTAGAGCACTTTGTCATGCGCCAGAAGATTCATAGACATATAGAGAGGATTCATTGCCAGTTCACCCATGGGTACGACGCCAGACTGGAGCTTCGGAAAATCCGCACTGGTGATAACAGCCTTCACCCCAGGCAGTGCTGCTGCTGCCGAGACATCAATAGATTTAATCCGAGCGTGCGCATGGGGGCTTCGCAGCACCTTACCATGGAGCAATCCGGGTAAGCTAATATCCGCTCCGTATTTGGCACGACCAGTGACTTTGTCCACACCATCGTGACGAATAGGACGAGTACCGATGACTTTGAATTTCGCTTCCTGTACAGTTGCCATGTTTATCTCCCTTGCATGACTGCGGCGGCGTCCATGACCGCACGCACGATCTTATCATACCCAGTACAACGGCAAAGATTCCCGGCCAAACCGAACCGCACTTCATGTTCAGTCGGCTTAGGATTCTTATCGAGTAACGCTTTCGCAGCAACTAAGAATCCTGGCGTACAAATTCCACATTGCAACGCGGCATGCTCCAAGAACTTCTGCTGTAAAGGATGAAGTTTCTCTCCATCCTTAGCCATGCCTTCGACGGTCTCGACCTTACAGCCCTGCATCTCGGGACCAAGTACGAGACAAGAGCATACGACTCGACCGTCCATGACGATACTACACGCGCCGCAGTCGCCGGTTAGACAGCCTTCCTTTGCACCAGTAAACCCAAGGACATCGCGGAGGACTTCCAGCGCGCTTTGCCGCGGCTCACACAAAAACTCTACCTGCTCTCCATTGAGGGTTGTTTCAACATGTACTTTGCCTGACATGACGTTCCTTTCTTTCCGGTCAGCAACGAGGGCCGAGCTTCGAGGAGCGAGTTAGGAAACTATAATGAACTCTCCATTGTTACTCATCACTCGTTGCTCGTTACTCATTACTTTTTCCGTGCTCTCGCCGCCGCTTCGGTCAACACCCGCTGAGTCAGCACGCCAACCATATGCTTGCGATACTCTACGGTTCCGCGCATATCGGTGATTGGTACCGCAATTTGCTGTGCTAAGGCAGCAGCCGCAGCAATATTTTGCTCATTGAGGGGTTTACCAACGAGTGATTCACTCGCAGCTTTGGCAAACAACGGAGTTGGCGCAACTGCACCTAAACCGATCCGTGCTGCGGTACAGGTGTCACTATTGAGTGTTACCGACGCGCCAACACCAACCACAGCGATATCCATCTCATTGCGAGGAATAAAACGCAGATAACAATCTGCCGAATGAGCCTTTGGTGCAGGAATGCGGAATTCAACCAGGATCTCTCCAGGTTGGAGGACGGTACGTCCTGGTGACACGACGAAGTCTTCCGCTTTCACCGTGCGTATCCCCTTCGAGCTAGCAATAACGCACTCCGCTCCCAGTGCAATAAGGGCTGGAGGAGTATCTGCCGCCGGCGAACCATTACACAGGTTTCCGCCTACTGAGCACCGATGCTTAATTTGCACCGAGCCAATGAGCCACGCGGCTTCAGCAAGACCAGGATATTTGTCCTGCATCATCTTATCTTCAAAAATGCGGACACTCGGAACAGCAGCACCAAGGCGCAATCCAGTTTGCGGATCAAAAGCAAGGACTTGTAGCTCAGGGATATTTTTGACATCGACAACAACACTTGGCTGCCGAGTCGCAGCACGCATCTGGATCAGCAAGTCAGTCCCACCAACTAAGGCACGGGCCTTGTCACCGGAAGAGGAAAAGAGACTGAGCGCCTGATCAAGTGATCGAGGGGCTTCATACGTAAATGCTTGCAAGGTTCCCTCCTATCGAGAAAATCTGTGCGGACAGGAGTCTGCCTGCGTACTTTAGTGAGCCCTAGCACGAGATGCAAGGGCGAAACACTAGGTAAAAAAGCAAAGAGACAGCCCCCGTTTTCCGTCACGACGGGGCAGTTTATACCACCCCCTCGGCTAGCACGCAACCGAACTACGCACAAAAAAAGAGAACACAACGTGTGTCCTCTTTTCTGCGTTATAAAAAGTTAGAATTGGTGAGTTTAATCCAGCGGAATACGAATCTTCTGCCCAGGGAAGATCAGGTTCGCATCTTTGATGACTTCACGATTGGCCTCAAAGATACGATTGTATTTGTTGGGGTCACCGTAGAACTGCTTCGAGATCTTGGACAGATTGTCCCCTGACTTAATAATGTAGTACTCAACTTTCTCTTTCTCTGCCGGAGCTTGCACTTTGGCAGCATCAACCTCGGCTACGCCCTGCACGTTCCCAGCAATTAAGACCGCTTTCTGCATGGCTTCGGCAGAAGTCGCGTTTCCGGTTAAGGCGACTTTGCCACTAGCTGGATCATAGTTGACATTTAAGCCGCTAATTCCCGGATTCGATGATTCGATCTCAGCTTTAATCTTCTCCGCCGCTTCATCATCGCGATTAAAAATTTTCTTGCCAATGTTCCTGACAAAATCGAACAGTCCCATAAATCCTCCTCTCGCTCTGCTGCCAGTTAATGTTCCACCATGCAGCCTTTATTCTTCTCAACGCGGCGAGGGGAAGAACGAAAAACTCTGCATGTGAATCATATGTCTTGACTCTGTTCGCAGGCCGCACTGCGGTGCCCTTCAAGATCGTCTTCTAAACCGTTCGCAGGGGACACGCAAGCAAAAAAATTGCTCCCTTAATGAGATCGAAAGTAGTTATCGATAGTCCGAGCGATCTCTTCAGGCCTTTCCATCGCTAAAAAGTGGCTTGTACCTGGGACCGTTACCAGTGAACCACCAGGAATACGTTGTGCAACCCGCTCAGCAGTAAGCGCCAGAGGCGGGTCAGTACGCTCACCACACAGGACAAGGGTTGGACATGCAATTCGGTCAAGTTGCGAGAAGATGTCGAGTGACATCGTTGTCGCAAACACATGTGCCTCCACCTCAGCCGAACACTTCAACGCTATCCGTCCATCAGGCAGGTCGTAGGTGCCATGGTTGACGTAGTCCCACAGCACATCCTCCTGCCAGGCGGCAAAGGCATCTTTCCCTTGGTATGCAGCAAAAAGCCGTTGGCGATTATCCCAGATCACGCGCCGACGTAAGGTGCGTTCAACTAAAGGATGATTGTCCGCGGATAAACGTGCAAGAAACTGCGGCTCATGCGGAACACTCACAGGTTCTAACAGCGCCAAGCCTTTCACGTTGCCAGCATGCGTCGCGGTGTACAGCGCAAGCAAGGCACCGCCACCAGAATGACCAACTCCGTAGAAATCATGCAACCCCAGGTGGTGAATAACTTCTTCAACATCGTGCGCCATCTTCTGCCAATAGTCGGCGCCAAGCGCCGAGGTCTCGCTATCGCCTTGGCCGCGCAGGTCCATCGTCACTACACGATAATGAGAGAGGAGTGGATGAATCATCGCGCGATAGAGGCGGCCGAAAAATCCATTGGCATGTAACAAGAATAAAGACGGCCCGTGGCCACCCCAATCAGTGACGTGCAATTTCACTCCATCGATCGTGATAAATTGGCTTCGTAGTTCCATAGCAGTTTCGTGTAAACTGCTCGGACATAATTGTCTATATCTGAGAGATATAGAAGAGGCATGGGTAAATGGGGAAAAGGAGAAATGGGGAAAAAGATTCTCGGAGTCTGAGAGTCTAGGAGTCGAAAAAAGACATTCTCATGTTCCCCGTTTGCCCTTTTCGCCGTTTCTCCCTTCTCACCATTTCCCCTTGTAGGCCATTTAAGTATCTCATGTTAAAAGGACACGACAAGTGAGGGAAGGAAATCTATCATGGCCCACGATCATCACCACCAACACGATCACCATCACACATCTGCACAGTCTATACAGAATGAAGAGCATCACCCTCGACCTCACTTTCAGTTTTGCCCGAAATGTGGAGGTTCACTGGGTCGTCAGCAACTCAAGACGCATGAACCTGAACGGCTAGTATGCGACGCCTGTACCTTTATTTTCTACGATGATCCAAAAGTTGCCGCTTGTACGGTTCCTATCATCGATGGCAAGATCGTTTTACTCAAACGCGGCATTGAACCAAGCTACGGCAAATGGGTGTTCCCAGGTGGGTTCTTAGATCGAGGCGAACGCGTGGAGGATGCCGCGATCCGGGAGACCTGGGAAGAAGTTAATCTGAAGGTTGAAGTCGCCAAGCTACTCAATGTCTACTCGTATGCCGGCTATCCAGTCGTGGTGGTTGTCTATCTTGCCAAGGTCATCGGCGGAGAACTGCAAGCAATGGACGAAACGCTTGAGGTCCGCATGTTCACTTTCCAAGAAATTCCATGGGATGAGCTCGCGTTTCCCAGTACGCGCGACGCACTCATCGATCTCCTACGGCAGGGTGGGATATCGTAAACTCTCGAAAAGGAACCCCAACTTTTTTTATTCAGGCAATTCTGTTAGGGTTTCGCAAACTTTTTTCGGAGGTATATGGTGGCATGGCGGAAAACAAAGTCGCAGAAAGCGAAGAGCTAAGTAAAGCGATGTGGCATTATGTCGGGGTTGGAGTGCTATGGCTCTCGCTCCTTTTCACCGGCTTGGCTCTCGAACGCCTTGGATTAACATCTGGCTACTTGACCAGTATTATCCCAGGCGAGGTTGGCGAATTGAAAAAAACAAACGCTGACTACGAAACAAATCAGCGGAAGCTGAAGGATGAAAACCAACGACTCTCAGGCCTGATTGGCCGAGAACAGGCTTGCCAGGACGCTCTCAATATCTGTCAAGGTGAAAAGAAGAAACTCGAAGGGCAAGCGAAAACTGGACAATAGGTAGTAACGAGTAACAAGGGATGAGTAACGAGTAAAGAAAAAAGACGGACGTTTTCTACACTCTTCTTTCTTTGCTCATCACTCGTGGCTCATTACTCGTCACTATTCCTCACGCCCACTCCCGTCGTCGCTGAATAAATCCTCTCACTGTCTCAACTGTCGCCTCTGGTAGTTCGATATTAAACAAGTGGCTCGCGTTCGAGAAAATGGCTAAATCAGCATTCGGGATACGTTGCGAGAGCGTGAGCGAATTTTCTGGTGGCACTAAACCATCTTCTTTGCCGGTAATTACGAGGGTCGGAACAGAAATTTGCAGCAGGCGGTCGTAGGTATCATGCCCTGAGATGGCTTCCATCTGGTGCACCATCCCATGCTTTGGAGTTGGATGCTGTGCCGATAACTGATTGAGTTTCAGCAGAATGTCCATCCGTTTTTGCATGAACCACGGAGTCACAGCCACTTTGGTCATAACGAGCGCGGCCTGCTGGACATCGACAGAAGCGATGTTCCCCAGCATATTCAATACGTCCGGATCTTTTGACAGCGTTGTGTTCGACCCACCACAGTTTGTACAGCCAAGCGTCAGCGTCTTCACTCGTTGTGGATACCGCAGTGTGAACTCTTGAGCGATCATCCCACCCATGGAAATACCAAAGACATGTGCACGCTCAATTCCAAGCGCATCAAGAACGCCAACCGTGTCATCGGCAAACATGGCCATCGAATACGGCACGTCAGGTTTGTCGCTCTGTCCCACCCCACGGTTATCAAAAGCAACGGTACGAAAATTTCTGGCAAAGTCTGGAACGTTCCAATGCCAGCCGATGGAACTTACAGTAAATCCCATAATTAATAGCAACGGTTCGCCACTGCCTTGCTCTTCATAATAGATGCTAATACCGTTGGTTTTGATCTGTGGCATGTAGAGTATCCTTTCACTGACTTTCACTGATTAGTAGGAGACTTCGCTGCTTTCTTTTCCAGCAGTTGGCGTTTCCAATCAAGCATCCGCGCCTTGGCGGCTTCTGCTTCCGCCTCCGGTACCATGCCTTTTTGCTGGTAGAAACGCGACATCAAGGTAAACCCCATTGGGTCTTCTGGCGTCAGCTCCGTCAATCGTCGTGCCGTAGCTATAGCATCATCCAATCGCTCTGCATCAGCATATGCGTGCGCTAAGTCATGCACGGCTTCGAGATGGTTTGGATCAATATTCAAGATCTCCTGATACGCAGCAATGGCCTCGTCGGCATTGCCATCGCACAACAAGTCATAAGCTTTATCGTACATCGCTTGAAGATCAGCCATAGGTCCTCCTCGTATGAGGAAATACTCAACGCGGAAACTCTAACTCATTTGCCGATACGGACCAACCCCAGGGTGGGTTACGAACCGCAGCTTTCATGGCATGCTGAACAGGGTGTAGTACTATGCAGAATTGTTCTTCAGCAACACGCAATACGTAACACGGAAAAGAGAGATTCTTCGCTTCGCTCAGAATGACAGGGCCACTCCGATGAACATGCAGCGGTCTTCAGTAGACACTCAAGTCCTTGACTTCATTCGCAACCCGCACGGCAAGGACTTTAACACGCTCGCGCTTGCGGTCTTTGCACAACAATTTCGGCTCAATCAACCGTATAAACGATTCTGTCTCGCACGTGGGCAAACTCCGGACACAGTCACACGCTGGCAGGATATTCCCGCTGTACCAACGGTCGCATTTAAGGAACTCGATTTAACCTGTGGTCCGCCAGAAAAGATTTTCATGACGAGTGGAACCACACGAGGTCAAGAAAAGCGAGGTCGTCACCTCGTGCCAGACCTTGCACTCTATCACGCCTCGGCAATGGCGCACTTCACTGCTTGTGTGCGACCTGACGATCGACGACTGCGAACCCTCGCTCTCATTCCGTCACCGGCAGCACGGCCACAGTCATCCCTCACGCAAATGGCAGAGTGGATCATCACAGACTTGAGCAGCGAAGGAAGTAGCTATTTCATCGATCCGGCCGGGGTGCATATCGAAGCCTTCGTCGATGCCGTGGCACGAGCCCAACACGAAGGAACCCCGGTTTGCATTTTGGCTATTACCTCGGCATTGGTCACGCTTTTTGATTGGTGCGAGGCAAACGCTCGCCACTTCGCTCTGCCTAGCGGGAGTCGCATTATGGATACCGGTGGCAACAAAGGTCTCAGCCGGCCAATCTCGCGCAATGGCGTGCTGCAATCTTGCTGGAAATATCTTAAAGTGGCGGGCTATTACTGTGTTAACGAATACGGCATGACGGAAATGGCTTCACAGTTTTACGACAACGTCTTGTACAACCGCTTTCGTCAGAGTAACAAGGCGCGTTACAAGATTGGTCCGCCCTGGGTGCGCACGCTTGTGGTTGATCCTGAGACTCTACAAGAAATTCCGCCAGGACAAACGGGAATTCTACGCCATTTCGACCTCGCCAATTGTGGCTCAGTGATGGCGATTCAGACAGATGATCTTGGCTATACCGTCGGCGATGGTTTCGAGATCATAGGTCGTGTGCCAGGGTCAGAGGCTCGTGGATGTGCGTTGATGTTAGAGGAGTTGATAGCAGCAGGAAAAGCGTAAAGCGTAACCGTTTCTCTCCCCCATTACGTTTTACATATTTACGTCTTATCTCCAGTGTGTGAAAACCATTTCCCCTACAGAGCTTAGCAGGCTCCTCGACCAAATCCTCTCTGCCCGAGAGCGGTATCTTGCACATCGCCCGCTCCGAGAAGTTCTTACAAGTATTGATGCGGTAATCGCACGGTTTCTCGATCCAAATTCCAAAGAACGACGCGAAGCAGAAGCAACGCTTCCCGCCGAAACTGGTCTTTCCTCAGAAATGATCCGACACACACTGCCGCTGATTTTTCGAGAATACAGGGCTCAGCAACTTACGACACTTCTTCGAGACGAACTTGGCGACGTGAACGCACTTGACACTTTCGTCTCGATCAATACCAAACGACGGAAAGCATACGGGCCAACACTGACTACTCACATCCTTGCCGGCAACCTGCCCGGTGCAGGGCTTGATAGCCTTATTTTTTCACTGTTAGTGAAATCTGCGGCATTGGTAAAAACAGCTTCCGCGGCTTCGTGTCTATCAACACTCTTCGCACGGATACTCGCGAAAATTGATCCTGAGCTCGGCGCGTGTCTCGCCGTCGTTACGTGGCCGGGGGGGAATTCTCCGTTAGAAGAAATCGCTTTTTCACGGGCAGACGTGGTGATCGCTTCGGGCTCAGACAAAAGTCTTACGGCGATTCGCCCACAAGTGCGGGGAAAGTTTATCGGCTACGGTCACAAAATTAGCTTCAGCGCCATCACTAAAGAACCGCTAAACCATGCCCAAGACCTCGCACGACAAGCAGCATACGACGTAGCACTGTACGATCAACAAGGATGCCTTTCCCCTCAATTGATCTACGTCGAAGCTGGCGGTTTGGCCTCTCCACGAGAGTTTGCGGGATTACTCGCAGAAGCACTCACAGAGTGGGAATGTACGTTGCCTCGTGGCGTTGTTTCATCAGACGCAAGTTTAGCGATTCGTCATGCACGTGATGAAGCTGAATGGCAAGCGCTAGCTGGCAAAGACGTGGCCCTATACACCAGCCCACACGGGACCGCATGGACCGTGACCTACGACACCGATCCGACATTTGTTCCGTCTCCGCTTTATCGCACGATTCGTATAAAGCCACTCTCGTCTTTGACGCAACTGCACGAATTGTTATCTCCTTGGCGACCCTATCTCGAAGCTGCAGCCGTTGCCACACACACAACACGTATCGCAGAGATCAGCGAGATTTTAGGCAATGCGGGAGTCAGTCGTATTTGTTCCATCGGAACGATGCAAATCCCACCGCTCAGTTGGCGCCATGGTGGACGAGCGCGCATTGCTGACTTGGTGAGATGGGTGGAGATTGAGAAGGAGTAGACTTTGAGCTCTGGGAGGTGGATTAAATCGGACCACAAGAGATCTGTAGCCGAAAACTCTGGCTGCGAAATCTTCCCTTTCCCTCCTTTGCAAAAGGGGGGAACCTAAAAGCCCCCTTTGGAAAAGCCTGTCCTGAGCTTCGTCGAAGGAGGGACCGCGTAGTTCAACTGGGCTCACTACAGGCTTCGCGCGGAGGGATCTTTGTCGAGCACTGAACGAATGTCGTCTGTTCCGACTTATCCTGACGCCTGCACTTCCTTCTGTTGCGCAGATGGAGCATCGGAGGTAACAGCAGCATGCCGTTGTGAGACCCCTTTACTATTCACAATATACACTCCAACACACACACCCAGTACCCCGAGGAGTTGCAAAGGGGTGAACGCTTCGCGGAAGAATAACCAACTGTAAGCTACCCCAAACACTGGAGCAAGGAACGTAAGTGCGGTCACACGCGTGGCAGAATTGCGTTGAATCAGCCAGGCAAACGCCACAAAGCCAAACGCAGCAGAGATCAATCCTAGATACAAAATCGCAGCGACGGCTCGTCCGGTAAATACAAAGGGACGATCCGCTTCTAACCACCAGGACATCAGTGCAAGAAATGGCCAGGACAGCCAACATTGCCAACAGATTAAGGCAACAGGATGAATACGACCAGCGGTCCGTTTGGTAGCAATGCCAGAAAACGCGCTGACCAAGGCTCCACTGAGCACGAAGATGTCACCAGCAAGGGTCGACTCTGCTCGTCCACTAAGCTTGGTAAAGAACAGCGCAACGATGCCACACAACGCGAGCCCTAGGCCAAGAAGTTTTCGACTCGTAAGATGATCGCCAGGAAGGAAATACGGAGCCAGCAGCGCGAGGAATAAGGGTTGGGTATAAAAGAAAACGGTCGCCCGCCCCGCGGTCGTCCACGAAGTCCCCACATATGCAGTTACGTTGATGTAGAAGAACATCGCCGTCATCACCAATAGTGAACGCACTTCAGCCGGGCCGTAACGCAGTGGCACCCGCTGATAGAACGCCCAGAGCAAAAGCACAGTGCCTGTGAGCGCAAAGCGGGTCGCGCCAGAACCCAACGGAGGCATATCTAAGGTGCTGATCTTGATTCCAACAAACGCACCGCCCCAAATCGCACATAAAAGAATCGTCAGTACAGTCGCAAATAGATCTAACGGTTGGTCCGCAACACTTGGAACTTTTTTCTCCATTGCCGTTCTCCCTATCAGTAGGAACGACGAGAATCCAGGGAGGAATGCCAGCAAACCACAACAACGAGTTGGGCTCCTCAATCAATCGCATAGATCACGAGTGGATCAGTATGTGACCATCCTTGCAGCTTCGTGACGAACGCGTCACGGACCTTAGTATTTAATAACTTGATGTGATACCCCGTAGCGACACTACGAAGTACCAATCTTTTCAGCCAATGTGACTGCCGTTGGTAGGTGAAGACGACGTGCCAGGATGAGGGGGGCTGAGTCACTTGGGCGGGGAGAACATAGCGAGCTTGGTCGTAGCTCAGAACATGGTGATCGACGGCAACATATGCGCCACGCAGTGAGGAAAGATCATCCACGGCGTGCGCTCGGTTCCCATACCGTTCGGTACTGATAACTTTGTATTCGCTCGCCGGCGCAAAATGCGCAAAAAACGGGAGCAAATCGAGATCGCGCTTGAGCCCATACAACGGGCGGTGTACGTGCGCAGCGGCAAACGCATACAGCACCCGCACATTGTCAACTCGTTCGCGATGACTCTCACAGGCGAGCATCACACACACCAGCGCGCTCACACCCACAGACGCGATACTCACACATCGAGACCGTCGTGACAGCCGCGCCAGAAGGACGGCTAATGCAACCAGCAACGGAGCCGAAAACATCATCATATAGTAAGGCATTTTATATAGCGGCACGTACGGACGTGTACTCGTAGGGTAGCAACTGAGCATAACCAAGAACGTCACGGCCCACAGCACGATCAGCCAATAACCACTAGTGAGTCGTTCGTGCGTCTCAAGCCAACGCGGAAAGAGGAGCGAGAGTCCTGCAAGAATCCCGAGCAACAGAAACGCGCCACCAACATGATGTATATCCACGAACATCCAATACAGATAGTGCCACACTGAGGTACTGAGGACATCGAGCTTCAACGCAGCTGCCTGCGCAGACGAGAATTGGGCCGTATCCGCTCGATCAGCCAAAATACTTTCTAGTCGGAGCAAACCATTACCCGTATACCGCGCAAACATAAGAAATTCGGCAATGAATACTATCGCACATCCGCCAGCAATCCATGCCTGCTGCCAATCAATGCGCCGCCGTATCACGATGAGGAGGAGAAAGAATGGACAAATCAGTACAGCGACAAATTTTGTCGCGTAGGCTACGCCTAAAGCGAGGCCGCTAGGGAGAAAATACCACCCCCGCGATCGCGGAGTATCGCTTTCATCTCCGCGCACAAACCAGTACAAGGATAATAGCAACCAGAAACTCAGCGGTGCGTCCCCCATCAATTGTCCAGCATACGCAACTTCCAGCGGGAAAATGGCGATCAATAGCGCCGCAAGCCAACCAGTCCGGCGCCCGTTAAGATAGCATCCGAAGGCGTAACCAATTACGATCGTTCCGAGCGAGAGGGTCATTGACCAGAGAGTCGAACTCTCCTCGTTCACACCAAAGAGCCAGTAGAACCCTGCTGTTGGCAGCAGGAATCCCCACCGCGTCGACGCTTCGTAGAAGGAATTATCAAACCATTGCCCGCTCAGGATACGATAGGAGAGTTTACTGTAAGTAATCTGATCACTGGAATCGATGCCATGAAAAAACCAGCGGCGAACGCCTAAGGCGCCGAGTAGAAGCAAGGCAAAACACAACCAGTTCTTTTGTCGGCGGTCACTCCGCATCAACGCAGGCTCCGTTTCTCATGCGAAAACCCTGAGCTCCGCTTCATTCAAGAAGCGGCTGAACGCGCGGAACAATCAGTGGCAACGTTACGTCCTGCGCGACGTACTGCGCGTGTTGTTGAAGGGTGAGAATCAAGAATTGTGTCGCCAGCATATCCAGCACCGCCCCCACAACCTCTAGTTTCTTCTCATGCGATAGTTCAGTGCCAGGAAGTAGTGGTCTGGCTGTGGATCACCGTATCCCCAAGCTTTATTGATGAACAAAAACATCCGCCGAGCGAGGGCTGGGTCATGGGTGATCACTAATCCACCTTCACCTGTGGTGATATGCTTCCCTTGCTGTAAGCTAAAGCAGCCGATAGCCCCGTAAGTACCGACAGGCCGACCTTGATGGTGAGCAAGAAACGCCTGGGGCGCAATCTTCTATCACCGGAATCTGGCGTTCGTGCGCCAGATTCATAATTGCGCTCATGTCACACGGGTTGCCAAATAAGTGCGTGACGATGATCGCTTTGGTCCGCTCACTCAGTCGTGCAGCGATGGATTCCGTAGTGACGTTATACGTCAGAGGATCGACATCAGCGAACACTGGAATCGCACCTTGGTACAGAATGGGGGCAATTGCGCCCATGTCCGTCACTGGCGAGGTCACAATCTCATCGCCCGGATTCGGATCAAGCGCAGCAATCGCAGTATGAATGGCTGCAGTTCCCGACGCGCAAGCATAGGCATATTTGGCTCTGAGCAATTCGGCAAAGCGCTGTTCGAGAGTGCGGACAAACATGCCTTTGGTGCTGGTTAACGTTCCACTTTGTAGTGCCTCAGCCAGTAGTGTAAGTTCATCTTCACCAAAAGTGCGCCCAGAAGCATCTTGGTCAGAGGGAAGAGTAATCCGTTGGGGAGAGGCAGAAGAATAATCACTCATGGTGTTCCTCTTTCACAGGCAGAAGGGGTGGGACAGTCACTAGCGCTACAGGAGAAAGCAGAGCGGGAAGTTGGGTGTCGGTGGTCTTCTGACTTCTGCTCTTTCCCATGGCGCGTTGTAGGAGTAAGCGACTTAATAAACGCAGATGACCGAAGACGGTCCGTAACACTTTCATTTTGGAATGGCCAAGAACGCGAACCTCCAGTACTGCGGGATGTTCAATGATCCGCGCATTCCGCAATCCCAGTTGACCAACCAATTCGGCAAGACCAAGAAAACCCTATTCGCGTAGTGCGAGATCAATGATGGTTTTTTTCCGATACACGCGAAAACAGCTTGTGTACGTATGCAGTCGTTGTGGAAGCACCCGACGGTATAAGAACGACGCAGCCTTAGACAAAGATAAGCGCCAAGCGGGAACGTTCAGGACTTTGCCGTGTGGGTGATAGGGAGAGGCAGTGACCAGATCGACACCTTCCGAGAGGGGGGGAAGCATGTTTTTCAGCTCATGCGGGTCATAGGTGCAATCACAATCGATCGAACAGACAATGTCGGTTTTAGCAACCCGGATTCCCGTTAAAATCGCTGCCGCAACGCCGCGGTTCTCCAAGTGACGAACAAGGAAACAGTTACGCCGCGCACCAAATTGCTGCTGGAGAGACTGCCAGGTTCCATCGTTGCTGCCATCGTCGACAAAAAAGAAATGCAGCTCGTATTCTTGACCGAGCGTCTCCACCACACTGCGCAAGGTATTGGCAAGGTACGGCAGGACTAATTCCTCGTTGAAGCACGGGATCACGACACTTACCGGCACTTTGGCTCGTCTGTCTTCGACACTGTTCGCGTGTAGCGAGGTTCTGTTCGTATGCTCGGGCGCACTCCGAAGTTCGACGACCAGTTTCTCCGTTGACACGTGCAGAGAAGGCTCCACAACTGCGGGTATCAACCCTAACTTTTCTGAAACTCCGACAAAGCGGTAGGTACTGAAATACTCTTCGAGGACCCAACGCATCTTTTCGAGGTTGCGATAATGGCGGATGCGCGCGAGCGGAGAGGCCGCGCCAATCTTTGGTTGCTCGGTATCCAGTTCCCACACATGAAAGTACATCACAAAAGGTGCAGAGTACCTTTCATGCCAACGTTTGACCGCGCACTTAATAAAGGTATGGGGGAATTGGCGAAAATAATTGCCGCCAGCAATGGGCATATTCCAACCAGCACAGGACCAGGTGGACAAAGGAATTTCCCAAATCTGATTGGGGCCACAGTGCCGGCGATGCACAAATCTCACATCAGGTTCGGTTTGAAAGGTTCTGCCACTCGGCAAAATGCTAGAATCGTAGGCGTAGCCTTCCTCGGCGAGGACATCGAGCGCCCACAGATCAGTCGGTGCGAGCCATTGATGGGCCACACGATAGCCAAGCACCTGTGCCCCGCCCGCCCGCTCCAGCGCCTCACGCGAACGCGCCAAGTCCTTACGGAATTCTTCACGGGTCATTTGTCGGATACCACGGTGATAGTATCCGCCGCTGGCAATCTCATGCCCCCGTTGTATGACTTCTCTAACGATGTCCGGCTGTTTGTCTGCGATCCAACCCAACACAAAAAACGTCGCCTTAACTTGAAACTTATCCAGCAGGTCAAGTGCGTCGCGCGTGTTCTGTTCAAAGCGTGTGGGAAACCGGTACCATTGCTCCTGTTGAATTAATTGGTTAAATGCGCCAACGTGGAAGTAGTCTTCCATGGCGACCGTCAGGATATGGCGCTTATCCGGGAGTGGATGCAGTTGTGTCATAGTGTGCTACTCGGGAGGGTCAGGGGGTTACAAGAGGTTCCGAGCAGCCCGGCAATTGTTTGTGCGACGCGTCGTCCACTGTCTCCTCGGCCAAAGGGATTCTCACAGGTTTGGAGTGCAGCCATCCACGAAGAGTCGCGATACACCTCCTCAAGCATGTTAGCTAAGCGCTGCGGGCAGCCGCCCACGAGGCGAGCGACACCGGCGGCGATGGCCTCCGGTCGTTCGGTGGTCTCGCGTAGCACCAACACCGGCTTTCGCAGTGTTGGTGCTTCTTCCTGGATACCGCCAGAGTCAGACACAATGAGCCAGGCCTGAGATAACAGTGAGAGGAACGTAGGATAGTCCAACGGTGGTAATAAATAGATACGTGGATGCTGAGAAAGCAGTGCAGTTGCCTGCCTGCGGACTTCCGGGTTGGGATGCACAGGGAAAAGCAGGGCAATATCTTGCCGGGTTTCTACAAAATGACGCAGGACACGAAGATTGTCACTCATCGCAGCGCCGAAACTCTCGCGACGATGTGTCGTCAACACAATACGCTTTAAGCTCGCAGTCTCCGTGAGGACTGGCGCAAGCGTCGGTGCATTATCATCGCTCGTGACGATCGTGTGCAGCGCGTCGACGACCGGGTTACCAGTCACAAACACCTGTGCAGTGGCGATTCCTTCAGCTAACAAATTATCACGATTCCATAGCGTGGCTGCGAAGTGGTATGTCGCTAACTGTGAAATCAACCGCCGGTTCATTTCCTCGGGATAAGGATTATGCGGATCTCCGGAGCGTAAGCCGGCCTCGACATGGGCGACTGGTAGCCGATGATGAAAACCAGCCAAGGCTCCTGCCAAAGCTGTCGTCGTGTCGCCCTGAACCAGAATCAGGTCGGGCTGCTCTCGTACCAGCAGTGACTCCAGCGCGCCGAGCACGCGAGCACAGACTTGGTTGGGCGTTTGTTCAGCCTGCATGACCTGCAAGTCATAATCGATACGGAGGTTAAAAAGACGAACAAACGGATACAACAAATCCGTATGCTGTGCAGATGTTACGTTTACTGTATGGAAGAACGGCAAGCGCTCAAGTTGACGGATCACCGGGGCAAGTTTGATGACCTCTGGGCGAGTACCGAAGAGGGATAAAACTTTCTTGGGGGTAACGGTGTCTGGCCCGTCAACTGGGATAAGTTGAGAGTGCAAGCCTTCGTCCATGCCCAGCATTCCTAGTCCGACTACGGCTTCCTCACGTGGGAATCCCTCCCCGAGGGAAACTGTCGGTCTTTCACGCATACCGGAATGACCGACAAAACATTAAACAGAGAGTGAGACTGTACCGCGGCACCGTAGCCACCGAGGGTGTAAGGCAAAAAACCAATGACCCGGAAGATAGTTTTTGTTATTCGTCGTTCGGAGAGGAATTATCGTGCCCTGCGTGGCGTTCTCTCAGCGCTGGGTTTTCTTTCTTCTCTGCCGTCATTTTGCTAGAAAGTGCAGAAAACCGTCGGCACAAACAAAGAAAGGGCTACCTATGCAGGAAATAAATGAAAAGAATCTGACCGAGGCAGTACTGGCACGGCTCTCTGCTGGCACCGATCCACGCTTCAAGCAAATCATGAGTAGCTTAATTCAACATCTGCATGCCTTCGTCCGCGACGTTGAATTGACCGAAGACGAATGGATGGCAGGAATTCAATTCCTCACTGCCACTGGAAAGAAATGCGATGACAAACGCCAGGAGTTCATTCTGCTGTCAGATACATTAGGGGTGTCTATGCTGGTCGATGCTCTGAACCATCGCAAGCCAGCTGGAGCGACAGAGTCCACTGTGCTTGGACCGTTCTATGTCCCAGGCACCCCATCATTCCCAAATGGAGCGAACTTGGCGACTGGTCTTCCTGGTGATCCCACTCTCGTTACTGGTCGTGTGTTGACCGTAGAGGGGAAACCGATCCCTGATGCTCAGCTCGACATCTGGCATGCCGACTCTGAAGGGTTTTATGACGTACAACGACCTGAGCTGGAGAGTACACGTTTGCGTGGCAAGTTCCATACCGATGCGCAAGGAAAGTTTTGGTTCTGGACCTCCAAGCCGACCGAGTATCCTGTTCCGACCGACGGCCCGGTCGGCGGCATGCTCCGCAAGATGAACCGCCATGCCTACCGACCCGCCCATCTGCATACGATCGTCTCAGCCCGAGGTTATGAACCTGTGACCACACACCTCTTTGTGAAAGGCGACCCCTATCTTGACTCCGACGCGGTGTTTGGCGTCAAGGATTCACTGATTGTTAATTTCATCCGTCACGAGCCAGGCATTGCCCCAGACGGCACCAAGCTCGATCGAGCGTATTTCACCGTGAATTATGATTTTGGGCTGAAAACGGTGTAGAAGGGGGTTAGGGTTTAGGCGCCGGGGAGAACAGGGCAGTCGTCATGCCCGCGGAAGCGGGAATCCAGGGTGTATAACTTGCTGCTTTTGCTTGAAGCTCCTGGATGCCCGCTCCCCAGTAAGGACTGGGATCAGGCTGCGCGGCCATGACAGCACTGTTCTTGTCAGATTCAAAAAAACTGATAGCTAGGCCTTAGCCCCAATACCTAGCTCCTAGATCTCGTCCAACGGAAACACCGGACGGCGAATCTTGGTAAACGGTAGTCGGGACAATGCTTGCGTCGCCAAGCCTGGCGCATCAACATCGATCATCTTCTTCGCGATTCCTTCAAAGCCGGCGCGGTGCTGTAGTTCAGCTTTACACACAAGAATCTTACGTTGCGTTGGCTCGATGCCGAGACTACGGAAGTGATTAGCCTCGAATACTAATGCCGGTCGCGCAGTAAGAATCACTTCGAGTCCGCCACAGTCGAGTAAGACCGTGGTTCCGCGACGATATGTTCCCGCATTAAACGAGGTTGCGGCAGTATACACACCATCATGAATCACGCGCACTTTGCCACTGATTGGTACTGGCTCGCCGTGGAACTTATCAGTCTTCCCACCAATAGTGAGTGTAACTTCTTTACCAATCCCCGCTTTCACTGCTTCCTGCACTGCCGCAGGATCGGTGATGTTCCCAACCACCGCACTCCGCGCTTTTTGTTTGATCAGCTCAGCCAGAATCGCGGTGCCATCACCAGGAGTGCCGGCGCCGCCACTGTCAGCAATATCGCCGAGCAATACTGGCCCTTCGTCGGTCGCAATTGCTTCACGGACAGCGTCTTCAACTGACACCATATCGGTATGAAAGGCGTGGCGCTTCGCCCAACAGGCTTCTTTAATTTGTTCAGCGATCTCCTGCGCGAGCTTCGCGTCTTTGTTGGCCGTCACCGTGACACTGATACCGGTCTCACGTTTGTCCGAGGTGAAGAATCCTCCCAGCAGTGACACATCCAACACTTGCGGATGGCGCGCCGCTAAGTTCGCAGCTACACGCATGAGATGCTCCATCGGCCAGCCCGGCGCGATGTAGAGCTTCTGCAAGCCTGTCACCATCGCAGGCTGCGCCCAGGCACTCGTCGGTGTAATAGAACCATCGAATATCCCAGCCATCACTCGACCAGCAGTTCGACCAATCGGCACAAAGTCATAATGCGGATTGGTCTTCACTCCAATTAACATACTGGCAGACTTCACCATGAGTGGAGAAACATTGGCATGACCGTCGAGCGAAGCGATCAATGGGACTTTGTCGCCAATCAGGTTGCGTATCGCTGCAAGAAAGTCACCTTCGCCATCATCGACGTTCTCAACCGCTTCGGTGCCGTGAATTTGCACAAAGACACCATCGATTTTTCCGGCTTTACGCAACGAAGTGAGAAATTGGTCCTTTAACCATTCGTGGGCTTCGGTGGTAACTTTGCCCCACACGCCAGGAACACTGAATAGCAACGGAACAGTTTCCCAGCCATGCTTCTCTACAATATCAAGAAATCCTGAGATCGATGTTTCTCCCCGCCCTACCTTCAAAACGGCATCTCCAGTCAACGTACTGCGTTGGAACATAGCCAGATCCATCCGGTAGCCGACAAACGAATTCACTGCAGCAATGTAACCGCCAATGGCAACGCGCATAGCGTTTCCCTCCTTCTCTTTTCGCTTTGGCGTGTTTTACTGCGTTCGCTTAGCAGCACGCAAGTGACGAGGCGTATATACCAGGATGGAACTCCTAGCGTTGTCGGTTGAACTCATCAGGTCCTTAGCTCAACCGACAACGCTACCGTTTCCCGTATGCAAGCTGTTGGCCTTTGCGCTGTGCGGTAATATACGCCTCGAGCGCACGCATTTTTGGATCATCAGGAGCTAAGACTTGGCCTCGCACAGGATGCTCGATACACCAGTTGATCATGTCGCGCAGCAACGCCACCCGCCCCAGTTGCACCTGAAATTTTGGATAGGTTTCTGGGTGGGTATTGGCAGCATTAGGATGACACATGTCGCAGGACACTGCAATTTGACTACCAAGTTCATCGCTACTATGAAACACGCGTGAACCATCAGTGACAAACTTGAGCGTTTCTCGTTCCCAGGTCAGCACATCTTGTTCACTGATCTTGCCGTATACTTGCCCTTGTCCTTTTTCCACGAGGTTATGGTTGTCATGCGGCGGTACAATCGTGTGTTTTTCTTGTTCCTGAGAGACCCAATCAACGTCTGGATGTTTGCCTTTCCACTGGGCCATGAGCGCATCAGAAATTTTGACACCATTTTCCCGTGTGCGCTCCACATCGGCTGGCACAGTGGTCTTGGTTTCGCCGTCGCAGAGCTGCACATCGACACCTTCCTTAGCGCCACTCGGTTGCGTGGGGGCTTGCGGTTGTGGGGTTTTTGATGAGGAAGTTGGGGACGGAGACGAATCACAGGCAAGCGCCACAAATACGAGAGACAGTATACTCACCCATCTTTGGGTCCACACGAGTCGTAGTAATCTCATACTCCTAGCCTCTCTTTTCCCGATGTTTAGAAACTTATCAGGTTTGGCATAGCTGGTAGGCCCTGTTTTCCGTTGCTCACCATATAGGTCCGCGTTACCTGCACAGGATTGCGATTCCACAAGTTATACACCTTATCAGCCAGCCCGTCGGTGTAGACGCGACAGGCGCCATCACCACAGCCGTCGTTCGGGTTAAAGGGATCAGGGCGGCTCATCTGTATAGTGAGTTCAGGCAGCCCTTCGGGCGCATAGGGCCACGGCCACGCCGTCGATAACATGCCGTGGAAGTAGATATTGCCAATGCGATTGGTCAGGAGTTGATGCGTATGTCCGTGGACCACAACAACGTTCTTGAAGCGCTGTAAGAGGGCTTGCACTTCATCCGCATCCTCGGTCCAGAAATTCCACGCTCTGTAGTATTTATAGAGTGGCGAGTGGGAGAAGATAATAAGAGGAGTATTGTCGGCCAACGACGCCAGGTCTTTCTGTAACCATTCACGCTGTTCTTCGCCAACCTTGAATCGACTCTGAATGCCGTTATCGAGCCCGGCAACGGTTTGCATGCGCTCCATCGGCGTCATGCCTCGCACGGTCCAGAAGTCATCTTCAAGCACGCTCAAGAGGACGACACAGTGTACACCTTTATGATCGAACGAGTACGTCGGCTCACCGAACAGTGCGCGCCATTTCTCGCCCATATCAAGGAACCAGTCATGTTCACCGACCATCATCCGCACCGGGACCTTCAGGTTCTGCAAAATTTGCGCACCAAGGTCTAGCTCCTCAGGTTTCCCGAGCTGAGCTAAGTCGCCCCCATAGAGGACGAAATCAGGCGCCGGGTCCATACGATTCACATCATCGACCGCTCGTAACAGTGAACGCACGAACCGCTCATTGACCTTGCGGTCGTACAGATGCGAGTCCGAAATATAGGCAAAACGAAAAGCCTCGGCCTCTTCCGCGTACGCAACCTGTACTGGTTGAAAGGAATGTGGCGTAAATTGGATGCCTTGCGTTAGCGCCGCGCCCATAGCCGCCGCAGAGACTTTGAGAAAACTCCGTCGATCGAGGCCGCGCAACTGGTCGAAGAGCTGCTGACGTTCTTCGTAGTATTTTGTTTCCACACTTTTCATGGATGGACGGCGAGCCATGACACACTCTCCTTACTTTGTCTCTTGGCCTTCGGGGCGGTTTTCTAGGTTCTTGCCTTGTTGCTGATCGTGTTTCTCCTGCTCGACAATCTTTTCCCCTTCGGCCGCTGCTTTCTTAGCCTGGTCACCTGTCGTGACATTCTCGTGCCCAGTCACTCGCTGTTCAAACGGCAAAATGCGGCGAAATGCCAACGCCTCTTCACGGAAAGGCCGACGTTCCTGCGCGACTTGGCGCTGCCGCTCCATTTGTTGCTGATTTGCCTCGGCAAAGCGGGTATCAGTCAGCGTAAACATCAAGGCAACGAGTTGATTGATTTCCTCTTCTGTGAGCGCTAACGGCTCGATACCCCCGTCGAGGAAGGAATTTGCTTCCCCGCCACGGTTATAGTGATCCATGACATCCCACAAGGTTTGCATCGATCCATCGTGCATATACGGTGGCGTAATCGCGATGTTCCGCAGTTGTAGCGTCTTGAAGGCGCCAATATCAGCTTGATTCTTGGACACTAGGAAACGGCCAAGCTCTGAGAACTGCGTCTCCAGTGCCATCCGATCAATGGCTTCGACGCTATCCTCTTTGGCCAGTACCTTCAGCGCTTGGGTTGCCAGTTCATCAAAGTTCTGCTTACGGGCAGACACCCCAACGTTATGAAAGCGGTTATCCGTACCGAGGGGATTTGATGGATTCAACGGATGGCAAGTCATGCAACGTCCTCTGCCATTAAAGAGCGCCCATCCCTTTTGCGCATCTACAGAAATCGCAGTAGCATCTCCTGCGACGAACCGATCAAAGGGTGCATCAAGAAAGACCAACGTACGCTCAAACGCGGCGATGGCACGAGCGAGATCATCGTAATTGGGTACGCGCCTATATGCCTGTTGAAACATCTGTTGATACTCAGGATCATCGGCAATGACTTTTACTGTATCCTCCGGACTTGCCTGTCCCATCTCGATGGGATTCAAAATCGGAAGTTTGGCTTGCTCCTCCAACGTCGGCGCTCGACCATCGAGAAACATGGTCTGCATGAGTAGCGCGTTCAGCGTGGTTGGTGCGTTCCGTTGGCCAAGCTGTCCGCGAATCCCTTCTGAGACTGAACGTTGATCTGTAAACCCTCGGCTCACATCGTGACAGGTTGCACACGCTACTGTTCCATCTTTCGACAACCGCGTATCGAAATACAGCTTCCGCCCCAAGGCAATACGCTCCGCAGTCAGAGTATTATCGTTGGGGACAATTGCCGCCCAGATAGCGAGATCGATGTGTGGCGGTGGTTTCGTCACATCCTGTGCAAGAAGCAACTGCTCAATACGGGCGAGCTGTTGATCCATAGCAAGTGCACCGTGCAGTTCGTTTTCCGCAGCAAGCGTCGGGATAGGGCAAAAGAAGAAGAAAGTGTAGACGACGAGTAATATTTGCAGAAAGAGCAAGAAAGAAAAAAACCGCAAAAAAATAAATCGAGTGGACACCCAAGGTTTGGCAAGGGTTCGCTGGCAGCGTACGTCATCTTGCATTAGCTATCTCCTTAGAATGCTGACACATTCACGATTAACAAAAGGATTTTTGTATACAAGTACGGCATTCCTGGTCCCTTCTTATGGTGAACACTCTCTATTTACCTATACAAGAGCGAGCAAGAGAAGGTAACAATTTCCCCAGTACTAGAATGGCCGCAGCAACTTGCTAGTATGCTGCGCAGGTTGCAGCAAATCACAGGTGGGAGGTCTCTTATGTCGTTCATTCAGGGCCGTTTGGTATTCGTGTTGTTGGTGTTCGCAGCGTTGACACTCGCAGTGACACCAAGGCAGAGTCACGCGGCAACTGAGGCACCAGCGGTGGGCTCCCCAGCTCCGGATTTCAGCTTGACCACTAATGAAGGCACGCCAGCAAGCCTGAAAGACTACCGCGGCAAGTGGGTGGTACTCTACTTTTACCCGAAAGACTTCACCAGCGGCTGCACGCTTGAAGCGCACAACTTCCAACAGGATTTGGCGAAATATGAGAAAATGAATGCTGTGGTCCTAGGTGTCAGCGTCGATACCGCTGAATCACACAAGGATTTTTGCGCAAAAGAAGGGCTCAGTTTTAAGCTCTTGTCTGATACTGATACTTCAGTCTCAACCAAGTACGGCTCGGTCATGGAATACAACGGCGCGAAATTATCCGCGCGTAATACCTTCATCATCGATCCAGAAGGCAAGATCGCCAAGGTGTTTATGGGTGTGAAGCCAGCGGGGCATAGTGAAGAAGTGCTCAGCTTCCTGACGGGTGTGAGTAAGCGCTGAGAGGACGTCGGCAAACTGCCGAGAGTCTGTCATTGGTTCGCTCCATTGCTCAGAAACGAAATCTTCAACGAGTGTCGAATGCTCGTGGCACCCCGTCATTCCGAGCAAGGCCGCAGGCCGCGACCTGGAATCCAGGAGTAAAAAACTGGATTCCCGCTCCCCTAAAAGGACCGGGGATAAATCCCCGGAGGACTTGGGACAGGCTGCGCGGGAAGGACGGCCCAAGGGTAGCGTGCGCTATGCGTACGACTCTCTTATACCCGCCCCTTTCTTTCCATTGTCAATCGACAACCTACTGTGCTAGAGGACAATGTCAGCCACTGGTAGTGGAGGAATTCGCACGAATTTTCCACGCCGACCAGTTGGGCCAGGGAACGTGTCGGATAAATTCTAACCTGCTCGCTAGAGCAAAAGGAGGGTTCTCATGGCGGATTATGATCTCTTAATCAAAAATGGCACGATCGTTGACGGTCTGCGGATGCCAGCGTACCGAGGAGACATCGGGGTTCGCGATGGCAAGATCGTGGCCATGGGCAATGTCCAAGGCAGCGCTACGCACGTCGTCGACGCCACTGGGCAAATCGTCGCGCCTGGCTTTATCGATATTCACACTCACTACGACGCAGCCTTAAGCGGCGGCACGAAGTGGGACCCATATGCGTCGCTCTCGGGCTGGCACGGGGTCACAACCGTTGCCATTGGCAACTGCGGGTTTGGTTTTGCTCCGGTGCGGCCGGAAGATCGCGAACGCGCCATGCGTCGCATGGAACGTACCGAGTCGATTCCGCTTTCCTGTATGCAAGCCGGAATGCGGTGGGATTGGGTAACGTTTCCTGAGTATCTCGATAGCCTTGATCGTGGTGGTCTCGGCGTCAACGCGGCCTCGCTCGTACCATACTCACCGCTGCGTGCGTGGGTGTTGGGCAATGAAGCCGCACGCGATCCAAATTACAAGACCAAGCCCGAGCAAGTCGAGCAGATGAAACAGATCTTGCGCGAAGGACTGCAAGCGGGTGGCTTCGGCTTCTCGGCGTCGTTTAGTATGGCGAATCGCGATTACGATGGTGGCTATCTCCCGACTCATGTTGCCCCGCGCGAAGAGTTTCTTGAAATGGCGAAAGTCATGCGCGAATTCAACCGTGGCTCGATCGAGTGGACAATGGGGCACGCGTTACAAGGCTTAGGCATGGACTTCCTGCTGGAATTGGCCAAGGTCAGTGGTCGTCCAGTTAACTGGAATGCCGTGATCTACGACCCTACGTCACCCAATACCTGGAAGGAACAATTGGCCTGGATGGAGAAGGCGTACCGCGAAGCCCCTGTCTTGGCGGTGAATATCTGCACGCCAATCGAATTTGAGTTTACTTTAGAAACTATCGGTTTGTTTGACCAACTTCCGGCCTGGAATGAAGCAACGATTGGTTCGTTGGCTGAACGCAAAGCCAAACTGGCCGATCCCGCTCGCCGTCCGGCGTTAAAACGCGACATGGAAAAAGCACCGACAGTGATGCCGGGCACTAGCCCCGACGCTGAGCAAGGTGCCATTCGCATGTTCCGCTGGGATACGACGTTTATCGATGATGTGCACCTGCCAAAGAACCGGCCACTGAAAGGCCGCACGATCGCTGAGATTGCCAAAGACCAAGGCAAGCATCCGATTGATACGCTCCTCGATCTCGCAGTCGAGGAAGACCTCAAAGCCGAATTCGCGATGCAGGATTTCATCAACAACAATGACGAAGCCCTGACGACGATTCTCAAACACCCGCTGACGCTGGTCGGTTCCTCCGATGGTGGTGCTCACACGAAGTTTCTTACCCTTGGTCGTTACCCAACGCATTTCCTTGCTCACTGGGTACGTGACAAGCAGATCATGAGTCTTGAAGAAGCGCACTGGCGGTTATCGACCATGGTCGGCTGGGCGATCGGCATTCGCGATCGTGGTTGGCTCCGAGAAGGCATGCCAGCAGACATCGTGGTGTACGACTTAGCAAAACTATCTGTGAAACCGATGGAAACGATTCAAGACCTGCCAGATGGTGACTGGCGACGGGTACAAAAGGCGAATGGCTACAGCCACATCATTGTGAACGGGAAAATCACCTTTGAGAACGGCGCATGCAGCGGTGCGTTGCCAGGAAAGATGCTGCGGAGTTCCGAGCAGGGAATCTAACTAAGACCGCCCAAAGAAGGAGGACGTTATGGCAGATTTCGATACCATTATTAAAGGGGGAACGATCGTTGACGGCACATTGACGCCACCGTACCATGCTGATGTTGGCCTCAAGAACGGTATCATCACCAAAATTGGTCGTCTAAAAAGTAGCGACGCCAAGCATGTGCTTGACGCTTCGGGGTTGACGGTCGCGCCGGGGGCGGTTGATCTGCACGCGCACTACGATGCGCCAATCCATTGGGACCCGCACTGCACAATCGGCAGTTGGCATGGCGTGACGTCTGTCACGAATGGCAACTGCGGGTTTGGCTTTGCTCCTGTCCGCCACAAAGATGCTGACCGTTCCATGTTATCAATGGAGCGCAATGAAGCCATTCCCTTCGAGGCGATGAAAGCGACGATGCCTTTTGATTGGGAAACCTTCCCGCAGTGGATGGATCACATCGATCGCATGCCTAAAGCAATCAACATGATCCAACTCGTGCCCGTCACACCGTTAGTGAGTTACGTGATGGGTGGCTGGAACGAAGCAAAAGCCCGACAGCCGAACGATAAGGAAATGGCGGAAATTATCCACGTGTTCAATGAAGCTATGGCGTCCGGCGCGGGCGGCTGGGCGGCACAACGGCTCACCGGCTATGGCGCTTCCGTGCAGCGCGACTATGACGGCACGCTCATGGTCTCAGACTTGATGGGGGATGAATTCTACCTCAACATGGCCAGGGCGCTAGCAGAATACGATCACGGCACGATCCAATTCGCCCAGGTCTCCGGTGCCCTGGACGAGGGCGTCGAAGGCCCACGGCGAGACATGGGCTTTGCGGGACAGCTTGCCGAGTTGAGCAGTCGACCGACCCTCTTCAACGCCGTACTGGTGACGGACGAAAGGCCACAGGTCTTTCGCACCATGCTGAATGTCGTGGATGAGTACAATAAACGTGGCGTGCCGTTGGTGGCGCATGGGTTAACAATGCGTCTCGATTTCCGTTTTTCACTCGAAGAGCAGTGGAATCTTTTTGACAATGTGGATGCCTGGCGCGAGGCGACCCTGGGTACACCGGAAGAACGGAAGGCGAAACTGCTCAACCCGAAACTACGGCAGTCCATGCGTGAGGAGTACGACCGTACCAAACAGCCGAAGGCGTTAGGGGATATCGCTGATTTCGTCTGCCGCAAGCTTGAGAGTGCGGAGCTGCGTAAGAAGTACCGCGATCGGGCGATTCGGGATATTGCCAAGGAAGAGAACAAGCATGTGGTTGACGTGTTGATTGACGTCTCCGCCGCAGACAATTGGAAAACCGAGTGGCTCACTCCGGTGCGTAACCAGAGTCCGGAATACTGCAAAGAACTACTCAGTCACCGCACAGTCGCGGGTTTTTCCGATGGCGGCGCACACACGAAGTTTCAAACGCTGGGTGCGTATGTCACGGATCTGCTCACCTGGATGGTGCGCGATACCGGTAAGATCACGCAGGAGCAAGCGCATTATCACTTGAGTTACCTACCTGCGTGGGTGGCAGGGTTCCGCGATCGCGGCGCGATTAAGGAAGGGCTAGCCGCTGACATCCTTGTTTATGATCTAGCGAAACTTGCGGTGAAACCAATGGAAGTTCTGTACGATGTCCCGCCCAACAACTGGCGGCGCGTGCAAGGTGCGGAGGGATATCGCTGGATTATGGTCAACGGACAAGTGACTTTTGAGGAGGGCAAAGCCACTGGATTGCTGCCAGGAAAATTGCTGCGCTGCTGATAAGCGTAGAAAGTCATACTCAGTCGTAGGGCGGCAGTGTCCGCCCTACGAGTATGTCTGCTGCCAAGGCCTGTCAGAGTGAGCCCTTCGCCTGGGCTCAGGATCAACTCCGCAGAGCAAAGTCGAAGCTTGTCCTGAGCCCAGGCGAAGGAGTTCCTCGCAATGACAAACGTTCTCTTTGTCGTTTGTCACAGCTTGGGTCTCTGTAGTAGAGAACAGGAAATCTAGGAGAAAGAAACCTATCCAATGCCCGAACGGTCAACACAAACTCGCTGGCTGATTGTCGCCGTCGTGTTTTGTATGGGAGTATTGATGTTCATCGATCGGGTGAACATCTCGATTGCCGGCAAATATATCATGCCGGAATACAACCTCAGCAAAGTGCAAATGGGCTCAATCTTCAGCGCCTTTGTCTTGGGCTATGCACTTTTGCAAATTCCCGGCGGTTGGCTCGGTGATCGTTTTGGTCCACGACCGGTCCTAGCTAGCGCAATTTGCTGGTGGTCAGTATTCACGGCAGTGACCGCTGTTGCTGGCGATTTCTTTCTTGCTTCACTACTGGGCATTGTTGGTTCGTTCATGCTCGTGCGTGCATTGATCGGCATCGGCGAAGCCGCGGGTCCACCGAATTACAATCGCCTGGTCGCTAATTGGGTTGCTCCAGAGGAACGTGGCTTAGCAATGGGTATCGCCGCCAGCGGTAGTGCCTTTGGCGCTGCGCTGACACCTCCACTGATCGTGTGGATCATGGTTACGTGGGGCTGGCGCGCCGCGTTTTATCTTGCCGGAACCGTAGGTATTTTACTGGCACTGGCGGTGTATTTGTTCATTACCGATCGTCCAGCAGAACACTCGTGGGTTAATGCTGCTGAACTTCAGCGTATTACCAAGAACGCAACAGCCGCGCCAAGCAAAGCCCAGCCGACTGGTCCAATTCCGTGGCGCGCACTATTGGGGCGAGCAGACTTATGGTTGCTCACTGCTGCCTACTTCGTGCTCGGCTATATCATGTACATCTACTTCTCGTGGTTTTACTTGTACCTCACCGATGTGCGCGGCTTTTCTGTCTTGAAAGGCGGCTGGTATAGCACCGCGCCGTTTCTCGCTGGAGCCATAACCTCGCCAATCGGCGGGTGGCTGTCTGACTTCTTCAGCAAACGCTCTGGCAAACGCGTTGGTCGCTGTGGCGTCGCTTGTGGAGCGATGATTCTCACAGCCTGTTTGATCTGGTTTGGTGCATCGGCGACTGATCCATATATAGCTATTCTCTTTCTCTCATTGGGATCGGGAGCATTGTTCTTCAGTGCCGCAGCGTTCTGGGCAACAACGATGGATCTTGCTAGCAAGTACGCTGGAACTGTCTCGGGCTTCATGAACATGGGCGGCAATCTTGGTGGCACGCTCTCCCCTACCCTGACGCCGTACATTGCCGAGCGCTATGGTTGGGAAACTGCACTCTATGTCGCTGCAGCATTAGCCATTCTCGGTATGTTCTGTTGGCTCGGCGTGCATCCCGAACGAGCGATTGATTTGGAAGAGCGCGATATCACACAGCCACTTGCATCTGCGGTCATTGCGGGGCAGAAGTAACGAGAGTGAACCCACACGAACGCCGTATCTGCTCCCGCCCTTCGACTTCGCTACGCCAGGCTCAGGACGAGCGGTTTCCCTGTCCGTTCATGCTAAGCCCTTCGCCAAGCTCAGGACAGGCTACACCCGAAGGATGAAGTCGAAGCATGAACGGCACTCACCATAAACATTGGGAACCCTATAACGGTCACAAAAGGAGGTTATTATGAGAGTTGGAGTTTTTCTGCTGCCATCACAAGAGTCAGCTGATCCTGCCGTCGTTGCCAAACGTGCCGAGGAGTTGGGATTCGCCTCATTCTGGGTACCAGAACACGCCGTGCTGCCGGTCAATTACAGTTCAAAATATCCAGGAACGCCTGATGGCCGGATTCCACCTGCAGTCGGGGTCATTGCCGATCCGTTTGTCGCTCTCGCTCGTGCCTCGGCTACGACGACCAAGATTCAGCTCGGCACCGGCATCTGTTTAGTACCAGAACGTAATCCGTTAGTGATGGCGAAAGAGATCGCCACGCTTGATCACTTCTCTGGCGGGCGGTTCTTGTTTGGCATTGGCGCCGGATGGTTGAAGGAAGAAAGTGAAATCATGGGTGCAGATTTCCAACACCGCTGGACACAGACGCGTGATGCGATCTACGCCATGAAGGAACTGTGGACCAAAGAAGAGTCGTCTTACTACGGCTCGTATTACAATTTCCCGCCAGTGCGCAGCTTTCCCAAACCCGCACAAAAACCGCATCCGCCAGTGCTGCTCGGTGGTTCGTCAAAGTATGTCTACAAACGCATTGCCGAATGGGGAGACGGGTGGTTACCAACCGGTATGAAAATAGACAAGATCCAGGAAGGTTGGGCCACAATCACTGACCTCGCACAGAAGAAAGGTCGCGATCCCAAATCACTCTCACTGATTGTTTTTGGTGCACCGGGGCAATTTCGCACGCGTGAAGAGCTCAAGCCGCTGGAAAACATCGGCGTCACCCATGCCACTATTTGGCTCAAGAAGAATGGAAAGACTGAAGCGATCGCTGAGGTAGAAGAGCTGGCGAAGGCGGTGCTGTGAGGACGAGGCGTGGTGCGTGAAACGTGAGGCGTAACTCCCTCTCTCTCCTTTACGTTTTACTCTTTACGTTTTACGTTGCCCGCTCTAGTCATTGATGAAAGGAGTAAAATAATGGCAGGACTCGTACAAGGAAAAATCGCACTCGTCACAGGTGGAGGTTCAGGCATCGGACGTGCCACCTCTCTGATATTTGCCCGCGAGGGGGCAAAGGTTGTCGTAGCTGATATCGTCGTTGCCGGTGGCGAGGAAACTGTGCGGATGATTAAAGCGGCTGGTGGCGAGGCAATCTTCGTCAAAGCCGATATGGGCAAAGCTGCTGACATCGAGGCAATGGTCAAGAAAACTGTCGACACTTACGGTCGCCTCGACTGCGCCCACAATAACGCAGGGATCGAAGGCACGACAAAAAAGACGACAGACTACGACGAAGGAGAATGGGATCGCGTCATCAACATCAACCTCAAAGGTGTCTGGTTGTGCATGAAGTACCAAATCCCGCAGATGCTCAAACAAGGGGGCGGGGCTATCGTTAACACTGCCTCTGATGCAGGCTTGCTTGGCGTACCTCAAATGCCCGCGTATGTGGCAAGCAAGCATGGCGTTGTTGGCCTCACCAAAACTGCCGCGTTGGAGTACGCCAAGCAGAACATCCGCGTGAACGCGGTGTGTCCAGGAGTGATTAAGACGCCAATGGTCGATCGTATTACCGGTTTGCGCCCAGGCAGAGCAGAACGGATGACCGCGGCAGAACCAGTGGGGCGCATGGGCAAGCCAGAGGAGATCGGCGAGGCCGTCGTTTGGTTATGTTCAGACGCTTCATCGTTTGTCACCGGTCTACCAATGCCGGTTGATGGTGGCGTGGCGGCGCAGTAGAAGACAATGATGAATGCAAAATGGTAAATAAAGAATAAAACAAAACCACAAATAAAGGGCGGTACGTATGGCCAACCTCGAACAATTCCGCACGGAAACGCGCAAGTGGTTATTAGACAACTCACCACAAGGTGTGAGAGGACTTATCCTCGCCCTTGGTGAAGGAAACTGGGGTGGACGCAAAGCGCTCTATCCCAACCCAGACATGAAACGCTGGCTGGGAGTGATGGCCGAACGTGGCTGGACGGCGCCTGAGTGGCCGACCCAATACGGTGGCGGTGGACTGTCAAAAGCCGAAGCCAAAGTCTTGCGTGAGGAAATCGTCGCACTCAAGCTTCCAGAGCCACTCTCTGGTTTCGGTTTGACGATGATCGGTCCAACATTGCTGCAATTTGGCACTGAAGAACAGAAGCGCGAGCACCTGCCGAAGATCGTTCGTGGTGAGATCCGTTGGTGCCAAGGCTATTCAGAGCCAGGCTCGGGCAGCGACCTCGCCTCCCTGCAAACGAAAGCGGTCCAACACGGCGATTACTTCATTATCAACGGCCAGAAAGTGTGGACGTCGTATGCGAACCTCTCTGACTGGATGTTCATGCTGGTGCGTACCGACCCTAACGCCAAGAAACAAGAGGGGATCACGTTCATTCTCGTGGACATGGCGACACCTGGCGTGGAAACGCGCCCGATCAAACTCATCAGCGGCTCTTCCCCTTTTTGTGAGACGTTTTTGACCGATGTGCAGGTGCCGGTGAAGAACGTTATCTTCAAAGTCAATCAAGGGTGGACGGTCGCCAAAGCGCTGCTTAACCACGAACGTTCTATGATTGCCTCAGCGTTCGGTGGTGGGGGTAAGAAACGCACCATGCGTGACTGGGCAGAGGAGTATATTGGCCTCGAAGACGGTCGGGTCGCCGACTCTGCGCTGCGCCATCGCATCGCACAGTACGAAATGGATAATCTCGCCTTCAAACTTACCGCTGATCGCTCGCGCGATGCTGCCAGAGCTGGCCGCCCACCTGGACCAGAAAGCTCGATGTTCAAAATCTACGGCACTGAACTCAATCAACGTCGTCAGGAACTCTTACTCTCAATCGCTGGCCCCCATGCTCTTGGTTGGGAAGGAGCAGGATTCACTGATCGTGAGATTACTCTGACCCACGACTGGTTACGCTCGCGTGGGAATAGCATCGAAGGTGGTACTAGTGAGATTCAGCTCAACATTATTGCTAAGCGCGTACTTGGATTGCCGGACTGAGACCGCGTCGCGTGGGACGTATTGCGTGGACCTTTCTCCCCCTGCCTCTCGTATTACGCATCACGTAACACGTTTTTATCGTAGGAGCCTCCCGTGGAACTCGTTCTTACAGAAGATCAAGAATTATTAGCCCAAACTGCGGCTGACTTCATTCGCCAACATTCTCCAGTGAGCCGCATGCGTGCGCTGCGCGATACCAACGACCCCATCGGTTTCTCGCGTGACTTGTGGAAACAGATGGCAGAACTCGGATGGACCGGCATTCTCATTCCCGACACGTATGGTGGTGCAGGTATGGGTCTCGCAGACCTCGCGGTCGTCCTTGAAGCTCTGGGACGAACGCTTGCCCCAGAACCATTTCTTTCCGCCGTACTTCTTGCTGGAGAATTATTGAGTCGCGCTGGTAATGAGGCACAGAAACAAGCCTGGCTGCCAGGAATCGCGAGTGGCGAGAAGATTCTTACGGTCGCGTATCAAGAAGTGCGTAGTCGGTACGATCTCAATCGCGTCACCACCAAAGCTGAACGGCAAGGACAATACTGGCTGTTATCTGGCGAAAAAATTCAGGTGCTTGATGGTCAAACCGCCGACGCGTTTATTGTGTCAACCCGCACCTCGGGTACCGCCAATGATCCGGTTGGCATCACGCTCTTTCTGGTGGCGAAAGATGCACCAGGTCTCAAGCTCACGTCACAACATCGCGTCGATAACCGTCCTACCGCTCTGTTGGTCCTCGACGGTGTAAAGGTCGCCCAGGATAGTATCGTTGGTTCACTCGATAACGGATATGATGCGCTTTCACAGATTGTTGATCGCGCAACAGTTGGGCTCTGTGCGGAGATGTTAGGAGGCATGAGTCAGATCTTCGACAACACGGTTGCGTATCTCAAAACCCGCCAGCAGTTTGGTGTATTGATCGGTACATTTCAAGGCTTGCAACATCGAGCAGCGCGGCTGTTCATGGAAATTGAACTGGCACGCTCGTCTGTCATGGCTGCGGCCCGAGCTGCAGACGCAAATGACCCGGACTGGCAATCACTCGTCTCACTTGCAAAAGCACGTTGTTCAGACGGGTACATCCTCGCTGCCAACGAAGGCGTGCAAATGCACGGCGGTATCGGTATGACCGACGAGTACGATGCCGGGTTTTATCTCAAACGTGCTCGCGCCACAGAGATGACTTTTGGTGATGCGGCGTGGCACCGCGAACGCTGGGCAAGATTACATAGATATTAAAGTGGATTTCAATTGAATTTGCCCCTGACATTACCCTCACTCGTGCTTGCTCCGCTCGTACTGTCCTCTCTCTGGTAGGAAGAGGGATAGGGTGAGGGTTGAGTGCTAAGGAGTACGACCATGGCAGTCCAAGCGTTTGATAATACAGTTGCCGTTGGAGATGTCGTCGAAGTTCTGCAGCAAGACGGCTGCGCTATCGTATGCAATCTTGTTCCTGAGTCGTTGATGGAGGCAATCTACTCCGAACTCGAGCCCTTTATCGAGGCGACCTCTGTAGGACGCGATGACTTTGCCGGCTTTCGCACCCAACGCACGGGGAGTTTGGTCGCCCGTTCTCAATCGTTCCACCAACTTGCTATGCACCCCTTGGTGCTCGATACCGCAGCGAAAGTACTTGGTCCTCATTGCCAAAAATTTCAGTTACACCTGACACAGGTGATCAAAATCAATCCCGAAGAACCCGCACAAGCGCTGCATCGCGATCAACTGGTGTACAGCCCTTTTCAGTTTCCCAAGGGTATGGAATGCGAACTGCATACGATGTGGGCACTGACTGATTTCACCGACGAGAATGGTGCCACCCGTGTGATTCCCGGTAGTCATAAGTGGGAGAACGATCGTACTCCCTCTCCTGATGAAACAGTGCCTGCGGCTATGCCTAAAGGTTCAGTGTTGCTGTTCACTGGCTCGGTGAGTCACGGCGGCGGTGCAAATCGTTCGAATGCACCACGTCTAGGTATCGAGGTTGGTTACAACCTTGGCTGGCTCCGTCAAGAAGAAAATCAATACCTCGCCGTCCCACCGGCCGTCGCCCGCCAACTCCCTGAACAACTGCAAAAACTCATCGGTTATAGCTTGGGGGGATATGCGCTTGGGTACTTCGGTGATGTCCGCCATCCTAAGGAGCTGTTGAAGGAATAGTAAGAAAAGTAGGGCGGGCTGCGCCCGCCGCTATCATTAGAGTGACTTACGCCGCCTTCGCTGTAATTCGCTTTGCAGGAGCAGTTTTTGCTCGGGCAGGAGCCTTCTTACCGGTCTTTTTCTTGGCATTATCGACCATCTTCTGCACAGCACGCCAGTCCAAAATACCGGCAATGCCGCCTTTGTCATCATGGAACGCGACTGGCCCGTGCACATTGGCAAGATACACCGTGTCCATCGGATGGCTTGTCGCTTCATGCACCGCACCAGCAGGTTCGTACACCCAATCTCCTGCACGGGCTGAACCACCACGGTAATCAAATCCACCGGAGAGCACATAGAAATCTGCCGGACCAATATGCGTGTGTGGCGCGTTGACTTGACCAGCCTTGGCCTTTACCAGTGCGCTCCACGCCCCAGTTTCTTTGCTAATTCGCAGAACGAGAAATTGATTGCCAGTACCCGTATCGATCCATTGTTGGTCTTTAGTTCGCACCAGCGCAGCCCCAATCGAATCGAAAGCCATTTTTGCCATTGAGAATTCCTCCTTTTGTGCACACGTGTTTGTTTGTTACTGCCAGGACCTCCGAAAAAGTGCAAGAGTCCTCGGCCACACGACGGCAGGGGATTACTTCGCTGGCGCCGATTCTTTTTCTTGCAGCGACTCAATATAGTAGATGAGTTCAAAGATACGCCCACGCGTTTGTGACTCCGCGACGTGACTGCTTCCGGCCTGCAGCTTGAACTCGTTGCCCCAGATCGGCATTTCTCGCGGCCCATGCCCGCGGACTTCTTCGCGCCCATCGATCATCGCATACAGATGCCAGACGGGGAAATCGCCCTTATACATTTTTCTAAGTTGCGTAAGGTCGGTTGGGCGTGAGCGTAACTTCGCTGCCTCCGGCCCGTTACCTTTGCCATCCGGTCCGTGACAAGGACCACAGTACTGGGTATACGCTGGTAATCCAGCTTTGGACACTTCCTCTTGCTGTGCCATCCCAGTTCTGGGCTGCATAAAAACTAATCCAGTGAGGGCAGCAATCGCGATTGCAAGCGATCTCCCCTTGAAACAGTAGCTTTCCATCATTTTCTCCCCTTGAAGAAAAACTTTCTCGTGACCCTTTGGATTAGCGTATCACACTGTGTGTCAGCCAGCCAACACAGATAAGGGGATGGGTATATAAGGATTGATGTGTTATCAGCGAAGGAGCGTGGACGAAGCAAGGCAGTTTCTCATTCAAGAGAAATATAATGAGGAGAGCACAACGTGGATACAGCAACCAACCAAGAACAGATTCGCTACTGGAATGAACAAGGAGGCCCGCGTTGGGTGCTCCTTCAGCAGAAACTTGATGCGCAAATTGGCCCACTCGGTCTCGTGGCTCTCCAGCGAGCGGCGATGCAGCCAGGCGAGCGGGTCATTGACGTCGGCTGCGGCTGTGGCCAGACCACACTTGAGTTGGCCAAACGCGTCAGGCCGAACGGGTTCGTTTTGGGGATCGATATTTCACAACCGATGTTGAGCCGTGCGCGGGAACGGCAACAGGAACTTGGCCTCACAAACATTGAGTTCCGTACTGCCGATGCCCAGACCTACCAGTTCGACCGTGAGCGTTTCGATGTCGTCTTCTCCCGTTTCGGCGTGATGTTCTTTGAAGATCCCACTGCCGCATTTCGCAATTTACGTACTGCCGTGCGTCCTGATGGACGACTGACTTTCCTTTGCTGGCAGGCCTTAGACAAGAACGCATGGGCGGGTGTTCCGCTTAAAGCGGCACTTCAGCACGTTCCGCCTCCGGCTCCGGCAGCGCCCGGAGCACCTGGTCCTTTTGCCTTTGCTGATCCAGAGCGTGTCCGCCAGATTCTAGAGACTGCAGGGTTCGCTGCGGTACACTGCGAGCCTTACGAGACAGAACTCAGTATGGGTGGTGCCACAACCGTAGATGAAGCAGTTGCTTTCTCTCTGGAGATCGGCCCGGTCGCACGGCTCTTAGCTGATACTGATACCGCAACACGTACGCGTGCTGCCCGATCAATTCACGAAGCACTGACGCCCTATGCAAGATCAGAAGGAGTCCAGTTACCTGCCGCAGTCTGGATTGTGCAGGCGCGACGGAACGAGTAACGACACTCAGGCAAATGATGATACGCGTCATTGCGAGCGAAGCAATCTCATTCCCAAAACAAAGATTGCTTCGTCGCTTGTAGCTCCTCGCGATGACACTTTCCTCCCGGTTTGCGGACACTTCCAACAAACACTCACCCCCGGAAACTCGGCATAATCTCCTTGGCAAACAGCTCTAACGAGCGTGTCGTCTTCTGCGGATCAAGACCAGGCAACTGCATGCCTATCACAAAGTGTGTACAACTGTGTCGCTTGAAGAAGGGGGCCATTTTACGAGCAACTTGATCGGGGGTGCCGATCATCGCCGCGCGACCAAACCCTGAGTTGCGCATCTCGCCTGGACTCTTGAATTGCCAAATGTCTTTGTCGCCTGGTGCATCGTTGGCCTCGGAGAGGATCTTGCCGTAGTATTCCATCGAGTTGAAGAGATGATCCTGCACGTCCGCCCAGGCTTGGTCTTCGTTATTGGCGAGATACACCAGCCCCACGTGCCCGATAAAAAACTTCGTCGGATCGTAGCCGTGGGCTTTGAGAGTTTCTTTATACAACGGTGCAGGATCAGGACCGAGGGTCGCCATCAAATGCGCACCCATACGTGCGACCCGTTGAATCGCCTTCTCAGCGCGTGCGCCCATCCAAATCGGGATGTGCGGTTGCTGCACCGGACGTGGAGAAAGCGTCATGTCTTTCACCTGTGTAAACTTGCCGTTGAAGGTGACTTTTTCTTCTGTCCATAAGCGACGGACTAATTCGACGCCTTCTGCCAATCGCGCAGAACGTTCCTTGCGGTTCATACAATGCGCAGCAAATTCGTCGGCTGCGTACCCCTGCCCAGCACCAAGATCGAAGCGTCCATTTGAGATGATGTCGATACAGGTTGCATCTTCAGCGACACGCACCGGATGACGAAACGGCATTAACATCACATACGTGCCAATGCGAATACGACTCGTCCGTGCGGCGATCGCAGCTGCAGTTGTCAACGGCGACGGGTTGTAGCCATCATCAGCAAAATGATGCTCAGCTAACCATACGTTATCATAGCCTAGCTCTTCAGCGCGTACGATTTGATCGAGAATCTCGCGATAGAATTGAGGAAACGGCCGTCGCCATTGGCGTGGATTGCGAAAGTCATGAATGATGCCGAATTGCATAATGTTTCCCTCCAATGAGACAGTACACTTATAAAGTAGAGACCAATAGCGACCACAACAAAGAAGTGGCAATGTATAGGATCGCATGGAAATCGACCAGATAAGACGTCTCATCCATAGAGGGCGCTTCGCAGTCGTAGACCATGCGATCACAGAAGGGCTCAAGGATAGGATTACGGTTGCTGACATGTTGCAGGCGATACGCAACGGCAAAATCATTGAATGTTATCCAGAACGTGATTGCTGCCTTGTCTTTGGTTCGAGCGCCAGTGGGCTTCCTGTTCATGTCGTGATAGATTTCAGTGCCAGATACATGGTGGATATTATCACTACCTATGTTCCCCAAGGTGACCAATGGATAAAAAGCCAAGTACGAAAACGAGGAAGAAAGCGATAGCGCGACTGCGCCCCTGTCCAGAGTGTGGGAAAAGGATGAATCCAGGACGGATTACGCTTCATTTCGAACGGGATGGATATTATGCCGATGTCGAGAATGTTCCTGCGATGATTTGTAGTCGCTGTGGAACACGCAGCGTACCAGGCCCGTCGGCCGTAAAGATTAGTGAGACCGTGAACCAACTCTTTGTGCAAGCAAAGAACCTCGATGCTACGGGGATCTCTTTTCACAAGTTAGCGAGTTAACGCTTGCTTGATGCCTGGCCTCATTTGTTCAGTGAGTCATCGGGCCGTTGAGTCATCGAGAACAATAGCTTTTTTATCTTGCCTTTATCCCTTATCCTTTTCCCCGTTTCCCCATTTCGCCCGTGGTGTCGTCATTCATCCCTTCCCCTACCCAAACCAACACCTTCCCGTCCTCATCCGCAACTACTCGTTGGGCATCGATCAATTCGGCTTTGAGATCAGCAAGATCATCATCATCGAGATCAAACTCACGCTTGAGGGCGCGGTACGAGACTCGCCCCTGGCGCTGCGACCAGACACGCACTTGCTCGATAAGCTCGGAGAATTTCATGGTCATCACTTGTGACAATCAAACCGCTGTGATTGAACCACACCTGCGGAATTTTGCAATGGAAAGTGATGTGTATTTCCCCGCAAAAGTGTTTGGAGAAAAAGATGCAACATACATTCGCTTTGAGTCTACGATCTCGTTTTGCTGCTGTTTGCCGTTCTCTGCCGCTCTTACTGATAATGGTCACTGTGACAATAGCAGATACTCCAACTCCACCCACAAAACAACAGGAAACGGTGAAAGGTCTAACGGCGGTCACCGGTGTAAAAGTTGGGCATCACACACTCAGTGAACGTCCAACAGGATGCACAGTCATCCTCGTCGAGGCTGGAGCAGTGGCAGGCGTCGATGTCCGCGGTTCAGCTCCCGGTACGCGAGAGACAGACCTGCTCAACCCGCTCAATATAGTCGAACAGGTACATGCCATCGTACTTTCCGGTGGCAGTGCCTTTGGACTTGATGCCGCGAGTGGCGTCGTTCGCTACCTGGAAGAGCATGGCATTGGTTTCGATGTGCGAGTGGCAAAAGTCCCTATCGTCCCGGCAGCCATTCTCTTCGATCTCGCCATTGGCGATGCAAAGATTCGTCCGACGGCGGACTGTGGGTATCAAGCTGCACAGGCAGCGACGGCTGATCCGGTGCAAGAAGGCAACGTCGGTGCTGGTGCGGGCGCGACCGTGGGAAAACTCACTGGGATGAATCATGCTATGAAAACAGGTATCGGCAGTGCTGCCGTCACCTTACCAACTGGGTTAACCGTTGCCGCGCTCGTCGCGGTCAACGCCGCCGGTGATATCATCGACCCTGCTACTGGTCAGGTTGTGGCAGGCGCGCGTGCAAGCGATGGAAAAACGCTCGCTGATGTGAGGACATTACTGAAAGCCGGTACCCTTCAGAGCCGACGCGTGGGCCAGAACACCACTATTGGTGTGGTCGCGACGAATGCACGGTTAACTAAGGTCCAGGCCAGTAAGGTCGCGCAAATGGCGCATGATGGAGTCGCACGGGCCATCTCGCCAGTGCATACGCCGCTTGATGGGGATACGGTCTTTGCCGTTGCCACAGGCGCACACACACAAGCGGTCGATCTTCTCACTGTTGGTTCTCTCGCCGCAGAAGTCATGGCAGAGGCGATCGCGCGAGCGGCCCATGCTGCAACCGGAATTCCGGGATATCCCGCCGCGCGAGATTTGGCTCGTTAATGTCCACGAAACTTCGGCGGTCGTTTCTCCAGAAACGCGCGGCGGCCTTCGTTGAAATCCTCGGTCTGCTGCGCGTAGTAAAGCGCCAGTCCCTGGTGCTCAAAAGCGGCTTCGGGAGAGCTTTCTTCCCAGCCGTGAATAATCGCTGCTTTGGTGTAACCATAGGTTAACGTTGGACCTTCGGCGAACTCACGTGCCCATTCCATTGTCACTTCTTCAAGTTGGGCAAGTGGCACAACGCGATTAACCAATCCCCATCGTTCCGCTTCTTGCGCAGACAGTTGCGTTGCCAGTAACGCCCACTCCATCGCTTTGCCAATGCCAACAAACTGTTGCAGCAGACTGGTTCCGGTGGCAATGCCACGCTTCACAAACGGAATACACAGCGTTGCCGAATCGGCCATCACACGCAGATCACAACCTAGTGCTAGGTTGAATCCTGCGCCATGTGCATGGCCATTAATCATCGCGATCACTGGCTTCGACAGCGTCCGCATCTTCGCCACGACTAACGGCCAACGACCTTCGCCCTTCACATACTGCTTCACCGGGTCTTTGTAACGACGATCAGACTCGCCAGGTTCGGTCATGCCTTTGAGATCATCACCGGCACAGAATGCTCGTCCTGCGCCAGTGAGAATCACCACACGTACATTCTCATCCCGATCACACTCTTCCAGCGCGTGCAACAGTTCTACACCAATACGCACGTTAATTGCGTTCAGACGCTCAGGACGATTGAGGGTAAGGCAGCAAACGCCTGAGTCTTGTTGAACAAGGAGATAACGAAAGTCCATAGTCAGACCTCATACGTAATCCGTAAAACGTAATTCGTAACCGCCCCTCCCCATTTACGGATTACGCATTACGTTTTACGGATTGCCCTCTCAGTACAACACCTTCTCTTCTTTCAACTTAGCAATGAGTTCATCGCTATAACCGAACACATTACGCATCACTTCATCGGTATGTTCGCCGAGCAACGGCGCATGCGACCGTACACCGTTTGGCGCATTGGTCAGAAGCCACGGAATCCCCGTGTGCATAATGACTCCGATCTCAGCATGCGGCAGTTTGGCAAAGAACCCGCGTTCATTGAGGTGCGGATCATTCGCCAGATCTTTGCTGTTCATCGAAGGAAAAGCAGCAACCCCGGCAGCCTGCAGCATACGAGTGACGTCCCATTTGCCTCGCACTAAGGTCCACTCGGTCAGAATCTGATCGAGCGCGTCTTCGTTGGCTTTACGGTCACGCGCAGTGCGGAACCGCCCATCGGTTGCTAGCTGTGGCTGACCGACCGCACGACAGAGTGCGCGCCACTCTCCATCAGAGCCACAAGCGATGGAGACCCATTCATCTTCGCCGGCACACCGGAAACAATCATGCGGTGCCATCCAGGGATCGCGGTTGCCAACCCGTGCTGGTTCTCTTCCGTTCATCACATATTCCATCCAACCTTCAGGAACCAAGGCTGTCATCGCATCCCACAAAGACACATCGATATATTGTCCTTTGCCCGTACGTTTACGCGCCGCAAGCGCAGCACAGATGGCAACTGCGGCATGGATCCCAGCATTAGGGTCGCCAAGAGAGAGGCCAATCTCTTGTGGTGAACCACCTACATATCCTGTGAGCGATGACATACCAGAGAGCGGGGCCATTGCCGGTCCGTATCCCATGTAGTCTTTCAACGGACCACTGTGACCGTAGCCAGAAATCGAAGCAACAATAATGTCGGGCTTCAGCTTTTTGAGTTCGTCGTACCCCAGTCCTAACTCTTCCATCACGCCGGTGGCAAAGTTGTCTACGACGATATCGCTTTTCTTGACGAGCTCTTTGGCAATGGCAATCGCCTCGGGTTTGGTGAAATTGAGGAGGAGGCTTTTTTTCCCGAAGGCCCATTGATTGAACACGCCGGAACGGTTCACTCCACCTTTCATACCCTTCGGATAGATCGGCAAACGGCGCGTGACATCCACTCGCGCTTGTGACTCAATCTTAATCACCTCTGCGCCAAGGTGCGCCAGATGCATCGTACAATACGGTCCAGCCCACACCCAGGTAAAGTCAGCCACGCGAACCCCTTCGAGTGGGAGACGTCTCTGCGAACTGTCGCTCTTGAGATTAATTGTCTGAGGCGGAATCCCCTTCCTGGTCGAGGCAGGCCCAAGCGTCTCGTCATTATGTTCACCTAACTGCGGCGCAGGGAGACGAATCTGCCACCAGGGTTCACGTAACTGGTAGGGTTGCCCCGGATACGTGAGTTTTCCGGCACGTGGATGCGTTACCTCGACAAAGAAGTTTCTCGTGTGTAACTGTTCCTGCTGTGCCATTTGCGTCATAGTAAAGACTGGCGCGACACAAATGCGTCGCGCTTGTGTCGCGTGCCACAAGTCTTCGACTTTCCAGGTTTGCGTCCACTCTTCAAGATAAATTTTGAGCGCATCGTAGTTCTTTGAGCGATTGAGTTGGTCTTTGAAAATGTCCCACGCAGCCCATTCCGGGTTCCCCATCAGTTCGACCAAACGCTGCCATTGGTCTTCCTCAACCGCCAGGATGAAGATCAATCCATCCTGGCATTGATACATACCCCAAGGGTAAAGCTGACGTCGGCCTAAACGTGAAGCGACCCGATCTGCGTAGGTGTAGTAGATAAAGTTCTGTTCCAGGAAAGACGCGGTGTACGATTGAGCGGAGAGGTCAATGTGTTCGCCTGCGCCTGAAATCAGTGCCTTATAGTAAGCGGCAAGACTGACGGTCGCAGCACACAACGCTGTCTGGAAATCTGCTTGTTGCCCAGAGGGTTTGAGCGGTGGTAACTCTGGATGGTCCGACGCCCCAGGACTGAGCCATGCCCACCCCCCGGCATTTGTGGTGTTGAGTTCATAGGCTCTGTAATCTTTGTACGGACCGGTCAACCCGAACGGCGTGATTGAGCACATCACTAGGTGTTCATTGACAGCACGGAATTGTTCATAGTCAATCCCAAATTCCACCATTTGCGCCGGGGGATAGTTGTGAACAAGGATGTCTACCTGTGAGACAAGATGTAGCAACTTCTCGGTATCGCAGTGCAAGTCTAATGTCACGCCACGTTTGTTGGTATTAAGATAGAGAAAGAGGCCACTTTTCTCGGGATCAACGACGTTTCCCGGAAATGGGCCGCGCTGACGAGCCGTGTCTCCGGTTGGTTCTTCGACTTTCACGACATTGGCACCGAGATCAGCCATCAGCTTCGTAGCATAGGCGGCCGACACCATGTTGCCCAACTCAAGTACTTTTACCCCTTCGAGTCCGTGCACGTGCTTCCCTCCTTACTTTGAGGTCGGACACGGGCGACTCTACCGCATAAAGAGGGGCAGTGACAAGAGAAGGAAGAAGTGTACCGTAGAGACGCTTAGGGAGAAAATCAGATAACGTGTCTGGAGAAATCGTTCGTGCGTTGCAACTCTGGCCGGTTTGGCTCAGACTCGGGATTCAAGATGTCCGTTTACGCTTTCGCCGTTCGCTCCTCGGGATTGCGTGGGTGTTCCTGAACCTGACCATTTCCCTTCTGACGATCGGCTTCATTTACAGCTCCCTTCTTGGTCAAGATCTCAAAAAGTTTCTTCCCTTCCTCACCATAGGTCTTGTGGTGTGGAGCTATCTCACGGCTGCTGTCGTCGAAGGAGGCATGGCTTTTATTGCCGCCGAAGGGTACATCCGCCAAATCGGCGTGCCTCTTTTTGTCTACCTCTTTCGTTCCTTCGTTAGCGTCTCGCTCTTTATGTTGCTTAACTTGATCACGTATTTCCCTGTGGCGTACTTCTCTGGCCTCACGCTGCACTATGGAATGCTGTGGGCAGTACCGGGACTCCTGCTGATGGCATCTGTAGTACTCTTATTCATTACCATCTTCGCGTACCTTCACACTCGCTTTCGTGATGCCATTCCTTTCGCTTCTGCGCTGTTGCAAGTGGTCTTTTACGTGACCCCGGTGATCTGGCCCCCTGAAGCATTACGTCAGCAGGGTCTCCATTGGGTCATTGACTACAATCCATTTTATCATCTGCTAGAAGTCATACGGCAGCCGTTGCTACAGGCTGAACCGGCAAGCACGTTGAGTTACCTGATGGTTGCCTTATTGATTGGAGGCTTGATGGTAATCGCCGCAAGTTGTGTCTGGAGGTATCACCAACGGATTGTGTACTTTTTGTAGTAAGTGAGACAAGCCTATGGCGAGGATTTTTCTACGAGAAGTAAGAGTTGACTTTACTGTGGATGTTGATCCACCGCGGACGTTCAAGTCAACGGTGCGCAGATTTTTTCGTCCTCAACGACGAGTCCCACGACTTATCCGAGCGCTCGACATTGCGGCACTCTCTATCCGAGCAGGCGAACGTATAGGACTTATTGGTCGCAATGGTGCGGGCAAGAGTACCCTGCTCAAGGTGATGGCACGCATTTACCCTCCCCATCGCGGCGAAGTCCGTGTCGATGGACATGTCTGCCCACTTTTTGAGTTCGCCACAGGTTTCGAGATGGAAGCAACGGGATGGGATAATATCCGCACCCGTGCCTTGTTGCTCGGTATGAACCCTAAGGAAGTTGAAGCAAAATTGATGGAGATTGCTCAGTTCACTGAACTGGGAGAATTCCTTGACGTCCCCGTCCGTTGTTACTCTTCTGGTATGATGCTGCGATTAGCCTTTGCCACGTCGACGGCGGTCGATCCAGAAATTCTCCTTCTTGATGAGGTGATGGCAGCTGGAGATGCAAGTTTTATCGAACGCGCTCGGCGGCGGATGGATGCGCTCATGGAACGAGCCAGTATCGTCGTGTTTGCTTCGCATAGTCTGGACGTGTTACCACAGTTCTGCGAACGGACAATTTGGCTTGACCGCGGCATGATTGTCCGCGATGGGCCAACATTAGATGTGATTCATGCCTATGAGGAAAGTGTCCGCTCCGCGGCCTAACTTGCCGAGCAGTGGTCACGCAAACAGCAGCTGGCAAAACGGTCGTGTTTGCAGACGGCCCAGCCCCCACCACGCATACTTCCGCCATTCCAACAGACGGACCGGCCCATCGACGTCGCGCACCGACACTCGCAACCAAAACGTTTCGTCGTGTCTGTCAGTAATTGGCACGAAGGAAATACGCATAAGGTGCTGTTCTTCGCCTAGCGTGAATGGCGTGACTCCTTGGGTAATGACCGTTTGTGAGGGAGAAAGAATCTCTACAACCAACTGGCCACGAGTCACTGGCAAGTCATACACTGGAGCGAAGAGAATGCCACACAACCCAACCTTGCGGAGCGTCAGAGAGTAAGTCACATGCAACACATGCTGCAAATCCTCACTCGGCTGGAGACGGAAGCCGTGGAGGTGAGGAGTTACCACACTACTTCCTTCCTTCAGAGGTTGAAAAGCAAGAGATAAGAGTGGGGCTAGATCCCCGCCGCCGGTGAGACGCCGCAGCATCTGCATGGTACGACAGTGACGGACACGATCTAACTCCGTAGCAACGGCCAGTGCTCTCCGCTGTACCTCTGCCAGCTGTTGCTGGGTAGAGCTGTCAGAGGCTCGCAGGTACTCGACCTCCAGTCGTGCCTCTGCCAGTTGTTGCTTGGTAGCGGTGTCAGAAGACCGCAGGTGCTCAACTTCCTGCTGCTGGGCAGTCAGAGCCGTCTGCAGTTCCTTCGTCGCCGTCTGTAACTGAGTGTGCTGTACAATCAGTTGCTGGTGCTCTTGCTGGAGAAGGTAACGAGTTTTTACTGTCAGGGCCAATTCGCGCAGGTAGGTTGCAGCCGCAGTTCCCTCTGCCCGAAGATCTACATTTGGACATTGCCCGTAGGAATCGACAACGTCGTGATACAACGTAACCAGTTCGTCAACAACAGCATCATGTCCAACCATCATCCGGATTCGTCGCGTTACCTCTGTCGCATCACATGCGTCATAGCGCGCAATCTCTTGCACCAGCACGTCAGGATCAAGTGGCTTACGGAGCGCGCGAATTCCACAGTTTAATGCCCGCAAGCGCTCAAGCTCCTGCGCAGTGACCATCGGTCCAGCCCCGGTGGCGTCACACAGCACCACAGCCGCGCCAACAGCGAGCGCTTCAAGTGCCGAGCGTCCCTTGGCAAAAACAATGTCATACTGCCCGAGGATCTCTTCGGGCTGGTGGCACTCGTTTCCAGCATCTCGACCGATGACGTCAAGTGATAAACCGGTTCGTACGCAAGCGTCGCGAACCACACCAAGGTGTGTCGATTCCTGCGCCTGATTGCTGAACACTAAGGCTCTTTGTGGTCGCACTGGGAGTGGCGCACGAGGAAGAAATCGGTGTAAATCAACGAAATTGAGTATGACACGCATGCGCTCTTCAGGAATACCATGCTCGTACACAAGCCGATCACGACATGTGAGGTCTACTGCAACATAACAAAGAATACGCGGAAATCGCGGCGGCGCCTCTTCCCACGGTAGCCAGCCGTGACACACATAGATTGCCGGGACAGAAGGAAAGCCGAGTAAGGCTGTCATCGTTTCAAGATGATGATGCCCATGAATGACCTCCGGCGGAGTGGCAATCTTCTCAAGAGTATCCACGACTGGAATCGTCGCGCGGCGGAGTTCGTGGGCCACTTCGCCCAGCACCGGACTATAGACGATCGGCAGATGGCCACGATTCAGCAAGGCAGTCGCCAGGTCTCGCACATAGAGTTCAGAACCTGCCCGCTCAGCAAGTGCATTGTTGGTGATCAAAATTCGCATGTGTGTTCTTTGACATTTTACACGCTGAGCCGCCACAACGCCTCGGCCAGTGGCTTCACATGCTCACGATAGCGGATCACTTGTTGATAATAACCTCCTGTGACTCGGCTTTCGCCATGCTGTTCGTAGAATGGCGGTTTCGTAGTCCAGTCTACCTGAGTCGGAAACCGCGTCTCGACTAGCCGTAGACATTCGACCCGGAACGCCATCGCGCCCAATCTTTCTATCAAAGCGTCGATCTCACTGGTCAAGGATACATAGGCGCGTGCGGCTGCGCGCTTTCGTGCAAATGCAGTTTCATCGAGTTGTACCAACACTGTTCGTGACTGCCTGTCTTTGTAGCAGTCAGCCGGTCGACCAACAAGGGAAAAGTCGAACGACGCCACCTCCCATTTCCATTGCTCGTAGGTCAATCGCACAGCAGCATCAACCAGTAAGCGACACACGTCATGCGCAGGGTTGTAGCCTTCTGCCGCATCAGCCACGACATAGTGAATCCGTTCAGTCGCAAACACCGTCGCTAACTCGTCTACTATTGTTCTGAAGGGAGCAAAATCAGCTGCCAGCAGCGCCGCATAGAATTGACTATCAGAGAAGCGCCCGTAAATATTCCCGTGCTGAACTCCAATTTCCTGCAACAACTGTGTTGTAGCAGCGAGGCGTGACACTCCAGCACGACCAGACCCATCGGTCAAAACGAAAACCTTTGGTTGTGTTTGCCTGAGCCATTCATACACCCGTAGTTCGTGTCCAGGGTGAGACACTACTAATGCTGCTCGGTTGCCCGGGTCTAGAGTTCGCACGCATCCTCTCCTCTCGTTAGGTGTCATATCCAAGCGTCAGGAGCAGCGTACCAGCGACTTGCGCGAATATCGCACGGTCGTGGGGCTTTTTTTCTCCACTTTCCCCTGAGGCTGCAAGAAGGGTAAGAACTGCCGACTCTTGAACCAAGCCATGATGCAATGTGGTAGTAGCAGGGGCGTATGGCTATACGCCCCTACACCGAAGACTAAAGGAGGGGAATTGCGGATTAGTGCAACGTTTCACCGTAACTCGCGAGGTAGGTTTTCGGCACCTCGAACTTAAACAGCTTCGCCGCGTTGAGACCGAGAATTTTCGCCCGGTTCTTATCGCTCAGCTCACCCATCTGTCGTTCGATCGCTTCAGCCGAGTGCGGCCACGATCCTTCATGATGCGGGTAGTCATTTGCCCATAGGCAGTTATCGACCAAGTTGTACTTCACTGCGAGATCGATGCCGACCTGATCTTCCTGGAATGAACAGTAGCCGTGTTCACGGAAATAGTCACTTGGCAGCTTCTTGAGTGTCGGCCATCTCCACATGTGGTGTTTCTTGTAGGCTTCGTCCATTGCACCAAGCGCCCACGCAACCCAACCGATGCCACACTCAATGGCAGCGAATTTGAGTTGAGGAAATCGTTCCAACACGCCAGAGGCGCACATGTTGGCAATCGGTTCGACCGTGGGAGCGAGCGAATGTGATACGTAGTTGATCACCGCGCCGCCGTCTTTGCGTGCGGCGCGCGGATCGCGTCCGGTGGAAATATGGAACGTGATTGGCAGCCCGGTGTCTTGAATTACTTCCCACAGAGGATCGAACATCGGCAGGTTATAGTTGGGGTGTCGTGCATCATGAGCGCCGAAGATCGGTTTGCACGGTAGCGTCAAACCGCGGTAGCCCATCTTAGCGACACGCTTCACCTCAGCAATCGAGGCTTCCAGATCGCCGGTAGCAAGGCACGCCATGGGTGACATGCGATCGTTGTATTTGCCAAAGACCTCCCACGCCCAGTCGTTATAGATACAGCATTGCGCCATAGCGAATTGCGGGTCCGGCGTCGCCCACATCGCCAGCCCCTTGTTAGGGAAAATAATCTCGGCGTCTACTCCGTCGCGCGCCATATCTTTGAGTCGTTGCTCGGGGTCAGCGCCAGATTTCTGTCGCTCGAGATCTTCTCCTTGGAAAACGGAATCATGTAACCGTGACCGTTGAAAGCCCTCCGAGACGCTCCATTTCACACCTTTGTTGTCTACCTCGATATGGGGCAGACGCTCACTGTACTTCGCGTCCAGGCGCTCTTTCCACAAATTTGCGGGCTCGTTCATGTGGCTGTCACATGAGATCATGAAATACTTGTTCGGATCAGTCGGGCGGGCCGTGCGCTCCCATCCGCTATGTCCGGGGGTTTCTAATCTCCATTGGTTTGGTGCATCGAGCATTGCTACCCTCCTCAGTGATTGATCTATTTGCGCGTTGAGTCCCTCTTTCAATAGCGCAATTCTCTACCCAGTCCAACAGGCCGAGGCAACAAGGGCAGGAGAGGACATCCGCCTGCTGTATCTCCCATTTTTCTCCGTAGCATGGTACCATCCGTACTATTCACAGGAAGGCATATGCAAAAAGTTGTCCGAAAATTCCGTTCCTTTGCTGAAGCTGACGGGCAGAGTACGCTGAATACCAAGCGCTATCCGGAAACGAGAAGCTACAAATGCTTCTCGAATTGATCATGCCTGAGCATCCCCATGCGGCAACTATCAAGCGATGTGCGCGAGTTCTTCGGCTTGCCGAAGACGAATAAATGCTGTTGATACCTTGCTAGTGTTAGAGAAGACGACTGGCGATCTCGTGCTCCACACTCTCCACCAATTGCCACGTCACAAGATCCTCTCTCCCTGTCGATCGCTGTCGATTGAAATACATCACCCGTCTACCTTCACAGACTATATCCACCCGCGGGCCAACCGGACAGCCAGCCATGCACGCAACCTCGTGAACACGAACCTGTTCCTGTAGGTGCTTTTTCTCGACCAAGTCACGGATGGCATCAAGCAGTGCTGGTCCGTTATAAGTGCGGGGTTCGACATCTGTCGTTTGTACCTTGACCTGCACGCGTTTCGCCGTACACTTGCTCTTCGTGCAGACATAGATATCGAGCTGAGCCATAGCTCGAAACAATAGGGGAAAGCGACCTATGAACGCAACCGAGCTCCAGGAATACCGCCGCAAACACGTCCCAGTCTATAATGCCAACAAACTCAAACTGGGCATCTTCGGCCAGAATTGCAGCAACGGCTGTACGATTACACACGCGGAGACGACCTTCAAGCCGACGTATAAGCACAACGTCGAGATCTCGCAGAAAGCGGATAACCTCGGATTCGAGTTGCTGGTTCCTGTGGGTCGCTGGCGCGGCTTCGGTGGCACGACTGACTTCAACGGCGATTGCATGGAGACCTATACGTGGGCCACGGCGATGGCGACGCAGACGAAGAACATTATGTTATTTTCCACGTCGCATGTGCCCACTATGCACCCAATTGTTGCCGCAAAACAGGGATCAACAATCGACAATATCTCTGAAGGACGCTGGGGACTGAACATCGTGTGCGGCTGGTTTAGCCCAGAGATGGAAATGTTCGGCGCGCCGCAAATGCCGCACGATGAGCGTTATCGTCAGGCTGGCGAGTGGATTCATGTTATTAAGCGGTTGTGGACGGAACAGCACTTCGACCATGGTGGCGAATTCTTTCGTATTAAAGATGGCTATCTGCTTCCTAAGCCGGTACAGAAGCCTTACCCCGTCCTCATCAATGCTGGTTTTTCTCCGGCGGGAAAAGATTTCTCAGCCCGTGAGGTTGATTTTAATTTTATCGCCATTGACACCTTGGAGCACGGCAAAGAGATTATCGACGACGTCAAAGGGCTGGCACGGAAAGAGTACAAGCGCGAGATCGGTATAATGAGTTATGGCCTTGTTGTCTGCCGTGATAGCGAAAAAGAAGCTCGACAGATGTACGACTACATCGTGGAAAAGGGTGACTGGGAAGCGACACGAGGCATTCTGCGACTGCTCGGCATCGAAAGCGGCTCGTTCACTGAAGAGCACCTGACAAAATATGCAGAACATTTCATTGCCGGTTGGGGTGGCTATCCGATGGTCGGAACACCAGAACAAGTCACCAACGAGTTGATCAAACTCTCCAACATCGGCCTTGAGGGAGTGATCCTCTGCTGGCTCGATTATAATGAAGAGATCAAGTACTTCGGCGAACGTGTGTTGCCGCTCATGAAGCAGGCAGGGTTGCGGCAGTAAAAACGTCTAAGAGTTCGGAGCTGAGGAGTTCGGGGTCCTCAGAAATTTTTTCGACACCGACTCCGAATTGTCTTCGACACCGAACTATCGTCATGGCTCAATCACGTAATGACCCGATCGCTCAATTAACGTTCTAATTGTTCTAACATCACCTGCGCCCTTCGCAGATCCGGCATTTCAAATCCTTCAGTAAACTTTCCATAGACTTCAGCCAGTAACTCTCGGGCAGCGTCACGTTTCCCTTGTCGTTTCCATAGGCGACTCAAACTGAGCGCCGCTCGTAATTCGAAGGCCTTCGTTTGCTGCTGGCGTGCAATAGCGAGGGCGCGATGAAAACAGTCCTCAGCTTCCAATTGTGGATTACCCCCCGACGGAGGGAGCAGGCGGATTGCCCCCCAACGGAGGGGGCAGGCGGATTGCGAATTATCAACTTTGAACTTTGAACCTTGAACCTTGAACTTTCTTAATATCAGTTCGCCTTTGAGTCGCCACAGCTCGGTGATCCCATAATACTCTTCGTTCTGCAAAGCCAAGTGCAAGGCTTGATCCACAGTTTTCCGTGCGTCATCTCCGTGACCGATGCAGGCATGTGCGTGTCCCAGCAGTGCGAGAAACGCCGTGCGCGTCACCTCTGCTCCTGTCGCTTCCCATTCTTTCATGCCTCGCTGTAATTCTTCCCACGCTGGTTTCCGCGCTCCGCGCTGGCCGCGTATCCAACCACGCAGCACTTTTCCATATGCAGCCCACACCGGAAACCCATACTCTTGGCATAACAGCAGGACCTCTGTTGTTAACGTCTCTGCTGCAGAAATCTCCCCGCGTAAAACATGGAGGGTCGCGGCGATGTTCAGCGCAAACGCTAAACTAAATCGATGGCCAAGCGAGCGCGCTAATGTCAGCATTTTGTGACCATGTTGAAATGCACGCCCCGGGTACCCCAAACACCACTGAGCCAAGGCGGCATACGCCAGACACATAACACCAGGGTCTTGTAGCGCCCGCGGCTGATGCAACTCTGGCGTATACAACACAATGCCACGCTCAACCTGTGCCAACGCTTCAGGAAATCTCCCGCGATGAAAAAAGGTCTGCCCCAGGGTCCAATACGCTTGCACCAGTGGCCCAGGCTGGGTCTGTCGCCGGGCAAGTTCTAAACACTGCTCGGCGAGCTGTTGAGCCGTGCTAAGTTGTGCCCGAATAAAATAGAAGGCTTCCAGCCCCAACAAGGTACGCAACAATCGTGGTGTTTCGCCAATCTGCCGACAGAGGATCAATGCTCGCGCATAGCACTGCTCAACCGCTGCAGCCCCATACCCCTGAGTCGCAATCAGCGGTCCACCAAGTGCAATCTGCAAGTTTAACTCGTGGTGATGCCGCTCGCTCGTTTCCGGCAACCGCTGAAGAAGCTCCAACGCCGTGCGCAAATGATGCGTTGCTTCCGCAAGAGCAGAGCGATCGGTCGCCTGCTGTCCAGCTAACTGCCAGTAGCGAATCGCCGGCGCGAATAACTGGGCTTCGGTGTAGTGACGGGCAATAACCTCAGCTTGAGCTTCTCGCAGTTCTCCAGAGCGTGCTTCCAGAGTCTCGGCAATGCGCTGATGGTAATGACGTTGGCTCCGTTTGCGTAGCGATTGATACGCCGCGTCCTGAATAAGCGCATGCTTAAAAAAATAGCTTGCCTGCGGTGGGACGCCACGCTGGTACAACAACTCGGCATCAACTAGTGTCGTAAGGGCAAGCTGTAAGGTATCCTCATCTACTGGAGATACGGCTTGCAGCAACTCATAGGAAAACTCGCGTCCGATGGTCGCCCCCAGCTGCGCGATTTCTTTGGCGGCCTGCGAGCGATCAAGGCGTGCCATTAACACGTCGTTCAGTGTGGTCGGAATTGTCGACAGTGACGAGGTACGACCGGTCGTCGACGTCGCAAATGCACCGGTCTCGAGCATCATCTTGGTTAATTCTTCAACGAACAACGGAACGCCATCTGCTTTCGTCACAAGGAGTGCATGCGCTTCTGAGGAAAGTGATCGGCCCTGGGTAACATACTGACTGAGCGCCTCGACTTCGTCATCGGCCAGTCGTCCCAGCGGCAGATGCGTCATGTATGAAGTCAACCGCCACGGAATGTGAAAATCGGGACGAAAGGTGAACACCAACAGGATCGGCGCACGGGGAACTTGCTCCATAAACAACGCAAGGGATTCCAGCGTCGACGGGTCAGCCCATTGCAGATCTTCCACCACACCAATTACCGGACTGCGCGCTGCGGCTTTTGTCAGCCATATCCGCAACCCCTCAAGAACCCTGCGGCGTTGCTGTTGGGGCGGCAGCGAAAGTGGTGCGTAGCGATCTACCGGAAGCGGCAGTCCCAACCAGTTCGCAAAGATCGGGACAGTCTCGGTGGGTGACAATTCATACGCAGCCAATACCCGTTCGAGTTTATCTAATTTTTGCGCCGGCGAATCAGTCCGTTTGAAGTTGAGCGCACGCCACAACAGGTCGATGGTCGGAGACAATGCACTGTGTTGAAGATATGGGAAGCAATGCGCTTCAAGCCAGGTGTGTGGCTCTTCACTCACCTGTTCTCGTAATGCCTGGACCAAGCGAGACTTGCCAATCCCCGCCTCGCCACCGAGCAACATGACATGACCAGTGCCTTTCTGCGCGTTTTGCCAACGATCACGTAGGGTCGCTAACTGTGAGCTTCTCCCAATTAACGGCGACAGCCCTTTGGCCGCGGCGACTTCGAGACGACTCCGTGCCTCGCTCTCTTCTTCCACTTGATACACAGCCAACGGCGTAGAGACCTCTTTGAGGGATGGTGTGCCAAGCTCACGGCACGTGAAAAATCCTTGGATCAATCGGAACGTTGATACACTAATAAGGACACTATTTGGTTCGGCGATCTCCTGGAGTCGTTCCGAGACATGAAGTGGTTCCCCTACCACTTCCACAAGTTCTTGCGTGTCTGTGGCTTTGACTTCTCCGGCCACAACCGGTCCGGTGTGAATACCGATACGCACCCGAAGTGGAAACGTCTGCAACGCTGGCACGGCCTTTTGTAGTCGAGCATTCAGCCGCGGTAATGTCGCAACGATTTCTAAGCCTGCACGGACGGCGCGATACGCATCTCCTTCATGTGCGACGGGAAAGCCAAAATAGACCAAAGCTCCATCACCGAGATACCGTGCCAGGTACCCATCAAAGCGAGCGCTTACCTCGGCACACAGATCGTGATATGCTTGCACCACTTCTCGTAGTTCTTCGAGTCCCACTTGTTGTGAAAGTGCAGTAGACTCGACCAAATCACAAAACATCACCGTTAATTGGCGCCTACCTAAGCCGAGGCGCAAAGCAGTTTTCTGCGCCTGCAAACGCAGATCTATCGACGATTGTTGGTCAGCCTCGAGTAGGGCACTCGGTTGTCGCCTAGGTTGTTGCTGTTCTCGTATGGAAGAAAAACTTTTACTGAGAGACCGCCCACACTGGCCGCAGAACTTTGTCTGTCCTGGGTTGATGAAACCACATTGCTGGCACAACTGTGGGAGAGGACAGGCACACTGCCCACAAAAGATCATTCCCGGAGGGTTCTCGGCCCCACACTCCGTGCACTGCACCACATATACCTCCTCTAGCGGAGTTAGAGCGGAAAATTTTACCTGACGCAAGTCGGCGTTGCCAAGGACAGGAAGACTTTGCTATCAGGCAAAGAAAGATAGAGACAGGGATAGAGCTAAATCGGACCGCACGAGATTCATACGGCTACTTCATTGTCCTCTTTCGTAGCGTGCACTATGCGCACGCATGGAGGCGGCTGGGGAATTCGCGTGCACAGCGCGCCATGCGGAGCGTTTCAATGTCGTGTGGTTTGACTTAGAGAAGGAGAGAGAAACAGATGGCCGCAACCCCACAAGCAACAAATTCTCCCAAACCCCTTCCCGCAATCGACGACCTGACGCGTCCATTTTGGCAAGCCGCTGCGCGACAACAGCTCATGATTCAACGCTGCCAGGAGTGCAACTATTTCAACCATCCGCCACGACCGCTGTGTGATGCCTGCCTCTCGCAACGACTGGAATTTGTTCCCGTCAGTGGTCGCGGCACGGTCTATAGCTACACAATCATGCATCAGCCTAATATCGCGGGCTTTGAAAAAGAGGTTCCCTACATCAACATCTTGGTCGAACTCGACGAACAACCACGCTTGTTCATGGTATCGTATTTACCAATGGTAGAGCAGAGCAAGATTCGCATTGGTGGACGCGTCGAAGTGACGTTCGAGAAGATTAATGACGAGGTTACCTTACCACAGTTTCGGTTGGTGTGAGGAAAAACCCCCGCAACTGCTCCGCCAGTTCCTGCGGCTTCTCTTCGGGAATAAAATGTCCACAATCAGCCATAGAACCACCTTCGGCATAAATCGCTGCACGCTTGAGCGATTCGACAACCAAATTTCCCCGCCCGCGTGAACCGCCACCACCAAGTCCGAATGTTGGCATCGGCAGTTTGAATCCCGTCGCAAACGTAGCTTGATTATCCACAATATCTTGCCCGAGCGTACGATACATGTTGAACCCTGCGCGCATGGCACCAGCTTGGGCATACGCGCGCACGTATTCACTCACATCGGCTTCACTGAACACACCAGCCTGATCAGTCCCCCAATTGAAGAACCATTCCAGGTACATGCGCTCACGACCAAACGTGAGGGCTTCGGGTAGATCTGGCACTTGATGAAACAGGTGATGCCAACGCGGCATTTGCCCAGCAGGTATCAGTCCGCCCATTGCTTCGGCTTGTAACCCAATTACTGGTACATCAAGAAGCACAAGATGTGAAGCCGCTTCAGCATGATCTGCCGCCAAACGAAACGCGACCACTGCGCCCACATCATGACCAACCACCGCAAAGCGTTCGTACTTTAAGTGATCATGCATGAGCTGCCAAATATCATGGGCCACGGTCTTCTTGTCGTAGCCACCAATCGGACGCGACGAGTCGCCAAGCCCGCGCAGGTCTGGTGCAATTAGACAAAACTGATCAGCCAGTAGCGGCATCACCAACCGCCACTCGTACCACGTCTGCGGCCAGCCGTGCAGGAGAACAACTGGCGAGCCTTGTCCGAGAGTCACATAGTGTAAGCGGACATCTTTAAGGTTTGCGTAATGGTGCCTGAAGTTTATATCGGCCATACTTCCTCCACGTGATACACTCTTCCATCTGTCGAGCATTTTGCTACAAGGCAGTACGTCATCTTTCGTCAGAAAAGGCAAGAAAGGACATCCCTATGTGGTCAGGTAAAGGAAAGACCGCCATCGTCGGTGTTGGCTATTCTGAATTGACTCGGCATTCACAGAAGCCACTTGGTCTTCTTGCCATCGACGCTTGTCGCGCGGCACTGGCCGATGCCGGTGTACAACCAGAACAGATCGACGGCTTAGCCACTTATCCTGAGTTACCCGCCCTTGGTGCTGGCAGTCGAGACGGGGAAGATATTGTTAGTGTCATGTACCTGGTCAATCATCTTCTGCTTGCGCCGGATATTCGCTGGTACGCGCAGATTGAAACCGGCATGATTGCCAGTCCAGTCATTGAAGCGGTACATGCTTTGCTCGTGGGTGCGTGTGACTACGTGTTAGTCTGGCGAGCGATGCACAACCCACGTGGTCGTTATGGTGCCTGGTCGGGGTCGCGCGCTGCTGGTGAAGTGCAGTTTATCGCACCATACGGCAGTACGAGCATTTTCCAGTGGCATGCGATGCAATGGCGACGCTATATGTATCAATACGGTGCCACGCGAGAGCATCTCGCGACCTTTGTCACCAACAGTCGTCGCAATGCCAATCTCAATCCACGGGCATTTTTTTACACCACACCGATGACACGAGATGATTATCTAGCGTCACGCTGGATTGCCGAACCATTGTGCTTGTTTGATTGCGATATTCCGGTCGAAGGTTGTGTCGCCTTGGTGCTGACGACCGCTGAACGTGCCCGCGACCTGCGTAACCTGCCAGCATACATTGCTGGGTACGGGCAGAACACCAGTCCGCGCCGTACCTTGTTTCATTATGCACTTGATGACTACATGGCCTGTGGCGGCTCACTTGCACAGAAGCTATGGTCATCATCAGGCTACGGACCACAGGATATGGATGCCGCAGAGTTGTACGACGGTTTTAGCCCCTCAACCATCTACTGGATTGAAGCGGCAGGCTTCTGCCCGCGCGGCGAAGCCTACGCATTCATTCAAGACGGACGTATCGCCCTCGAAGGTGAACTGCCAGTGAATACCTTTGGTGGCAGTCTTAGTGAAGGACGATTGCATGGTATGGGTCATATCGCTGAAGCGGTGTTCCAAGTCACCGGGCGAGCAGAGAAGCGGCAAATTCCTGGAGCTGAAGCAGTCTGTGCCATCGACGGCTCGCCGATGTTGCGGGGGAGTGGGTTGGTGGTAACCAAAGCGCCATAGAAGAGTTCTGTCATTCCGGGCGAGCACAGCGAGCCCCGGAATCCAAGCGCTGCCAGTACCAGCTTTCGCTTCAAACTCCTGGATTCCAGCTTCCGCTGGAATGATACACTACGAAGGTCCGTCATTCCGGGCGAGCTTCGCGAGACCCGGAATCCAGGGACTTCATGCACTAGCCTCTGGCTATGCCTCCTGGATTCCAGCTTGCGCTGGAATGACGAACTATCCAGCTCCTAATTTCTCCAGCAAGAACCCAATCTCTACCGCGTCCTGATAATCCAACTCCGCATCACTCGCCAACGCCGGGTCTCGATCGCCTTTGAGGATCGCGGGCAGTTTCTCAAAGAGGAGCTTTCGCTGTGGATATGTACCTGCGTCGTTTACTAACGCGGTAAGGGTCTGCTCATCTTCCGTGGTGTTACCACTAGCGATTGCCCGAGCTACCGCAGCAAAACTGCGAGGAGCAGCATCCTGAATTTCCCCGCCTGCCCGGCGGTAGGCCAGATAGCTATCGATGGCCTGCTGTCGCGCCGTAGCTGCTGCGTGTGGGTTGCCAACTGCGTGTTCGAGGTTACAGAGAATGTCCCATGTTGTCCACGGTTGAGCTGCATGCCCAAACGGCGGCTGACACGATGATCGATGTAGCTGGTGCGCTCGTCCTCTGGTCGCGGACTGACCAGTAGAATACGAATTGGCAAGACGGTCGCCAGCGCAGGTTGTGAATGACGATTAGGTAAGCGCCGTCGCACGCAAGCTGGATGATTACCTTGGAAGAGATAGCTGCGGCCATCGTGCAACAACTCCCACGGTAACGAGAGCACAGCACTGGCAGCGATACGCGTTGCGGTCTGCTGTTCGGCACTGCTGCCGTCCGGCGCCTCATCGTTGACCAACAGGGAGAACCGTCGCTCGGCACTGCTGGCGACTTATTGCCAAGCATTAAGCGCGTCCTGTGCGGTTTTGCTCTGCGTTAGTGCTTCATATAACGCGTGTCCCCACTTCGGCAGTTGCGCGGCAATGTTGTCAGCGCGTTGTTGAAACACCCCCGTCGGCCACAGGTAATAACGCTCCAGATACCAGCGCAAATCTTCAGCTTCGATCGGACCAATCGGCGCAGTGAAACGAAAACGATTGCTGACGATCTCACGGGTAGTGTAGTCTAATAGCTCATACCGCACAGTTGCCATGGCCGAGACACGCTGCTTGTCTTCTTCTTGAATCTGGGGGTTTTCTAACTCAAGCAGTAATTCAGCTCTGGGACGCAGAGCTCGCTTTGCCCCTACGCAGCCAGGCAAACAGTTTCGCAACGAGGCTCTTGGCAGGCGCAGTCCGTAACGGTTTTATTTCCTGCGCTGAGGTAATTCCAGAAAGTGTGTAAACGTGAGTCAGGCGGCGTATCCTCTCGGGTGATATAACCCACCGGGCCGCGACCCGGGCAGCGAAGGAGGAGCCGTCATGAAGAAGCTGCACCCTACCACACCAGAAGCGCAGACCAATAAGACGTGGGAGCACCTAGAAAACTTTGTCCGCGAACATGTCCAGCAGTTCATCCAAGCGTTGTTGGAAGAAGAAGTCACCGAGCTATTAGGACGCACGAAGTCAGTCCGACGGGAGGCCGTCGATGCGGAGCCAGGATATCGCAATGGCTATGGCAAGCCTCGACAGCTAACGCTGACTAACGGGACCATTACTGTACGCCGGCCACGGGTCCGGGACCTGAACGAACGCTTTGTGAGTCGTGTGCTCCCTCTCTTCAAGCGACAAACCAAAGAGGTAGGAGAACTCCTACCCCAACTCTATCTCCACGGGTTAGCCTTAGGCGACTTTGAGTTAGCGCTACGCGGGCTCTTAGGCGACGGTGCGCCGTTATCTCCAGCCTCGTTGCTACGGCTGAAAACACAATGGCAGGGAGAGTACGACACCTGGAAGCAGCGGCAGCTCGATGATCTAGAAGTGGTCTACCTCTGGGCCGATGGACTATACGTGAAAGCTGGCCTGGAGGACACGAGGGCGGCATTGTTGGTGATGATCGGGGTGCTCACCAACGGTCAGAAAGTCGTCTTAGCGGTGGAGAGTGGGCAGCGGGAATCCAAAGAGTCCTGGGGGATGATCCTACGGGACCTGCGTAAGCGGGGCCTTAAGCCCTGGCGCTGCACGATCGCTGATGGACATCTGGGCCTGTGGGCCGCGTTAGAGTCCGTGCGAGAAGTTCTTGAGTTAGAAGGGGAAGTTATGATTTAAGAAGCGCGGCGGAGGGTTACCGATGTGGACAATACAGAACCGCGCCCGCTACAAGCGCGCTCAGTTGAGATA
>Ga0081539_10000722_pt1 | contig 66164 bp, 61 predicted proteins | sample TabmetS4T2R2_FD_71023 | JGI IMG/M metagenome (GOLD analysis project Ga0081539, IMG submission 71023) | Tabebuia heterophylla rhizosphere microbial communities from the University of Puerto Rico - S4T2R2 | ecosystem: Host-associated > Plants > Roots > Rhizosphere ...
TCGCGGCAAGTCTTCGACTTCATCCGCCCGATGCGGACCGTCGGCGTCATCAACCGGATCGAGAACAGAAAAATCATCGAGATCGCGGAGCCGTTCGGCGTGGTGGCCGCCATCGTGCCGTCCACCAACCCCACGTCAACCGCGATCTATAAGGTGTTGATCTCGCTCAAAGCCCGTTGCCCCATCGTCATCAGTCCGCATCCGTCCGCAGTCCGGTGCATTACGCGGTCGGTTGAAATCATGGCCGAGGCCGCGACTCGCGCGGGAGCCCCCGCGGGAAGCATCGGGTGGATGAAGACGGTGTCGCTCGAAGGCACGCAGGAACTGATGAAGGCGCGGGAAGTTGCCGTGATTCTGGCGACCGGCGGAATGGGTCTGGTCCGCGCGGCTTACAGCGCTGGCAAGCCGGCGTATGGGGTCGGCCCGGGAAACGCTCCCTGCTATGTGGAGCGCACGGCCGATCTGGCGAAGGCCGCCAGCGACATCGTGATCGGCAAGACCTTCGACAACGGAGTCCTCTGCTCCTCGCCCAACTCGGTTGTCGTGGACGAATCCGTATCCGAGGAAACGCGCCGGCAGTTTCAGGCGCGCGGCGCGTACTTCATGAACGCCGCGGAAATGGAGGTCCTCGCCAAGCAGCTCGTCACGCCGCAGCGACTGCCCAATCCTGTTTTGGTCGGCAAATCGGCTGCATGGATCGCGCAAAAAGTTGGGATTTCTGTTCCCCAGGGAACCACGACGCTCATCGCTCCGCTCACCGGCGTCGGGCGCGACTACCCGCTGTCGATCGAGAAGCTCTGTCCGGTCCTCTCTTGGTACGTCGTGAAGGACTGGCGCGAGGGCTGCGCGCGCTGCATCGAGATTCTTCGCTACGGCGGCATGGGTCACACCATGGCGATTCACTCGAGGAACGACGATGTGATCCTGGAGTTCGGGCTGCGGAAGCCGGCGTTCCGCATCTGCGTCAATACGCCGACGACCCATGGCTCGATCGGCCTGACGACGGGTCTGGATCCTGCGATGACGCTCGGGTGCGGGGGCTGGGGCGGCAACATCACGTCCGACAACATCTCTCCGCGACACTTGTTGAATATCAAGCGCGTCGCCTACGAGGTCCGGCCCGCGATCCCCTCCGCGACAGTGGCCGATGTAGGGGCCGCCTTCAGGCGGCCCGAAACGCCTTCGACAACTGAATTGCCGAAGGCTCCCGAGCGCCCGGTCTCGCGCGGAATCCCGGTCGACACGCTTGCCGATCGGATCGATCAGTTCTTGTCCTCGCGCGGGTATAAGCCCTCCGCCCCCGCCGAGACTACGGCGGACAAGCCGCCGTCAGCGCCTTCAGTCACAGCCAACCAGAAGGTCGTCGACTTCGTCTGTGAGGACGATGTGCGGGCCGCGATCAAGACCGGGGGCAAGCTTGTGGTCGGCGAAAAGACGATCATCACGCCCTCGGCTCGTGACCTGGGCGACGCAAACCGGGTGTTCGTTCAGGCCGGTTGGCGCTACTGAGCTGGGTGCGCGGATCTGCAGATTACGCCGTAAAACGCCCGAAAACTGCTGAGGCCGCTCGACTTATAACCTTGACCCCCTGATCGACCGAATAGTAGAGTACGCACTCTGATGCTGAGCCAAGGACCCGCTTCGGCTCACTCCGGATTGGCCGGGGTGATGTCGCGCTTCGGCTGTGCCGCAGCCATATCGGCTGTCGGTCTGCTCCTCGCCGCATGCGCGACGACGCACGCGCCGGTCGCTGCCGCCCCCGTGGCGCCCGCGCCGGTTCCCGTCGTCGTTGCACCGCAGGCCCCGGTGCCAGCTCCCCCACCCGCGCCCGACCCGGTCGCTGACCTGATCGCGGCATCGACGCGCCTTTTCGAAGCCGGCCAGAAGGAATTGCAGAATGGCCACCTCGAACAGGCCAAGAGCCAGTTCAATCGTTCGCTCGAAGTCCTCCTCGAATCGCCGTACGGCGCTCGTTCCGAGCCACGTATCCGAGAGCATTTCGATGGTCTCGTGGAGCGGATCAGTGCCTACGAGGTAACGGCGCTCGCCCAGGGTGACGGGTTCGTCGAGAAGAAATACGAACCGGCCACGATCGACGAACTGCTGGCGATTTCCACGTTCGAGCAGCCGCCCGCCACACCAGAAACGACGCAGGCGGTCACCGAGGATCCGACCACGCACGACATCGACATCCCGCTCAACGCGAGGGTGCTGTCGTTCGTGCAACTGTTCACCGGACGGCTCAAGAGCTTTCTCGAAGATGGCCTGAGCCGCGGCGTGCGCTACCTGCCGATGATTCAGGACGTCTTCCGGGCCGAAGGCTTGCCTCTCGACCTGGCCTACGTGCCGTTGGTCGAAAGCGCATTCAAGCCGAACGCCGTCTCACGCGCCAGCGCCAAGGGCATGTGGCAGTTCATGCACGGCACGGCGCTCGAGAACGGCCTGAAGCACGACTGGTACATCGATGAACGCGCCGATCCCGAGAAGGCGACGCGCGCGGCGGCCAACTACCTGAAGACGCTGTATGGGATGTTCGGCGACTGGCACCTCGCGCTGGCGTCCTACAATGGCGGCCCGGGGCGGGTGCAGAAGGCGATGCAGCGGTCGCGGCTCGACGACTTCTGGAAGCTGAGTGCGAATTCACGCTACCTCCCGCGCGAGACGCGGGACTACGTGCCGCTGATCCTTGCGGCGGTGATCATCGCGCGCAACCCGGCGCAGTATGGGATGAACGTCGCCCCGCTCGAGTTGCCGAAGGTGGAGAAGGTCGCGCTCCCCGGTCCCATCGATCTTCGACGTGTCGCGGAGTGGGCCGGCATCCCGGTGCAGCTGCTGCAGGATCTGAATCCGGAGTTGCGTCGTTGGACCACACCGATTCGGATGTCGGATTACGAACTGAAGGTTCCCGAGGGCACCGCTGCCCTGGTCCAGGCGCGGCTGGTGACGGCCGATCCCGAGGAGTTCGCGTCGCTGAATCGGTACTCGGTCCGTCAGGGCGACACGCTGCTCTCGATTTCACGAAAGCTCAAGGTCAGTCGCGCGGATCTGGCTGCGGCGAACTATCTGGCGGCGACGGCGCGCGTTTCTGCCGGCCAGCAATTGATCATCCCGCGTGAGCCGACGGCGCTGCTGGCGGCTCGAACGGACAACCCCGTCCCCGAAACCGAAGCGCGGAACCTTGACGCCGTCGTCGCGTCCCAGGCTGTCGCGACGAAGGCGGAACCTGCGTCGGTGTCCCGGCTCGTTCACCGCGTGAAGCAGGGCGAGACGCTCTCCTCCATCGCGCGTTTGTATCAGACCACGGTGGCGTCGTTGAAGCAGTGGAACAAGCTGCGGACCAATGCGCTGGTGGTCGGCCAGCGTCTGACGGTGTTCTCGAAGACCCACGCGGTCGCCACCAACTAGCCCGATGACGTAGGGGCCGCCTTCAGGCGGCCCGTTCGTCGTACGCTAACCTGCGTACTCGTGCCGTATCGGGCGCGGCGAGAATTGCCATGCAATGGAGGCTCGCCCGCGGGAATCTGCGTGTTTGCGCCTGATTCGAGAGGCTGACGGCCCGCGCGGCCGCTTGCACTACGTGCGGGCACCATGCTCGCTACCTTACGCAGTGCCGCAGTCTTCGGCGTCGATGCCTATCCCGTTCACGTGGAGGTCGACGTCTCGTTCGGTCTTCCCCACTTCACGATGGTTGGTCTGCCGGACGCGACCGTGCGCGAGAGTCGCGACCGGGTCCGCTCCGCGATCCGGAACTGCGGCTTCGATATGCCGCACCATCGCATCACCGTCAATCTGGCGCCGGCGGACGTCCGGAAGGCCGGCTCCTCGTTCGATCTGCCGATTGCGCTCGGCCTGCTCGCCGTCTCCGGCACCCTGAAGCGTCAGAGCATCGACGACACCGTCGTTCTCGGCGAATTGTCGCTCGACGGGGCGATCAATGGCATTCGCGGTGTGCTGCCGATCGCCGTGTCCGCGCGGCGCCTGGGAATCTCGCGGCTGCTGCTCCCGCCGCAGAACGCCGCGGAGGCGTCGGTGGTCGACGGGCTCGAGGTCTGCGTGGTCCGGTCGCTGCAGGAGGCGGTCGACGCGCTGAATGATCCGCAGGCCGCCGTGCGGGCGTCGCGTCCGAGCATCGCGGCATCTCCGATCATGACCGCCGACGGTGATCTCGCCGACGTGCGCGGACAGCTGCTGCCGCGTCGCGCGCTCGAGGTCGCGGCTGCGGGTGGCCATAACCTGCTGCTCTCCGGGCCGCCCGGTGCGGGCAAGACGATGCTCGCGCGCCGGCTGGGCGGGATTTTGCCGCCGTTGACATTCGAGGAAGCGCTCGAGTGCACGGCCATCCACTCGGTCGCGGGGACGTTGGCGCCCGGAACCGGGCTGCTGACGGCGCGACCGTTCCGAGCGCCCCATCACACGATCTCGAATGTGGCGCTGGTTGGCGGCGGGGCGATTCCGCGGCCCGGCGAGATCTCGCTCGCCCATCACGGCGTCCTGTTTCTCGACGAGATGCCGGAGTTCGATCGCCGCGTGCTCGAAGTGCTGCGGCAACCGCTCGAGGAAGGGCGCGTCACGGTCGCCAGAGCCGCACGGACCGCGGTCTTCCCGGCAAAGTTCCTGTTGATCGCGGCCATGAATCCCTGTCCGTGCGGTTTCCATGGGGACGAACGACGAGCGTGCAGGTGTCCACCGACGGTGATTGCCAAGTACCGAGGACGGTTGTCCGGCCCGCTGCGGGATCGCATCGACCTGATCGTCGAAGTGCCGGCCGTGCCTGTGACCGCGATCGCCGATGTTGCGCCCGGCGAGCCGTCGAGCGCGGTACGCGACCGGGTCCTGAAAGCGCGCGAAGTCCAGCAGGCGCGCCATACGGCGAGCGGCGCGCGCACCAACGCCGACATCCGCGGCAGCGCAGTCAACAAATACTGCCGGCCAGATGCCGAGGGTCGCGCGCTGCTGCGGCGCGCCGCCGAGAAGTTCGGCCTCAGCGCGCGTGGCTACGACCGCGTACTGAAGGTCTCGCGGACGGTCGCCGACCTCGCCGGGTGCGACAGCGTTCGCGCCGATCATGTTGCGGAGGCGTTGCAGTATCGGCTCGTCGAGTGAGCTGATTCGAGGGATACGAAGAGCACAAAGGACGGTCTTTAGACACAAAGGACACCAAGGACGCAAAGACTCGGAGCGGGTGGGCGGGCGGCCTTCGGCCGCCCAACATGGGTGGGGAGAGGCACGGAAACGCAAGCCAGATCAGATTTTGAAACGGGCTTGTGTTTCCGTGTCTCTCCCCGCCCATGGCGCGCGAAGCGCGCGCCCACCCGCGTCCAGCCCGCATGAAATCAAAGGACACGAAGATGGGACTAACGGCGTTACCTCCCGAGACCGAGGCGACAGCGAAAGACGTGATCGGCGCGGCGATTGCCGTTCATCGCGAGCTTGGGCCTGGGTTTCTCGAGAAGATTTACGGAGAAGCGCTCTGTCTCGAGCTCAACGCGCGAAGCATTCCCTTTGTCCGCGAACGGCCTGTGCACGTCCGCTATCGCGGTGTCGCGATTCCGGGTCAACGGATCGACTTGATTGTCTCGGACTGCGTGCTGGTTGAACTGAAAGCGGTGACCCGGATCGATCTCGCGCACGAGGCGAAGGTGGTCTCGTACCTGCGGACGACCAACCTCCGACTCGGCCTCCTCCTGAATTTCAACTGTCGGACGATGAAAGAGGGCATCAAGCGCATCGTTCTATGATTCACGCTCAGCCCGGCGCGTCGTGTCTAGCCAAGGCTCGTGTCCCCGCTTCGTGGCCTTTGTGCCCTTCGTGACTGAAGATCGTCCTTCGTGTTTCTTCGTGTGCCGCGATCTAGGTAGACCGCACAGCCGCAACGCGTGACGTGACCGGCACGCGCGCATCGTAAACGGTCTTGAGCGCAGTCGCGACGACGATGACCGCGCCGCCGACGAGCGTCCACGTGCCCGGGCGTTCACCCAGGACGAGCCACGTCCACGCTGGGTTGAGGACCGGTTCCAGGAGCAGCAGCAGCGAGACTTCGAGCGCCGGCAGCTGCCGCATCGCGGTCGTCAGGAACAGGTACGCCAGACCGATTTGAAAGACGCCGAGATACACGACTGCGGCCCACTCCCCCGCCGACGCCTGCGGCAGAGGCAGCGCGAAGGGCAGCGACACGAGAGCCGCCAGAAAATTGCCACCGATCACCGCCGTCAGTCCGATCCCGCGTTGCTCCTCTCGACCCTCCGCCCAGCGCAAGGAGAGCAGCGTCAATGCCCAGGCGACGCTGCAGATCACTCCGATCACGTTGCCGGTAACGGGATCAGGCGCGGTCGTCGTGGCGACTGGCTGACCAAGAAAGCAGAAGACCAGACCCGCCGCGAGCGCGACCATGAACACCAGGTCACGGCGATGGATCGGTTCGTCGAGGACGCGCGGCGCGAGCGCGAGGATGTAGAGCGACGCGCTCGATTGAAGAAAGATGGCGTTTGCCGCCGTGGTCAGCTTTGTCGAGAGGACGAACAGCGTCAGAGTCGCGGCGTAGACGAATGCGATGAGCACTGCTGGTCGCGACCACGTCATGCGCCGCCGGGCGAGCAGCAGCAGCGCGAAAGCCGCAATCCCCGACCTCAGCACGGACACCTGAGGCCCGGTGAATGCTGCGACTTTGATCGCCGCGCCCCCAGTTGAGAAGAGCACGGCCGCCGAGATCGCCTGCAGGCGAGCCTTCGCGTTCATGTGTTCAGAATCACACCGGACATTCGTTCGATGTTCGCTTCGTGTGCTGTTAAGTTTGCAATCGTAGGCAGACCCACGATAACCTGTCGGGGCGTCCTTCCCTCAGGACGCGGAACCCCAGATTCACGGTCCACCTGAAGGTGGACTCTACGGAGCAGATGGCCTCACGCCTCTACACCATCGTTGTGTCCGACGGCACCTCAGGCGCGGTGCGTCGCTTCGCGATTCCGGTCAGGCCTGTGATCGTGACCGCATGTGCTGTGGTCACGCTCCCGGTGCTCATCGGTGTCGGCGCTGCGTGGAAGGCAAAGGCGGACGTCTCCTCGGTCTACGCAACCAAGCAGGAGCTGGAAGTCGAGAACGCCAGCTATCGCGAGGCCACCGAGGAACTGGCGACACAGATCGAGTCGCTCCAGAGCGCAATTCAGGATCTTGGCGCACGGTCCGCGCTCGATCCCGCGGTTTCCCGCGCCATGCAGAAGCTGCCGGCGCTGGTGAAGGCGCGCGCCATGGGCGGCGGAACTGTCGGCTCCGATCGATCGCAGGAATACGCCAAGACGCTGTCGACGCTCACCAGTCCCGAAGATACGTTCGGGATGCTGCGCAATCTGCTCGAGGGCCTCGAATCACGCCTGAGCGTGGTGCGCACCGTCGTCGACAAACGCAACGCGCTTGCGGCGGCGACTCCGTCGATCTGGCCGTCGCGCGGCTGGCTCACGTCGACGATGGGCGTGCGTCAGGATCCGATTACCGGTGACTCCGACTTTCATCCGGGGCTCGACATCGCGGGCGACAAGGGACAGCCGGTCTATGCGACCGCCGCAGGCACCGTCCGGAACGCGACGTGGGAAAACGGATACGGAAACGTCATCACGATCGACCACGGGTTCGGTCTGCAGACGCGATACGGCCACCTGCTGAAGTACGACGTCAAGCCCGGCGCCAAGGTCAAACGCGGCGACGTCATCGGCCGCGTGGGCAACACCGGTCGTTCCACGGGATATCACCTTCACTACGAAGTGCTGGCCAACGGCCGGCTCGTCAACCCGCTCCAGCTTCTCACCCAGCAGAAACCGCGCGATCAGTAAGCGCGTCGTACCTCCCAGCAACTCGCGGTTTCCTTGCCGGTTGTCAGGCCGCTTGGCTTACAATCGGTAGACATTCACGTGCGGCAGGCCTTCAGATGCGCCCGCCGCCTCCGGCCTCGCTAGCCGTCTTGACCGCCAAGATCGCTGCAACATGAATCAAGTTTTCCCCGGTCAAGATGGCCAGCCCCGCGCAGCGGGGCAAAGCCAACACTGCAGACTAGCGAGACCGAGCGCACCGGCGGCGCGGTCGCCCCGCCGGCCTGAGGCGGAGGCACGCTAGTCATGATCGGTCAACTGCTTGCGAAGGTCATCGGCACCCAGAACGAGCGTGAAATCAAACGACTGCGTCCGCTCGTCGCGCAGATCAATGAGCTCGAGCCGCAGATCCAGGCGCTGACGGACCAGCAGCTTCGCGAAAAAACTCTCGAATTTCGGCGACGGCTAGCCGATGGCGTGAGCCTCGACGACCTCCTGCCGGAGGCATTTGCCGTCGTCCGCGAAGGCGGTCGCCGCGTGATCAACATGCGGCACTACGACGTTCAGCTCATCGGCGGGATGGTCCTGCACAACGGGACGATCGCCGAGATGAAGACCGGCGAGGGCAAGACGCTCGTCGCGACGCTGCCGGCCTATCTCAACGCGCTCGAAGGCAAAGGCGTGCACGTCGTCACGGTGAACGATTACCTGGCGCGCCGCGACTCCGAGTGGATGGGGCGTCTGTACCGCTTCCTCGGCATGGACGTCGGCGTCATCCAGCACGAGCTGAACGACCAGCAGCGCCAGGTCGCGTACGCGGCGGACATCACCTACGGCACGAACAACGAGTTCGGCTTCGACTACCTCCGCGACAACATGAAGTTCGAGTTGTCGGCGATGGTGCAGCGGCCGCACCACTACGCGATCGTCGACGAAGTCGACAGCATCCTGATCGACGAAGCGCGGACGCCGCTCATCATCTCGGGTCCGGCGGAAGAGTCGACCGACCTGTACTACGAGGTCGATCGCAACATCCCGAAGCTGAAAGCGGGCGCAGTCACGCGTGGCGACACCAAGGCCGAGGACCGTGAAGCGCTCGAGGCAACCGGCGACTACATCGTCGACGAGAAGCACAAGACGGTGACGCTCACCGAGAGCGGCATGGCCAAGGCGGAGCAGCTGTTGTCGCATCGGCTGGTGCCCGAGTCGAACGGTCTGTACGACCCGGCGAACATGCCGCTGCTGCACCACATTCATCAGGCACTTCGCGCGCACACGCTGTTCCGGCTCGACGTCGATTACATGATCAAGGATGGCGCCGTCGTCATCGTCGACGAGTTCACGGGACGCCTGATGCCGGGCCGGCGGTGGAGCGACGGGTTGCACCAGGCGGTCGAGGCCAAGGAGAAGGTCAAGATCGAGCGCGAGAATCAGACCCTCGCGACCATCACCTTCCAGAACTACTTCCGCAAGTACAAGAAGCTGGCCGGCATGACCGGCACCGCCGAGACCGAAGCTCCCGAGTTCGCGAAGATCTATAACCTCGACGTCATCGTCATCCCGACCAACCGGCCGCTGAAGCGCGTCGAAGAGCCAGACCTCGTTTACCGGACCGAGCGCGAGAAGTTCGACGCCATCGTCGCGGACATTCTCGACAAACAGTCGTCAGGGCGGCCGACGCTGGTCGGCACCGTGTCAATCGAGAAGTCGGAGCGCCTGTCGAGTCTGCTTCGCAAGCGCGGCATCAAGCACGTCGTCCTGAACGCGAAGTATCACGCGCAGGAAGCCGAGATCGTTGCGCAGGCAGGTCGCAAGGACAACGTCACCATTGCGACGAACATGGCGGGTCGCGGCACGGACATTCTGCTCGGCGGGAATGCCGAGCACATGGCGCGGCAGCAGACGCTTGCGGAGGCCGTTGCCGAGCGGGTTCCGCGGGGCGAAGAGAAATACGTCGACGACGAGGACTTCGTCTATTTCTTCCACGTCGACGGCTTCTATCGTGTTCCCAGGAAGGACTGGGAACGCATCTACGCACACTTCAAGCGCGAGACCGATTCGGAACACGAACAGGTCGTGAACTTCGGTGGCCTGCACATTCTCGGCACCGAACGCCACGAAGCGCGACGCATCGACAACCAGCTGCGCGGCCGCGCCGGTCGTCAGGGTGACCCGGGCTCTTCGCGGTTCTATCTGTCGCTCGAAGACGACTTGATGCGGATCTTCGGGTCGGACCGCATCGCCGGCTTGATGCAGAAGCTCGGGATGGAAGAAGGTGTGCCGATCGAGCATGGCATGGTGACGCGGGCGATCGAGCGTGCGCAAAAGCAGGTCGAGGCGCAGAACTTCTCCGTCCGCAAACACCTCCTCGAGTACGACGACGTCATGAACAAGCAGCGTGAGAGCGTCTATACGCTGCGTCGTGAGATTCTCGAGGGGAAGGTGCACCTGACCGAGGAAGACATCGTCGATACGCGCGAGTATGTGTTCGCGCTGGCCGAGGAAATTCTCGAAGAGCAGGTCGAGCGTTTTGCGGGTAAAGAAGTCGACGTCGAGGAATGGGACGTTCCCGCCCTCGTGCGCGAAGTGTCGCGTGTCTTCGGCCTCGATCCGCAGGAGCTTGAGAAGCTCGATCTCGGGACCAAGAGCGCGGACGAGATGACCGACGCGATCTGGGAGCTGGCGAAGAAGAGCTACGACGAGAAAGAGTCGGTCGTCGGCGGCGAGCTGCTTCGTCGTGTCGAGCGCGACATCATGCTGCAGATCGTCGATGCGCAGTGGAAGGATCACCTGTACTCCCTCGATCACCTGAAGGAAGGTATCGGCCTGCGCGGCTACGGTCAGCGCGATCCGCTGGTCGAGTACAAGAAGGAGAGCTTCGGGCTGTTCCAGGACATGAAAGCGCGGATCGAGGAAGAGATCGTCCGCTATCTGTTCTGGCTGCGGCCGATGGTGTCGGAGGGCGGCGAGACGGCCGCGATTCGGCAACCGCGGCCGCGCCCCGCCCCGCGCCGGCCTGCGGCGCTCACGATGAACAATCCAGGTGCCGAAGCGGTGCCGGCATTCGCGGGGGCGCGGTCGTCGAGCTCGATGACGGCTACCGCCGAGGCCACGCCGAATGGTCAGGGACCGCGACCGGCGCGCACCGGCGGCGACGACGTGATCAAGACGTTCAAGCGCGAAGAGCCCAAAGTGGGGCGCAACGATCCATGTCCCTGCGGAAGCGGCAAGAAGTACAAGAAGTGTCATGGAGCGGCGGCATAGTCAGGAATCACGTATCAGGTATCTGGATTCAGGGCTGGGCCAGGAATCAGACTGCAGGAATGAGGTCGACGCGACCTGATTCCCTGACAGCCCTGAATCCTGAGTCCAGATTCCTGATTCCTTCACGTGTTTTTGAGGGTCCATGGATCTCAAGACCGGGTCGCTGACGCTCTCCCCCGTTGACGCTGGCATCGCGACCGCGCTGACATTCGACGATGTGCTGCTGGTGCCGCAGCATACGACGATCGTTCCCACACAGGTCGACGTCTCGACACGCCTGACACGCAACATCCGATTGAACGTTCCGCTGCTCAGCGCGGCGATGGACACGGTCACGGAATCCGGGCTTGCCATCGCGATGGCGCAGCTTGGCGGGCTTGGGGTCATCCACAAGAATCTGTCGATCGAGGAGCAGGCATCGGAAGTCGATCGCGTGAAGCGCTCCGAGAGCGGGATGATCGTGAACCCGATCACGCTCTCGCCCACCAATCGGATCTTCGAAGCGCTCGACCTGATGAAGACCTACCGGATCTCCGGCGTGCCGATCACCGAGGACGGCAGCAAGGAGGGACGGCTGGTCGGCATTCTCACGAATCGCGACTTGCGGTTCGAGACCAACGTCAATCGGCCGATCGACGAGGTGATGACGAAGGAGCCACTGTTCACGGTCCCGATCGGCACCACCCTCGATGAGGCGCGCGAATTCCTGCATCGGCACAAGGTCGAAAAGCTGCTGGTGGTCGACAAGGACTTCCGCCTGAAGGGGCTGATTACCGTCAAGGACATTCAGAAGGCGATCAAATATCCCAGCGCCTGCAAGGACGCACTCGGACGTCTGCGGTGCGGAGCGGCTATCGGCGTGGCCAAGGACTCCATCGAGCGTGCGCAGGCACTCGTTGCCGCAGGCGTGGACGTCGTCGTCATCGACACGGCCCATGGCCACAATCAGATCGTGATCGACATGGTGGCGCGAATCCGCCGCGAGTTCCCGAACGTCGACCTCGTCGCCGGCAACGTGGCGACGGCGGAGGCGACGACGGCGTTGATCAATGCGGGCGCGGATGCGGTCAAGGTCGGTATCGGCGCGGGGTCCATCTGCACCACGCGTGTGGTGGCCGGTATCGGCGTGCCCATGATCAGCGCGATCATGGATTGCGCGCAGGCGGCAGCGGCCCGCAACGTGCCGCTGATCGCGGACGGTGGCATCCGCTACTCGGGCGATATCGTCAAGGCGCTCGCGGTGGGCGCGAGCTCGACGATGATCGGCAACCTGTTCGCCGGAACCGACGAAAGCCCGGGCGAACTGATCCTCTTCCAGGGGCGGACCTACAAGGAGTACCGCGGGATGGGATCGATCGGGGCGATGCGTCGTGGCAGTCGCGATCGGTATTTCCAGGACGAATTCGATCTCGAAGGCGGGCGCGCCAGCGACAAGCTCGTGCCCGAAGGGATCGAAGGTCGCGTCGCGCACAAGGGGAGTGCCGCTGCGGTCATCTATCAGTTGATGGGTGGGTTGCGCGCCGGCATGGGCTACTGCGGCGCGGGGACGATCCCGGAGCTGCAGCGCAAGGCAAAGGTCGTCCGCATCACGCCGGCGGGCATGCGCGAGAGCCATGTGCACGATGTGACGATCACGAAGGAAGCACCGAATTACAGAATGGAATGAGCTGGATGGTTGTTGGTCGATGGTAGATGGTGGTTATTCGAGACAAGCAACCACAACCCACCATCTACCACCCACCAACCGACACGCGCCGCGTCTGATCGTCGACGATCTCCAGATGCACCGTCTTCGCGGCGGGGAGCGAATGCGTCAGCCGATCGGGCCATTCGATCGCCAGGACACCATCACCTGCACCGAGCTCTTCGAGGCCGAGATCTTCCGTCGCGGCGCGTTCCAAACGGTACAGATCGACGTGATACAGCGTCAGGCGTCCGCCGCGATACTCATGAACGAGCGTAAAGGTCGGACTGCTCACGTCGCTGGGATCGATGCCCAGACCCTGTGCGAGCCCGCGGACGAATGCGGTCTTCCCTGCTCCGAGATTCCCCGATAACAGCAGCACGTCGCCGGGACGAAGCATCGCCGCGAGATCGCGAGCGAGGGACGCGGTTTCGTCTTCGGAATGGCTAGTGAACACGGACATCAGAGAGATGCGGCGCGGACCTTTATGGCCCGCGAGGCGGGCCTGACAAGCCCCGCTCTACCGCCGCGTCATTGGCTGTCTTGAATGCGCCCGGTCAACCTGCCAAGCGCCTCGCCAAGCTTGCTGAGCACATCGGTCGCCGTCATCGCGACCTGACCGTGCGCGATTTCAGCGAGATCGCCGGCCGAACCATGCAGGAAGACGGCGAGGCGGCAGGCGGCTTCCGCGTCGAGCAGCTGCGCCAGCCACGCGGCGATCATCCCCGTCAGGACGTCTCCTGTGCCGCCGGTGGCCATGCCTGGATTGCCGGTCGGATTGAGGAATACCTTCCCCTGCGGCGTCGCGATCACAGTGCGGTGACCCTTCAGCACGACGTACACGTGGTGGGTCGTCGCGAAGTCGGTGGCCACCTGAATCCGGTCGCCCTGGACCTCCTCGATTGAAGCGCCCACGAGGCGCGCCATCTCGCCGGGATGCGGCGTGATGATGACGTCGTGTTCCTCCGTTCCCATCAGCAATTCGGATTGATCCGCCAGAACGGTCAGTGCGTCGGCGTCGAGCACGAGCGGCACGCTGGCGCGAGCCAGCAGCGCGCGCACGAACTCCGCCACGCCTGGCGCGCGACCGAGACCGGGGCCGCAGGCGATGACGTCGTGCCGCAGTTCGAGCAAGCGGGTCACGGCATCTGCCGCCATGGCGCCGTCGACCTCGGGCAGCGGCTCCGTCATGAAATCGGGAGCGATCGACGCCACAATCGGCAGACACGATTCCGGCGTCGCGACCGTCACCAGGCCCGCGCCTGACCGTAACGCTCCCATCGCGGAGAGTTGGGCCGCACCGGTCTTGCCCCGCGAACCGGCCACGATCGTCACGCGGCCGAAGTCCCCTTTGTGCGAATCGGCGGTGCGCGGCTGCACGTGCTCGCGGACCTGCTCGGTCGTCACGAGTTCGATGTGCGGTCCGTCAATGCCTTGAATCACCTCGTAGGGTATGCCGATGTCCGCGATCACGACGTCGCCAGCATAGGCCTCGCCAGGCGGCAGGATCAACGGCAGTTTGGGCGCGGCGAGCGTGACGGTCATCGACGCATCGATGCAATCGCCGATGAGGTGCGCGGTGTCGGCGGAGATGCCGCTCGGCAGGTCGATCGCGACGATGGGAATGTCCGCAGCGTTGACATCGGCAACCACGGTCTCGAGCATGCCGCCCAGCGGCGACCGCAAGCCGGTGCCGAAGATCGCGTCGATGATGAGCGAGCACTGCGAGATCTCGGAAAAATGCAGTTCCCAGCTCTGCTCATCGTTGATCTCGACGACGGTGACGCCGAGGCGGCCGAGGATGTCGAGATTGATGCGCGCGTCACCGCGAACGTCGGCCACTGCGCCGATGACGAACACCGCCGTATCGATACCGCGCTGCAGCAGCGTGCGCGCGACCACGAAGCCGTCGCCCCCATTGTTGCCGCGCCCGCACAGCACGGCGACGCGGCCGTGCAGCTCCGCCTCGAAGGACGCCTCGATCGCCGCAACGACCTGGCGACCGGCGTTTTCCATGAGGACGAGAGAGGGGATTCCGATCTCTTCGATGGTGTAACGGTCGGCCTCGCGCATCTGCGCGGCGTTGAGGATTCGCATCAGGAGCAGCTGGCAGTCGGCAGTCGGCAGTAAGCAGTTGGGGCAAGACGCAGTATGCGGCAGAGGGCCGGCCCTTGTCACTTTCCACCGACCCGGCCAGCTGCCGACTGCCAGCTGCCTACTGCATACTTAAACACGATGCCAGCTACAGTCAGTGTCGACGGCCGTATCAGCAGCGAACGCGACGCGTTGGTCTCGGTCTTCGATCACGGCTTTCTGTACGGCGAGGGCGTCTATGAAACGCTTCGCACCTATGGCTCGCGGCCCTTTCTCTACGATCGGCACATGCGGAGGCTGCGGCGATCGGCGGAGATGATCGCGCTGCCGGTCCCCTTCTCCAACGATGAACTTGCCGGAAACATTCGCGACACGCTCACCGCGGCGAGCCTCGCCGGACGTGAGGCCTACATCAGGGTGCTCGTCACCCGCGGCGTCGGTGACCTCACCTACGATCTGCGCGCCACACCAACCCCGACGGTCGTCATCATCGTCAAGCCGCAGATCGATCCGCCGCCTGAGGCGTATGCGGAGGGGGTCCGTGTCGCGATCGTGGAGATCGTGCGTAATCATCCGGCATCGGTGAATCCCATGATCAAGTGCAACAACCTGATGAACAGCGCGCTCGCCATGCAGCAGGCACTGCGCCGCGGAGCATTCGAAGGCGTGATGCGGAACTACCGCGGCGAGTTGACGGAGTGCACCGCGTCGAACCTGTTCATCGTGAAAGACGGAGCCGCGCTCACGCCACCGCTCGACGCCGGCCTGCTGCCGGGCATCACGCGCGAGTTCCTGTTCGAGATCGCTGCCGATATCGGCGTCCCCATGCGTGAGCAGACGCTGCGCGACGAGGACCTCTACAGCGCCGATGAATCCTTTCTGACGGGAACGACGAGGGGCGTGCTGCCGATCACGACGGTCGACGATCGCTCGATCGCGACGGGTCAACCCGGACCAGTCACGGCGAAGCTGATGGCGGCGTTTCGGCGCGCCGCGGCGGCGACGTGATCGGACCACAGGCACCCCAGCGCGCACGCGTGCGCGCCGGGGACCCGCCGTTCGGTCCGCGCCGCATCTCCCTCACGGGTCCGCATCTTCCAGGTACCTGTGATTGGACCCTTTTCGTGGCCCAGCCCTGAATCCTGCTAGCCGATTCCTGATTCCTGCTCTATCGGCGGGCAGGAACAGAACAGATTTCGGTCGCCGTACGGATTGTCGATTCGCCCCACATTCGGCCAGAACTTGTTCGCGCGGACGAAGGGCAGTGGAAACGCCGCCTGCTCGCGCGAGTACGGATGGGGCCACTCGCTCGCCGTGACCGTACGCGCCGTGTGCGGGGCATTCTTCAACACGTTGTCGTCGCGGTCCGCGCGGCCTGACACGACCGCCTCGATCTCCTCGCGGATCTGAATCATGGCGTCACAGAACCGATCGAGCTCGCCTTTGTCCTCGCTTTCAGTCGGCTCGACCATCAACGTGCCGGCCACTGGAAACGACACCGTCGGCGCATGGAAGCCGTAGTCGATCAGGCGCTTCGCGACGTCCATCTCCTCGATCCCGGCGGACTTGAAACCACGCAGATCGAAGATCATTTCGTGCGCCACGCGTCCACGCGACCCGGTGTAGAGCACCGGATAGTGCGGCTCGAGGCGCGCCTTGATGTAATTGGCGTTGAGAATCGCGTGCCGGGTCGCCTCGGTCATTCCGTCGGCGCCAAGCATGCGGATGTAGGCGTACGAGATCAGCAGGATGCTCGCGCTTCCCCACGGCGCGGCCGAGACCGCATGGATCGCGCGTTCGCCGCCCATCGCCACCAGCGGATGACTCGGCAGGTACGGCACCAGATGACGAGCTACACCGATCGGTCCCATCCCGGGGCCGCCGCCGCCGTGCGGGATCGCAAAGGTCTTGTGCAGGTTCAGATGGCATACGTCGGCGCCGATCAGCGCCGGGCTCGTGAGCCCGACCTGTGCGTTCATGTTCGCGCCGTCCATGTACACCTGACCGCCGTGCTCGTGAACGAGCGCACAGATGTCCGCGATCCGATCCTCGAAGACGCCATGCGTCGATGGATAGGTGATCATCAGACACGCCAGCCGGTCGCGGTGCTGCTCGGCCTTCTTCGATAAATCGTCGACGTCGACGTTCCCGTCCTTTGCCGTTGAAACGACAACGACGCGCATCCCGGCCATCGCGGCGCTCGCGGGGTTCGTGCCATGTGCGGAGGCTGGAATGAGGACCACATCACGCTGGCCCTGATCGCGATCGCGATGAAACGCACGAATCACATTCAGGCCGGTCAGCTCCCCCTGGGCGCCGGAGTTCGGCTGCAGCGAGACGGCAGCGAAGCCGGTGATCTCGCACAGCGCCGACTCCAGCTCCTGAAACAACTCGACATATCCGTTCGCCTGGTCCAGCGGCGCGAACGGATGCATCTTGCTGAAGTGCGCCCACGTGATGGGCAGCATCTCGGTAGCCGCGTTCAACTTCATCGTGCACGAGCCGAGCGGGATCATCGAGTAGTCGAGCCCGATGTCCTTTCGTTCCAATCGGCGGATATACCGCATCATGGCCAGTTCGGAATGATGCGTCTTGAACACGGGGTGCGTGAGAAACGCGCTGGTCCGGCGGAGCGCCGCGTCGAGCAGGTCGCCCGATACCGGCTCCAGACTGGCCGCGTCACCGGCAAACACCTCCACGATGTCGCGAACGTCGTCCACGGTCACGGTCTCGTTCAGCGCGATTCCAATCGTCGCCTGGTCGAGATAACGGAGATTGATCCCTATCGCGCGGGCGCGTTGGTGAACCCTGTCGACACCGGCTGGCACGTGGATGCGAAGCGTGTCGAAATACTGCCGATTGAGTTGCGACAACCCGCGCGCGACCAGCTCGCGCTCCAACACGCGCGTCAGCCCGTGCACGCGGGAGGCAATCGCGCGCAGGCCATCCGGCCCGTGGTAGACGGCGTACATCGCCGCAATGTTGGCGAGCAGAGCCTGCGCCGTGCAGATGTTCGATGTCGCCTTCTCGCGGCGGATGTGCTGCTCACGAGTCGCCAGTGCCATGCGATACGCCGTGCGTCCTTCCTCGTCGACGGACACACCGATGATCCGACCCGGTGCCTGGCGGACGAATGCCTGCCGCGTCGCGAAGAAGGCAGCGTGGGGCCCTCCATAACCCAACGGAACCCCGAAGCGCTGCGAGTTGCCGAACACCACGTCGGCGCCCATGTCACCCGGCGGTGTGGTGAGCACGAGTGCCAGCAGATCGGTTCCGACGGCAACGAGTACACCGGCTGCATGCGCTCGCCTGATCAGTGCCGACAGATCGCGCAGCTCTCCCCCTTCGTCCGGGTTCTGCAGCAGAATCCCGAACACTCGCGGATCGTCGTACGCCATTTCGTCCGCCGGGCCGACGTGGAGATCGATCTCCAACGGCTCGGCACGTGAGCGCACAACGTCAATCGTTTGCGGGAAGCAGCGATCGCTGACCAGAAAGAGTCCACGTTCCCCCGCGCCAGGTCGCGACGTGTTCACTCGTCGCAGCAACGTCATCGCTTCGGCCGCAGCCGTCGCCTCATCGAGCAGCGAGGCGTTCGCGATTTCCATTCCCGTCAGGTCTGCGACCATCGTCTGGAAATTGAGCAGCGACTCGAGCCGGCCTTGAGCAATCTCCGCCTGATATGGCGTATAGGGTGTGTACCAGCCAGGATTCTCCAGCACCATGCGCAGGATGACGCTCGGCGTGATCGTGTCGTGGTATCCGAGACCGATGTAGGAGCGGAACGTCTCGTTGCGAAGCGCGAGCCCGGTAAGACGCCGCAGGAAGAGATGCTCGCTTTCAGCAGGCGGAAGGTCGAGCGGACGATCGAGCCGGATGGACCGTGGAACGACCTCGTCGATCAAGGCGTCGAGCGACTCGACACCGATCGCCGCCAGCATCTCGCCGCGCTGTTCCGGTGAAGGTCCGATGTGTCGCGGCGCGAACCAGTCCGACGCCTCGAGCGCGCGCATGCTAGGTGAGGATCGCCTCGTATTGCGTGCTGTCGAGGAGCGACTGCGCGGACCCCGGCTCGCTCAGCCTGACGCGGATCATCCAAGTGCTGTGCGGATCGCTGTTGACCCTCTCCGGGTGATCCTTCAGCGTCGGGTTGACTTCCAGGACCTCTCCGCTCATCGGAGCGAAGAGCTCCGACACCGCCTTCACCGACTCGATCGAGCCGAACGACTCCCCGGCTGAAATCTCGCGCCCGACGTCTGGAAGGTCCACGTACACGACGTCGCCAAGCTGCTGTTGGGCATAGTCGGTGATGCCCACTTCGGCGGTGTCGCCAGTGACGCGAATCCACTCGTGATCTTTCGTGTATTTCAGTTCGGCCGGATACGCCATGTCGTCTCCACCATGGCGGACCTCACACGGTCCGCCGCACACATTCATCGGGCCCGTTTGTAGAAGGGCAACGGAATCACGCGCGCGCGCGAGGCGCGGCCGCGGATGTCGATGTCGAACTCCTGTCCGTTCGCGCTCAGATCGGTCGGCACATATGCCATGCCGATCGCCCTCTTGAGGAACGGCGTCTGTGTTCCGCTGGTGACGACGCCGATGCGGCGATCGCCGGCGATGATCGGATAGCCGTGCCGTGCGATTCCGCGATCGATCATCTCGAACCCGACCAGCCGCCGCCCCGTCCCGTTCTTCTTCAAGTCGCGCACACGTTCATGTCCGATAAACGCGTCCTTCTTCCACCCGACGATCCAGTTCAGGCCGGCCTCGACCGGTGTCGTCGTCTCGTCGATGTCGTTGCCGTAGAGGCGCATGCCCGCTTCGAGCCGCAGCGTGTCGCGCGCGCCGAGCCCGCAGGGAATGACATCGACGGAGCGGCCTGCTTCGAGCAACGCCTGCCACACACGATCGGCCATATTGGGAGGAACGAAGATCTCGAAACCATCCTCGCCCGTGTAGCCGGTCCGCGAAATCGTCGCCCGGGCGCCAGCCACTTCGCCGTGGCCGAAATGGTAGTAACCCAGTTCCGCAAGGCTTACGCCGGTCAGTGGCTGAAGGACCTCCAAGGCCGCGGGGCCCTGGATGGCGATCAACGCATAGCGACTGCTCGTGTCGACCGCCGCCACCTGGCCCGTCGGCTTGATCTGCTCGCTGATCCAGGCGAAGTCCTTCGCCGCAGTCGATGCGTTGACGACGAGCATGAAATGGATGGGAGCCATCCGATACACGACCATGTCGTCGATGAACGTGCCCTCGGGCGTCAGCAGACCGGAGTACTGAGCCTGACCGATCGCGAGCGTCGAGGCATCGTTGCAGGAAATCCGTTGCACAGCGGCAAGTGCGTCGGCGCCCGCAATTTCGATCTGTCCCATGTGGCTGACGTCGAACAAACCCGCCCGTGTACGCACGGCCAGATGCTCGTTGGAGATGCCTGAGTACTCGACCGGCATGTCCCAGCCGGCGTAAGGCACCATCCGCGCCTGCGCGGCACGATGGCGCGCGTTGAGCGGAGTTTTCCGCAGCTCGGCCGCAACGGTGTCAGTCATGGTTCTCGGGATGAAGACGCGTCGGATGGGTGCAGGCACAGCGGCGGCGCGCAACACAAGAGCCTCCGCATCGCAGAGGCCGATCGATGCACGGTACTATGCGTGTCGAGCGAGGGTCAAGGTTGCGGACGTGTGACGACGAGCGTCGCCTCGTACTCCTCCGGCTGAATGCGGCGGCTCGCGTCCGGGTACGGATTGACGCCGAGCAGCCGGATTGAGTACGGGTTGTAGGTCGCTTCGCTCCTCGACGGCGTCGTGAGCAGTTCGAAGGACGCGCGCGCGTTCGGCGCTTTCTCGACAGCGATGCGGATCGTCGCTTCTCCCGCTCTGATGCACTGGACGCCGCGTGGGCATCGCGAATCAGAGACGACGGTCTCGAAGGCGAGATCGAGGCCTTCAGCCGCGAACATCACGGATTGCCCGACCTTGATCGCGAACGATTCTCCGAGGGCCACGCTCTGCGTGGCCGACAGCGGCGCACGCGTGCAGGCCGCCACGAGGATCGCAATCAGAACTGCCCTGCCCATCGCACCGGCGCCGGATCACCCGGCCCTCCTCAACGACCTTCGCCTTCTGCGTGACGGTGAACGTCTTGCCCGCGACTGTCAGCGTCCCCGTCCGGTTCGTCTTCCCAGTGTACGCTGCGACCGTGTGGGTCAGCCTGCCAGATCCGGTTCCGCTTGCACCTGAGTTGATGGTCAGCCACGACGGGGGCGATTGCTAATCGCTGTCCAGCCGCATGTCCCAGAACATGCGGTCACAGCAACCGAGCCGTTCCCTTCGGCCGCTGTGCAATGGTCGTGCTGGTCGGCGAGATCGAGTAGGTGCACGCCGCGACGGCCGTTGGCGCTGTACTCGACCACGCCGCCGTCGACAAACGTGTTGGGCAACAAAGAGACTGGCTATGCGTTCCGTGACGCGTGCGTCAACTCGTGCGCGTCGACGTCATCCGCCCTGGAAAACCCTTCGCCCTACACCATCTGGCTGCCGTTCCAGAACGCAGTTCTCGTACGGGCAGAAGAAGAACTCGCAATACCGGACCGACGAGATCAGCGCCCCTCCGGCGTTGTCGAAGCTGTCGCGTCCATGACAAGTGGTCAACCGTTTTTGGGATTTCACGCCGCATCGTGTGCAATCTGACCGTTCACCGTCGGCCGATGTCGGCGGTCATAATCGCCTGAGTCGATTCGCACGCCGATCCGTCGCGTAGTGTCTCGAACACGTTCGCCAGAAGCGCTGGCGTCACCGGGCCGACATGTGAAATTTCGTGTGCTTTCAACAGCTCTGTTCGATGCGGCAGCAGGAACAGGTACGCGTCACAGAGGCCTGCCAGGTCGTGCAGGCGATGCGAGGAGACGACGACCGCCGCCCCGCGATCGCGCTTCGACTCCAGAGTGCTCGACAGCCATCGGGCGGAATCGGGATCGAGCGCCTCCCACGGTTCGTCGAGCAGGACGAGTCCGAGCGGGTGACGACCGAGAACCGTCCGCAGGCCAAGCAGCTGGCGTCCGCCGCGCGACAGCGCCCGCAACGGCCGCCGATCGACCGTGACCGGCTCGCCGGTCCCAAGCCTGCCCCAGTCGGACGCACGCACGAATGCCGGCAACGTCGCTTCGCCGGCGAAGTACGCGACGCCCACGCGTGCGAGGGCGTCGCGTGGCGTGAGTCCGTTGATGCGAACTTCTCCTTGCGCCGGCACGATGCATCCCGCGATCGTCCGCAGCAGCGTTGTCTTTCCCGCGCCGTTCTGACCAATCACACCGAGGCACTGACCGGCGCCCACATCGAATGACACGCGATCGAACACCAGTCGCCGTCCATAGCTGACGGCAAGCGCACGGACCGAGAGGGCGACGCTGATCATTGGGCGCCGTCGAGCGGAATGCTGATACGCCGGATCGCGAACAATGCCGCACCCGCGCTGACGAGCGCCACGGCGAGCGGTACGGCCACCGCGCCGAGTTGCGATCGAATGTCGACACCCACCAATGCCAGTGGGTAGACCAGGGTCACCAATGGAAGCGCGACGGACAGTGAGGACTGCACCGCCGCGCACACCGCAAACACCGCGAGCCAGCCGATGGCCGCTGCAAAACGCGGGAGAAACGTGGTGAATGCCCACGGCGTCGTGGAGACGATCACGACTGCGACGATCGAGCCCGACGCCATGCTCACGCGGGCATGTCCGAGCGATATCACCGATTCGGCCGCAGCCACACTGAGCCAGCTTGCAAGGCCGGGCGCGGCGGAAAGTGCCCAATGCACGAGCGCGATCGCCATGCGACCCTCGCCGCGTGTCAGGAGCAGGTCGTAATGCCCTCGGCGCGCGTGCCCGACGAAACCGGAGGAGACGGCGAACAACTGCACGACCAGTACGGCCTTCAGCATTCCCGCCACGAGCGATCGGTCGATCGCAATCGCAGCAACCGACACGATCGTGACGACGAGGAATGTGACCACCATCAGTGAAGGCACGGGCGGTACGACACGGAAGAAGCGAACGAGCTCTCGCATCATTGCCCTCACCGCGACACACCAGCCGATTCCGTGACGACGCCGTCCTTCATGTCGTCCTTCACGTTGTCGTTCACGTTGTCCTTCACTGATTTCACCCACGCGGGCCATCGTCTTCGTGATGGTGACTGGATCGGTTCCGTGTGCCGCAGATAGGCCTCGAGCGTGTGATAGCTGACGCGGAGGACCTGACACGTCCGACGCTTGTTACGACCGCATCGCTCGTAGACGGCCCTCGCGTATCGGCTCGCCCACGCTCGCATCGATCCATCGGCGGCGAGAAGGTGTGCGGCCACCTCCGTATAGTCGCCGCACACGTGTGCCGGAAGATCGTCGACCTCGATGAGCGGCGCGTCGGCCAGTGCCACGGAGCGTTCCACGACACGTTGGAGCTCGCGCACGTTGCCGGGCCATGGGTAGACGCGCAACGCGTCGCCGGCAGTCGGGGACAACGTCAAGTCGCGCATGTGGCGATGCCGCGCCAGGAAGTAGTTCGCCAGCTCCACCACGTCCTCTCGGCGCGCGCGCAGTGGCGGGACGTGGATCTCGACGCCACACAGTCGATAGAACAAGTCCGACCGAAAAAGGCCCCGCTCGACCATGTCCGCCAGCGGCCTGTTCGTGGCAACGATGATGCGCGTGTCGACCCGCCTGACGGCAACACCGCCAACGCGTTCGATGCAGAGATCCTGGATGGTCCGGAGCAACTTGGCCTGCGCGGACAGCGACAGGTCCGACACTTCGTCCAGGAACAACGTGCCACCATCCGCATGCTCGAACTTTCCACGGCGGCCGCGAACGCCGGTTGCGGTGCGCTCCTCGATGCCGAAGAGCTCCGCCTCGAGCAGCGTTTCGACCAGGGCCGCGCAGTTGACCGCGACAAACGGTCCGTTGCGACGATGACTGAGCTCGTGCAGCTGACGCGCGACCAGCTCCTTGCCCGTGCCGCTCTCCCCTTCAATGAGCACGGTGAAGTCGGTCGTGGCCGCGCGCTCGATACGTTGCCGCAACGCCTGCATGATCAGACTGGATCCGATGAGCGGTGCGGCGCCGTCCACGAGCCGCGCACGGCCGCGGATGCGGACGCGTGTGGCTTCCAGCACCAGCGCCGCCAGATACGCAGCCGTCGTCAAGGCATCATGGTCGCGGTCGCCCAGTGGACGACTTGGCTCGCACGAGGCCTCGAGGACGGCCTGCACGCGCGGGTCGCCGGAGGGCACGCCAAGGACGACCGAATCGGCGGTGCGCGTGGGCGTGACGAGCCGTGCCTGGTAGCGCGCGGGGATCTCCCGCAGGCGCACGGTGCGAATGCACAGTGCTCGCTGCAGCTCCTGTTCGAACGTGGTCAGCAGATCGCGGTCGCCAGTGCCGCGTCCCAGCGTTGCAGCCAGCGCTTCGAGGACATCCCGCATATCGCCGCGACGCATCGCCTCGCGGCGCACTCCGCAGTGCACGAGCATCGAGGAGGTTTCGTTTCCACTCGACATGACGTCTCCGAGGTTGTGAAGGACGAGTGAGCCCGTCGACGACCTAACCAAGCTTGGTGCCACTCATCTAAATGGTGATCGGCCGAGTGAATTCGCGATCTTCGCGGAGATGAAGGAAGGAGATGTCGCGATGAGGGTAAGCGTTGCCCTCGGCCGCAGCGAGAATCGCCATTGGCAGGGGAACGCCATACCCTCACCAACGATGCACGACGTGTGTGACGCCCTGCCGCGGGCCAGAAATCGCGGCTCGGTGAGTCGAGGACTGGCGACGGCATCTTATGCGGCTGCGGCCGATGACTCACTCGGCGAACTGAAATGTGTGGACGCCGGTTCGGTGGCCGTGGTGTCGACCGTTCGCTCGAAGGCCAGGGCACCGCGATAGCGCACGAGATCGGCCTCGAGATGTGAGATGAAGGCCCGCACGACGCGACTGCGCACGAGCACGCGCCCTTCTCGAGTCACGACGTGTACGTCGACATGTGCGCCGGGGTGCAGCCGCGCCGGTCCCTCCACGAGCACGCCCCCATCGGAGATGTTCAGGACCGCCAGCTCGCGGCCCGCACGCAAGCGCACGCGCACAAGCGACTCCTGCTGCTCGGGGACGCGGCGCGGCGTATGCCGACGTTCCCGACGACGGACAGCAGCGGAGGGGTCGTTCGCCGCAGCGACCGGTTCCCGACGTGCGCGATCGAGAAGCAGACTCAAAAGACCGCCACCCACTCGCGTTGTTTCTCGTCATACCGCTGGAGACGCGTTCGGCCGGTGGCACCGAGCACGCGGATCGCGTACTGCGACCGATCCGCGCCGCGGATATACAGACTGCCCGACGTCGCGGTTCCAGTGGGTGTGAATGAAAGCAAGCTGCCCCCTCCACTCAATTGAACGCCGGACGAAGGCGGATCAGTGGTCCCGTTGACGATGACCACTCGTGGAAACAGGTCACTCAGCGCGATCGCGGGATCGATCTGACGGTCGATCCCGTCGGTGATGTCTTTCGTTCGAACGCCATTGCGATTGCGGTCTGCGAAAACCGAATAGACGACGGCGCCGTTGACGACCTCGAAGCGGAGCGCGATCGTCGCCGTGCGTCCAACCGCCTGCGTTCGAGCCAGCGCGAGCCGACCGGCGAGATGATGCGCCGCGGCCAGCGTGCGGGATCGCTCGATGGTCGCAAAGGCCTGCGGGAGTGCCATGGCGGCAATCACGGTCGCCACGCCGGTGACGAAGACGAGCTCGAGGAGCGTGTATCCTCGTTCGGGTCGTTCGGACCGTTCGAGTCGTTCGGACCGTTCGAATTCGTTCGTCGACAGTCGATCGTCAGCGTTCATTCGACCTTCAGCGGCGACATCAAGCGAACGTTTCGAACGCGTCGAACGATTCGAACGGTCCGAGCCGGCGGCTTACTGCGTGGTGTGCTCTCCACGGGCGGCAGCCACGGTGATGTACGGCTTCAGCTTCAGGAAGCTCTTCTCGCCGACACCCTTGACGTTCATCAGCTCCTCGATCTTCTTGAATCCGCCATTCTTCTGGCGGTAGTCGATAATCCGCTCGGCGGTGGCCTTGCCGACCCCGGGAAGCGAGTCGAGCTGCGTGACGGTGGCGGTATTGAGGTTGACTGGTGCCGTGGCCGAGACGGCGGACGCGGGCGACGTGCTCTTGGCGGGCGCCTGTGCGAACGCCGCCGTGGCACACAGAACCACGAGCAGCGCTGACGTGATCATGCGAATCATGGGAGCCTCATCTCTTCTCCGCAAGTGGCAGCCGCGGCGACGCCGCGTGAGATGCGGAGTTCATACGTGAAATGAACGCGCCTTGGCCTGCCAGCCGGGCGCCGCACATTCCCGGTGGCCGTGTCCAGGCCCCGTGCGTCGGGTCGGACGCAGAAGCACCGTTGGACGGCTCACCGGGCTGCGTCGGAAGCTGGCAAGGAAGCCGCCCTAATTGGAGGACGTGGTCCGTCGGCCTATTCCATTGAGCCTGTGCGAGTTGGACGCAGCCCTCCCGATGGTGACGGAAGACGCACGATCAGAAACGACAACTGCGGTTGCGCGATGTCCGTGTTGAAACGCTTCGGAAACAGGGAGGCGGGTCACGCCGGGTCGAACACATGACGACTGACCCGGCGTGCAATCGAGCGCTGAAGACGCTGCCGTGCGCCGGTCGTTACTGCACGCTGACGACCGTGATGACAGGCGACATCATGTAACGGTCGTTGCCCGTCTGGTGCACCGATCCATCTCCGTTGAAGTCGAGCACCATCGTCGTCGCGCCGCTCGCGGATACGTCGAACTCGCGATTCAGCTTGACCACACCTGAAGGAATCTCGATCGCGGCATTACGACCGGCAGGGGCCGCGATCGTGCCATCGCAGGCATTCCCGCCCGCCGCGTTCTCGAAGAACAGCGTCGCGCTCGAGACGGTCAATCGAATCTGGGTGTAATGGCCGGTCGCGAGCGACCCGGTGCCAAGAATGTCCTGAGCACTTTGCAGCTTCTTCAGATCGCAGGTGCGGCTCGTCGCGTTGTTCGCAAACGGCAGCGTCGTCCAGCCGGTGTCATTGTCCGGTTGGTCGGACCGATGAACCGAGACTTCGGAAAACGTCACGAGCAGCGATTTGGCATCACTGAATGGACTGTCCGTCAGCATCACGCGGAGACTGCCGCCGGTGGCGGATGGCGACGTGGGCGAGCTACCGCCGCAGCCCGCCGCGACGAGTCCGACCACGACGGCACAGGCAGTTACCAGACGCATGGTCACTTCCCTCCTGCCTCGGGGAGGGCAAGGGCGGGACCATACCGAGCTCGCTCGATAAACCACTGAACGCGTGAGACTTGAGCCTCAGCAGGGGCAGAACTCGACCGCCGGAGAGGTGCCTCCGATGGTCATTAATGCCGCAGTGATGACCAGATTGGCGGTCGGACCCGACTCGACCGGTCAGGCCGTCGTGAGCTGCGAAGTCCGGTACCAGGCGATCGTCTTTTCGAGTCCGCTCTCGAACGGGACGAGCGGCTCATACCCGAGCAGACGCCGGGCCTTACCGATATCCGCCTGTGAGTCGCGGACGTCGCCGGCGCGCGGTGAGCCATAGATCGGCTCGACGTCCGCCCCGACAAGATCGCGAACGGCGCGGAACAACTGGTTCAGCGACACGCGTCCCGACGTCGCGACATTGATTACCTCGCCGCTGGCCTCTGGCGCGTGCACAGCACGCAGGACGCCGTCAACGACGTTCGCGACGTATGTGAAATCGCGTGTGTGCTCGCCGTCGCCGTAGATGGTCGGCCGACGACCTTCACACAGCGCACTGATGAAGATGGAGATGACACCCGAGTACGGTGAGGACGGATCCTGTCGCGGCCCGAACACGTTGAAGTAGCGGATGGTCACGGTTTCCAGGCCGTAGAGTCTGGTGAACATCTGGCCGTACTGCTCACCGACCAGTTTCTGAAGCGCGTACGGCGACAGTGGCGACGTCGGCATGGTCTCGACTTTCGGCAGCGTCGGGGTATCGCCATAGGCCGACGATGACCCCGCGTACACCACGCGTCGAACGCCGGCATCGCGCGCGGCGACCAGCACGTTGAGCGTCGCATCGACATTGGCACGATTGGACGTGACCGGATCCTGCACGGATCTGGGGACCGATGGCAGCGCCGCCTGATGAAGCACGAACTCGACACCCTCGACTGCCCGGCGGGCCACGTCGATATCCGCGAGGTCGCCTTCCACGAACTCCACGCCGGGAATGTGGGCGAGGTTCTGACGCTTCCCGGTGATGAGGCTATCGACCACGCGCACACGGTCGCCGCGTCGGACGAGTTCCTCCGCCAGGTGTGAACCAATGAATCCGGCGCCGCCGGTAACCAGGTAGTGAGCCATGATGTGTCGTCGGCGAGCAAAATGCCTGCCGATGTCAGCGTGTGGTGTTGCCGCTCCTATGGAAGCCCGGTTTTCGGGAGTCCAGGTACCAGCTTCAGCGCATTCGCGTAGTAAAGCTTGCGAAGTACCGGGTCCGGCAGTGCCAGACCGTACAACTTCCAGAAAGCGTGGTAATCGCGGTAGTAGTCGAAGTACTCGTCGGCTGTTTCAAACACTCGCCAGTAGTACGGAAATTCGTCCGGCTGGTAGGAGTCTTTTCCGAAGAGAATCCGGTCCTGGTACTTGACCATGAAATCGTGGGCGGCTCGAGGCTGGCGCCCGAGGTCATAGAGCACCGCGCCCACTTCCCCGTAGACGTTCGGCATCTCGTCGAACATTTTTCCGAGTCGTCCAAGGTCGTTGGCGTGCCACCCCAGGTGCGCCATGATGAACGTTGTCTTCGGGTGTTTCCGGAACAGCCGATCGCGTTCGGTGTTGATCTGGTCGAACGACGGGAATCGGTCCGATGGATAGCGGCGATCCGGATAGAGCGCCAGTTCCAGCCAGCGCTCGTTCTGATAGTTGATCGGCTGGAAGAACTCCTGCGGGTCGGCCGTATGGATCAACACCGGCACGTTGAGACGTGCTGCGGTGTCCCAGATCGCATCGAGCTCCGGATCATCGAGCGTGAGCCGTGACCCGTCGGCTTTCCGTGCGCGCAAGCCGAAGTTCTTCATGATCTCGCCGATGCCGAGCGCGCCGTTCTTGACGTCTTGCTCGATCTGCTTCGCCACCTTCTGTCCGTAGCCGGGGCCGACCGCCTCGCGAAAATCGACGTTGGTGAACATCACCATTCGGTCTTTGAACGGCGTGTTCTTTATCGCGGCGATGCTCTGTACGAGCCGATCGCCTGTGGCGCCGCTGGCGTTGACCAGGAGGCGCAGGTTGAGCGGGTCCATGCTCTGGACGACGGTTGCCAGCTGATCCTGCGAGATCGGGGTGGGCTGGTGGCTGTGAATGTCGATGACCGGATACTTCGCGCGCGCGACCGGATGCTGCGGAGCGACGAGCGTCGAGTGCGGCCTGTATTCGCGGATGTTGGGTATCGGAAATTCGGGCTGCCGGTCGGCGCCAGGACGGTTGGCCAGGGCGCCGTCGCTTTGACGGCCCTGTGGCGTCTGCGCCGGGCTGGTGACTGCGGCGGCAGCCAGGATCGCCGCGATCAGAACGACTCTGCTTCGCATGCGTCTAAGGGTAGCTGGGTTGCCGGGCAGTTGGGTAGCTGTGTTGTTGCGTGGCGTGATGCCCTGGCTACCCATCCACCCAGCCATCGAAGAAGTTGCAGTCAGCCGATAAGCCGAATTCTGTTCCCTTCGCTTGCGCGCTGATGCGCGCTCGCTCAGGGCAACGACCATTCCTCTAGGCGCGCGATTGCTCGCGCGCTCCAGCGACCTACCCGGCGGCTCGGACGGGCCGTCCCTCACGCGCGCGCCGGTTCGCCTCGCGGCGGCCCTCCACGCGCGCACGCCACCCTATTTGGTCTTGCTCCGTGCGGGGTTTTGCCTGCCACCGACGTTACCGCCGGCGCGGTGCGCTCTTACCGCACCTTTTCACCCTTACCCTTCGACTCGCGCACCTCACGGCACGCGTGCTCAGGGCGGTATCTTTTCTGTGCCACTGGTCCGTCAAGTCACCCTGCCCGGGCGTTACCCGGCGCACTGCCCTGTGGAGTTCGGACTTTCCTCTCGCCACCGCGCCGACGGCGCAACGGCGAACGGTCGTCTGGCTGACTGCAACCCTTCAAGTATCGCGTACCGCCGAGCACGTCGTGGAGGACGCCCCGCAGGGGTGTTGACACGCTCGCCGAGAGGTGCTACAAATCTCGCACGTCGGTTATAAAAATAACACCATGACGAAAAAGCCTGTCATCCCGCACCACACACTCACACGGCGGGAACGCCAGATCATGGACATCCTCTATCGCCGCGGCCCGGCAACCGCTGGCGAGGTGATGGCGGAGTTGTCGGGCGATCCCAACTACTCGACCGTTCGCACGCAGTTGCGCGTGCTCGAGGAGAAGGGGCACGTCCGCCACGAAGAAATCGGTCTGCGTTACGTGTACTCGCCGGCGATTCCGCGCAGCGCGGCGCGCAAATCGGCCCTCCGCCATGTGGTCGACACGTTCTTCGACGGCTCGGCGGAAAACGCCATTACCGCCATGCTGGGCGGTGAGGGCACGAAGCTGAGCGACGACGAGCTCGATCGGATCGCCGATCTCGTGAAGCAGTCGAAAGCAACCCGAGCCGCCAAGAGCGGAAAGGGGGAGCAGTGATGACCCTGCTCCTGTTGAACACCACCATCAAGACCTCGCTCATCATGCTGGCGGCCCTGGTCGCAATCCGCTCGATGCCTCGTCGCTCGGCGGCGACCCGTCATTTCGTTCTGGCGGTGGCGCTGGCATGCGCGGCCGCGACGCCGGTGCTTCGCCTCGTCGCGCCAGCCTGGCAGCCTGTGTCGCCGATGCAGATCATCGATCGGCCGTTGGCCGTGTTCGACGATTCAGCGGACGGCGCGACGGGGGCCACCGGCGCAGCGCCCGCGCGTGCGATCACCCTCGCCTCCCCCGTCCGCATGCTGGGTGCAATCTGGACGATCGGCGTTGTCATCTCGGCGCTGGTGCTCGTCGTCGGCTTTGCGCGATTGCGGTGGCTGGCGTCGCGTGCGGTGCCGCTGCGCGACGGACCGTGGGTGGATGCGGCGGCGGAGATCGCCCGCGTCTACGGCTTGCACCGAGCACCGCTCGTCCTGCACAGCGATCATCGGTCGGCGCTGGGGACATGGGGATGGAGGCGCCCGAAGATCCTCGTCCCCGTCGACGCGCCGTCGTGGCCGGTCGAGCGCATTCACATCGTGCTCGGGCACGAGCTCGCCCATGTGCAGCGCCGCGACTGGATCGTGCAGACGGCTGCCGATGTCATCTGCGCGATCTACTGGTTCAACCCGCTCGTGTGGCTGGCCTCGCGACGACTCCGTCTCGAGAGCGAGCAGGCCTGCGACGACGCCGTGCTCACGCTGGGAGTCGAAGGCGAGACGTACGCGTCAGAGCTCGTCGATCTGGCGCGCGCCTGCAGGCCCGCCTCGCTGCTGCTCGTACCCACGGCCACCATTGCCCGTCCATCGAGTCTCGAAAGGAGAGTACGCGCCATGTTGAATGGGACTGTGAATCGCGATCCGCTCACGCGCTCGGTGTCCGTTGCCGCAGCGCTCGCTTTGGCTGTGCTGACGGTGCTCGTTGCCGGATTCGGCGTCTCCGCGCAGGCGCAATTCGGAAGCGTGTCCGGAACCGTGACCGATCAGAACGGCCGGACCATCAAAGGCGTCACCCTTGTCCTGTCGAACCCCGCGGCGCAGACGAAACATCAGGTGAAGAGCGATGCGGCGGGCGTCTACGAGTTCGTCGGCGTGCCGTCCGCGGTGTATGAGCTGACCTTCGAGCTGCCCGGCATGTCGACGCTCAAGCGCGAGGGCCTGAGCGTCAGCGGCGGGCAGACGGCGACCGTCAACGCGGTCATGAGGGTCGGAACGCTCGAAGAGACAATCAGCGTGAAGGGTGGAAGCACTCCGCCCGAGCCGCCGCGCGTGATCGATTACACCGGCGCGCGGGCAAACCAGAAGCCGGATCCCTGTGCCGCATCAGCCGCTGGTGGCTGCGTTCGTCCGCCCAGCAAGATTAAACACGTCAGTCCCGTCTATCCAGCGGGTGCCGCGGGCGGGTCCGTGGAACTGAAGGCGGTCATCGACACCGACGGTCGTGTGAGCAAGGTCGACGTGATCGGCAGTCGCGATGGCCGCGCGGCTGATCCTGTCCTCGCGGATGCGGCGGTGGCTGCCGTTCGGGAATGGGAATTCACGCCGACGCATCTCGACGGCGACCCGATCGAGGTGACCATGAACGTGCACGTCGCGTTCGTACGCGAGTAGACGCTCGTCAGCGGTTCCGAGGTAGCCGTGGGAACGGCTACCCGTCCACTTCCTGCTTGATACCGTACTGTTCCAGCTTCTTGTAGAGATTGCTGCGTGGCGTGTCGATGACTTCGGCGGTCTTCGAGATGTTCCAGTTGTTCTCGCGCAGCTTCTGAACGAGGTAGGCGCGTTCCGCGGCGTCCTTGAATTCACGCAAGGTTCCGCCAGTCGGCTGAGCCGCAGGACGCGAGTCCTGCGCTGGGGATGACGCCGCAGCCGCGAAAGCCGGTTGCGGTGCTCCGGCAGCCTCGGCAGGCGTAGAGATGGGTGCGCTGCCTCCGGCGCGAATCTCCGACGGCAGGTCGTCCATGCGGACGACATCGCCTGCGGCCATGATCATCAGGCGTTCGACTGTGTTCCGCAGCTCGCGGATGTTGCCGCGCCAGCGATATCGCTGCAGCGCGTCCATCGCCGCGGCGTCGAACCGTCGCGGTTTCAAGTTGTGCTCGTCGCTGGTGAGCCGGGCGAAGTGCTGCACCAGTAACGGGATGTCGTCGCGACGCTCGCGGAGCGGCGGCACCACGATCGGAATCACGTTGAGACGAAAGTACAGGTCCTCGCGGAACTCGCCGCGCTGGATCGCCTCTTCCAGGTTCTTGTTGGTCGCCGCGATGACGCGCACGTCGACCTTGATCGTCCGCGCCGAGCCGAGGCGCTCGACCTCCTGCTCCTGCAGCACGCGGAGCACCTTGGCCTGCGTCTTCTGGCTCATGTCGCCGACTTCGTCGAGGAAGATCGTGCCGCGATCGGCCTGTTCGAACTTGCCGATCTGCTTTTCGGTGGCGCCGGTGAACGACCCTTTCTCGTGGCCGAACAGCTCCGATTCGATCAGTTCTTCCGGAATCGCCGCGCAGTTGACCTGCACGAAGCGCTGTGACGCGCGCGGGCTGTTGCGGTGGATGGTGCGCGCCACCAGTTCCTTGCCGACTCCGCTCTCTCCCAGCAACAGCACCGTGGCGTTGGTCGGCGCCGCGCGCTTGACCGCGTCGAGCACCTTCCGCAGCGATGGGCTGCCGCCGACAATCTCGTACTTCGACTCCATCGCGAGCTTCAGCTCGCGGTTCTCCTGTCGCAGCTCGCGGACCTCGAGACCCTTGCTGACCGTGACCAGCACGCGCTCGCTCGTGAACGGCTTCTCGATGAAGTCGAACGCGCCGAGCCGGGTTGCCTGCATCGCGTCGGTGATCGTCCCGTGACCGGAGATCATGGCGACCGGCAGTGCCTCGTCGATCTTCTTGATCTCGGCCAGCGCCTCGAGGCCGTTCATGCCCGGCATCTTGATGTCGAGCAGCACGAGGTCCGGAACGTCGCGCTTCACGGCGGCGATCCCGTCGGGGCCGGACGAGGCGCCGACGAAGTCGTAGTGTTCGTACTCGAGGATCATCCGAAGCGAATCGCGAATCGCCGCTTCGTCGTCGATGACGAGGATGCGAGGTTTATTCAATCTTGACTGTGTGCAGCGCGCGCTGTTCGATTTCCGGCTGATACAGATACAGCGTCAGGACGTCACCGGGGCGCGCGGCTGCTGTCAGGCGGCGGTATTCGTCGACGGAATGAATCTGGTGGCGGTTGACTTCGAGCACCACGTGGCCGCGCTCGATGTCGGCATCGAACGCTGGGCTCATCGGCTCGACGCGCGACACGATGACGCCCTGCGTCCCCTGGGGGAGCTTGAAGCGCGCGGCGAAGTCAGGATCGATCTCGCGCACCGACAGCCCGAGCGATGGCCCGCGCTGACTCGAGGGCTGGGGGTGCTCGTCCTGATCGCTTTCGGCGGGTCGGCGATCGCGCTGCGGCCGCTCGGCGAGCTTCACCGGGACGTTCATCGATCGGTTGTCTCGAACCACTTGCAGGCTGGCCGTCGACCCCGGCTGGCGCGCGGCAATCATCTGGATCAACTGGTCGTTGCCGGTGACCGGCTTGCCATCGACAGCGACGATCAGGTCGTAGGTGCGAAGGCCGGCGCGCGCCCCGGGTGACCCGGTCGTTACGTCCTGGACCAGCGCCCCGGCCGCTGTCCGCAGACCGAGCGCCCGCTGCAGGTCCGGATCGACGTCGCGCAGGGCGACCCCGATGTAGCCGCGTGACACGTGACCCTTGTCGCGCAACTGCGGCAGGATGGCGCTTGCCTGATTGATCGGGACGGCGAAGCCGATGTTGGCCGCACGTGAACTGATCGCGGCGTTGATGCCGATCACCTCGCCACGCGCGTTGATCAGTGGTCCGCCGCTGTTCCCAAAATTGATGGCTGCGTCCGTCTGGATATAGCGATCGAGTGAGCTGTCGAACAGCTTGCGACCGATGTAGCTCACCACGCCGACCGTGACCGTGTGCTCGTACGCGAGCGGATTGCCAATCGCGACCACCCACTCCCCCACCCGCAGGCTGTCGGAGTTGCCGAGTCTGGCAAAGGGCAAAGGCTTCGAGGAATCGACTTTGATGAGCGCGATATCGGTATCGGGATCCGAGCCGATGCGCCGCGCGCGCAGGTTCCGGCCGTCGGTCAGCCGCACCATGATGCGATCGGCCGCCTCGATGACGTGATGGTTCGTGAGAATCAGACCCGACCCGTCAATGAGGAATCCGGTGCCGGCACCGCGCCGCGGGCCGTCCCGGTCCCGTTCCGGCTGGCGATCGAACAGGTCCGGACTGTCGGGGAGCTGCACGCCGAAGCGCCGGCGCGAACGCGCCGTTCCTCGGGACGAGGCGTCGATGTTGACGACCGCCGGATTGAGGTTTTCGGCAACGTCGGCGAAAGACGTCAAGGCTGGTGCCGCCACAGCGGCATTGACCGCGCGGCCCGGCGACAGCCGCGGCTGCGGAGACGAGGAGATCGCGGTCGATGGCGTCATGCTGCCCGCCACGATCAGACCGATCAGGAACGCGACGGTCGCGGTCAGGCAGACCGTCACGACCAGGAAGCGCCGCGTCATATGCCCAAGGATTATCGCCTACTTTTCGGGCCGCCTGTCGGCGGCCCCTACGAAGCAGGTATGTTCGCGCTGCCTGTCGGCGGCCCCTACGGAGCAGGTATGTTCGCGCCGTCTGTCGGCGGCCCCGACGACGGCCTGATGCTGATCAGCTCGCGAAACGCGGCTTCATCCAGTATCGGGACATTCAGGTCGCGGGCCTTGTCGGCCTTGCTCCCTGGGTCGCTGCCGACGATGACGCCGGTGGTCTTCTTGCTGACTGATCCCGTCACCTTTCCGCCGAGACCCTCAATCGCAGCGGTCGCTTCTTCGCGCGACATCGACTCCAGCGTTCCCGTCAGGACGTACGTCTTTCCGGTCAGCGGTCCAGGGCTCGCGCTCACCTGCCGCTCGGATTCGGGAACTTCCGTCCTCACGCCGGCGGCGCGCAGCCGATCCAGCAGCGCTCGATTACGCGGTTCGTCGAGCCAGCTACGCACCGATTCGGCGAGCACCGGGCCGATTTCCTGCGTCGATTGCAGCTGTTCGATGGTGGCCGCGCACAGCGCGTCGACCGAATGAAACGCGCGCGCAAGCACCTGAGCCGCCCGTTCCCCGATATGACGGACGCCCAATCCGTAGAGCAGCCGCCAGAGCTCGTTCTGCCTGCTCCGGTCGATCTGTGCGACGACCTTGGCGGCGTTCTTGTCGCCGAAGCGTCGTGTGATCGTCTTGCCGTCGCTTCGGATCGACGCGCTGGTCAGGTTCGCCAGCTGGTCAGCCGTGAGCGCATAGACATCCGCGTAGTCGCGCACCAGCGCGTTCTCGATCAGCTGCGCGATCAGCGATTCACCCAGCCCCTCGATGTTCATCGCCCCGCGTGACGCGAAGTGTTCGAGGCCGCGCTGCAGCTTGGCTGGACAGGATGTGTTCTCGCATCGCCACACGGCCTCGTCTTCTGCTTTGTGCAGCTGACTCCCACACTGCGGGCAGGTCGTCGGCATGACCCACGGCTGCGACGACTCCTGCCGGCGCGACAGGACAGGCCCGATGACCCTCGGAATGACGTCGCCGGCTTTCTCGACGACGACCCAGTCGCCCTCGCGGATGTCCTTGCGGGCGATGTCGTCGGCGTTGTGCAAGGTCGCCATCGACACCGTCGACCCGGCGAGGAACACCGGGTCCAGCACGGCGAACGGCGTGACGGCACCCGTACGGCCAACGTTCACATCGATCCTCTTGAGCAGCGTGGTCTTCTGCTCCGCCGGGAACTTGAACGCGATTGCCCAGCGCGGGAACTTGCTCGTGGTCCCGAGCGCGCGCCTCTGTTCCAGCGCATCGACCTTGATGACGACGCCATCGGTATCGAAATCGAGCGAGCGGCGCTTCTCAGCCCATTCATTGCAGAACTCGAGCAGCTCGCCGATGCCGGCGCAGCGTCGCCAGTGCTTCTCGACGGGCAGTCCCCAGCGTGCGAGCTCGCGCAGCGTGTCGGAGTGGGCGCCACGCGTGGGCCCGCCGACCAGCTGATACACGAACGAGCTCAGCCCGCGTTTCGCCACCAGCGCCGGCTCGAGATTTCTCATGGTTCCGGCGGCCGCGTTGCGTGGATTCTGAAACAGCGGCTCGCCGGTTTCTTCGCGCTCGCGGTTGATTCGCTCGAACGCCTTGCGTGGCAGGTAGACTTCCCCGCGGACCTCGATGCGGCCGGCAACCGGATCGGACAGCCTGAGCGGAATCGCGCGGATCGTGCGCACGTTGAACGTGACGTCCTCGCCGCGCACCCCATCCCCGCGCGTGGCGCCGCGCAGGAGCACCCCGTCCACGTAGGTGAGGGCCATGCTCAACCCGTCGATCTTCAGCTCTGCGACGTAGGCCACGTCGTCGCTCGGGGCATCGAGTCCCCGACGCACACGTTCGTCGAACGCTTTCAATTCCTCGTCGGAATACGCGTTGTCCAGGCTGAGCATCGGTTCGGCATGCTCCACCTCCTGAAAACCGGCGGCCACGCGTCCGCCGACCCGCTGCGTCGGTGAATCGGTGGACACGAGGTCCGGGTTCTCCGACTCGAGCCGTTCGAGCTCACGCATCAGCGCGTCGAACTCGACGTCAGCGATTTCAGGGTCGCTCAGGATGTAGTAGCGCTCTTCGTGGTATCGAATGAGGCGGCGGAGCTCTGCGATGCGCTCGGCAGGGGTCATGGAGAAATGCAAAAGTCAAAATTCAAAATGCAAACTTGCATTTTCATTTTGAATTTTGAATTGGGCTAGCGGTCTCTGGAAACCACGTAATCCGGCAGGTACATGAGGGCGTCGCGCGCGTCGCTGGCCGGGAACGCGTAGAGCGCCTTCTTGGCGCGCTCCACGTAGTCGAAGGCGACGCGCTGCGCGTAATCGAGCGATCGCGACTGCGCGAGCATGCCGCGAATCTCGCGCCACTCCTCGACGGTGACGCTGCGGGCGTCGACCACCTTGCGGATGATCGTCTCGGCGCGCTCGTCCCCGTGCGACAGGAGATGGATGATCGGCAGGGTCACCTTGCCTTCGCGCAGATCCCCACCGACCGGTTTGCCGAGCACGACCTCGTCGCCGGTGAAGTCGAGCAGATCATCGGCGATCTGGAAAGCCATGCCGATGTTCAACCCGTAATCCCAGAGCGCTTCCTGCTGCTCGCGCGTGATGGGTCCCAACATCCCGCCGATCTTCGCGCACCCGGCGAACAGATACGCCGTCTTGCGGCGGACGATATCGAAGTGCTCGTCTTCGGTGAGATTGATGACGCCGTTTTTCGTCAGCTGATAGATCTCGCCTTCGACGATCCGCAGGGTGACGTCGCACAGGAGTCGAATGATGTCGAGCCGGTCACGCGTGAGGGCCAGCGACATCGACTTCAGATAGAGGAAGTCGCCGAAGAGGACCGTGACGTGGTTGCCCCACCGTGTGTGCACCGCCTCGCGGCCGCGGCGCAGCTCGGCCTCGTCGATGATGTCGTCGTGCACGAGTGTGGCGGTGTGGATGAACTCGAGCACCGACGCGTACAGCACGGCCGCTTCTCCGCTGTAGCCTGCGAGACGCGCCGCCATCAGCAGCACGGCTGGCCGGATTCGTTTCCCGCCGCTGTCCTTGATGTAATTGCCGATGGTCGGAATCAGCGCGATTTGTGACTCGATGTGATGCGCGAACTCGCGCTCGACTTCGCGAAGATCGTCCCGAATCGGCTCGAACAACAGGGCGAGAGTGGCGGCCGAAGGTTTCTGCGCGGTGGGATTCAAGCTGGTCAGATCAGACCATACACGCGCGCGGAGTGTCAACGCAACGAGCCGGCTAATCCGTGTGGAGTGTTGCAGTTACGGCACGAACAGGCGCGTGAAGTTGTCGAGCGCGGCGCGTGCGACCCCCTCGGCGTCGATGCCGCGCAGTTCCGCGATCGTCTCCGCAACGCGCGTGACGTGCGCCGGCTCGTTCCGTTTCCCCCGGTATGGAACCGGAGCCAGAAAGGGGCTGTCGGTCTCGATGAGCAACCGGTCGAGCGGCACCATGCGCGCGACATCTTTCAGCTCGAGTGCGCGAGGAAACGTCACGATCCCAGCAAGCGAGACATGAAAGCCGAGATCGAGCGCGCGTTTCGCCATTGCCGGATCACCCGTGAAGCAGTGGAACACGCCGCCCACATCGGCGGCCTGTTCCTCTTCGAGGATCGCGAACGTGTCCTCTTCCGCCTCGCGAGTGTGAATCACGATCGGCAGCCTTCGATCGCGCGCCAGGCGAATCTGCTCGCGGAAGACCGACTGCTGTACGTCGCGAGGCGCGAAATCGTAGTGATAGTCGAGACCGATCTCGCCGAGCGAGCGCGTCAGCGGCTGTGCGTCGATCGCGCGCGCGACCTGTTGCGCGGCCTGACCGCTCTCCGGAAATCGTCCCGCCGCGTGTGGGTGGACGCCGATGCTGAAGCGAACGTTGCTCCATTTCGATGAGACGACGGACGCCTGCTGCAGCTCCGGCTCGTCATCGGCGGCGAGAATCACCAGGGCATGCGAGAGCCCCGCCGCTTTCGCGCGATCGATGACCGCATCGAGATCCGGGATGAACTCCGGCCCCGCCAGATGGCAATGGCTGTCGATCAGAGTCAACTCCCAACTACCAACGTCCGACGTTGGACCAACTCCCAAACGTCGGCTGGTGGTTGGTCGTTGGTGGAAGGCGACTGCGTTCGCCAGACTTGCGTCGAGCACGGTTCACGAACCACGAACCACCATCCACCATCCACCACCCAGGTCGTTGGGAGTTGGCGCAGCGATCGGATTGGGAGTTGACGAGACTTCATCGCACCCGCCATCCGGGCTCGACGCCTTCCGGGACGGACACGAGCACCGGCTTGCCAGCCTCCGAGCTGGCGGCGAGCAGCATGCCGTTGGATTCGATGCCCATCAACTTGGCGGGCCTGAGGTTCGCGACGACGACCACCATTCGATTGACGAGCTCGTCGGGCTGATACGCCTCGGCGATGCCCGCAAGAATCGTCCGTTGATCGCTCCCGACGTCGACCTTCAATTTGATCAGCTTCTTGGACTTGGGGACTGCCTCCGCTTCCAGGATTTTCGCCGCCCGCAATTCCACCTTCATGAACTCGTCGATCGCGATACGTGTATCCTCCGGCGCAATCGGTGCGCTTGCGGTGGGCGGCGCCGGTGTGGCCGGCGGCGGTGCGACCGGCTCACTGGCAGGTGTCGCGGGGGGGCTCGGAGGCGGCGTGCTCGAATCGTTGCCTGACGTCATTGTGCGTAGTTCCTCGAGAGTTTTCTCAATGCGTGGAAACAGCGTCTCGGTCGGGCCGAGCGCGGTTCCCGCCGCCAAGGTGTTCGGTTTCAGCTCGACCCATGTCTCGCCGGCGACGCCGAGCATCGCCCGGATCCGCTTCGTCGTCTCCGGCATCACCGGCTCGATCAGCGCTGCGATGACACGAACGGCATCGGCGGCGTAATAGAGCGTTCGATCGAGCGTTGGCCGCGCGTCCGGCTTCTTCGCCAGTGCCCACGGTTCCCGATCGACCAGATACTGGTTGATCGACGAGATGACTCCCCACGTCGCCTGCAGCGCGAGCGAGACCTGGAATGCGTCGACATGCTTCTTGACCGCGTCGATCGCCGACGCCGCCGTCGTACCCAGCGCTCGGTCCTTCTCGTCCGCACCGTTCCCCGGCTCCGGGATGCGGCCGCCACAGTACCGATGGATCATCGTCATCGTCCGGCTGACGACGTTGCCGAGGTCGTTGGCGAGATCCGAGTTGAACCGCGTGAGCACGCCTTCGTCCGAGAAGTTCGCGTCGCTGCCGAGCGGCATCTCGCGCATGACGAAGTAGCGCAGCGCGTCGACGCCGAACGCGTCGACGTACTCCTGATAACGCGCCACGTTACCGAGCGACTTCGACATCTTGGCGCCCCCCATCAGCCACCAGCCATGCGCGACGATGCGTCGCGGCGGCTGAATCCCCGCCGACATCAGAAAGGCCGGCCAGTAGAGCGCGTGCTGACGCAGGATCTCCTTGCCGATGAGGTGTGTCACCGTTGGCCAATACTCGGCGACCCGGCTGTCATCGTCTGATCCGAAGCCAAGCGCGGTCAGATAGTTCGTCAGCGCATCGAACCACACGTACATCACGTGCTTCGGATCGTCCGGAACAGGGATGCCCCACTTGAACGAGGTCCGGCTGATGCTCAGATCCTGCAGGCCCGCATCGACGAACGCCTTCACTTCATTGAAGCGGAAAGACGGCTGCACGAAGTTCGGGTTTGCGGCGTAAAAGTCGAGCAGTGGCTGCTGATACTTCGAGAGCCGGAAGTAGTAGCTCTCTTCCTTCAGACGTTCGACCTTGTTGCCGCAGGTCGGACACTTCCCGTCCACGAGCTGGGTCTCGGGGACGAAGATTTCGTCGACGGTGCAGTACCAGCCCTCGTAATCGCCCTTGTAGATATCGCCGTTGGCGGCAACCCGTTTCCAGATCTCCTGCGATGCGCGGAAGTGTCGCGGCTCGGTGGTACGGATGAAGTCGTCGTTCGAGATATTCAGATCGCGACACATCTGCACGAACGACGCGGCGATCTCGTCGGCGAACGCCGGGGTCGGCCGGCCGGCCTTCTGTGCGGCGCGCTCGACCTTCTGGCCATGCTCGTCCGTGCCCGTAAGGAAGAACACGTCGTCGCCCATCAGCCTACGGGCGCGTGCCATCGCATCGGCGAGCATCGTCGTATACGCGTGGCCGAGATGCGGCTGGGCGTTGATGTAGTAGATGGGTGTCGTCTGGTAGAAGCGCACGGGGGTCAGTCTCTAGTCTCTGGGCTCTAGTCTCTCGTCTCGAGAAACGCTTTCATGGCTATCGCCTGCACGTCTTTGAGCGCTCGCCCGCTGGCCGTGGCGATGTGCACGCAGTCCTCGAATTCGGGTGACGCGTTCAGTAGTTCCTGCCCTCGTCGCGCGACCTTGAAGCGCACACGTCCGAGCGGGGTCTCGACATCGACACTGTCGCGGTCGAGGCACTCGCGCTGCATTTCCCGGTAGCGCACACCGATGGTGGTCGTCTCGCGGAACACGGTTGACGTCAGACGCTCGCGGGCGCTCGGCGGCGCGATGATCGTGAGCAGCGTGCCGGGCCGGTTCTTCTTCATCTGGATCGCGGTGTAGAACACGTCGAGCGCGCCTTCAGCGAGCAGGCGGTCCATCAGCAGCCCGAAGATCTGCGGGTTCATGTCGTCGATGTCCGCTTCCATCACGACGACGCTCGTCGGCGGTGCGACGGTGTCCGCGACGCCAAGAAGGACACGCAGCACGTTCGGGCGGTCAGGGAAATCGCGAGTGCCCGCACCGTACCCCACCTTCTGCACGCGCATCGGCGGCATCGATCCGAATTCGGTCGCGTAGTCACTGACGAGCAGCGCCCCAGTCGGCGTGACCAGTTCGACCGCAGGCCCGCCGTCGTAGACCGGCACGCCTTCGAGCAGTCGGAGCGTGGCGGGCGCAGGAACGGGATACACACCATGCGCCGATCGAATGCGGCCGCTGCCGACGTTGAGCGGAGATGCAACGATGCGATCGACCTGCAGCGACTCGAGGGCATGGACCGCACTCACGATGTCGATGATCGAGTCGAGCGCCCCGACCTCGTGCAGGTGCACGCGATCGAGCGGCGTCGCATGAATCGCGGCTTCCGCCTTGCCAAGCCGTTCGAACAGATGCTTCGCGCGATCCTTGCCTGCTCCACTCAATGCCGATCCATCGATCAGCCGAAAGATGTCGGCCAGCGTTCGATGGGCGTGATGTCCCATCTCTTCATGGGCATGCCCGTGGTCATGCTCGTGATGACGGTGACTGGGATGATCGTGGGTGTGACGATGCTGATCGTGAGTGTGGGGCACGCCTGTGGTTGCGCCGCTCTCGTGATCGTTCGCGTGATCGATCGGAGCCGTCTCCCCCTGCACGCAGAATCGCGTGGCACTGACGCCCGCGCGCGTCACGCGCTCGGTCCAGACCACATCAGAGGCAATGGCGAGACTGCCGAGAGCCCGGCGCACCTCGTCCAGTGGCACTCCGGCGTCGATCAGCGCGCCCACCACCATGTCGCCGGCGACGCCCGAGAAGCAATCGAAGTAGAGAATCGACAAACCTGATCATCTTACCTGTTCACACTGGACCACGCGGAACGGCTCCCGACAGTGAGAACGAGTAAAAGCGATGGTCCGCGAGGATCAGATGGTCGACGACCTCGATCCCCATGATCCATCCGGCCTGAAGCATGCGGTTGGTCAGCTCGATATCGTCCCGGCTTGGCGTCGGATCGCCGGACGGATGGTTATGAAACAGGACGATCGCGGCGGCCGAGGCGGAGGCGGCCTCACGGAACACCTCGCGCGGATGCGCGACGCTGGTGTCGATCGAGCCGACGGAAATGATCTTGATCCGGATCAGTCGACATTTCGTGTCCAGCAGCACCACGCCGAAGTGCTCCACCGACAGCGAACCGTATTGCGGCAACAGCAAGTCGGCAAGCTGTCCCGGCTGGCTCAGGCGCGGGCGGTCGACCACGCCTCGCGTCACCGTGCGGCGTCCGAGCTCCACGGCAGCGAGGAGTTGCGCGGACCGGGCGCGTCCAATCCCTCCGATTGAACGCAGGTCGTCCGGCGTGAGGCGCATCAGTCCGTGGAGGCCGGTCGCATAAGCGAGCAGACGGTTGGCCAACGCCAGCGCGTCGAGGTCGCGCGAGCCGCTGCCGAGCACGAGCGCGATCAGCTCGTTGTCGCCGAGGGCAGACACACCGAGACGCTCCAGCTTTTCGCGCGGACGATCGTGAGGGGCGACGGCTTTCATCTATACTGCGGTCCGTATGCGTCTCCGCTGTCGCCACACCGCCGCAGCCGTGCGCGCGTGGACGATGGCATATCGGTCGATGCGGCGCGGACCTTCATGGTCCGCGGCCTGGGTCCTCGTCGCGCTGCTCCTGATCGCATGCGCGGAGCCTCCCAACAAAGAGATCGGTCAAGCCCAGGGTGCCGTCGATGCTGCGCGCGCCGCCGGAGCCGATCGCTACGCGTCCGAGGAGTACACGGCCGCGACGCAGGCCCTGAAAGAAGCCGGCGACGCCGTCACGCAGCGCGATTACCGTCTTGCGCTCAATCACGCGATCGAGAGCCGCGAGCACGCCCAGAACGCGGCACGTCAGGCCGCCGAAACGCGTGCCCGCCTCCGCGGCGACGTCGAACGGTCGTTGGCCCAGGTCGCCGCGCTTCTGGCGCAGGCCAATGCCCGAATGGCGGCTGCCGAACAGGCGCGTGTCCCACGCCGCGCGCTGCGCGACGCGCAGCAGGCGCTTGCGCGTGTGAATGCTGATGTGCAAAAAGCAGGTGCAGCGATGCAGGCCGACGACTACACTACCGCGCAGTCCGCCCTGAACGGCATGAAAGAGCGGATTGAGGCGGTGATCGCGTCGCTCGACACCATCGGCGGCGCGCAGGCGCCGAGGAGACGTCAGTAGCAGAAGTACGCTGATTTTGCGCGAACGTCTCCGGCGGGGGGCGTGAAGATCTTCAACTCGCGGGCAGCCACGTTCCTTCCATCACGAGCTCCGCCCATCCGGTCAGGTAGATTCCGTCTTCGCGCCACTCGACGCGCTGGGCGCCGCCGGGCGCCACGACGTCGACGTCGCGCAAGGCGCCGCCGTGCGCAGCAGCGGCGACTGCCGACGCGGCGGTTCCCGTTCCAGACGACGTCGTCGGGCCAACGCCGCGTTCCCAGATCATGATGCGGATACGCCCCGGCGCCTCGACCTCGGCGAACTCGACGTTCGTCCCGGCTGGAAACATGGTGTGTGTCGAGAGCGCGGGACCGAGACGATTGAAGCGATCGATGTCTGGCAACGGTCCAAGGACGACACACTGCGGGTTGCCGACCGCCAGCACCGACGCGGTCACAACCTCGTCGAGCACCGGAATCTGCACCTGGCGCACGTCGGCTGGTTGACCGAGCGCGGCCCGAAACGTGCAGCGCTCCCCCGTGCGTTCCAGTAATTCGAGCGTCTTGGTTCCTGCGTCTGTGGACACCGTGATGGTCGCGGGAGGTTGCAGATTTTGACGACGGGCCACCAGCGCGGCGAGACATCTCAAGCCGTTGCCGGAGAGCTCCGAAGGACTGCCGTCGGCGTTCAGCAGCGCCATCGTTGCGCCGCCATCCAGGAGCTCGTACAGGAGCAGTCCATCGGCACCGATACTGGTGTGGCGGTGACACAATGCGCGAGCGAGCTCGCGGACCGTAAAGGTCCGCGCCGCATCGTCGGTCGTAGGGGCCGGCTTTAGCCGGCCCGAGAGTGCTTTCGCCGCATCGAGCGGCACGAGCAGGAAATCGTTTCCGTACGCGTGTGCTTTGACGACCGGGAGCGTCACTTTACGGAACCTGGAACATCACTTACGGAACCTGGAACGCGTCGAAGACGTACGTGAATCCGCCGGTGAAGCCGAACGACGCATCGTGCGACGTGAGACCGAACAGCAGCGCCATGTCTGCGCGCCACGTGCCGATCGTGTACCGTGCGCCGAAGCGCGCCATCCCGCGAGACTCGGTTCCTGGAGGCGGATCGCCCTTGCGGGTATCGAGGCGACCGTTGATCTCGCCGACGACCTCCGCGGCATTAGTCAACGCCCGCGCGAACGACACGCCATAGGTGATGACGTCGTTCTGTCGATCTCCACGGGTCGGATCTCCCAGGATTGCGAGTCCGGCATTGCCGACGACGCGCACCGAACGCACGGTCTTGGCGGCGAGCACCGACCCAAAGACATCGGTGGTATCGAGCCCGATGCCGGTCTCGTTGTTGGCGTTGGGTAACTTCGTTGCGAACCGGAACCCGAACGACGGGCGCTCGGCGGTTTCCGGCAGGATTCTGATCTTCGTCGCAAAGACGAAATCCTCGACGTCGCCGGTGGTGTCTCCGCTGACAGTGAGGACGTTCGCCAGCGGCGCACTCGCGTCTCGCTTCTTGATCCACAGATGGTTGTGGAAGCCGCCGTCGATCTGGATCTCAGCGATGGAGCTGACGCCGATGCTGACCCCGCCAAGCGGCAGTCGCAGCAGGTTGCCCGACAACCCCGACACGGGATAGTCGATGCCGTGGCTGTAGTCGAAACCGCCCTCGATCAGAACGCGTCCAGCGCCAACGGTTTCAGGATCTTCGGTGACGAGCGGACGCTGCTGCGCCGCGGCAACGCGCGCCAGGCAGCAGAGGATTGTGAAAACGGCGAGTGTTCGTATCACGATTAGAACTGCTTCCGGCTGTCGACCAGCACCGTGACTGGCCCGTCGTTGACGAGCTCAACCTGCATCATCGCCTGGAACTCGCCGGTCGCGACCGTCAACGGCACGTCGCGCAATTCTCGCACGACCATCTCGTAGAGCGAGCGCGCGAGCTCGGCGCCGGCCGCCGCATCGAAGGCCGGGCGACGACCTTTGCGGATGTCCCCATAGAGCGTGAACTGCGAGACCACGAGGACAGAGCCGCCGATGTCGAGCACCGACCGGTCCATCGGGTTGCCGTCGTCGCTCTCGAACACGCGCATGTCGCGGATCTTTCCTGCCACGTAGCTCGCGTCCGCGGGCGTATCGTCGCGTGCGATCCCGAGGAGCACGAGCAGGCCACGCTCGATCGCTCCCGTGACGCGATCGTCGACGCGCACACGTGCCGACGTCACGCGCTGGACGACCGCGCGCATAACCAGTCAGAGAGAATCAATGCTGAATCTGGATCAGAGACGAGGCACGCTCCTCGTCCAGACGAAGCGCCACGCTGTCGCGGAGCTCGCCGCTCGGGTTCAGGCGCATGTCCAGCAGGTGACGCGGCATCACGTTGCCGAGCGCCTTCATCATCGACTGCTTCACGCCGGGGTGCTCGACCTCGAGATCCATGATCAGACGCTTGACGCGCTGGCGCTGGAGGCTGAGGTCGCCGCAGGCGGGGCAACAGCAACCGATGATCGGCAGCCGGCACTCCTTCGCGTAGAGCCGCGCCTCGTCTTCGCCCACGTAGACGAGGGGCCGGATGACAACGTGCTCGCCGTTGTCGGAGACCAGACGGGCCGGCATGGCCTTGAGCGCGCCGGCGAAGAAGAGGTTCAGCAGCAGCGTCTCGACGAAATCATCGAGATGATGGCCGAGCGCGATCTTCGTCGCGCCTACCTCACTCGCGATTCGATAGAGAACGCCGCGGCGGAGCCGCGCGCAGAGTGAGCATGGCGTCGCGTCGGCCGCCAGCAGATCATCCATCACGTCACCGATGGACGTATGTTCGATGCGACACTCCCAGCCGCGCTCCTCGCATGTCTTCGCAATGACGTCGTGTTTGAAGTCCTTGTAGCCGGAGTCGACGTTCACCGCGATCAGTGAGAATTTGATAGGCGCTCGCTGACGCAGATTGTCCAGCGTCTGCATCAGCGCCCAGCTATCCTTGCCGCCGGACAGACCGACCATGATGCGGTCGCCGTCCTCGATCAGGTTGAAGTCGGTGATCGCCTTGGTGGTCTTCTTGGCGATGCGCGATTCCAGCGGTGTCCGATAGGCCATATGCGTGCAGTTTACGCGGTCAACTCCCAACTCCCAACGTGAATCCCATCCAACTCCCAACCATTTTGGGAGTTGGAAGTTGGCTCCAGCGCCCTTCGACTGGCGCTCAGGGCGGCCTGAGCGACGTTGAAGGCCGTCAGTGAGTTGGGAGTTTCGGGTTACCGTGTGGGGGCCGCCTTGAGGCGGCCCTGGGGCGTCTCGAGCACTTCCGCGATCTCGTACAGCTGCGCGGGCCTGGTGTTGGGATCGATCGCCTCACGCATCAGCCCCCGCAGCCGCACCAGGTCCACGACCACCTTGAACGTCCGCGCGAGGCCGTACTTCGAGCGGCCGAATCGCCGCGGCCGATGCGTCACCACGACTTCGGTCACACGCGGCCCCAGCTGGCTCGCCAGCGCGGGGAGGTAGCGATGCATGCCCGGTTGCAGCCGCAATGGTTTGACCACTTCGGCGCGGTACACCTTGAGCGAACAGCCGTTGTCGTGCAGATGCAGTCCGCTGACCTGCGTCAGGAGCCAGTTGGCGATCATCGACGGCAGATGACGGGTCAGGAACGCGTCCTGGCGATCCTTCCGCCAGCCACAGACGATGTCGTTGGTGGCCGCGATGCGGAGCAGTCGCGGGAGCTCCGCGGGATCGTTCTGCAGGTCACCATCGAGCGTGGCGATGAAGCGGCCACGCGCGTGAGCGAAGCCCGCTGCGAACGCCGCCGTTTGACCGAAGTTGCGGGTGAACCTGATCACCCGCACGCGCGGATCGCGGCGCTGGAGGTCGCTCACCCGCGCAAACGTTCCATCCCCGCTGCCATCGTCGACGAGAATCACTTCATAGGTGACGCTGATCGGATCGAGGGCGCGGGTGACTTCGGCGTAGAGCGGCTCGACGTTCAGCTCTTCGTCGAGCAGCGGGATCACCAGCGACAGTTCGGGCTCGACTATTGCCACTAATCCGCGACCACCCGGCGACGTCGCTGCCACAGCCACCAGCCACCGGCGGCGAGGAGGATCAGCCCCACGACCCAGAGCGCGACTTCCTGGCCGCGCGTCCGCATGATGTCGAGGGCGAAGTCGCCGTAATTCATCGCCAGGATTCCCAGCGCCACGAAGCGAATGCCGCGCGCGACGGTGACGCCGATCACGAACTGGAGCGGGCGCACACCGGCCACGCCAGCGGCAAGCACGAACAGCTTGAACGGCGAAGGCGGCGGGAGCAGTGCCGGAACCATCACCGCCAGGAGGCCGTGACGCTTGTACGACGCGAGCGCCCGGTCGAGGTGAGCCTGTCGCAGACGCTTTCGCAGAAAGGCCTCCCCACCCTTCTCGGCGAGGACATACAGCAGGTAACAGCCGGCCAGCGAGCCCAACGTTGCGCACGCCGCGTAATAGAGCATCCAGGTTTTGTGCTGCGTCACCATCAGGACGACGAGCGAGTCGTTGACCAGCGGGAGGGGCACGAACGAGGAATCGAGGAACGCAGCCGTGAACAGCCCAGGGCCGCCCAGCGACAACGCGAGGCCGTAGATTCGACTGATGAAGGCGCGCAAGGCGATAGTATTTTCTGATGGTATCTCACAGTTGACGAGGCCCACGAATCTTCGTCTCGAGCGACTGCTGGCGATTGCCGCGTGTGTGACCGCCGCAGCGGCGTGGGCGATCTATTCACGCAACGGTCTCATCCTCAGCCATTACGACGCCAAAGCGCATCTCGTTGTCGCGCGTCGCGTGTTCGACAACATCACACCGGGCTGGCAGCAGTTCGGAGCCGTGTGGCTGCCGCTGCCCCACCTGATCAACGTTCTGCCCGCGCAAGTCGATTTCTTCTACCGAACGGGCCTGTTCGCGTCGTTCGTATCCGTGATCTGCCTCGGCGTCTCCGTGTGGACAGTCGCGCGCCTAGTCGTGGCAGTCACCGGCTCGCGAGGCGGAGCGGCGATCGCAGCACTGTTGCTCGCGTGGAATCCGAATCTCCTCTATCTCTACACCACGCCGATGACCGAGCCGCTGCTGCTCGCGGCGATATTTGTTTGCCTGCTCTGGTTGTACGAGTGGGTGCAGCGTGACGGGCAGACCGTTTCCGTCCGTCTCGGCCTGGCGCTGTTCGCGGCGACGTGGACGCGTTACGAGGCGTGGCCCGTGCTCGCTGTGGCGGTGGTCACGGCGTGTGCGGCCGTCTGGAGTCGAACGAGCTCACTCGCGACAACCTGGCGAAGAGCGTGGCGACTGTGCTCGTGGCCAGCGGCTGCTGTGCTCGTCTTCGTCGTGAACAGCCGGATCACGATCGGTGAGTGGTTCGTCACCGCCGGGTTTTTCGTTCCCGATCCCACATATCAAGGCCAATTGCAGAGGACGATTCTCGGGATCTGGTGGGGAACGCACCAGTTGAGTGGCTATGTGATCGAGTCCATCGCGCTCGGCGCCGCGGCAGTCGTGGCCGTGCGCGCGTGCGCTCGTCGGGCTGACGCGTCGTTGCTGGTGCCGATTGCCGTCTGGGCAACCGCGGCGCTTCCCTTCTACGCGTTCATCTCCGGGCATCCGTATCGCATCCGCTACATGGTGCCGATGGCGGCGGCCTGCGCGCTCTGGTGCGGCATCGCGATCGGACGAGCGAGTGATCGCCGACTCCGAACGGCGCTCGTGGTTGCGCTGATCGCATCCGCCGCGGTCGAAGCGCCTTTGTGGAAGACGCATCCCGCCATGCTCGAAGAGGCGCAATGGGACGTTCCGGCCAGCCTGGGACGTCACACTGTGACGGCGTGCCTCACTCGCGAGTACCGGGGCGACAAGATCATGGCGAGCATGGGATCGCTCGCGCACTACATGCAGGAGCTCTCGAACGACGGTCTCCGACTTGCCGATTTCGTGAACGAGGGCAACGGGATTATCTGGAAGGCCGCGCTCGAGACCGGACCCGCCGAGCACGCCGGCTGGATGCTCGTCGAGGAAGAAGCGGAGGGAGGCGACATGCTCGCGCAACGTCTGCGTGCGGATGCCGCCTTCGCCCACGACATGGAACGCGTCTGCGAAGGCGGCGGTGTCGCGCTCTACAAGCGGGTCAGCGTCCGAAACGCACGCCTCCAGTGAACAGATAGCTCCAGCCACCGAGATCGATCTTCGACGCCGCGAACTCGCCGTCGGGCAAGGTGTCCTCGGCCTTGTGATAGCGAACCTCGAACCCGCCGGTCGCGTGGTCGCCCACGAAACGCAGTCCACCGAGTGCCACGGGTCCTGTCGCATTGCCGGTGCCGACGAACGTGTCGCGGAAGATGGTCCGGCGGCCGCCGCTGAAGTCGATGAACTCGCCCGACTCGCTGTAGCGCCAGTTGACGATGCCGACGCCGACGCCGAAGTACGGCTGCACCGGCGACGATTGACCGGTCGGGATCAGGCGGACGGTGAAGTCGATCGGCACGAGGCGCAGGCGCAGATCCTGATCGACCTCCGATCCATCCGAATCTGTGAACTGCGAGTACACGCTCGGAACCGTGCGCCGCGAGAAGCTGATGCCGGCGCCGCCTTCCAGGAACTGCCCGAACGGCACGAGCCATTCGCCGCCGACAGTGGCACCGTTGAAATCCTTGAGGTCGAACGACAGGAACTGCCGATCCTTGACGAGCACATCGCAGTCGATCGACGTCGCAGGGCTGCACGCGGGACGCGCGTCCTCGCCGTGCGGGGTGAAGTATCCAAACGTGAAGTTCAGGGTCTGCTGTGCGCGCGCGGATGCGACGGATGCGAACAGTGCTGTCGTCGCAACCAGCAGCACCAGGCCGGCTCTGTGGAACATGTGATCTCTCCGGAGCTCACTCATGCGAGCTCGTCGAGCTCTGTGCACTCTCGATGCCACCTCGCTCGCAAAACTCCCAACCTCCAACTTCCAACCCCCAACTTCCAACTTCCAACAACAGAACTCCTGACTTGCAATTGCTAACGCCATAGACTTCTGAAGGACGCGTGAGCCGTTGAGATTGAGCACGGAGCGTCGAGTAGCCCCGATGTTTGGGAGTTGGGAATTGGAAGTTGGGAGTTGACGAGTGTCTGCGCGCGTGGTCACTCCGTCCGGTTTCGTGAACGGTGAAGGGCCGCCTGAGGGCGGCCCCTACGATTCGCGAGCGTATGAAGCCCTGAACTCGCGGATGATCGCGAGCATCTCGTCATGGATGCCGCCGTTGGATGCGACCAGGTGACCTGCCGTTGCGCTGAACGGCGACCCGTCCATTCCGGTCACGCGACCGCCCGCTTCGGTTACCAGCAACACGCCCGCCGAGACATCCCACGGTTTGAGGTGCTGCTCCCAGAACGCTTCGAACCGACCCGCTGCGACGTAGCAGAGATCCAGCGCGGCCGAGCCGAGACGGCGGACCGCCCGTGCGCGACCGAGGAACGCCGCGAACAGGCCGACCAGCTCGCTCGCCCGCTTGTGCACATCGTAAGGAAATCCGGTCACGAGCAGCGACTCGAGCACGTCTGTCGCATCCGAAACGGCGAGAGGCGTTCCGTTGAGATATGCGCCGTGGCCACGCTCCGCCGTGAAGAGCTCCTTGCGCGTCGGGTCGTAGACGGCGCCCACCTCCGGATGGCCGTCGACTTCGAGCGCAAGCGAGGCGCAGAAGATCGGCAATCCGTGCGCGTAGTTCGTGGTGCCATCGACCGGGTCGAACACCCAGCGATACCGCGCGGCAGCCGGCTGCCCGGCTCCCGAGCCCAACTCCTCGGCCAGGATGTCGTGATCGGGAAAGCGTTCCGCGATCACCGATCGGCACATGCGTTCGCATTCGACATCGACCTCGGTCACGAGATCGCGAATGCCCTTTTTGTCGATGCGGAAGCCGGATTGCTGCCGAGACATCTGGATGTCGCCGGCGCGCAATACGATTTCGACGGCCGTCGCCAGAAACAGGGGATCCGGCGGGGTCACTCGGAGGCGGACAGGGCTTCTGTTCGATTGGGAGCGCTGGCGCGTTTCACCATCAGCACCTCCATGCCCCCTTCAGGCGCGCGTCGTACCGCCACTTCGTCCATGAAGCTGCGAATCAGGAAGATGCCGCGGCCGCTCGACTTCAACAGGTTCTCGGGTGCCAGCGGATCGGGCAGCATCTCGGGGTCGAAGCCGGGCCCCTCGTCGCGCACCTTGATGGCGATGCCACGCGGTTCGCTCGTTTCGAGCGGCGTGAGCTCGACGTGCACACGTTTGCGCGCATCGTGCGCGTTTCCGTGTTTGATGGCGTTGATGACCGACTCACGCACCGCGACGCTCACCCAATGCAGCGCATCCTCATCGAGACCGGCCAACCGCGCCAGGTGATCGCTCACCAGCTGCACGAAGTCCAGCATGTCGAAGCTGCTGTGGAAGTCGAGGCGAACGGTGTTGTTCGCGTGGCTCATCGGCTCGACTGATTATAGGAGTGAACGGTGCGCCGCGCGCAATCCACCTGTTATAGTTCGGCCATGGCACCGCAGGCCGTGATGGTCCACCCGTCCCCACGGGTACGTGGAGAGGTTCGTCCACCGGGCGACAAATCGATCTCTCATCGATACGCGCTCCTGGCCGCCATTGCCGATGGGACGTCCACGATTCGCGGATATTCGACAGGCGCCGATTGTGCCTCGACGCTGGCGTGCCTGCGTGCGCTGGGCGTGTCCATCGAACAGATCGGCCGCGATGCCACGGGTTTTCAGCTTCGCATCATGGGTCGCGGCCTCGGCGGACTGCAGCCGCCCGCATCGACGCTCGACGCGGGCAATTCCGGGAGCACGATGCGGATGCTGGCCGGAGTCCTCGCCGCGCATCCGTTGACCGCCACGATGACCGGCGACGAGTCGTTGCGCCGGCGGCCGATGCGGCGAATCATCACGCCCCTCGACCGGATGGGCGCCACGATCGAATCGGCTGATGGCCGTCCGCCCCTGACGATTCGCGGCTCGTCGACGCTGCACCCGATCGAGTTTTCACCGGACGTCCCGAGTGCCCAGGTCAAGAGCGCCGTTCTGCTTGCGGGATTACAGACCACCGGGACGACTCGCGTCATCGAGCCACTGCCCACACGAGACCATACGGAACGCGCGCTCCAGGCGTTCGGGGTGCAGGTCGCGGTTTCGGGTCGCGAGGTCACGCTGGTAGGCGGCCAGCGCTTGACCGCTCAGAACGACCTCGAAGTCCCCGGCGACATTTCGTCCGCGGCCTTCTGGATGGTTGCCGCGGCGGCGCTCCCCGACTCCGAGGTCATCATCGATGGCGTCGGTCTGAATCCTACTCGCGCCGGCGTCGTCGACGTACTGCGACGGATGGGTGCTTCCATCGAGATCCGGGGCGGAGGCCAGACGTCAGGCGAGCCAACTGGAACGATTGTCGTCCGGCATGGGCGACTGACGGCGACCGAGATTGGCCCCGGCGAGGTTCCCGGCGTCATCGACGAGCTCCCGGTACTGGGCGCGCTCGCCACGCATGGCGGTGAGTTGCGTGTGTCGGGCGCGCAGGAGCTCCGGGTCAAGGAGAGCGATCGGATTTCGGCGCTCGCCGAGGGGTTCCGCCGCATGGGGGCAGACATCACCGAGGCGCCGGACGGATTCCACGTGCGCGGGCGCGCGCGACTCCGTGGCGGCGACGTGGACGCGCAAAACGATCATCGGCTCGCGATGGCCTTCGCGGTGGCTGCGCTCGGTGCCTCGGGCCCGACGACCATCCACGATGCGGGCGCCGCCGCCGTGTCTTACCCCGAGTTCTTCTCTGTGCTCGAGTCGCTTCGAGCGTGAAAGCGGACAAGCTCTATCTGGTCGGATTCATGGGCGCAGGGAAAACAACGGTGGCGCGCTCGCTGGCGCGGCGAATGGGCTGGCGGTTCGACGACATCGACGAGCGGATCGAGACGCGTGAGCGGCGGACGGTCTCGACGATCTTCGCGCAGCACGGTGAAACGTACTTCCGCCAGCTCGAACGGCACATGCTCTACGAGCTCCTCCCCGAGCGCAACATCGTCGTGGCGACCGGCGGCGGCACGTTCGTCGATCCCGAGAACCGTGCGGCGATGCTGACCGACGGTGCCGTCGTCTGGCTGGACCTGCCGCTCACGCGCGTGATCGAGCGCGTGCCGGTCGATGGCAGGCGGCCGCTGGCCGCGGATCGCCTGCAGATGGAACGGCTGTTCACCGAGCGGCAACTCGCGTATTCGCAGGCCCACGTCCGCGTCGACGCGTCGCGCCCCGTCGACGAGATCGTCGAGCGGCTCCTCGAGTGGGTTGGTTACTGATGCAGTACCTGATCATCAGCGATATCCACGCGAACCTCGAGGCGCTCGAGGCGACGGTCTCGGCGGCTCCGCCCTGCGATCACGTGCTCGTGCTCGGCGATCTCGTCGGCTACGGCGCCGACCCGAATGCCGTCGTCGAGCGCATCCGGGCGCTGCCGTCGGTGACGATCATCCGCGGCAATCACGACAAGGTCGCGGCCGGACTCGAGGGCGCGACCGGGTTCAACCATCTGGCGCGACATGCCGTGGAGTGGACGCGCACCACGCTGACCCCGGGCAATCGCGACTGGATCGCCCGGCTGCCCGCGGGTCCGATCGCCATCGACTCGGTTGCCGAGATCTGCCACGGAACACCGTTCGACGAAGACGTGTACCTCTTCGACGACATGGAGGCGAGGCGCGCGTTCCGCGTCATGAGCCGGCCGGTCTGTCTGTTCGGTCACACCCATGTGCCGACGGTATTCCGCTGCAACGACAAGCTGGAGGCGATTGGCCCGCCGCGAGGCGCGCGCTTCAGCGTGTCAGTCGACGCGGGGGCGCAGTATCTGGTGAACTGCGGTGCGGTCGGTCAGCCGCGCGACGGCGATTCACGCGCGGCGTTCGGTGTGCTCGATACACGGACACGGATGCTGACGGTGATACGCGTGCCGTACGATGTCGCCACGGCGCAGGGCAAGATCATTGCGGCAGGTTTGCCGGAGGTGCTCGCGCAGCGACTGGGGATGGGACGATAGCGGAAGGGATCAGCATTCAGGAATCTGGAATCAGGGCCGGTCCAGCAATCAGTCGTTGGGCAAATGGGTCTAAGGCCTCGTTCCTCGTTCCTGTTTCCTGGCCCAGCCCTGAATCCTGATTCCCGATTCCTGATTCCTCACGTCAGGTGGCATTCCGAACGCGACGTAGGCCTTCAGCAGTTGCGACTCTGGAACGAGCCTGATCGCCTGATCGCGCAGCCAGCAGCCGACAGCGCCGCGCACCGATCCAAGGCGCGCATTGCGACGGGCCACCTGCACGATCGTCTTCGTGCGCGCGCTTCGAATGGTCTCGTACCGCCTCAGCGCGCTCTCGATGGAGGGGCCACGCCCCACCTCGCGATCGTAGGGGCCACCTTTAGGTGGCCCTAAGGCGCCCGCCAGCGTCACCGCATCTTCGAGCGCCTGCGCCGCTCCTTGCCCCGCATGCGGAAGCATCGGGTGCGCAGCATCGCCCAGCAGCGTGATCGGTCCGCGGCCCCAGCTCTCGATCGGTTCTCGATCCAGGAGCTCGTCGAGCCGCGCGTCCTCCGGCGTCGTTGCGGCGATGACCGCGCGCAAGCGGTCGTCGAACTCGATCGCGCAGCGTCGAGCGATCGTCAACGGATCGCGCTCGTTCGCCACGAGATCGGTTGGAACGGACAGATACCAGTAGACAGCGTTGCCGCTCGCGGGCGAGACGCCGCCCTCAGTCCCTCGTCCGAAGTACTGACCGCCTGTCATGTCGGCCACGATCGCCCGTGGCAGCTGCGCGACGCCACGAACGGCCCACAGTCCGCTACGACGAGGCGGCGCTTCATCAGGGTGCAGGACGCGCCGCACAACGGAGCCGACGCCATCGGCGCCGATTAACACGTCGCCCGCCGCGGTCTCGCCGTGCGCGAGATGAACGACGGGTCGCCCGTCGCGCATCTCGAATCCGCCCGCCGCACAGTCCAGCGAGAGCGCCTCGCGACCAACGGCCTCGAGGAGTGTGCCATGCAGCACCGGCCGGAGCACGACGACGATCGGTTCCGGCAGCAGCCTGCGCACTGCGGCCATGTCGAACGCGCGAAGCATGCGTCCCCCGCGGCCGCGAATCTCTCCTCTCGAGGGCGTCGCGCCACCGGCGATGACGGCGTCCGCCAGACCGATGCTGCGGAGCGACGCCAGCGCATTCGGTGCGAGCAGGAGCGCGAACCCGAGCTCGCGCGGTGTCGCTGCCCGCTCGAAGATCCGGACACGCCAGCCGGTGCGCTTGAGGGCCACACCAGCCGCGAGACCGCCGATACCGGCGCCGACGATCAAAGCTGTACGAGGGGATGACGGTTGACTCACAGGATTCAGGTAACAGGGATCTGGATTCAGGGCTGGGCTAGGAATCAGACACGCAGACGTCAGGTCTCAGGCCTGCTTCCTCGTGCCTTTCTCCTGGCCCAGCCCTGAATCCTGATTCCCGATTCCTGATCCCTGGGGTTTGTTCTTACGCAGTTGCGCCGCGTACGCGTCAGCGGCGGCGCGCGATCCGAGGATCCAGCCGATGACGATGCCGATCAGGAGAACCGAGGGGATGAAGATGAAATGCGATGAAGGCATCAGCGGCGTCCGGTCTTCCTGAGATCGGCCTCCAGTCGTTGCACTTCGCGGTGCACGGTGCCGAGGCGACGCGACACCGAGACGACGTACAGGAACAGCGCGGCGAGCACGAACACGTAGGCTGCGATCAGCAGTCGCGGCGCCGGCAGCTGTTCCTGCGGCGGCAATTGGTCGAGCGGGACGAATTCCGTCTGCTGTTCCTGACGTGGTGTTTGCGACTGGTTCGCCGCACCGCTGCCCTGCGCGCCGAGGGGCGCAATGAAGGCGGCGAGGAAAACGACCGCCAGTAGAGTGCTCGTGACCGTCTTCACTTCAGCCCTCGAGTGAGAGATACAACGAATCGACCCGTGCCCGCTCCTCTTCCAGGTAGATGCGCATCTTGAGCAGCAGCACGAACAACAGCAGGAAGGCGGTGAAACAGAACCAGAGCGCCGTTCCCATGTCCACCGGCAAGGTGGGAACCACGCTCGTCGCGGGGTGAATGGTGCGCCAATAATTCACCGAGATGTAGACGAACGGCACGTTGGCTGCCCCGAACAGCGCGAGACCCGCGGCAAGTTTGTCTGATCCTGGACCCCCGTACCGTCGGACGAGCAGATACGCGACCGCCACCAACCATCCCATGAGGCTTGCCGTCAACCGCACATCCCACACCCACCATTGCCCCCACGCCTTGCGCGCCCACAGCGGGCCGGTGACGAGCGTGATGATCCCGAACAGCACCGTCAGTTCCGCAGCAGCCCATGCGACGCGATCCTGGTGCGGCGCTCCGCCGAACAGATATCGGGCGCTCGCAACGCCGCAGATCACGGCAGCCAGCAGGAACATCACCGCCGATGGCATGTGGTAATAAAAGATCTTCTGCACAAGTCCCATCGTCGATTCGTACCGCACTTCGGCGATGAGAATCGGCGACGCGACGAACATGAGGCCGCACAGGATGGCGGCCGGTGTGAACCACTTGGGCATAGGCGATCCGGGCCGCCTGAAGGCGGCCCCTACCATCTGTTTTCGTTCCGGGCCGCCTGAAGGCGGCCCCTACATTTGTTTCGTTCCGGGCACGCTCAAAGGCGGCCCTACAACTGTTTCCACTCCGGGCCGCTAAAGACGGCTTCTGCCTGCGTTCCGGGACGCCTGAAGGCTGCCTCTCCGTCTCGTTTGTATGTGGCGGTCCAACCGTCTCCGTCTGTCGTGGGGCCGCCTTCAGGCGGCCCTAATCCGTCATCAACGGTTCGAATGTCCACAGCGCGAGCGTGATGAACACGACGTCAAACGAGATCAGCAGCGCCACCCAGAACCGAACCACGCCGAGGTCGACCTCCGGCTGCAGCAGCGCCGCGGTGCCGCGCACTCCCGCAATCATCACAGGAACAGTGATCGGATACAACAGGACCGGCAGCAGCACGTCGCGGCTGCGGGCCCGCACCAGCATCGCGGCGAACAGCGTCCCCACGGCCGAGAAACCGATCGTCCCGGTGATCACGACCGCGAACAGCCAGAACGGATGCGTCAGCAGCGACGCCTGGAACAGGAACGACACGAGAGGAATCAGGATCAGTTCCGTCAGGACCATCAGCGAGACAATCCCGAGCAGCTTGCCAATGTAGACCGCGGGTCGAGCGGTCGGCGCCAGGAGCAGCGCGCGAAGCGTCTCCGACTGCCGTTCGCGCTCGAACGTTCGCCCGAGGGCGAGCGTTCCTGAAAAGGCAATCGCGATCCACAGAATGCCGGCCGCCCCATCCTCCGGAGGCTTCCCTTCCTTGACGAGCGCGAAAGCGAACTGCAGGACGCACGACACGGCGAAGAACAGCGTCGTGTAGGCGATCTCGCGGCTCCGCACCTCCACGGTAAGGTCCTTGCGCACGATCAGCCAGATCGCGTGGAGCACGGCCTACGCTCCGCCCTTCCCCATCACCGTGCGATACGTGGACCGAAGGGCTTCCGGTTGTGTGGCCGTGTGGGCCACCCGACCGTCGCGCAGAAACAGCGCGCGATCCAGCAGCCCTTCGGCGAGATCGAGGTCGTGCGTCGCGACGATGATGATCGCTCCGGAATCGCGCAGTCCCTTCAACCGCCCCACCAGCGCCGCAGCGGATGCATCGTCGAGACCGGTGAATGGCTCGTCGAGCAAAGCAAGGCGCGGATCGTGAATGAGGGCGCGTTCGAGCGCGACGCGCTGTCGCATGCCGCGCGAAAAGCTTCCCACCTGATCGTCGGCGCGATCGGCGAGGCCAGCGCGCTCCAGGGCGGCCAACGCGGCGCGATTCGCGTCGTCGATGTCGTAGAGCCCGGCAAAGAACGCGAGGTTCTCGCGTGCGGTCAGTTCCGGATACAGGAAGAGGTCGTGTCCCAGCACGCCGATCCGCCCGCGGAGCTGTGGCGCGCGTTCGTCAGCGATCTCGAGATCGAGCGCGCCAAAGCGAATGCGGCCGCTCGTCGGGCGCATCAGCGTCGCCAGCAGCGACAACATCGTGGATTTGCCGGCGCCGTTGGGACCGAGCAGGCCGAGGATCTCGCCGCGAGCGATCGTGAATGAGATACGCGAGAGAGCGCGGCGGCGGCCGAAATGGCGCGACACGTCGTCGACGATGACGTCGTCGAAGTCGAGCGCGAGGGCGTGTGTGTTCACGCGTGTGGCGAGGAGCGTCGGCCGTCGGTTAGTAGGTTGCGGCGCGGACCTTCATCGTCGGCGAAGCGGATCGCAGTTTCACGCGGCGATGCCCTCGCCGCCTCCGGACGGTCCGGCCCCCGCTTCGTCCAGCTCGCCATAAATGGCCTCGAGGTCCGACAGCAGGCGTTGCCGACGCGAGGAATAGCGGTCGGTGTTGATCGTGCCGGCGCGGCGCTTCACCTCCAGCTGCTCGAGCTCGCCGAGGAGGCTGTCGCGCCGCTGTTCGAGCACTTTGCGCGTGCGCGTGTCGGTGCTGCGCGCGGCCACGACCAGCCAGACGCCAATTGCGATGATGCCACCTGCCAGCGTCAGCGCGGCGATGCGAGGCACGTTGCTGTGGGTTGGCAAGCCGGTGAGATTCAACGTCAACGCCTGACCGGCAGCGAGCGTTGTCCCGTTGCCGACGAGAAAGACCGTGCCTTCGTCGGTGCGCAGGTCTCTGGTTGTCTGGAACTGCGGCGACGTCATCCGCATGTCGGCAACCTTCTGGACGCCGACCGTCACCTGTTCCATCGCCACGGGAAACTTCTGCGCGACGGTGACGTCGGGGCTGTCGTAGCGCAGCTGATAACCGACTTGCACGGCCGTCGTCCCAGGCGCGAACGGGCCGAGCACGGTCACGCGATTGCCACTGACCTTCACGTTCGGCGACGAGCCTTCCAGCGATGACGCACCGCCGGCCCCACGCGGCAGGTCGAAGACGAGCGGGCCGCCGATGTCGACACGCGAACGCGCGTTGTTGATCACGTCCAGCACGTAGAACACCCGCAGGTTGTCGTCCTGGAACTGCATCAGAATCCGCGAGTTGCCGCCGATGACGACGACGCCTTTGGTCGGCGGCGCGGCGAGCTCCTTCGCTTCTTCCGCCTTCTTGCGTTCCGCGGCCTGTGCCATCCCGGCAACGAGAATCACTCGCAGCCCTCCGGCAGAGGGGACGGTGAATGGATCGGAGACGAGCGCCTCGCCAGCGACCGTGGCTTCGGCCCGTCCCTGTTCACCGCGCGGCAGATTCTCGAATTGCGCGCGGCCCTGATCATCGGTGGTCGCTGTTTTCGTCGTGCCGCCGATCGTGACCGTTACCTGCTGGCCGCTGATGTCGTTGCCGATGGATTCGCGCACGACGCGGACGGTCACCGTGCCCGCCTGAAGTTCCGCCGCGGGAATCGCCTTGCCATGGATCTGCGAAGGGTCCGGCATCTGTTGAGCATGCGCCGGTGTGGCAAGGACGGCGCACGTAACAAATCCCAAAGCCCAAAGTCCAAAGCCCAAAGCCCGCGCGGACGCCGTCATGATTCAGTCTCCAGGTGCGCGCCACAGCTCTTGCAGAACCGCGCGTCCCGATCGTTGGGCGTGCCACACGAGGAACAGGCCTGTGTCAGCGGAGTCGCGGAGGGCGCGTCCTGCTTCGTCGACGCGACGGTCTTCGAATCGCGCGCTACGCCGACGCGCTTTTCGATCTCCCGTTCGATCTGCTCGCGATAACCAGTCTTGGCGTCGAGCTGTCGAATCAATCGCGCCGCCCGCGCGCGCAGCCGCGCGCTCATGTCGACGAAATCCTTCTCCGACACCTTGCCCATCGCGCGATCGAACTCGAGCTCCTTGATCGAGCGGAGCACCAGTGCCTTCTCGCGTTCGAGTGCTGCTTTGGTGCGTCCACCGAGCAGTTGTGGCGCGTCCGCGCTCAAGATGCCGAAGAGCGGCCCGAAGGTTCGCAGCGCCGCGATGCCAAGGCCGGCGGCGGCAAAGATCGTGAGGCTGAGGAGAATGACGGCGGCCGGCGATTCGCCCTTCGAGAAGAAGACGACGATGGTTGCGCCAATCAGCCCGGCGAGCGTGAACAGCTGCCAGGGGTGGAGTTCGGACGACTCACGATCGCGCACGGCGACGCGCGGTGCCTCAGTCGAGGTTTCGGAGCTCATCGTCCAGGCGCGCGTCGACCTCGGGATCCAGCGTGATGTCGGTGCCGGCTGCGGCAGCGGCCGGTCGCGACGACCATTTCCGCGCGGCGACAACCACGAACAGCAGCGCGCCGACGCCGACGACATAGGGCAGCGCCCAGGCGAGGCGGTTGAAACCAGTGTCGGGCGGCTCCGAGAGGACGCGATAATCGCCGAACTTCGCGACGTAGAAGTCGAGGATCTGCTTCTTCGACTTGCCCTGCTTCATGAGCATGGCGATTTCGTCGCGCATCGACGAGGCGTAGGCGCACTCGCATTCACCAGCCAGCTTGCGCACGCAACCGGCATCGCCGCACATGCACATCAGCGCCTTGCCGACCTCGCGCTCCTCTGGCGTGCGGGATTTGACGCTCGCGGCGCTGTCGGACGTCACCACGTGCTTGTGCTCCTCCTCCTGCGCGCGGGCCAGGCCGGGCCAGAGCACCAGCGCGAGCAGAAGCATTCCCGTCGTCACCGCGTTTGCCGGAACGCGTGCGGTCGCGAACGCGAAGACCGTCTCGGGCAGCAACGCGATGATGGTGCCGAGTGCCAGAATGCCGAAGCCGAACCATGTCCAGTTGATCAGCGGGTTGACGAAGATCTCTACGTTGATCGACTGCGAGGCCACGTCGTAGTTCGGCATCACGATATAGACGTCTTCAGCGAACGCCCGCCGGATGGCGACTTCGGATGTGGGCTCCCCTTCGTGATTCTTGAAGTACCACCGCGCCGGATACATCTTCTGCAGCACCTTGCCGTCGCGCAGCAGCGTGACGTTTCCGGTGATCATCTGCTTCTGGCCGTCATCGGTGACCTTCAGCGCGTCGTGCCGCACGGTGAACCCGCCGACACTCACCTGCTGACCAGGCTTGAGCAGCGCAGATTCTTCCTGCTTGAAGCCCTCGCCTGCGAAGCCGAGGAAGATCAGGACGATGCCGATGTGAACGATGTAGCCACCGTACCGGCGCTTGTTCCGTCCGACGAGGCCGACGAGCGCAGTGAACAGATCCGTGCCGGTCGTGGTCTGCCGAACTTTCGCGCCGCGCCAGAACTCCTGCAGGATCGTCCCGGTCACGAATCCGGACAGCGCGAAGCACAGACCAGACGACCACACTCGGACGCCAAGCGCCACGACGGTGCCGCCGACAGCGAGCGCGAACAGCGTTGGAACCAGGAACTGATCGCGAAGACTTGAGAGGGTCGACTTTCGCCACGCCAGGAGCGGGCCGGTCCCGGTGAGGACCAGCAGCACCAGGCCGATCGGCGTCATCCAGCGATTGAAGAACGGAGGGCCGACGGTCAATCGGTCACCGGTCACCGCTTCGCTGAGCGTCGGGAACATCGTGGCAAACAGGATGAAGAGCGCGGCAAACAGCAGGATCCAGTTGTTCGCCATGAATGCCGCTTCGCGCGACATCCAGGAGTCGAGCTCATTGCGCGCGCGCAGCAGCGGCAGTCGATAGATGACGAACCCGAAGCTGACGACGAGGATCGTCACCATGAACACCGTGAACATCCTCGCCAGCGCCGGATCGTCGCCGAACGCGTGGACGGACTGCACGACGCCCGAGCGCGTCATGAAAGTCCCGAAGATGGTCAGGAAGAACGTGGTGATGACGAGCGTCATGTTCCAGACGCGCAGCATGCCGCGCCGTTCCTGCACCATCACCGAGTGGAGAAATGCGGTCGCCGTGAACCACGGCAAGAGGCCGGCGTTCTCGACCGGGTCCCAGCCCCAGAATCCGCCCCAGCCCAGCTCCTCGTACGCCCACAGCATCCCGAGCATCAGGCCGAGCGACTGGAACAACCAGGCGAACATCGTCCAGCGACGGACCGCGCGCAACCACGAGTCATCGAGGTATCCGGTGATCAACGCCGCCATGCCGAACGCGTAGGGAATCGTGAGGCCGGTGAATCCCAGGTACAGCATCGGCGGATGGATCGCCATGTAGAAGTTCTGGAGCAGCGGGCTCAGCCCGCGTCCCTCCAGCGGCCGCTGCGTCAGGTACGTCTGGAACGGGTTGTTGTGCACCACCATCAGGAAGAGGAAGAACATCTCCACGACAGCGATGGTGGCGACGACGTACGGAATCAACTCACGGTGGCGTTCGCGATTGATGTAGACAGCGGCGCTGCCGAAGATCGACAGCAGCGTGACCCAGAACATGATCGACCCGTCGAGGCCGCCCCAGTACGACGTGAGCTTGTAGAAGAGCGGTTGAACGGAATCGGACGTCAGGTGGACGTAGCGAATCGAATAATCGCCGACGACGAACGCGTAGACGATGAGCGCCGAGGTGACCGCCATGATCGCGGCCAGCAGGTAGAACGCGCCAATGCCGCTTTCAACAAGGGCGCGCGAGCGTCTGCGCGCTCCTGCCACCGAAATCGCCGCCGCGTACGCGCCGACGACGAACGCCGCCAGCAACAGGTAGTAGCCGAGCGATGCCATTAGAGGTTCGTCCTTCTGATTTGTCGAGCGGGCGGCCGAAAGGCTGTCCGACGCATTGCAGGTTCAGTTGAGACTATCCACTAATCGGCGCCGGCGGATCCGCCGGACTGTGGTGAGTACTTCGACGGGCACTTCGCGAGCACGTCGTTCGCCTGGAAGCTGCTGCCGTCTGCTGACAGCGTGCCCTTCAGCACGACCTCGGCGCCTTCCTTGAATGTATCGGGCACGACGCCCGTGTAATACGCGCGAATGATCTTGCCGTTGTTCTCGACGTCGAACTGGTACTCGAGCGCATCGCGCTTGCGGCCGATCTGATGCGCGAACCCGTGGAGCTGGAGCTTCTTGCCCTGCCACTGCTGCGGGCTGGCCAAGACCTCATCCACGTGCTTGTAGTACTCGGCGCTTTCACCCAGGGAGGTGTACAGGAGGCCTCCAAAGGCAAGCGCCAGAACCGTGCCCGTGATCCCGAGTTTCGCTGCTTTGTGACTCATAATGAAGGACTTCTCGGAGAGACGACAGGGTCAGAATAGCCCGCCTACAGGTCAGGGTCAACCGCAACGGATGGTTGGATGGCGGGACCAGCCGGCAGGTTTCGCCGAGGAAGACTGGCGGGCCTGCGGTTGCTCACTTGCCTGTTGCAAAACGCTGGCGCGTCAACAGGCGTACGAGCTGAGCATCTCGTACACCAGAGCCACCGGCAGCCCGACAACGTTCGAGTACGACCCGTCTATACGCCGCACGAACCTCGACGCGAGCCCCTGAATTGCGTATGCCCCGGCTTTATCCATCGGTTCGCCGGATGCGACGTACCAGTCGATTTCGTCGTCTGTCAGCGGAGCAAATTCAACCGACGTGCGAGCAAGGCGCACGTCGCATGCGCCGCCCACACCGGGGCCGTCGTGTCCCGCTTCAGCGTTGACATCGGAGGGTTGCGCCTGAGCTCGACCGATCACGCAGATCCCGGATAACACTTCGTGGGCGCGACCGCGCAACAGCCGGAGCATCCGCCGCGCGTCGTCGTCATCGCTCGGCTTGCCGAGAATCTGCCCGTCGACAACGACCGTCGTATCCGCGGCCAGGACAATGCGATCAGGAAAGCGCGAATGGACCGCGCTCCCCTTCTCCTCCGCAAGGCGCATGACATACGCCTCGGGCGATTCACCCCCCTGCACGTCTTCGTCGACGTGCGCCGGGTGGATCTCGAATGCGATCCCTGCCACTCGCAACAGCTCCGCGCGTCGAGGTGACGCTGATGCCAGAATGACGGTCGGCCAGTGAGATGATTTCAATTTGAGAATCAGGCGAATAGGATCGACGGTCTGATGATTCCCGTTCAGCAGTTTCTGCCAGACGCGCTCGCAACGGTACTTCGCAAGGCGCCGTTGACGCCAGAGAAGGTTGCATTCGCGTGGCGGACGGCGGTCGGCGCTGCCGTCGACAAGGCCAGCGTGGCCGTGCTGCGCGGAGACGTGCTGCACGTGCGCGTGAAGGACGCGTCGTGGCAGCGGGAATTGGAGCGTTCCGCCGCGGTGGTTCGTGCGCGGATGGAGACGCTCCTTGGAGCAGGCGTCGTACGCTACATCGAGGTTACTTCGCAGCCAACGCGGCCATCGGCAGGTGGATGAAGTAGCGCGCGCTCGCATCGCTTGCGACGATGCGCACGAAATCACCCTCCTTCAATCGTTCTACCCGCGCGCGTCCGCCAGTACTCCCTGAAGTGCCGACCACGGCGGTCTCGCTCACGGGAAACATCTCAGCGACCCCGGTCGCGACCACTTTGCCGTTCGACAGGAAATCGACTGTGCGCTGCGCCTCGGATGGCGTCCCCTCCGGCGTCATCGGCTTCTCGTCGTTGACGACGACTTCGTAGACGCCAGGCGCGAGCTCGTGACCGCCCGCCATGACGGGTTCGGTGATGCGCACCATCGTGTCGACCGTGTGCGCCTTCCCCGCCACTTTGTGATGCGCCCATGCCGTGGGAGTGGCGACGAGGCTGACCAAGAACAGGCTGAGCAGCAGGTGCCGGGTCATGTGTGAACCTCCCTGGCCTTCGTGGATGGCAAGTGGGATGCCGAAGGTGTCGGGGCGCCGCGCCCCTACAAATACCTGTAGGGCGGGTCCTGCTCGCTAGGACCCGCCCCGACAATACAATCGACCCATGGTGCGTCGTGACGACGTGGACAGTGTAGCGTCTACGTCACGCCGTTCTTCTCCGACGGGTGCAAGTCCCGTCTCGGTAAGCGCCGGAGCGCCGAGTA
>Ga0081539_10000723_pt1 | contig 66108 bp, 54 predicted proteins | sample TabmetS4T2R2_FD_71023 | JGI IMG/M metagenome (GOLD analysis project Ga0081539, IMG submission 71023) | Tabebuia heterophylla rhizosphere microbial communities from the University of Puerto Rico - S4T2R2 | ecosystem: Host-associated > Plants > Roots > Rhizosphere ...
AGACGCGCCAACGCACTTAGTGATGGCAACCGCAGCTTGGACCGCAGCCGTGCGAACGTGCAGGTACGCTGGCCTTACCGGGCACGTGAACCTCCACACCGCCGGAGATAACCCGCCGGACCGGTTCCCCGGTTTTCGGTTCCACCTGCAGCGGCTCATCCTTCATGCTTTGTCTTACCTCGAAGCGGCGGATCGGCTTCTGCGGATCGATCGTTTCGTAAACGTAGGTCGGCATAACGAATAAAGGCGCTATTCAGCGGCGTGGCGCTTCGGCGGCTCCTTGGGTTCGGCGGCCTTTTCCTTTGGATGCTCGTCCGATTCGAGCCATTCAGTGTGAAAGACCCCCGGCTTGTCCACTCGTTCGTAGGTGTGAGCGCCGAAGAAATCGCGCTGTGCCTGAAGAAGATTGGCCGGCAAACGCTCCTGGCGATAGCTGTCGAAGTAGCCTAACGATGCGCTGAAGGCCGGAACCGCCACCCCCTGTTCCACCGCGACCGAAATCGCGCGCCGCCAATTGTGCTGGGTGCGCGCCACGATGTCGGTGAAGTAGGAATCGAGTAGCAGGTTCGGCAGCGCAGGGTCCCGTTCGTAAGCTTCACGAATCCGATTGAGAAACTTGGCCCGAATGATGCAGCCACCCCGCCAGATCGTCGCAATGTCGCCAAAGTTCAGACCCCAGTTGAACTCCCTACTCGCCGCGCCTAACAATTCCATTCCCTGGGCATAAGAAACAATCTTCGAGGCATAAAGCGCATCCCGCACCGCGGTGAGCAGTTCCTCGCGATTCCCGGAAAACTTCTCCATCCTGAGCTGCGGCAGAATTTTTGAGGCGTGGACTCGTTCGTCCTTGCGCGAAGAAATGACACGGGCTTCGACCGCGGCGTTGATCGTGGAAATGACGACCGACTGACGGATGGCCGATTGGAGCGTCCAGATGCCGGTCCCTTTCTGCCCGGCTTTGTCGAGGATTATGTCGACCATTGGTTTGCCGGTTTCCGGATCCTTCTTACCGAAGATCTGGGCGGTGATGTCGATCAGGTAACTATCAAGATCGCCCCGGTTCCATTCCGCAAAAATTTCGGCCAGTTCTTCAGTCGTTAGGCCGAGCACCTGGCGGAGAATGGCGTAGGCTTCGCAGATCAATTGCATGTCGCCGTACTCGATCCCGTTGTGGACCATCTTGACGTAATGACCCGCGCCGTCCGGCCCCATGTAGCGGCAGCAGGGCTCGCCGTCGACTACCGCCGCGATTTTGGTGAAGATCGGAGAGATAATCTCCCAGGAGGCGCGCGGCCCGCCAGGCATGAGCGAGGGACCTTTGAGCGCGCCCTCTTCCCCGCCGGAAACGCCGCAGCCGACGAAATGAATGCCGCGGCCCTCCAGCTCCTTGCAGCGGCGCTGAGTATCGGTGAAAAGCGAATTGCCGCCGTCGATGATGACGTCGCCCTCTTCGACCAGCGGAACGAGCTGGTTGATGACGGCATCGACCGGGGCGCCCGCTTTGACCATAATCATGGCTTTACGTGGACGCGAAAGGGAGCCAACAAATTCCTCGATCGCCATTGTCGGCTGGATGTTTTTTCCTTGCCCGCGGCCGGCAGCGAAGCGTTCCGTGACCGAGGTGGTGCGGTTGAAGACGGCAACGGAGAATCCTTTCGACTCCATGTTGAGGACGAGATTTTCGCCCATGACGGCGAGACCGATGAGGCCAATATCACATTGATTCGTTTTCATTTTCAGTATCTCCTGAACCTCGCCGTAACCGAGCGATCAACGCTCAACGGAGGCAGATGGGAACTTGGCACTCGCAAATCCTTATCACAACCGCGCCGCTGGAGACACCGGCAAAAAACTGGAGCGGCGCGGCCGGCGCGACCGTGGAATTCTGGGGGGTGGTCCGGGGCCTGGAAGACGGGCGCGAGATCTCCGGAATCAATTACGAAGCGCATGAGAGGATGGCGCAGCATCAGATGGAACGGATCGCGCAGGCGGCGCACGACCAGTTCGGGCTCGAAGAAATTCTTTTGCATCATCGAATCGGGTTCGTCGCGGCGGGGGAACCGTCGCTTTTCCTGCGGGCCTCGAGTGGTCATCGTGAGGCGGCCTTTGAGGCCAGCGCCTGGATCGTGAGCGAGCTGAAGAAGAAGGCTCCAATCTGGAAGCGGCCGCTTTTCCTCGGGGAAAAAACTGCCGACGCAGTTGTCGAATGAACTGGGCGAATCGTCTCACGCTCACCCGGCTGGGACTGACGATTCTCTTCGTTTTTTCTCTCAGCTCCGCCTGGCGCTACGGGCGCACGATCGCGCTTCTGCTTTTCGTGATTGCGGGAATCACCGATTACCTCGACGGGGAGATCGCGCGGCGCTACGGCATCGTCACCAGGTTTGGCAAACTGATGGACCCGCTGGTGGACAAGGTGATGATCGCAGCCGGTTTCATTTGCCTGGTTCCACTCGGCGCGGTCCCGGCGTGGGTAGCGACAATCGTGGTGGCGCGCGATTTCCTGATCACGGGATTGCGCCTGCTCGCTTCCTCGGAAGGGATTGTCCTGCCGGCGGAAAAGCTGGGAAAACATAAGACTTCCTGGCAGATCGCGACGGTGGTCTTCTTTCTCTTCCTTTTCTCGGCGCGGGAGATTCGGCCGGCAATGTGGGAAGAGAACTGGCAGCAGGTAGCGTGGCAGCGGTACACCGGTTACACGCTCTTGTGGATCACGGTTAGCCTGACGATCTATTCAGGACTGGGATATTTTTGGCGCCATCGCGGGTTGACCCGGGAAGCGAGGATGTAGGTGGCGCGAAGGGAAAAAGCCGCCGCGCCTGCCAGAAGAAGTCAGCGGGGCGCGTTGGGCTTCGGCGTTGAGGGCGGCGCGGTCGATGCCGCTGGAGAAGGCGCGGCCGGCGGGCAAGTGCCGACAAAGGCACCGGGATGCGTCTCGAGGAAATCGGCTACGAGGCTCTCGCGTAGCGCTCGCTGGACCCCGTTGTCGCACACCAGCCGCAGCGGTTCAAGGGGATCGAACTCCTCGTTCGCGTCGCCGTTTCCGCCTAACGACCCTGTGGCCTCGCCCGACTCGGCCGCCGGCGTCGCCCCAGTCCCCTTCGCCCGTGTCGCAACCGGCTGGACGGCGCGACGAATCGTGTCCCCACAGGCAGGGGCTCGTGCAAGCGCCGTTTGCCCGACCGATCCGCTGACCTCGGCAGCCGCCGCGACCGCTGCGGCGACGATGGTTCCCACAAATTCACAGTCGTTCTTCCCGCTGCATCGCAGAACGGTCGCGACCATCTCGCCGGCCAATTCTTTGCGCGCGGCGACGCCCATGGAAGTGAGCGCCGCGGCCGCGTCGGGATGTTCCTTCACCGCCCGGCAGAGAGCGAGCAGGAGGTCGGACTTGGGCGCCGTCTTTATCGTCGTTCTCGCGGGGAGGCCGGACTGGATCATTTCACCCGGCGCGAGGTCTCGCCCACGCGCGAGTTGAAAAGAAGGAAAGCCCACGGCAAACGCGGCGAGGAGCAACGCGAAAAAAGCTTCTCTCGATTTTGCAGCGGCAGCTCCTGGACGCAAACCCATGCTCGATCTCCTGGCGCGATGGAGCGGGTAAAGGGAATCGAACCCTCATAGCCAGCTTGGAAGGCTGGAGCTTTACCATTAAGCTATACCCGCGCGGGTCTTAAGCTGGCGCGACCCTTCCGCCTTGCCAAGTTTTTTCCGGCGTTTGCAAACGTGGAAGCGCGCCGAGGCGGCGCTTGCCATTCCGGCTGACCTTGTTTAGCAACTGAGCCATGAAACATCTCCGCCTTTGCCTGCTTCTTCTTTTCTTTTGCGCCCGGGCCCGGGCCGATCTTACCCTCGTGCAAAAAGTCGAAGGCAGTGACGGTCTCCAGAAAATCACGATCAAAGTAAAAGGAGACAAGGCGCGGGTCGAAATCGCCCCCCAGATGACCATGATCATCGACGGTAAAAGCGGCGATGTGACCAACATCATGCACGAAAAGCGAATGGTCATGCGCCTTCCCGGCGACAAAGCCAAGGCGGCAGCCGAGATCGCGCAGGCCTATGTGAAAGAGACCGCCCCTAACCAGTCCCTACCGAAACCAACCGGCAAAAGAGAAACGATCAACGGATATGAGACGATGGAATACATCAGCGACTCGCCCAAGTTCCACGCCTCCTACTGGGTCGCGACGAATTATCCCGACTACAAGAAAATCCTCGATCAAATGTCGATCCTGAGGAGAGGCGCCTTCGCCTCGGTCACTCGCGGCCTGCCTGACTACAGTGCGCTTCCTGGTCTTCCTCTCCGCACCCAGGTGAGGATGGAGGGCCAGCCGCTGGTCACGAGCACGATCGAATCGGTCAGCCTCACGCCCTTGCCCGATGCGGATTTCACCGCTCCGGCCGGTTATACCGAGATGATGCTGCCCGACATCAATCTCCAGCTCCCGGGGCAAACGCCGAAATCCGGCAACCCATGAGCGGTTTGCGCCGGCCCCGTCTCATTCTCGCCTCGGCGTCGCCGCGCCGGCGCGAGCTGCTGGCTGGAGCTGGTTTCCTCTTCGAGGTCATTAGTCCGGGGGTCGCTGAGATCTCCTCGCCCACGCTGACCCTGCGCGAAGCGACCAGTTGGAATGCCTTGCGCAAAGGCCTGGCCGTGGCGCGCGCTCATCCCGACGCGGTCGTGCTCGCGGCCGACACCCTCGTTGCTCTCGAGCATGAAGTAATCGGTAAGCCACGCACCCGTCAGGAGGCGGCCCGGATTTTGCGCCGGCTCAGTGGCCGACCCCACGACGTGATCTCGAGTGTGTTTATCGCTCACCTCCATGCCGGTAAATCGGAGAGCTTTTCCGTTCACTCCTCCGTGATTTTCAAAGAGCTGAGCGACGAGATGATCGCGGAGTACCTCGGGCGGATCGACCCGCTCGACAAAGCCGGGGCCTACGCTGCCCAGGGGGAAGGCCGGGCGATCATTGCCCGGATTGTCGGTTCGCGCAGCAACGTCATCGGGCTGCCGATGGAAAAAACCCGAGCGGCCCTCCGCCGTTTCCACCCGCGCCTTTGCGCCTAACGACTAACGAACCTCGAGGACTGCGCGCTTTTCCTCTTCCGGCGGCAGCGCCCGGCTTTCCGCTCGTTCCCGGCGCAGGAGGCGGTAAATGAACCAGACGATGAAGCAGTTGAAGGCGAGAATCAGAATCACGACCAGCCCGGGATGCAGCCAGGCATGCCGCACTTCCAGAGGGATCAGAGCCGCGGTCGCGACCAGGAGCAAATATTCGGCCCAGGTCCGTTGCCGGTAAACGCCAATCCCCGCCGTGCAGAGGACCGCGGCGAAGAAGATCGCAACCCAGCCTGTGACCTGGAAAAAACCTCCCGTGACCACATCCTGGAGGCGATTGAGCAGATAGAGCGCCGTCCGGCTATGTGCCACCATCAGTTCGCCGTCCACCCAGTCGGAGATAGCGTCGAGCCAGCGGGTGCGACTGTGCAGGACAAGGAGCGAAATCCCAATGCTGAAGAGAACCAGGCTCTGACTGATCTTGAAAAGGCCGATGATTTTCAGGTAGCGAGCACTCCGCTTCGCCCGCAACATCCCTGGAATCGGTCCTGGCCCGCTCATCGTGTATGTCTCGCCGATGCGGTGGCTCTTCTCAAGCCGGCCGCGTTTCGCGTGAACAGATTTCGAGCTTGTTTCCGCTCGGGTCCTCAAAGAACACAGCGTAGTAGCCGCGGGAATATTCGGGCCAGAGCGCTGGTCCTTCCAAGTTCCGGCCGCCCGCCTGCCTCACAACTTCAGCGAGCTGGTCCACGTCCGCCCGGCTCTCGGCCCAAAAGGCAATTCGGTTGTCGTTAGGTTGATGAGCGGGAACTTCGGTAAAACCGAAAAACTCCACCGGGCCGCCGCCCGGCACCTGCCAGATGAACCATTCATCTCCGCTCGAATTGCGGGTGAAGCCAAGCGCGGGCAGCAATTGGCCATAAAATAGTTTTGCCGAGGCGATTTCTTTCACTCGCAGATCAATGTGGTCGAAGCTTCGCATCTTCATTTGCCCCCAAAATCGCCCATCTCACCGGCGCCGCAATTGGGGCCGCGGCTGTTCGTTAGGCATCGCCCAGGAGCCAGGCCGCAATCGAAAGATAGAGCAGCAAAGTCGCCAGATCGGTCAGCGCGAGCGTGAGCGGCCCGGCCGCGATTTTCGGGTCGAGTCGGAGCGCGTGGAGAAGCGAGGGAATACTTAGCCCGAGGAGACAAGCCGTGAGAAGCGAAGCCAGAATGCTGCTCCCGATGACGAGCGCGGCCCAGCCCGTCCCGAACCAGAACCAGACGATTGCTCCCACGACCAGGCCGGAGGCCGTGCCCAGTAAAGTCGAAGTCAACATTTCTCGCCGCACGGTTCGCAGATACCAGCGCAGGGTGGGTCGCATCGCATGCAACGCCTGGATTGTGACCGTCATCGATTGAATGCTGACGCTTTCCCCAAGCCCGAGCACAAGGGTAAGGAAAAATGCGATAACCAGACTCTGCCCGAGCGTGAGCTTGAACGCGCTCGCTAGCAGGGCACAGGCGCTCCCGCTTACAATCGTCGCCAGGAGCCAGGGAAAACGAAAGCGAAACGCCCGCAACGGCCCGGCATCGCGCACCTGCGAAACATGGAAACCGATCGTCTCAAACACGTCCTCGTGTTGCTCGCGCTCGGCGATATCGAAAACTTCCTCGGTAAAAACGCCAACATCGATCAGTCCAAGCACGCGCCGTTTCTCGTCCACCACCGGGAAGGCGAGGAACTTGTGCAGAACAAAGAATTCACACGCTTCCAGCAAGGTGGCCGAATCCGGGATTGCAACCACCCGCCCGATCATCAGATCTTTTACCTGCTGCTCGAGGGTGGCGATGAGCAACCGCCGCGTCGGCAGCACCCCGACCAGGCGCTCTTCGTCATCGAGCACATAAAAATAGACGATCTTCTCGCCAATCCCTTCCTGGCGCACGGTCCCTAGGGCTTCTCCCACCGTCATCCGCTCGCGGAGGCGCGCGAAATCCTGCCGGATAAACCGCGTCACCGGTTGGTCAAGACGCGGCGCCCCGGATTTCATCGAGCGGACAGTAGCCGCTCACTCTCGGCCGCGCGAGAGACGATCCGGGGGAGAGTGGACTCACCCTCGACTCCGGTAGGCGCCTCATCTTGCCTAACGATTAAAGGAGCGCGTACAACTGCGACCGACCAGTTGGCACCATCCCAATGCATCGTCCGCGGTTGAGACTTACCCACCGGCGAGAAGCTGCCGCCGATCCGAACTATTGTTGGTGAAAACGGCGCTATCTTATGCAGAAAATCCAGACCTGCCAGGTCCGGAATGTCTTGTAATTGTTCATACCCATCCGACCGTTCCCGACCGCACCCGGGCCGGCCAGTTGCAAGCCTCGTTTCGTAACGGTAACCAAGATTTCTCTCCCGCGACGCGGCGCCGGTAATCATGAAAAACGGTCACGACCGGAGCCGAGATTTTGCTTGACCGCCACCGGCGCCCGACCAATCCAATCAAATGATTCCAAAAGTCGGTTTCGTCATGGTCTTAATCAGTCAAGTCGCCAATGTGGTTCTTTCCGAGACACAGTCTTCCAATGTCCTCGGCGGTTGGAAAGTGGAAGTCTCCTTCAGTGACCGGCCAACCCGCTCCCTCCGCTTTGAAGCTTTAGCAGAGGGGAAAGGTTCGATCCAATTACTCGTGCCCCAACCGGTTCAGATCGGTTCCGACAAGGCATCGCCGGCAACGTGGACGCAAGGAAATGACGGGATGATCACGTTTTCGGGGCCGGTGCAATTTCCACTCGGCAATGTTGGCTTGGAACGCGGGAGGCTGGTTTTGAAAGGAAAGCTGCGAGGTGATGGCACGATCACGGGAGAGGCCGAATTTTTTCTTTCCCTGGAAGAATCAGCGAACCCGACAGGACAGGTCCCTACAAGGGGCACCTTTCGAGCGACGCGAGTGCGATCGGGCGGTTGAGGACAAGGGGCGCAAGCCGGGCGCCGATTCGGACCTTGCGTAATTGTAATAAAAAAACCAGAGACGAGTCGCACACCAATTTGCTACGCTCTATTTGGTAACGCGGTGTCAAGCCGCCTTTTACTACCTAACTCACAACTATGAAAAAACTAACCACGGCACAATCCGCCTTCTTCTACCTGCGCGCTTCGATCGGCCTCGTCTTGGGGCTCGCCGGCATCTCATTGGCGCTGATGAGCGTGGGCCAGTTCTCCGCCCATGCCCAACAGCGGAAATCCGCAACTCAAATCGGCTCGCCGCTTGTCCCTGCTGGATTCGATTGCTCCCAGTTCTACGCGCTTAAGCTCCATATACAGGAAAACCTTCGCGCTGGCGCGATCGCAATTTATTGCGGCGAGGCGATCGGAGGCTCAATTGATGAGGAAGATACACCGAGGTCATTTGGCCAGGAACTCCTCGCGCCGCTCCTTGGGGGGAACGATGTCGACTTGATTAGCCCCCAGACCGACGCGGGCACCCACATCACCCAGTCGGAGACATTCGTTTCGGCGAGTACGGACAATCCGAACATAATCGTCGTCGCCTACAACGACTCACGCAACGTCAGTTCCAGTCCAATCAACATCTCCTCCGCCTCGGTCTCCACTGACGGGGGCGCGACGTTCACCCGTCTCACCAAGAGCAACGGTCATAGCCCGTTCGAGAATACCCTCGGCGACCCGGTGGTGCTTTATAACAGTGCCAGCGGCACCTTCTTCACCATTTGGCTCGACATCGCCTGCGGCGGCCAAGGTCTCGGCGGTTATAAGTCCGCCACCCCGGCCGATCCCAACAGCTGGACGCACTTCTGTGTTCACAACAACAGCGCTGACGACCGGGAGTCGGGCTATGCCGACAACTACGCCAGCAGCCCATTCAATGGCCGGATGTACGTCTCCTGGAATGACTTTAACTCCGGCGGAGGAGCACTAAAGGTACGCTTCTCCAGTGACAATGGCTCGACCTGGTCCACCGACAAGATATTAAACGGTACCTTTCTCCGTGACGTCCAAATCACTGGTGACACGGACGGTACGGTCTACGTCGCTGCGATGGACGAAAAAGGAGGCGGTCTTACAACTCGGGCAAATAAGATTTACAGATCGACCGACGGTGGCAATACGTGGGCTAATACCTATACCGGCCCGACCTTCAATGCTCCTGGCGTGCGCACCTGCCCGAACAGCTATTTCGCCTGCATGTTTCAAGTTGGCAGCAGTGGCTACTGGCGCCACATGGGCTGGGGTCAGCCCGCCGCGCATAACGGTGTAGTTCACTACGTCTATGACGCCCGTAACACGGCGACGGGCGACGCTGCAGACGTCTTCTACATCCGCTCGACCGACGCCGGCATGACCTTCAGCGCTCCGTTCCAGTTAAACACCGACACTACGACCCGGCCTAACTGGCAGCCAAACATCTCGGCCGCGGACGATGGCAGCCTCCTGGCAGTGTGGTACGACGGACGCGAGTCCACCACCTGTGTGAAGAGCGATCCGAACACTCCCTGCTACAGAATGTGGGCGCGTAAGTCGCTCGATAACGGCCTCACCTGGCAGCCGGATGAAATGTTCTCCGACGTGGTCAGTCCGCTCCCAGGCCAACCTGATTTCAACATCGTCACCGAGTATGTCGGCGACTACGATTACAGCAATCACGTGGGCAACACGCACCTGCATCCCTGGACGGACGGTCGCGTCGCGATCAACAGCGCCTCACAGCAGGATTCCTTCTTCGATCAAGAGGGCGGTGGCGGCGGAGGCGGAGATATCCTGCTTGAGGGACGCGCTCGGACCAACAGTGGCAGGACTAAGGTCTCGCTGCGCTGGAGCCCGGCTGATGGCGGCAATGTGAACCTCATCCGCAATGGCGTCATCATCGCCACGATTCCCGACAACGGCAGGACGCAGGATCAGCTCGGAAACATGACCGGGAGATTCATCTACCAGGTGTGTGAGACCGACTCCGGCGACTGCTCCAACGAAGTCGAGATTGTAGTTCCTTAACGCCTGACCACTTGCTTTCGGGAGCCGTCCAATCCGGCCCCCTGAGAAAGCTGGCCCAACTTACAGGGGGCATCCGGCGGCCACGCCGGATGCCCTTTGCGTTTTTGCCACAAAACCGGCGACTGGCCGGCGATCAAATACCAAACCGCTCTTCCGCCGGGCGGAGGGGAGCTGCGTTTGAGCGCCTCGTAATTGATTATTGAAGAGCTGATTGAGGCGATCAAGGTGCTGCTCGGTTAGGCACCCCCAGCAGTTAGGACTTCCCCGCGGCCGGCCTCTCCGCCCCCGACCACAATCTTAGGCGGGTGTCTTCGGCGAGGACCTCGCCAAGAGGCGGCCAGCTTACGGTGCTGTCCATGTCGTGGAAGGCATGGAGATAGATGGCGACCGTCTCGGCGCGGTGTTTCAGGAGAAGCGCATCAATAGCCCGACGCAGCTCGTCTCTGGGCGGGGAATCGGGAAGTTGCTCGACCGTGCCGTCGGGGTCGTGCCTCATCCCTAACGAGTCAAGGAACTCGCAGAGCATCGACTTTTGCGCGCCGAGAAGCCAAGCCTGAAGGATATGGGCCGCCAGAACGTCGCACGGTTTGCGGGCGAGAGCAGTTTTGAGCCAGGCATAACGCTCCACAGGCGGCTTTCGCTCGATGAAAACCGGGCGCAACTTGCGTTGTTCGGCGAGCGTTTGGAGGACGCTCTTGAAGAGTGGAGTGCGCTCTTTTTGCAGATAACTTAGGATCTCGGTCGCGAGCGCGGGCGAGATTTGTTGGAAAATTTCGTACGACTTCATGAGGAATGCAGCCCAACCGCGTCGGAGGAGATGAGCGAAGCAGCCGCGGGGCGGGTAGTTCCGGCGGTAAAGCGGTTCGTCATATAAGTGAGGAGCAAGACCCAAAAGACCAGCGCGAGGCTGAAGAGCGGGAATTGCAAGGCCAGCGGCACCGAGTAGATCATGGCCATAAGCGGAATCCAGACCGCCCAGGTGGCGAGTAAGGTGGGAATGACTCTATCCCGATAATGGTTCCCGCGAACGCCGCGGCCTAACGACTCAAGGCTGAAGCCGAGGTTCTTCCATTCATAAGCCAGAACGCCGAAAGGGGCGGCAAAGAAGGGATTGTAACCGAACTGGTCGAGGCAAATTTTGGCAGCCACCACGGGAAGCGTGACGACGTCGCCGAACCAGGCCGCTTCAGTGCGATAAAGCAAATCGACAAGGGCGCCGTCGATCGCCCAAACCGGAATGGTGAAACAAAGATTGCGCAGGTTGCGCCGGTTGGGACGTCCGCCTTGGAAGAATATGACCAGAAATATTTCCGGCACGAGCGCGCCGGCGAGGAGAGCGGCAATTAGCACGAAAGTGAGACCGTGGCGCAGTTTGAAGGCGGCTAATTGATCGAGGGCATCAGCCACGCTTGGGCTCGCATAATAGCCGGCGACGAGGCCGAGCATGCATCCCTGGAGGATGAGTCCCGGCACGAGGTTGGCGCGGGCGGCTTCCCAGCCGAGCGTCCATCGAGTGCGATGCTGCGGGCCGAAGGTGGGCATCAGGGGCAACTCAGAAGAGTTGCGGCTGGCGATCTTCCTCCGGTTCGGGTTCGCCGATAAGGGAACGAATTTTTTCGATCATTTCCCGGAAGTCGTAGGGCTTCTGCACGGTATCGAGCACGCCGACGCGAAACATTTCCGAGCGCAGATTCGGCTCGAGGTAACCGCTGGCCACGATCGCGCGCATGTCGGGTTTGATTTCTTTCATCCGGAGCAACACTTCGCGGCCGCCAAGACGGGGCAATCCCAGATCGCAAACGACCAGCCCGATTTCCTCGGCATGATTCTCGAATATCTCGACGGCTTCCACTCCGTCGCGGGCGGCGAGCACCCGGTAACCGTCGGATTCGAGCATCATGACCCCAAGGTTGCGGAGCATTTCTTCATCTTCCACCAGCATCACGGTGCGCGCGGCGCCATCCGGCCGGGTGCGCCCGTTACCGTTGCCAGCGGTTTCTGCCACAGCGCTCAACGGAAGATAAACAGTGAAAGCAGTGCCCTGTCCCGGCTCGCTTTCGACCTCGACAAAGCCGCGATGATTATTTACCACGCCGTAAACGACCGAGAGCCCGAGACCGGTTCCTTTGCTCCGCTCTTTCGTGGTGTAAAAGGGTTCGAAGATGTGCGGTTTCACCCGCGGGTTGATGCCGGCCCCGGTATCGCTCACGCGGATGAAGACGTAGTGTTCCGCGCTGACGCCGCCGAAAGTCTCACTCAGCTCACCGCCGCTCCTGACCCCGGTCGCGAGAGTGATCGTGCCCTGGTGCGTGATGGCGTCGCGCGCGTTAACGCAGAGATTCAAAAGAACCTGGTGGATCTGGCTGCGGTCGGCCCTGGCCAGAGGCAGGTTCGGTTGTAACTCGAGGACGAAATTGATCGTCTTGCGGAAGGTGGCCGCAAGCATCCTTTCCAACTCGTGGGCGAGCGAATTGAGATCGAGGGGCGCGAAATGCGGATCGGTCTGGCGCGCGGAAGTGAGAAGCTGTTGCACAAGGGTGGCCCCGCGACCGACCGCATTGCGAATGACCTTGATTGCTTCGGGCATTTGTTCCGGGTGCCTTTTCCAATCCTCGAGCCTGGTCGTGTAACCGAGGATAATGCCGAGAATGTTGTTGAAGTCGTGCGCGATCCCCCCGGCGAGCGTGCCAAGGCCTTCCATCTTCTGGGCCTGGACCAGTTGCTGTTCAAGTCTTTTGCGGCGGGTGTCGTTGAAGAGGTAGCCCTTTACCTCCGTTAGTTGTCCGGAGAAGTCGAAGGTCCCGGCGAATTTTGCCGCGACGTAAACGGCCTCGCCATTGCGCTGCCGCATCTCGAGTTCGTGACGGTAGGCGCTTTCGTTAGGCCGAAGGCTGGCGATGAGCTCGATTCCTTCTTTCTTCGTGTGCAGAAGGGACAGAAAATTCGCACCCTCCGCCTCGTGGACCGATTCGAAACCAAAGAAGCGGGCAAAGGCCGGGTTGCAGGTAAGGATCGAGCCATCGGGTTTCATGATCAGGTTTCCGGTCAGATCTTCGTCGACCACGTTGCGATAACGTGCCTCGCTCCTGCGGAGCGCTTCCTCGGCGCGAACCCGCTCCGTCGCATCGATGCTAAGTTGGAGGAGCGACGCCTCGGCGCCGTGGCCCATCGCGGTCCAGCCGGTCGAGACCACGATCCGCGAACCGTCCTTGCGGCTCTGTTCGATCTCGCCTTCCCAATGTTGCCTTTCGCCCAGAAGCCAGCGAACAAGATCGAGTTGCTCGGGCGGCCCGGTTTTGAGCAGTTCGTGCACGTCGCGCCCCAGCGCCTCGGCGCGCGACCAGCCGTAGAGGCGCTCGGCTCCGCAATTCCAATACGAGATTCTGCCTTCCGGGCCGGAGATAACGATGGCGTCGTTGGCGCGATCAAGCAGCTCGGCATAGGGGGAAAGCTGCTCTCGCGCGGTGCTATTTGGTTGAGCCGTTTCCAAAACCATTGTTCTCGAGGCGCGCGGATTCAACCCCTCGCATATTCAGCCTGGGGTTGCCAGTGGCTTTTCGAAGGAAGCATTGCGCCTAACGACTCTCGGTCGCAGCCGGCGTGTCGCCCGGCGCGGATTCCCGGCGAGTGACCGCCGGGAGTAGATAGAACCAGACGAAGAGGGCGCCTACGATCACAAGGAGGAGAAAAAGGAAACTGAGCGCACGCCAGGCACCGCGGCGTTGCCGGTTCTGCTCCCAGCGGAGGCGTTTTTGCCTAAGCTCCATTTCCAGCGCTCTGGCCAGGGCATCGGGATCGTCAGTCGAACGCTCGGGGCGATTCTTCTCCGGCGTCTCAGCCATGGCTGGAAGCTTGGCCTCTCCTGTTGCCTCGCGCAATGGCACGGCACCATGTCGAGGTGGGCACGATTTTTCCTCCCTCAATTCGCCCCTCAGGCTACGGTGAAGCAGAGCCGCTCGCCCAGTCTGCCGCTCGAATTCGCATCTGGGATCGCCGCCAATGGTCAATCGACCTTTTTGCTGGAGGACTTTTGCCAAACCGGGCTGTGCTCAAGGCATCGCTCCTGCTTTCAAAGTGGTCGATGCACGCGACTTTCATGCAGAAGCTGATTATCTGCATCGTGGCTGCTTTTCTTACCGCCTCCATCATTCAGTGGGCCGTCGTCTTCATTGAAGGCGCGGATGACGCCCTTAACGCCGGTTACAAAAAGGACGAAAAGACCCTGCTTTCCCCCTAGGAGACGGAAAGCCTTTGCCGCACAAAGCGCCGCGGTTAATCTGCCAGTGGCATGAGGATCGGCATCGCCCAAATCAATCCGACGGTTGGCGATTTGCGCGGCAACTTTGACAAAATTGTCGCTGTCTACCGCCGCCTCGCCGCGGCCGGCGCTGAGCTGGTGGTCGCCCCGGAGCTGGCTCTCACCGGTTATCCGCCGCAGGACCTTGTTTTCAAGTCGCGCTTCGTGCCGCAGAATTTGGAGGGGATCGCGCGCCTGCATGCCTGCATCGGCGCCGCGCCACTGCTCGTTGGCTACATCGATCGCAACGAAGGACGCGGTAAACCTTTTTACAACGCCGCCGCCCTGCTCGCGCGCGGGCAGCGCATTCAAAAAAGCTTCAAGACCCTTCTCCCGACCTATGACGTTTTCGATGAGGACCGCTACTTTGAACCTGGCTGCGGCGGGGAAATTTTCACCGTCGCGGGGCGTCGCGTCGGGATTACGATTTGCGAGGACATCTGGACCCAGGAATATCTGCCGCGCCCGCTCTACGATCTCGAGCTGGTTCGCGGCCTGGCCGCCAAAGGGGCCGAGATCATCGTTAACCTCAGCGCCTCGCCGTTCAGTCTGCGCAAGCTGGGGATTCGTCGCGAGCTGGTCGCAGCCCAGGCCCGGGACCACGGTTGCCCGATTGTTTACTGCAACTGCGTGGGCGGAAACGACCAGCTCGTTTTCGACGGTAGCTCGATCGCCTTCAATCGCGCCGGCGACCTGATCGCTCAGCTCCCTTCCTTTGAGACCGCCGAAGCGATCGTCGAGACCGACTCGACTGCGCCGCTTCGTCTCGAACCGTGCAATGCGATGGAGGAACTTTACGGCGCGTTGTCGTTAGGCCTGCGCGATTATCTGGCCAAGTGCAATTTCAAGTCCGCCGTCCTCGGTTTGAGCGGTGGGATCGATTCCGCGCTGGTCGCCGTGATCGCGGCCGATTCGTTAGGCAAAGAGAACGTCGTCGGCGTCTCCATGCCCAGCCCCTACTCCTCCCCGGGAAGCATCGAGGATGCGCGGGCGCTGGCGCGCAACCTCGGCATCCGTCTACTCGAAATTCCGATCGCCGACGCCTTCGCTGCCTTCAAAAGCCAGTTTAAAAAAATCTTCGCCGGCCTCCCCGAAGATACGACGGAGGAAAACATGCAGTCACGCCTCCGGGGCATGATTCTCATGGCGCTCTCCAACAAGTTTGGCCATCTCCTTCTCACCACCGGCAACAAGAGCGAGCTGGCGGTGGGGTATTGCACGATCTATGGCGACATGGCGGGCGGCCTGGCGGTGATCAGCGACGTGCCGAAAACTCTCGTTTATGAGCTGGCTCGCTGGATAAACCGCGAACGCGAACTAATTCCCGCCGCCACCATCACCAAAGCGCCGAGCGCGGAGCTCCGGCCCGGACAGGTCGACCAGGACACGCTTCCGCCCTACGACGTCCTCGACCAGATCCTTCAGCTTTACATCGAGGAGAACCTGAGCGGGACCGACATCATCGCCCGCGGCTTTAAGAAAGAAACCGTGCGCTGGGTCCTGCGCCGGGTCGACCTGAATGAATACAAACGCGCCCAGGCCGCCCCCGGCATCCGGGTGACTAGCCGCGCCTTTGGCGTCGGGCGGCGAATGCCGATCGCGCAACAATACAGCGACCTCACCGGCTTCTCCGAGGCGACCTCCAGCGGCGGCCTGTAACCGCCCAATCTCCTTCGGCCTAACGACTCGACGACGTCGCCGGGTTCGCTGCTCCTCCCGGCGCGCCCAGCGTCTGCTTCAGGAAATCCAACACCTGGTCTTCTACGACCGGCCAGTTGGAAAAAGCGTGTCGATGACTGTTGGTGCGAAAGATCTGCTTGAAGTTCTTCGCGCCCACGGCCTGCAGCTTGCGAACCAGCGCCGGCAACTGGTCTGGCGGCATCGTCTCGTTATCCGACGCGACCAGGAAGAGCGGTGAAACGTTTGCGTCGACATAGGTAAGCGGCGACGCCTTCCGCACCGCTTCAGGATTGGACGAACCGACGTAATTCTCGATCTTGCGCCGGATTGCCCCGCGGGGGGAGGAGAGCAACCCCTCCAAGTCATACGCGCCTGAGAACCCCACCCCCGCATCGACCCGGTCATCGCCTGTGCTCCCCGTCGCAGCGAGATAAACCACGTGTGAAGCACCCGCCGAACCGCCGATCGCACCGACCTTGCCGTTGCCGCCCGAATACGCTCGCGCCGTGCGCACCGCTTGCTTCAAGTCATTGGTCTGCTCGGGATATTGACCATTCGATTTCTGACCCGGCAATCCTTCCCCGCCCGCGAGTCGATAATCGACCAGGAAAGCATTAAAACCAGCCGCTGCCGCATCGCGCGCCGCCCGCACCGTATTCGGGCTCACCGGTGTCGCGGCGAAATGCCCGCCATGGATCACGAGCACGGCGGGATGTGGCCCCGGCCCCGCGCCGGGAATTACCTTCCAGGTCAGCCGTGTCCCGTCGTCGGCTGTGGCGTAAACAGTATCACCATAGTTGCCCCGGTCGCGGCCTTCTCGCTGCCCGCGATGCCGGCCCCGGCGTCCCTCCTGGGCATGGCTTATGCCGATACACAGCAGCAAAAGAAAAGCAATAAACAGAACGACGCGTCTCGTTCCTCCGCTTGCTTTGCCTAACAATCTCGATTGCATGGTCACAAAATTTCCTCCTAAATAAGACCGGAACCCACCGCTGCCGGTTACAGGGAATAAATGCACCGCCCAGGAATCGAACCTGGAACCCAGTGATTAAGAGTCACTTGCTCTGCCAATTGAGCTAGCGGTGCATGTTGCTTTTTCCCAGGTAGATGCTAATCAAACGCGCGTTTTCATCTCGCCAAAATCCCTAGCGGAATTGGTAGCGACAATGCCGCATTCTGTTAACATCGACCCACGAAGGAGCGAAAATTACGCATCCCCGTCCGCTGCACAACGCGGAAGTTCTTTCCCCTCCTCCGCCAGGGTAAGAATAGTTGGTGGGTCCGGTTCACATCCCCACCAATCAATGGTGTTCGATGCGCGATCTTCCGCAGGACCGGATTTTCCGAACTACCGGAACCAAAGAGATCGCGGCTGTGCTGCCAATTGAGCGGCTACGCACCAATCTTCACCTCACCGATGGGTGCCAACATGATGAACCGTTTGTTTACACCGATGGGTGAGCGTTCATGACTGACGCTGGGAATCATACGGATCGTACCGCCGGGTGCGACAGCGGCACTCGCGGCGGCAACCGTCGAATACGGCCGACATACATCGCCTTCTGAAGGACCGTTCCATTCGAAGTCGGCCCAAACTTCCTCATTCGCACCCGCGGAATCCACCAATCCGCTCTCGTCTGTCCGTCGCGGGTGCCACTTGTCACTCATGTCCAACTTAATCTGCATCCCCGTATTGTTGATACGGATTACTGCGGAGGGACCGCTTCGCAGGATCGTGCCGTTCAAAAGGTGATTAGGCATGCTTCCCGCGTCGCCGATCGCGTCAGGCGCATCCGAGCCGTAGACAACCGATAACACCTGCGCGCCGAATCGCGCTCCACCCCGCTCGTGGTTTCTCCAAATTACAAACTCAATCCTGCTGCCGTTCGTCGTCACGTAGGTTGCTTGCACATTACTCTTCAGTTTCAGACCGCCGTTTCGATTGATCACGCCGGTTTTGAACTTCTCGAAAGTCACTCCTGGATGAAGCCATGTATCAAACGCCTCGAGCACCGCCATTCCATCGTCCTGCAGCACGGCGAGGTAAAAACCCGGTATTGGCGCTTCGTCAACCATCGCCGAGTGGTCCGCGAACTGGAAACCCGAGGCTCCGAGCGAAATTCCGGTCCAGCTCGGAAGGTATATCTGGTGGCCGCATGCGAAATCGGGAGCGACGCCATAATTCATCACGGAGTTTTCGTCTTCTTCGGATGGAGGTGCGACGTCGGAAAAGCAGGAGAGCTGGATAAAGTTCGTTGCCTTGACGTAGATTATGTCCTGGCCAGCGAATCCGGTAGTAGGAATGAATGATGTTGTGACGGCGACCCCTTTTTGCTGGTCATTATCTGGCATGACAATACCCGCAAACTTTGGATCGATTGCCCAGATCCCAGGTGCACCGCCTGCCGTGATTAAGTAACTCGGTGAGCTTGCGTAGATTTCCATATTGTCCACGTTACGGTTGCCGCCGACCTCATTTCTAGGAGTGCGATGCAGACGCTGAAAGAATCTGCGGTGCCTATCGTTCACGAAGAGGTCGTGTATTAGCGGCGGCAACCGGTATTCACTCAATATCTCTAACGTGATGTGCTGCCCGCTTCCCTCCAGGCCCGCTTCATTCCCCACCCGACAAGACCTTATGTTCCCTGCTTGGATTGCATAGTACGCCATAAGTGGATCTTCTCCCTCGCCGTTGATCAACGAGATCGTCATGAATCCGGCGGCGTCGTGTCTCGCATATTTCGTCTCATTCCGACGCCGGAAAGGCACCATCCGTCGCAGGTCTACCGACGAGACGGCAATATGTGCCGAAACGTAGTCGAGCACCATCCTGGCGGCGAGCCGCACTTCCTTGTCGTATGCATACGAACAGAGATTCAATAGCGCCCAGCGGGTCTCTTCCTGGTAATTCTTGGCATTATATTCGGAGAAATCTCCACTTAGGACATTTCGCAGCAGCGTTAGCACGAGATCGAGACACGTCGGCGCCCCATCAAATCCGTTGCGGCGATTGTCGTGTTTGATGTCGCGGTCTCTTTGGTAGAGCAATTGATTGGTCAGATATCGGGTGGTGAGCATCATGAGGATATGGTTTTCTGTTTCCCCGATGTCCTTGAGGTACATGCGTACGCGAACCACACGCCCAAATAAGCCCCCGACTAATCCGCCGATCAGGCCGCCAATGACTGCTCCCAAGGGCCCAAGGGTCGCACCGAACGCGGCGCCAAGTGCCATACCCAGCATCCTTAGGCTGAAGTTGGCGAAGCCCGCGCGCGACCAATCGTTAGCGACTGGTCCACTGGTGAACAGCTCTGAACACCCGGGCCGGTGAATTCGCCCTTGCGCAAGTAACACCCTGATCAAGCGCTCGCGCGAACTCGGGATAAGTTCATTAAAGTAACCATACGCGATCGGAAGGATGTGCATCTGGTTCATGTCGTAGTTGCCCTCGGTTTTTCTCAGAAGGTCGACCAGATCGTCCATTCCCGGACCGAACGAACCGCAGTAGCCCGCGACCGCGTACGGGATCGCGTTACTGACCATGTCGCGCAAACCCGTCTCGGTGGTATCGGCAAAAAAGTCGGCATACGCCATGAGTGCATGACACGTGTGGCCAAGAAGAAGATGCAGAGCTGGCGACATAGAACTGTATGCCTTGCGCTCAATAAGGTAGGAGTCGATTCCCGCTCCCATCCCCGCCGCCACAACCGCTGCAGAACGATTATCGAAATGCTTGTTTGCCGTCTCAGTGGCATCTGGCGCACCGAAACCTGGCCAGGAGACCTTGGAGAAATCGATTGATTTGCCGTCCCTTCGGAAATCTACCTCCTTTAACGTCGGTGCAAAGCGTCGGCGTCGGTAATAGGGTTTTATTGTAGACACGAACAGTTGCCTATTGGAGAGCAACCAAAATGGGAATCAGACCTCGTCCGGTTGGTAAGGGTGCTAATGCTTTTCCGAGTACGGTAGCAAATGCACGAGATGGATCAGTGGCCTTCATCGCATGGCCTGGCACGGTCGATGTCGTAAGAATATCGCCAACTTCGATTGCGCCGGAATCTGCGTCCACTTTGCAGAAAACCTTGCCCATAAGAGCAAGATGTATTTTGGATTCCGAGGCGGAGTCGCGACCTAGCACGATACCCGGACGATAGTTTCCGGCGCCGGCGATGACTCCAGCGACCCGACGATCGTAAGCTTTTGCGCTTGCGGAAACTCCTCCGTCTGCAGCGAGTACCATAACTGTGCCTGGTTCACACATGTCGCTCGGGACAGACGGATGAAGGGCGAATTCCTCGGCGCAATCGGCGCCGGCGAATTCGATATGTCCTGTAACTACGACGTTGCCTTTGAAATAACCGGCTGGACCGTGCCCGCGGTGCTCTCCGTAGATGCCCGCGGCAGTGCTCCGCTCGTTGAGCTGGATTCCTGCGATGGCAGCAAAAACACTGGAGTTGCTCTCGCCGTGCACTCCTTCTCCCTCCTGGCTTGCACCCCAAACCCCGGCACCGGAATCGCTTTGGCCCTCAACGCCGGTTGCGGAGATCGCCATCCCGACCACGCCGCGGCCAGTGGCAGGCCGATCGTCACGCCCGCTGCCCATGGCACGGCCGAAGACGCCGATACCGCTCACAGTGTTACCCTCGGTTCCCGTATTCTCGACACTGGTTCCCACTATTCCGCGACCGTCTTTGCTACTTCCAAAAACTGCAACACCGTTTCCGCCTGCAGCGCTTTCAGCGCGGACTCCGATACCATCCTGCCCCTTCGCGATCCCATAAACACCAATGCCTGCCGTCTGCGCGATGTTGCTTGCGGATAGCGCAGCGTGATCACCGGAAAGGGTCACACTCTCGATGCCGTGGTTACCATCGCAGCGAGCCGTCACAGCGATGCCACTTCCTGAACTTGCCTTCACCGCTATGCCGTAATCGGACTTACCTTCGATGGCGTTTCCTTGTACGCTTTGCGCTGACACGCCAGCTCCCGAGTTGCTCAGACTCTGCACTCCGGTTCCTGAGTCGCTGAACGCCGACACTCCTGTGCCTGATTGGCTTGTCGCAACAACACCCGCCCATGCTGGACCTTCGGCGGACACGGCTGCGCCATAGTCGCTCTTAGCCTGGACGGCGGCGCCCCTAACACTCTGCGCGGAAACACCCGGGCCTGTGTTGCTGAGGCTCAGCACACCTGCTCCCGAATCACTGAAGGCTGATACGCCGGATCCGGTCACGCTGTTCGCCACAACACCTGCCCAGGCCTGCCCCTCCCCCACCACGCCGGCGGCGCTCGCGCTCACGCCTTTTACTCCGAAACCGTCACCGTTATCAGTACCCGTCACGCTGGCCATAAAGCACCTCCTTCTTGGTTAATTACGAAGCAAATCGATTGCTGATTGATTCTCATTTTTATCCGGTTTTCCAAGCTGATTGATTACGTTCCCCGATCCGCCGCCGCACCGAACCTCACCAGGCCTTGGCAGGGAACGAATTTTTTGCCCACATCGCGGCATCTGATTTGGGCTCTTTAGACAGAAATACCTGTTACGCTTCGCGCCGTGAAGCACTAATTGCCGCGATTTCACTCATCTGAACCACGAATCCCTTTTCGAAGGAAAAGCTAAGCGTCCTACCGGTGCATGTCCCTTTTTCCCAGGTAGATGCCGATCGCACGGATCCGTTCATGTCCCAAAATCGGTAGCGACAATGCCGCGTTCTGGTAACACCGACCCGCGAAGGAGCGAAAATCACGCATCGCCGTCCGCTGCACGACGCCGAAGTTTTCCCCCCTCCGCCGCCAGTTGGAAAGAACGATTGGCACGTCCGTTTCAGCCGCTCCCGCGATTAACGGCATCCGCCCAATCAGCTTTCCTAGCACCAGAACGAAAGAGATCGCGGCCCCAAAACGGATTGGGCTCAGGTGCCGCGGTTTGCTGCTCCTCCCTGGTGCAACCGGATCAATCCTTCGCCTCCGAAAACGGGAACCGGTTGTGCTTCATTCTTTACATCAGCGCAGTTTCTTTCTTTTCATTGGGTCCGACTCCCGAATAATGTCCGCCACTGCATATGGAAAAAATACTTCGCCACCTCGCTACTCTCCTTTTCCTCTTCACGACTGCGCTCAGCGCCCGCGCACAAACGGAGATCGGATTACCCGATGTCAGCCAGGCTGCGACGGTCCAGCAACGAATCGGAGTTACCGACATCACCATCATTTACCACCGTCCTCTTGTGAACGGCCGCAAAATCTGGGGCGGCCTTGTTCCCTACGACAAAGTCTGGCGAGCCGGCGCCAACCTGAACACCACCTTCGACGTCACCTGGCCGGTCTCCGTCGAGGGCAAGCCCTTACCAAAGGGCACCTACGGCCTGCACATGATCCCCAATGCCGATTCCTGGACAATTATCTTTTCCAAAGCTGCTCACTCCTGGGGCAGCTACACCTACGATCAGACAGAAGATGCCCTTCGCGTTACCGTCAAACCTCATCCCGCCCCGATGAAGGAAGCGCTGCAGTACACCTTCGACGACGTCAAACCCGACTCCGCCGTCGTTACCATGGCCTGGGAGAAACTGGCCGTGCCGTTCCGCATTTCTGTCAGCGATGAGGAAACGGTCCTACCATATATTCGTCAGCAGTTGCGCGGAATCCAGCAATACTCCTGGGGTCCCCCTAACGAAGCCGCTCAATATTGTCTGACGAAAAAGATGAATCTGGCGGAAGCGCTGAAGTGGGCGGAGCTTTCGATCCAAAACGAAGAACGGTTCGAGAATCTCGCCACTAAGACCGACATCCTAAGAGCCATGGGCAAGACGGACGAAGCCGATAAGACGTGGCAACACGCGGTCGAGGTCGCCAAGCCCGCCCAACTCTACATCTACGCCCGTCAACTCCAGAGGGAGAAGCGCGAGGCCGAAGCGATGACCATGTTCCAGAAGGTCGTGCAGCAAAGTCCGAATGATCTCTTTGGACACGTGGCCAGCGCGCGGCTTAAGTCCCATGTCGGTGACTATTCGGGTGCTGCCGAGGAAGTGAAAAAAGCAATGCCGTTCTCCCCGAACGACGCCCAGACCCAGGCATTGCAAGGCTATCTCGACAAACTCAATGCCAAACAGGACATCAATAAATAGTGTCTTCGCCCTCGGGGTTTTTCAGTCGAGCCTTAGCGGCGACCGGGCGGAATGCGAGGGAACCAAGCCCCCTGGGCGAAAGCGGATCCAATAACCAAAACCCATTAACGATGGAGCGAGCGGGACGAGCGACATCGACGGGGCGCCGCGATGGTAGCGGAAGCGAGCGGGTGCGAGCACATCAATTAGCCAAGAACCGCTCTTCGCGAACGACGAGCACTTGCCAAAATTTTTATCCCGCTAGAAGCTGAACGAGAATCACTATCGGCGGCAAAATATTATTCGACCGCCGAAGTGAAAAAAGCGCTTGGGATTTAGACGCAGGAAAAACCAATGTGAAAAAGCATGGAGTCTTTGGTAATGAACGCTCTTTGACTATTGATGACCCGGCCCATTGATTCTCTCGCATCCCGCTCGATCACGGCTACATCGCGGCTCCCCGTCTATGTCGCTTATCCCACTCGCTCCATTCATAATCGGGAAGCCGCTTCGTGACAATCGGACGTTCCCATGACGGGAGACTGCTGGTTGTCGGGCACACCGAGCGCGGCGATAATATCCAGATAATCAGCGCGTGCCGGGCGAGCCGGCGAGAAAAGCGCACCTATGAAGAAGCGAAGAGAAACCAAAGAGATCGAGGAGCTGAAGCGCCAGAGCGACCAGCAGCACCGCGACGCAATCGAGCGGCTCCGCCGGGCGAAGGAGGAAGCCCGGCGTCGGGGAGTGCCGCTCCACCAGATCATCCCGGTGCATTAACCGCTCTCCGGAAGCCCGGGAAGGCAAGGCCACGGTGAGCGCCGCCCGACCCGAAATCCTCGGATGCAGAAGGAATGCGTCATGGCTGCGCTCGACCAGGCGATGAGGAAAGCTCCGGAGGAGCTGCCGCCGCCTGCCGCGTCCGGAACGCGCGCCAGGCTCGGGATTATCTCCGCCGGGTCTTCCGCCAGCCGGAGGAAGAAACCCCAGCCTCCCGCTTCTGGGCTACAATCCGCCCGAAGCCGGACGACCATCGGGAGAGGTTCCAGAAACCTGGGGCCCCCGGCACAGGAGCCCCGTCAGCAGCGCAGGCTGAGCCGCCCGCTTCCTTAAACATCCCCCGGAGCTACCAGCCAAAGGCAGATTTTTCGGCGGCAGCTTCCAGGGATTTCGGAAAAACAAATAAGTCGGCGAGCCGGGGGGACTCCTGACGCTACGGCGCGACCGACAAACCAGCCGCTGACACGTGACGAGATTGCTGCGATTGCCCTCTTTTAGCCCGCGACACTTCATCAGGCGAAACAAATAGTTTGCCACGAGGTTGGATGATCGTTCAATCGTAGCAAATGCCGAGAAGGTCGCCGCGTCCGACAAACTTTCCTGGAAAACGCCGATTCGGCCGCGCGAACGCGCATGAGGCGCCGTTGCGCGCCGAGTTGTTCAACCTCGAACAACTCACGAACCACGCGCGGACGCTTGCGAGCGAACATCATATTGTGAAGGGCGACGGCGCCAGGCGGTTGCTCAACCGCCTCGAGCAGAACGAAAAAGTTCTGCGCGCCTTTAACCGCGCCACCCTGGAAGTCGATCAAACGCGGCGTGTCACCCCCGCGGCGGAATGGCTGCTCGATAATTTTTACCTGATCGAAGAGCAGATTCAGCTGGCGCGTCGGCATTTGCCGCCGGGTTACAGCCGGGAATTGCCGCGGTTGGAACGCGGTCCATTTGCCGGATGGCTGCGGGTGTATGCCATCATGGTGGATTTGATTACGCACGTGGACGCGCAGCTCGATCTCGAGTTGCTGGCTGCATTTGTCGAGGCTTATCAACAGGTTGCGCCTCTGAAAATCGGCGAGCTCTGGGCCATCCCCATTATGCTGCGCCTCGGACTCATCGAAAATCTCGCGCGTGTCACGAGCGGACTGGTGGTCGCTCGAAACGAACGAGACCAGGCCAATGAATGGGTCTTGCGCCTGCACAAGGTGGCGGAGACGAACCCTTCGCGTCTTGTCATCGTGGTCGCGGATATGGCGCGGGCAGATATCCCTCTGTCGAGCTCTTTCGTAGCGGAATTTTGCAGCCGCCTGTCACGTCTGGATCCGGCCCTGCACCTGGCCCGGGGCTGGCTCGAGCAGCGCTTGCGAGAACAGGGATTGTCCATTGAGCAACTCCAGCATCAGGAGAGCCAAAATCAGGCATCCGATCAAGTGTCCGTCAGTAACAGCATCGTTAGTCTGCGTTTGATAGGCGCGATCGATTGGAAGGAATTCGTCGAGACGCTCAGTCTGGTCGAGCAAATCCTGCGCACGGATCCGGCGGACGTCTATGCTGACATGGATTTTGCCAGTCGTGATTGTTACCGGCACGCCGTCGAATCACTCGCCCGACAGAGTGGACTTGCGGAAACAGAGATGGCGCAGCGCGCAATCGAGCTTGCAAGACAAAGCGCGGCGGAGAAAGGGCGCCATGATCGCACGGCGCATGTTGGTTTTTACCTGGCCGAAAAAGGTCAGCCGCAGTTGGCACGCGAAACCGGTGTCCGGCGGCCATTGCGAACACTAATTGAGCGCGGCATCCGGCGCTTCCCACTCGCTTTCTATGTAGGCGGGATTCTTTTGGTGAGCGCGTTCCTTACTGCCGAATTTATCGCGCACGCCCAGGCAGTAGGCCTGCGCGAATGGAAGCTGTTTCTGTGCGCGCTCACTTTTTTAGTCGGAGTGAGTCAACTGGCAGTGGCGCTCATGAATTGGCTTGTCACGGTCCTAGTGCGCCCGCGCATGCTTCCGCGTCTGGATTATTCCTCGGGCATTGGATCGGGGAATTCTGCGATGGTGGTAATCCCAGCCATTCTCACCAGCCTGTCCGAAACGGATGAACTGATCGAGAAGTTAGAGATCCATTACCTCGCGAATCGCGATCCGAATCTCTACTTTGCGCTGCTGGCTGACTTTGCTGACGCGCCCGAAGAAACCCTGCCGGAGGACAAGAAGTTACTCGATTGTGCGCGCAGTGGGATTGAAGGATTGAATCGCAAGTATCCTTCCGATGAGGCCGATACCTTTTTCCTCTTTCAACGACCGCGCCGCTGGAACGAGAGCGAAGGCGTCTGGATGGGCTATGAACGCAAGCGCGGAAAGCTGGCCGAACTCAACGCCCTCTTGCGCGGCGAAGGTCGCGATCGCTTCTGCGAAGTGATTGGACGCGAAAACGTCTTTCAATCGATCAGGTACATCATTACCCTCGATGCAGATACACAATTGCCGCGTGACTCAGCTAGGCAACTTATCGGCACGATGGCGCATCCCTTACATCGGCCGAAGATTGATCCGCAGCGCGAGATCGTAAACGAAGGCTACGCCCTAATGCAGCCAAGGGTCGACGTTAGCTTGCCCAGCGCTGGTCGGTCGCGATTCGCCCGTCTCCACGCGGGTGATGCCGGAATTGATCCATACACCCGCACGGTCTCGGACGTGTATCAGGATCTTTTCGATGAGGGTTCCTTTATCGGAAAAGGAATTTATGAAGTCGACGCGTTCGCGCGCGTGTTGCGCGGCCGCTTTCCCGAGAACCGGATCTTGAGTCACGACTTGCTGGAGTCGGCTTATGCCCGCTCGGCTCTTGTGAGCGATGTGAAACTCTACGAACCGCAACTCGCGCGCTATGACGTGGAGGTGAACCGGCGAGAACGCTGGATGAGAGGAGATTGGCAAATCTTGGCCTGGCTGTTACCGCGCGTGCCAAATGCCGAACGGCGCTGGACTGCAAATCCAATTTCTTTCCTCTCGTGGTGGAAGATATTCGACAACCTACGGCGTAGCCTCGTTCCAGTAGCGCTCACGCTCTGTTTACTGCAAGGCTGGTTCCTGCCGCAGCTTGGACGGGTAGAGGCATTGTTGGTTCCGATGATCTTTGTTCTACCCGCCATCCTGGCTGGTCTCTCCGATCTCTGGCGAAAACCAGACCAGTTGCCATGGTTAATGCATCTGCGCGGAGTGGGCGGAGCGATAGGTCGAACACTCGGCCAAATCGGGCTGACACTGGCTTTCTTGCCCTACGAAGCATTCGTCAGTCTGGACGCGATCGCGCGTACCATCGTGCGGATGTTTGTCACGCGACGGCGATTGCTGGAGTGGACCACGGCAAGCGAACTGAGCCGTGCGGCGCGCACCGATTTACCGGGATTCTATCTGAAAATGTGGGTCGCTCCCGCCTGCGCGGTGGCCGGGGGATTTCTCGCGACATCGAAGGCTCACGCCCAATTTGGTTATGCGGCGCCTTTCGCCCTTGCCTGGTCGGTTGCGCCTCTTATTGCCTGGTGGATTAGCCGGCCCATTAAACCAATGCCGGTAGATTTGACTGGCGATCAACTGGCCTTTCTTCGTCGCATGGCGCGCAAGACATGGCATTTCTTTGAGACATTTGTCACCCCGGAAGAAAACTGGTTGCCGCCGGATAACTTTCAGGAAGATCCTTCTCCGTTGATAGCCACGCGGACCTCGCCGACCAATATCGGACTTGGTCTGCTCGCCAACCTGGCAGCGCGCGATCTCGGCTACATTTCCCTAGGCACACTCATCGTGCGCATCCAGGAGACCATTGCCACAATCCGCCGCCTCGAACGCCATCACGGCCATCTCTACAACTGGTATAACACCCGCACGCTGCAACCACTTTTCCCACGCTATGTCTCCAGCGTGGATAGCGGCAATTTAGCCGGTCACCTCCTCACTCTTGGAGCGGGTCTGCGAGACTTATCCGATGAGAAGGTTTTGCCACCGCAGATTTTTCAGGGGTTCCGCGACACTATTGGACTGATGCGGCATCTCGATCAAACCAATCCTGTTCTAGCCCAACTCGAAGCCGACTTAGATATCATTCCATCGAATTTGACCGCAGCGTACACACTCTTGCAGAAGGTCACCACGCAGTCGAAACAGATCGCGGCGTCGTCCACCAACGGTGAGAACGATCTACAGGCCTGGACACAAGCCTTGGTGCGCGGTTGCGAAGACCATTTGCGGGAATTCGAGTCACTGCTTCCCCGGCTCACAGAACTTCACCCGGCAAAAGAGATCCTATCTAACGAGTCGCTTCGACTCGACGGTATCCCAACCCTCCGTCAGCTCTCGCAGTCCGACGAAGGGCTGAGTGCGCCAGCGCGCGAACGCATCCTTCAACTCGAAACTCTCGCCGATGCTTGCGAAGAACTGGCGCAAATGGATTTTACCTTTCTCTATGATAAGGCGCGCGATCTCTTTTCCATAGGATTCAATGTCACGGAAGCACGACGTGATAGCAGCTATTATGATTTGCTGGCTTCTGAGGCACGTCTTTGCAGCTTCCTCGCCGTAGCACAAGGGCAGGTGCCGCAAGATCACTGGTTTTCGCTCGGACGTTTGCTCGTTACACCGCGAGGGAAACCGATCCTCGTCTCCTGGAGCGGGTCGATGTTTGAATATCTCATGCCGTCACTGGTCATGCCGAACTACGACAACACGTTGCTTGATCAGGCCTGTAAGTCGGCTGTTGACCTTCAAATCGACTATGGTAAGTCGCGGGACCTGCCATGGGGCGTTTCGGAGTCCGGGTTCTATCGGACTGATGCCCAACGGAACTACCAGTACCGGGCTTTCGGTGTGCCCGGTTTGGGCTTGAAGCGAGGGTTGGCGGACGACATGGTCGTCGCCCCCTATGCCAGCGCGCTGGCGTTGATGATCGCGCCCAATGACGCCTGTGATAACTTGCATCGGCTTTCCGAGGAAGGCGCCGAAGGCGTCTACGGCTTCTACGAAGCGATCGATTATACTCCTTCCCGGCTCCCGCCTAACGAGACTAAAGCGGTCGTCCGGTCTTACATGGCGCATCACCAGGGCATGACCCTGCTTTCGCTCGTTAGTCTGCTGCGTGACCTGCCGATGCAGCGCCGTTTTATCTCCCGGCCACTGCTCAAGGCCGCCGACCTTCTTCTCCAAGAGCGAATGCCAAGGATCGAAGCCAGTGTCTTGCCCGAAGGATTGGAATTGGATGCCTCGCGACCGCGCGGGGGCGAGGGCGAACCTGGCATTCGTATTTTCACTAATCCAAACTCCGGCGCACCGCAGGTTCATCTTCTTTCTAACGGCAACTATCACGTCTCGATCAGTCATGCCGGCGGCGGTTACAGTAGGTGGCGCAACCTTGCGGTGACGCGCTGGCGCGAAGATGCGACGCGTGATTACTCCGGCACGTTCCTTTATCTGCGCGAACTCTCGACCGGCGAATTTTGGTCAAGCGCTTTGCAGCCAACGCTTGTGCCGACAAACCGTTACGAAGCAATTTTTTCACAAGGAAAAGCCGAGTTCCGCCATCGACGTTCCAAAGTCGAAGTTCATACCCAGATCGCTGTTTCTCCGGAGGAAGATGTAGAATTGCGCCGCGTCATTTTGGCCAACTTGTCTTCAACCGAACAAGAGATCGAGTTGACCAGCTACGGTGAGGTGGTGCTCGCGCCACAGGCGGCAGACGAAGCACATCCGGTCTTCAGCAATTTGTTCGTGGAAACCGAATTTCTTCCGGCGTCGTCTGCGATCCTCTGCAGCCGTCGTGCGCGCTCGGAAGACGAAAAGCCGCCGTGGCTGATACACGTCCTGGCTGGTTATGAGAGCGGCGACGTCTCTTGCGAGACAGACCGCGCGAAATTTCTCGGACGCGCTGGAACGCCGAGCAAACCCGCCGCGATGCTCACGGGAGGCCCGCTTTCAAACACAGCCGGCCCAGTGCTCGATCCGATCATCGCACTGCGTCGCACGATCAAGTTGCCGCCTAACGAGACCAGGTCACTAGATTTTATCATCGGCGTGTCAGAAAACCGGGAAGGTGCGCTTGCCCTGGTCGAGAAGTATCAGCACTCACGCATGTGCGACCGCGCATTTGATCTGGCGTGGACTCACAGCCAGGTAACGTTACGGCAGCTCAATGCCAGCGAAGCTGAGGCGCAACTTTATGGACAATTGGCCAGTGCCATCGTTTATGCTGACCCGGACCGCCGGACCGCCCCCGGCATTCTCTTGAGTAATCGCCGCGGACAGAGCGCGTTGTGGGCGTATGGAATCTCCGGCGATCTCCCTATTGTGCTGGTGCGCATGAGAAACAACGAAAATCTCGAAATGGTGCGGCAAGTGATTCAGGCACATTATTACTGGCGGACGAAAGGACTGACGGCTGATCTCGTTATCCTAAATGAGGACGTCTCGCTTTATCGCCAGTCGCTACAGGACGCCATCACCAATCTTATCGCGTCAGGCAGCGAGGCCGAGATGGTGGAAAAACCGGGCGGCATTTTCGTTCGCCGGCTCGAACAAATTCCAAACGAAGACCGTGTCTTGTTAGAATCCGCGGCCCGGGTTGTCTTGGACGACGAAAATGGCGATCTGGTTGAACACCTCGAGCATCGCGGCGCTGTCGAGCCGTTAATTCCTCAACTATCACCTACTCGACCGGCGACCAGCGTTGTGCCGAGTGAGCCGCCGCCGCGCGAATCGATTTTTCACAATGGTCTCGGCGGCTTCACTCCCGATGGTCACGAGTATGTGATCACCCTCCATGCAGGAGAGACTACGCCTGCGCCTTGGGTTAATGTCCTGGCCAATCCTTCTTTCGGGACGGTCATCAGCGAGGGTGGCGCGGCTTACACTTGGTTTGAGAATTCCCACGAGTTTCGACTCACACCTTGGAGTAATGATCCAGTAGAGGACAGCAGCGGCGAGGCATTTTACATTCGCGATGAAGAAACCGGACAATTCTGGTCGCCTTCGCCGCGGCCCGCGCGCAGCGATGCACCGCACGTCATCCGGCACGGCTTTGGTTACTCTGTCTTCGAGCACTACGAGCAAGGGATCGTGTCCGAGCTTTGGATTTATGTGGCGATGGATGCGCCCGTAAAATTCGCCGTGCTGAAGTTGCGCAACACTTCCGGTGTGGCACGCCGGCTTTCCGTCACTGGTTACTGTGAGTGGGTGCTGGGCGATCTGCGGCCTAAGACTTTGCTCAACGTTCAGACTGAACTTGACCTTCAAACCGGAGCGCTGCTCGCACGCAATTCCTTCAATACTGAATTCCCCGATCACATTGCCTTCTTAGATCTGAATGAACCCGGCCGCACGCTAACCGGTGATCGCAAGGAATTCCTTGGTCGCAACGGTAATCTCGCTCAGCCCGCCGCGATGAAGCGGGCGCGGCTCTCTGGAAAACTCGGCGCTGGGTTAGATCCATGTGGCGCGGCTCAACTTATCTTCGATCTCGAGGACGGTCAGGAACGCGAAATTACATTTCGTCTTGGTGCAGGTAAGAATTTGGACGAAGTGCATGCGCTGATTCGTCGCTTTCGCACGAGCGATGCCCGGCGCGCCGCGCTTGCCGCCGTGCACGAATTTTGGAATCACACACTCGGCAGTATCAACGTCGACACACCCGACCCCGCCGTGAACGCAATGGCTAACGGCTGGCTCTTATACCAAACGATTGCTTGTCGGCTCTGGGGCCGAACAGGTTTTTATCAGAGCGGCGGTGCGTATGGATTCCGCGACCAATTGCAGGACGTGATGGCGCTAGTGCATGCGCAGCCGGCACTGACGCGTGAACATCTTCTACGCGCTGCCGCACACCAATTTGTCGAAGGCGACGTCCAACATTGGTGGCATCCGCCCGGCGGGCGTGGAGTACGAACTCATTTTTCCGATGACTACCTTTGGCTGCCATACGCGGCCTGTCGCTACGTCTCAACAGTCGCGGATAGCGGCGTCCTCGACGAACACATACCGTTTCTCGAAGCCCGACCCGTTCTGCCAGAGGAGGAGTCATACTACGATCTGCCTAGTCGCTCCCAACAAACTGCAACTCTTTACGAGCATTGTGTCCGCGCGATTGAGCACGGTCTTAAGTTCGGTCAACACGGCTTGCCGCTTATCGGTTCCGGCGATTGGAATGACGGCATGAACAAAATCGCAGGCCGCGGCGAAAGTATCTGGCTCGCCTTCTTTCTTTACGACGTGCTAACTCAGTTTGCGGAGCTGGCGCGTAGCCGCAACGATCTTACCTTTGCCGACCGCTGTCTCGATCAGGCGAAAACTTTGCAGAAGAACATCGAAACCCACGCCTGGGACGGTGAATGGTATCGGCGCGCCTACTTTGACAATGGCGAACCGCTTGGTTCACGTACTAACGACGAATGTCAGATTGATTCCATTCCGCAAAGCTGGTCCGTGATCAGCGGTGCGGGCGATCCGGAACGCTCACGCCAGGCCATGCGATCGGTCGATCACAGACTCGTTAGGTGTGACGCCGGATTAATCGAGCTGTTCACGCCTCCCTTTGATAAATCTGCGCTCAACCCCGGCTATATTAAAGGGTACATCCCTGGCGTCCGCGAAAATGGGGGACAGTACACTCACGCTGCCGTGTGGACTGCGATGGCTTTTGCCCTCATGGGCGAGGTCGAGCGCGCCTGGAATTTGTTCAGCATCCTTAATCCCATTCATCACGGAGCTACCTCGGAACAGATCAAGACCTACAAAGTGGAATCATACGTAGTCTCTGCCGACGTTTACTCGCGGCCTCCGCACACCGGCCGCGGCGGTTGGACGTGGTACACGGGTTCCGCGGGGTGGATGTATCGACTCCTTACCGAAACCTTACTCGGAGTGAACCTGGCAGGAGACCGCCTTCATTTGATCCCGCGGTTTCCGAAGGCCTGGCTGAGCTACAAGATTCACTATCGTTATCGCCAAACAGTTTATCATATCACGATCTCGCGCCGCACCGAGTCACCCGCTGCTGAAACAACGATTTCCCTTGATGGAAACGATCTTCCAGACAACACAATTCCTTTGCTCGATGATCACGTCGAGCATTTCGTCGAAATGCATACGCCTTGAAGGAATTGTCTCTAACACGTGGATACGCGAAGGCGGCACAGATTAGCGGGAGAAATTCCCTGAAACCCACGGTCTCGCTGAACCGCTTTGGCATTTCTGAATTCGAGTCAGATGCCAAATATGATAGCTTGTTCGGCACATAGGCCATTCCGCATCTTTTTTGGTAGCGCCGGCCTGATTTGCCTGGATTACGAAAACTGATGAGAATCAAGGAAGCTCGATAGCACCTCAGTCGTCACATGCTTAGGATCTTTCGCGTTCACCGCATGAGGTGGTCCGGCCCTCATTCGGCGGACAGCAACTTGAACGATAGGCAACCAACTTCCGGAAGGAAACTTCCACCGCGCCTCAGCACAGGAGCTTGCAGCCCGCGATCCAATTGGAACGTGAGCCTCAACTCAAAATCCCCCAAAACCGATTGTCGAGGCGCGGACAGGACTTGAAACTCTGAAAAAGCGAGGTCCAGTCTGGGCCCCACGAGTCCAGGCGAACCGTCTGGCTGAAGGTCCTCGGGTGAATCTTCAAAAATGGTCTCCCCATTCAGTTCAACGAGCAAGGAGCCCACGTCGCAGGTAATCGCGACATGACAACTCTCTGTGAATGCGTCAAGCGCTCCGGATGCAATCGTGGTATCGGAACCTCCCGAACGAACAAGAAGTTTCCAATCGAGATCCTCCTCGATGACTAGACGGCAGTAGTTCTGGCTGTCACGATACCGCACGACGACCCCACCTTCTTATTTACCGAGTTCTTCCAAAGTGACATGCACCTGGTAATTTTCCCAGGACTTGCCTTCGGCCACGAGAGCGCAGTCTCCGGCATCGATTGTCTTCCAGTAATCGTCTGGCCAGGAGCTTTCCACTCGATCAGAGTCGAATTGCACATAACTGCCCATGAGTCTCGCCGTGTAGAGTTCGTTGTCGCCAAGGAGATTCGCTGGCCAACTGCGCACAAACACCGAATCGAACCGTGCGCCAGAATTTCGCCATGCGTACAGGCCAATCTTCCCGGAAGTCAAAGCTTCGGACGCCGTGTCCGCGACATCGAAGAGGAATTCGCCATCAATTTGACCCCGGAGCCGATTGCCTTCGCAACGGACACAAAGAATGAATTTCTCGCCTGCGGGATAGGCGTCTTGTGTACCGGTTGCTAACCAAGGAAACCGGAACGATGTGATTGCAGCCTTGCCTAAAACACCCTTAGAACGGAAGTACGTATCCTCCCAGATTTTGGTGGCCACTCCGCCAACTACTCGAACCAACGCCGATATCCTTGGTCATTATCCACACTGAGCCGGTAATAACTTGCCACACTGCCGTCGCCTACAGAATATTGGAAGACGATTCCAAGCGCGCTCTCTGTCGAGTCCATCTCTATCTCTGCCTGAAGCAGGAGCGGGACGAAGAAACTACACGGGTGCGCCGCCAGGCACAACGCGGAAGTTTTCCGGCTGCTCATTGGCGCTGCGAGCAGCGTCAGGCTGTGAGGCTCTCACGCCCGAAACGCAGGACGCGCGCCATCCAAACCAGTTCGTCGAGGAATTTTTTCACGCGGCCGGCATAGGCCGGATCGGTAATGTTGCCCGTCGCTGGATCAAACAGGGTGCGAGCATTTCCAAAATAAACATCCCAGAAGATCGTGACCAGCCCAAGCTCACGCAGGACAGGAAGCAGGCTCTGGATCATGCGCGCGCCGCCAAAGGGCCCGGCAGAGACGCCGCAGACGCCGACCGCTTTGTGAATGTATTCCTGGAGGTTGGTGTCGAGAACATGTTTGAGCAGTCCGGGAAAGCTATGGTTGTACTCCGGCACGACAAGGATCAGTCCATCGGCGCGATTTATCGTCGCGGAAAATTGCGCGTCTTTAATCGCTTCGCCGGCGTCGTCGATTGTGAAGCGGAGATCGCGAATGTCGATCAACTCGGTCTCCACGTCGGGCTGCTTCGAGACTTCGGCCAAAACGAAGCGCGCCGCGGGTTCGCTCAGCCGGCCCTGGCGCGGCGTTCCGAGAATGACGGGGATAAAAACCGGTCGAGTGATTGATTCCATGGTGATAGCGACGTTCATTTGCGATGAATCATACCGTTGTAGCTGCAATCGCCGCCCGCCGCCAGAAGGTTCTCGTGACGCGCCAGCCGGCTCGAACACAGACCCAACCTCGACGGATTTCAGGATCCAGGTCTCAGGATTTGGATAAGACGATCAACGCCTCGGATTGCACTTCGAGACGAAAATTGAGCCGGTTCCGCGTGGGCGCCTTCTTTGGCGGCTCGAGTTTGCTGTCGAGATGCAATCGCATTTTCGAGCATTGGATGCGAAGAGTCTTGAACCGCTGCGCCGGGAGGGGGAAAGGCGTCTGCCGGCCGCTGGCGATGCGCGCCGCCAGGTAGTCATTAAGTAACTCGCGATCGTTTTCGCGAGCGAGGACAAGGTCGAACTGACCGTCATCCATCCTGGCTGCCGGGGCGAGTCGCAGGGATGGACCAACAAAAGCGGTATTGAGTGCTTCGAAAAAGAGATAGCGATCACTCGTCGTCCGCTGGCCATTGATCCAGATTTTCCAAGTGCGCGCGCGAAAGCGCTTGAGCAAATCATGGAGCCCGACCACATGCGCGCGCAGTTCTTCTCGTCTCGAAAGGTGCTTCCCGTTGCGCGCCGCACTCATGTAGTCGGCCAGCAGGCCGCCCCCGGCGCCTTCGAAAAGCAAGCTCGATCCCCAGGGCCCGCGTGCCACCCCCACGTCGAGCGCCCGGGGCGTGGCTGTCTCAAACTGAGTGATCAGCTTTTGCACCGAACCTGCAAAGCCAAGCGTGCGCGCCAGGTTGTTAGCCGTTCCCAACGGCAGCACGGCGAGTGGAATCTTTCTCCCGACAAGGCAGCGCGCGACCTTCGCTACCGTTCCGTCTCCGCCCGCGACAACTACGACCTCATGCTGCCCGGCCAGGCCCTTCTTCCAATTATTGCCGCGATCTTTCTTGAAGTAGCGCACTTGATGGCCGGCATCCCTGAGCGCCTTGCACAACCGTGCTCGGGAGTATTCACCGCGGCCCGCCTTGGGATGATGCACCACTGTGAGATACACGCTAGTAACTCGTAACCGGAGCCTTGGTCGCGTGTATCCGGGAGCGGTGGCGAATCCGCCCGGCGGTTATGTCTTTCAAACGTCCCCGAGGGGGCTTATGGCCCAACCGCGACGTTACTGGTCGCACAGACGCCGAGGTCGAGCGCCTGCAAGAGCAGACCGCAGCGGTTCCCCGCCAGGCGCATTTGCAAGGTGAGCGCCCCGTTGGCGTCAGCCGTTCCGGTGGTGAGGACCCGGGCTTTTTTCAGCTCAAGAACAGTGCCCGCACACTGGCCGCTGCTGAGGGTGGTTGAGCCAGCCGTCTTGCTTGCGTAAACCTGGACCGACCCGCCGGGCGTTGCCCCGGTGACCGCGATCCTCACTGTGCCTGGACAGGTGCCGGTCACACTTAGTGCCGGGCCGCTCGAGCCGCCCGCAACGCTCACTGCCCAAAGCTTGTTCACTCCGCCGATTTCAGTAATCGGGGCGTAAACGGTTTGGCCGTCAGAAGAAAAGGCGACCGGCCCGGCGGCACCTGCCGAAGGACCAGTGATAGGCACGCTCCACAAGACCGAGCCGTTAGCTGCATCCACGGCGATTAGCTTTCCATTGACTCCGAAGGAAAAAACGGTCCCGAAGACAACCACGCTCCCGTCCGGCGAGACCGTCGGCGCAATTGGGAAATTACTGCCAGTGAGACCATTCGATTGCCAGCGCTTTGCGCCCGCTGGAGTGAAGGACCAAAGATTGGAGTAAGAGTGAAAAATGTAGATCGTTCCGTCCGGTCCGACGCTGGGACCGATCAAGGTACCGCTTGGAAAAGGGAACGTGAAAAACCACTCGAGTGAGCCGTCAGGATTAAAGTCATACAAAACACCGGAGTCATGCACGAGAGCGTCGCCGGTGGGCGAAGCAACGGCGCGAGAGACACCACTGAAGGAAACACACCACTGGAGGTGGCCGCTCAAATCCAGCGCGTTCAGTCCTTCACTGAATTCCGTGCACCCAGGAACGACATCTTCGGCGAAATAGAGTCGGGTCGCGGTCAATGGCACTGGGGTAAGACCGGTTCCATCGAAATTGACATAGCCCGGCTGATTCCAGATCAGTTGGCCCGCCGGGGTAAGTGAGAGCGCGCCCAGGCCGCCACCATCCGTGACGGCATAGATGTTGCCATCGGCCCCGACGGTTGGCCCCGCCATTAGGCCCTGGCCGCCGGGCGGCTCGGTGAAGCTCCACAGCAGTTGACCCGCCGGAGTATAGGCGAAAATGGTGCCGCCCGACCCGGAATAAACGGTCCCATCCGGACCTACATCGACTGGCTTGGGATCGGACGAGTTTTTACTCCAGATGATCTGCCCCGCAGGCGAGATCGCATAAAGATTCGTGCTGTGAATGTAGATGTTGCCGTCGGGCCCGACCTTCGGTGCCGCGGTCGCCACGGCATAGGCCAGATCGACACTCCAAAGAATTTCGCCTCCGCTTTGCGCCCGTACGGCAGGCGCGAGCAGCAGCGCGAAGAGAAAGAATAGTCCGAAGCCGCGGCCGATCAGTTTGGTGAGGCTGCGACGATTGAATTGAATTACCTGAGATGATTTCATCTGAGTTTTGGTTGAGTTGTTATGGATTGGTGGTGAAGACGTGAATATCCGAGGAAGGACTGGTTTCGTCCGAACAGACTGTCGCTACCTGAGTGTGAAAATGCCGACCCCGCGGAAGAGACGAAATCGTTGAGGAAAACAGGTGGAAGCGAACTGGTTTTTCATCGTCGCTTGAATTTGGCAACGCTGTCTTTACCACCGTTTGCGACCAGAACAAGACGGCGAAAAGTTACGCGCCTGTTACCTGCTCCAATGGGGCGCCGCTCGTCCGCGAGCCGGTGGTGTGCCCCGCGCCGTGCGACGCGGGGACACCCCCCTTTGAAAGACTGTGCCCGTGCTAGTCGCGATTGATTTCGTAAACCTCGATTAAGGCGATTCCAGTCGTGTCGCCGCCGCCGGTCACAATTGCCGTATAAGCGCCTGGTTCGAGCCGCACGAGAATACTCGATTCACTGGGATCCTGCGGCGGAATCGTGGTGGAGATAATGTCGTCCGCGTTCGCGGCGCTCTGCCAATCATCATTTGAGCGGATCTCAGTGACTCCGTCGCTTCCGATCAATTTCAGCACCGGATTTTGCAGTGCCGGGGTAACTCCCACAGCGGCGAGCGAAGGACCAAGCGCGCGGATCAGGACCAGCTTTGGCCCACCGGTGATAATGAAACCGCCGATTAACTGTCCTTGTCCGGTGTTAACGAATCCGCGGGTAGATATGTTAGCCAGGTGATTGGCCGGCGACTCTTGCGGGGCGTTGAAGAAGAAGGTCTCCCCATTGAGCGTGAACTCGCCCAACTGGGTGCCGTGACCAAACGTGAGGCTGCCACTCACCGCTTCGCCCGTGAGCAGCGTGAGCGAGAAGGTCGCGGCTGGATGATCGTCATTTAGATCTTCGTTAAAATCAGCCACGAGATCGTCATCCTGGCCGTGATCATCTCCGAAGTCGTGACCCGGTGGATCATCATCTCCGCCGCCTTTGTCGTCTCCGGGTGGGTCATCATCTCCGCCACCCTGATCGTCTCCTGGCGGGTCATCGTTGCCGCCACCGCCCTGATCGTCTCCCGGCAGATCGTCGGCTCCCATCTCCGTGGCCATCGTGGTTTGAGCCAGCACGCTGACGGCGCCAAATCCGCCGAGGACAGTGTCGCCGTTGACCGCGATGAGGAAGATTCGGTTTTGCGAATCAATCACCAGCTTGATCTCGTAACTGCTCCCGCCGGCGCTCCTCGCGGTGCCGCTGAAGCGGCCGGGGATATCGTCGCTGGGGCCAAAAGTCGAAATCCGGTTCGCGGTCACGCTTTGGCCGGCGAGGGTCGCCGTCACCAAGTCATCGTCGTCGTCTGAACCTGAGACCGAATCATCGTCTTTGACCGTGCCGGTAATGGTCGCGCCATTGCTCGCGACCAGGGAAAAGGTTCCGTCAGCCGCGATATCGCCGCCGGCGAAACTCGTGGTGCTGGTCGCGACATCAAAGACATAGATAGAGATCGCATTGTTACCCTGGACAAAAAAGACGGCCTTGCCGCCTCCCGACAGATCGGCTTCAAAAAAGCCGCGATGACTTTCCTCCGCGGAGCCCGCCGTCAACGACGCGAGCACAATGCCCACGCAGAGCAGAAAACGAACAAGTAGTTTTTTCATAACGCTCCCACACTAGGGAGTTGGAAAAGCGAAGCGAACCGCCAATAGTTTCGCGCCTGTAACCTTCAAAAGGGGCCTATTGTCGTTAGGCCCTAACTATGGCAGCGATCCCGCGGGTCAGCGTTCATTGACACCGACGGATTCTTTTCCGGGCGCTCAGCTGAATCGTTGACTCAACCGGCCCAAAGCGAGTGCGCCAAGAAGCAGACCGAGATCGCGCAAGGCGACATCGAAATAGCCGGGAATGGCGAGAAGGTTGCAGATAATTAGAAAAAGCCAGGCCGCGACCACGTAGGCAAACCACCGCGGCTTCAAAGCCACACCCAATCCGGCCACGATCTCGATCACCCCCACCAAGAGCATGAATTCATGCCCGCGGCCACCGAGGATACGGTTGGCCACGGGGGCGAGATATCGGTCCCAGTCGCAGAGGAGATGAAAAAATTTGTCCGCCCCGGCGAGGATCGGAGCGACGGTAAAGCCGAAGCGCAAGATCTGGAACGCCTGACGCGCGTAAGACTCCCCGTGGTGCTGGCCGCTCAGTTGCGTCGAATTTGTCATAGCATGATCTCCTCTTTGATTTTATTCTTCCACTGCTGACGAATGGGAGGAGAAAACCGCCGCGCCGAGAAAAAGTCAAATGTATTTTGTGTTTATGTCCGTGAAGAATAATGAGTGACAGATGCCTCTGATGAAAAGGAAACAGGGAAGCCGGAGCGATATTCTCCAAATGCTGCGCGAACGCGATTGCACCGTGCGCGACCTTGCCCTTTGCCTCCGACTTACCCGCAACGCCATCCGTGCCCAACTGGAAATCCTTGAGGCGGAGGGACTGGTGCGACGCAGCGGGCAACAGAGCGGGACTCGCCGGCCCCACACCCTCTACACCCTGACCGAGAGTGCCGCTCACTCTTTTCCCAACGCCTACGGCGTCGTGCTCGAACGTCTGGTCGATGTCCTCCTGCGGCGACTGAGTCCCAAGGCGGCAGCCAGCTGTCTGCGGGAAGTTGGCCGCCAGCTGGCAAGCAACGCGGCCCGGCAGGCTCAGGGTAAGACTGGCCGGGAGCGACGACGGGTTGCGCTCAATTTCCTCGCCTCGATCGGCGGTCACGCTTTGCTCAACGCCAGAAATGGAACTGAGTGGCTCGAGGGAAAAGCGTGCCCGCTGGCCGTGATTACCGCGGTGCATCCGGAGGCATGTCTGATTGCCGAAAGCCTCCTCGCCGAGATCCTCGGGCAACCGGTGCGCGAGCAATGCCTGCGCGGGGTGCGACCGCGCTGCCGGTTTCAGATTTCAGCTTGAGCTTCGAGCTGGTGCGCATGCTTCCGAAAGGTAACATCGGCGTTACCTTTTTCGAATCGTCTGACGGTTGCACCAGGCCTAGCGTGCAGGAATGAAAACGCGAAGGGCTGTATTAATTTCGTTAGGGGCGGTTTGGGTTGCGGCGCTTGCAACCCTGCCGGCAACTCGGGAGGTGGGAGCGGCAAGGGGCGGACGGAAACAACTAGGGACGCCCTTTAGCTATCAAATCCTCAGTACCAGTTCGGAAGCACCGTTAGAGCTGCGCTTTTTCACCACCGCGGTCAAAACCGACTCCAAGGGCAAAATCATTACCGGCCCGAACAATGACCCGGTAAAAAATATCGTGGGGCCCGAAGCGGCAGGGGAACGCGGCGGACTCGATCGGTATACAAAGATCATGTTTGGCGCTGGTTACATCGATGGCCGGCCCAACCCGAGCGTTCGAATCGATCCGAATAATCCGCAGGTCAGCAGTGGCAGCGAAAAATGGCCGAACCGTCCGCAACCCTTCCGCAGCCAGCCGCGCTCGCTCGCGCTCACCCTCGACGGACGCAAGCTCTACGTCGCGCTTCCTGGGCGTGAGGGTTATCCTGATTGGCGGGTTGCGATCGTTAACACGAAGACTCGCCAGGTTATCAAGTGGCTCGACCTGCGCCCGCCCGGGATGAGTGGCGGTCTTCGGCCGATCAGCGTAAGAATGGCACCCACGAACACCGCGATCTCCCGCAATCCTTATGCGGTGGTGCTGAACCAGTATGGCAATTTCGCGACGGTCATTAACACTGCCAACGATAGCATCATTGGTGACTTCTACATCGGACCTTATGCTGAAAAAGCGCGCTTCAACGCCACCGGCACCCGGCTTTACGTTACGGATCGCTATAAGGATTCGGTGCGGGCTTTTCGAATCGATCCGGGCCCGAAATTTGTCCAAATCGCAGAGATAGCGACGGGCAACACCCAGTTGGAGCGAGCAAACCCACGTGATCTCGACCTGAGCGCCGATGGCAAGACTCTCTACGTCGCGAACACGCTGGGACACACGATTGCCGTCATCAATGTCGAGAACGACGCCAACACTCTGGTCAAGGTCATGCCGCTAGGTGGGCTGGCGACCGACGTCAAAGTTACCGGTAAGTGGGGAATCGTTTGCGGCCAGGAAACGAATTCGCGCCTGAACGAGTCGGAAACGGGCCATGGCCTGCCGACGGTTGACGCCAACGGCAACGCGATCAAGAACGACGGCACTCCGTTGGGTTACACCCCGGTCATGACGGACGCGACGAAGGCGACCACCTTTGATGACATCGGCAGCGAGTTCAACATCTTTGACACGGCCACGAATGAGTTTGTCTATCGCTATGTCGATATGGGCCGCGATTATTCCCAGCTCGTCATTCCCGGCGATGTGGTCGATCTCGGCGACCACACCGCTGCGCAACGGCTCATCCGCGGGAGCGGCCCGGAGCAGATGTTCGTTCGCAACAACCTGCTCTTCGTCACCATGCTTCACTCCGACAAAGTAGAGGTGTTCAAGATCAATCAGAATCCGTCGGACGTCTCGCAGGTCCTCAGCCAGGCTGGGTTTGACTTCACCGGCGGAATAACGCCGGAAGGGGTCGAGGTTTCTCCGGACGGCAAAACGGTGTTTGTCGCCAACCTTCAAACCGAGGATGTTTCCTTCCTCGGGGTCGATCCGAACGGCAACCTAACGAGGCAAGGTTATCTTGCGGTGGGTGTGACTGGCAGCACGCCCGATCCGACGAAAGGAGGAAATGGCTCGAACCTCTTCGCGACCGACGAGGAGGTGGGGCTGCGCTGGTTCTTCAGCTCGGCTTACGCGGATGATCCCCCCATTCTGGGTAAAACAACGACCGGGTTCGACCCGCAAAAGTCATGCGGATTTTGTCACTGGGATGGGCGGCAGGATGGTTGCCAGTGGAATGTCGCGGCCAACGCGATTGGCGGGGTCAAGGTCTGCCCGCAAAACAAGGATATCTCCGATAACTGGCCGGAATGGTATGAGGGTCTGAACAACGACTTCATGGCCTATGCCTCGGCCTGCAACGGCGAAGTGCTCGGTGGCGAACGCGCTCCGATTGCCCTCTTTCCTCAGCCGGACCAAAAGGACCGGTTCCTGGCCCGAGAAGAGTATGTGCTGCAGAAAACCGAAGAAAACTCAACCGCGATCGGGCGACCAGACCTGACCGGGGACGCCTTCAAGATCGGTTACTACGACATGGCTTATCTGCAAATCCTCTGGTCGCAGAACGAAACGAGACTGTTCCCGAATCCCCTCGCTCAAACTGCCACGCCCGACGAAGCGGCTCAGATTGCACGTGGAAAGGAGTTGTTTACAAACAAGGTTTCGGCCGGCGGCGCGGGCTGCGCCGATTGTCATCACAACGGCAACGTATTTACGAACGGCGTGCTCAACGACACCTTCCAGGATTTCAACATCCACGAACCCGGAGTGATCAGCGAGACCACGGTGGACGGAAACGGACCATTCTATCGACCCGAGAATGATTATTTCTTCACCGAGTTCGAGCCACCGCAGGATGTGGGCACGCCACAGAATCTGAGCAGCCGCAATACTAAACATCTCCGCGCGGTCTGGGACGCGGTTCCGCGCTACCTGCATCACGGTTTTGCCCATACCTTCCGCGAGATTCTTCTCACCCCCGATTCGCCTTTGCTCCTGCCGGGCGAACGCGGTTTCAACTTCCGCACGGTCCGCACTGACCAGAACCGAGCGACCTCGACCGACTTCCTGGGCGGACCGGCCGTGGTGCTGCCGACCCAGGTGCCGATCACGGTGGCGGATAGCTCCGGCTCTCTGGCGGGCGACGGGATGGGATCTATCTTCGTTAGTCTGGACAGTCCGTTTGTCACGCTCGCCGACGGAAGCTTCGAGATCGATCGTCTCGGCACGAGTAATGTCGCGCCGCTCATCGTCGGCGGTCAAATTAACCCGGCCCTGGCCACCAATCATATCCAGGTTATCAAGGATACCCATGGCAAGACGTCTCACCTTGGCTCCGAGGATATCGATGCCCTGGTGGCTTATCTCGAATCGCTCGAGAGGGTCACGACACCCTAGAAGCGGTTTCAAATCATTTTCCAGCCAATTGTAGGGCGTCTGTGGCAGACGCCTGGCCTGGAACATTGGGTGGCGTTTCACACAAGCGCCCTACAATTCTATTTCTGAAACCGCTTCCAGATCTAAGGAATCACTCTCTGAGGCGCCGCCGGTCGTTTGCCGCGGTGCTTTTGTCACTCAGCGAGTCGGAATTTTCCGTTCCGTGGCAGGTAATGACCGGCGCGCCGCCAGCAGATAGGCTTCCAAGGCCGCGCGGTCGCCCGCCTCAAGCCCGGCGCGCGGTGCCATAATCCCGACGAAGTGGTGCCATGCCTCGATCGAATAGTGGCCAATTGGTCTTGCGACATGACACTCCGTGCAGCTGGTGGTGTAAATCTTGCGCCCCCGCTCGAGGGTTGCCAGGTCGGCACCTTCCTGCGCCCCGGCACCGGTCACCAGCCCACGAGCCGAAGGAAAGGCAACGTTAGGGTCAAATGCGCAGCCAGCCAGAAGAAAAAGAAACCAGGCACTCAATCCAGTTCCAAGCAGTGTCCGCATGGTCCTTTCCATCAAAAGCTGAAGCCGAAAATCAGGCGGGTTTGGAAATCGACCTCTGACCCAATATCGGTGAGCTGGACAAGAGGCGTCACAGTCGCCCACCAAATTTTGTTTCGGTAAGAGAGGTTTGGTCCGGCATAAACAACGGAATCCTCCGTCTCAGACCAATCGGGAATTTCGATTTCGTGAAGTAACTCTGCTCCCAGGAGAAAGGCGGGAGAGATCTCATAACTGACTCCGAAGCTCTGCGAAAACTCACCTCCGTGTTCCTCCAGCCGGTCCCCTTCCCAGACGGCTTCCAGAGTGGCATTGTAGGCGAGAACGAAGCGCCCGAGATTCTTTTGCAGAATGAGCTTTGTCTCCAGCTCGACTTCTTCCGGGCCGCCGCGGACTTCACCATACAAGGCAAGACCGAGGAGGTCGGTCGTCGGGTTGGTCAGGTTATAGATCAATTCAAGAGCGGAATCCTGGTAACTGAAGCCATGTTCGTTTGTTCCCGGGTCCTCCCGGTATCCCCAGTCCGCGACGTAGATTGCCAATTGCAAATGCTCGGTAATTCCAAACTCAAGCTCGTGCCGAAAATCGACTGCGTTGAAACGACGCTCCTCACGCGGACTCGTTTTCCAGGTCACCCAGGTTTCGCTTTCGATTACGCCCGGTGCGGTAGTTGTCGCTTCGTAAACATAGTTAAAGCGACGTGCTCCGGCCCGAACTGCTGGGCAGACGAGAATTAGGGTTATCAGGAGAGTAATTGCCCTGACCGAAATAGACAGCGGTCGAACCAGTTGCATTAGGCGAGCGTAGCAGTCGCCTAGGCTGGCTGCTGCCGCCCCGTTGCCAATTTTTAGCGGTGACTTGCGGCCATCCCCCCAAACTGCCAGGACACCCGCGGGCCTCAGCCTAACGAGGAGTATCCGTGCGATAGACTCGGTTGTCTCCGAAGCCGAGGAACCAGACGGTGTGGCGAGGGCCTTGAGTGATTCCCGTGGGCTGGCTGTGGGGAAATTCCATCGACTCGGTCACCAGCCCATCGGTGGTGATGGTTGCGATCTTATTCGCCGCGAACTCCGAAAACAACAAGGTGTTGCCAGGTCCGGGCGCGAGATCTTCCGCCCGGCTGGGAATGGGAAAGAGGGTCACGACACCATCGGTGGTGATGCGGCCCAGCTGGGCCACGAAGGCAAGATTGAACCACATGTTTCCGTCGGGTCCCGGGACAATTGATCGCGGATTCTCGAGGCCGCTGGCTACCTCGGTGATTACGCCATCGGTGGTGATGCGCGCAATTTTTCCGGCCGCGCGCTCGGTAAACCAGAGATTTCCATCCGGGCCGGGATTGATATCTTCGGGAAAGGAATTGGGAGTAGGCACCGGAAAGCGGGTCAAAGCCCCTGTGGCCAGCTCATAGCGCCAGATATTGTTACCGGTCAGGTCGCAGAACCAGATGTTTTTGTCCGGGCCGGTAGTGATGCCGGAGGAAACGTCGAAAAGCGAAAACATGATTTCGGTGATCTCTCCACCGGGAGTAATGAACGCGATCTGTCCGGTTGAACCTTCCGAAAACCAGACGTTGCCATCCGGCCCCGGTGTAATATCGAAGGGGAAGCTAAACGTCGGGGTGCGGAATTCCGTAATAACCCCCCGTGGGGTAATCCGCGCCACCTGGCTGCTGTTTTGGAGCGTAAACCAGAAATTACCATCCGCTCCCCTAGTGATCGAGATCGGCTGGCTGCCCGTGGGAATTCGGAACGCCCGGGTGTCAGCCCTGAGAGTCGGCGTGAGCGAACAGGCAATCAGGACAAAGGCGAAAAGAAAGCCGCCCATAGATCGATTTACAAAAGATTTCATGATCAAACGCTAAAATAGACGACCAGGCGGCTCAACGACCAAAAGGTTACGACCTTGTTACCCTTTTCTAAACTTACATTCGACATCTGAGTGTTAGCCGCATTTTAACAAAACGCGTAGCCGCCGTCATCCCGAGCAAAATCGATAGCTCGCCATGATCGAACGCGAACCGGGTGATGATCATGGCCGCCATCACGAACGCCGTGACGATCGGGGTCGTAACAACCCCCTCACTCGCGGCGAAGGCGAACTGGCTGATGACCATGGCCGCCATCACGAGCGCGGCGACGACAGGCGCGGCAAACGTTAACAATCTTCGTTCTTACCAAGAGAAGGCATCTTACAAGACGCGGAGGCGGCTGGAGTCGCTTCCCGTTCCCTTGTACCGGGGTTCCAGCACACCAGTCGGCCTCGCGCTAAATTGAGCGTGATTATCATATGCCACCGGCTGAGAGCGAGAGTCGCAATCAGGTGGCTTAAAGTTCGCTCATGGCATCGTGCCTCCCGAACCTCGGACCTATGATCGTCTCTCATCGGCAGTCGTTACTAAAGAAAAGGTAACAACTGCGTCACCTTTCACCGCTTTCTTTTACCCCGCGATCAGTGAAACAAGAACGAACGCGGATGAACCGCGCCTAAAGAACCAAACAACAGGAGGAAAGAAAATGAATAACAAGACAATGAAGTGGCTTGGAGCAGGAGCCCTGAGCCTCATGATGATCAGCGTGATGGCACCGAATGCCCTCACGCAAACAGAAGCACCGCCGACCCTCACCGCGAGCGTTGTGAGTCAGCAGTGTCAAGGCGGAGATAACGTCAGCGTCACCTTGACCGCTGTCTTGTCGCCGAATCGCACGGGCGTGCTCTACGCCTGGGACTTCAACGGCGATGGTGTCCTGGACACAGCTCCGGATGCCAATCCTACGGTCACCACCGTATATCCCGACGAAATGGTTGAGACCGCGACAGTGGCGGTTATCAGAAACAATCGGACCAGACTAACCGACTCGATCACCTTCCAGACCTTGCGCTGTCAGTAATCTCGCAGCGTTGCTCAAGAAGAGCGCAGGCCTCGTGCCTGCGCTCTTTCTTTTTGGAGGCCTCTTCGCGGGAGGACAGTTCGCTTGAACTCCGCCGGTTCCGCATAATGGTCCATTGACGAGGCCTGGCGTGGTCGAAGCGAAAAACTGCATCTAGCTCTCGCCTACAGGCTCGGCCGGACCACTTTCGTCGCCGGAACTAAGGTCGATCCGGATGACCGCCTCGGTCGGTTCGGCTAAAGGTCCTTCATAACGGAGGAAGCTGGATGGTGGCGGCGTGAGCCAGATATGTGTGTCGGAAACCCTGACGAATAACTTAAAAATCGCCGGGATTTCCGCCTGCACCATGAAGTGTTCTCCACGCAAGCGTCGCCCCGACATAGACATGCGGTCATCTCCACGGTAGCTCAGCTTGACTGTTACGAGGCGCGGCTGCGGCATGAACCCAACCGCTTTCAGTTTGATCGGTTTGCCTTTGTGCAGCCGATCGCGCAGATTCTGCAGGGCAATGGTAAAACCAAACCCGGAAAAGGTTTGTCCGGGCTCAATCTTAAGTCTCTCGGACCGACGTTGCAGACCATTCTTCTCGCGCTTCTCCGCCGTAGCCTGCTTCGAATCGAAGTCTACGGCATATCTGCGCAAGACGGTTTTTCCTTGGAGTTCCTCCCACGACCATTCCTTCTGTTCGATCTCAGGCTGTTGTTGGAGGAGAGCCTTTTCAACAACTTGACGTCCGTTGGTCAGTTCGTAGCGGATCACGATACGCAGAAGATTTCCCTCCACCTCCTGGGTAAACTCCCCGCGCCCCAACGTTTTCCCGCCCAACTCACGCATGGCGGGGTAGCCATGAAGGACCCCACCAGGCTGAGTTAGCTCTAGCGCCCCGGCCGACCCGGCGGTTACCGCAAGGAGCAGGGCGCAGAGACCAATTTTCAAGAAATGAGCACCGGCTCTGGTTATTGCACAATAATCGATTGGACGGTGGTCCCAGATCCGCCACGGTTATCAAAAACGGTGAGCGAGATTGTATAGGTGCCGGGTTGTGAAAAGGTATGAAAAGCGGTCCTGCCGAAATAGGAACCGCCGTCACTAAAATGCCACTCAAAGTTGCCGAGGGCACCGTCAGGGTCATATGATCCGTCGGAAGTAAGTGTAACGCTCAGCGGTGCACGACCCGTAGGTGGATCGACCTGGAATACCGCCACCGGATTCTGATTAGGTGCGGTAACATCCACTGCGACTGTATTTGTGGTTGTAGCGCCAAGGTTATCGGTAACTGTGAGGATCGCAACATACTTGCCGGGGACGGTGTAGGTGTGCTGCGGATTGGCAAGGCTGGAGGTCGTACCGTCGCCGAAATCCCAGAAGTAAGAGGCGATGGCGCCGTCAAGATCTGTGCTTCCGGCAGAACTGAAATTCACCGTAAGCGGGGTGTTGCCACCATCCGGTGTCGCGCTCGCGACCGCCACGGGCCATTGGTTACCGCCGGTCCCGCGGAATTGGTAACCAACGCGGTAAGAGTCATAGCGACCATTCAAGAGAATCGAACCGGTGAGGAGGGTCAAGCCATTCCCAGCGGTGACGTTGGGCCAGCTTTCCGCGACTGGCGTAGCAGCGAAGACAAAACCCATCGGGTCCACCTTCGTTCCGGCAGCGGTGACACGGATGCCGAAGAGATCGCTCCGCGAGTCGAGCTGATTAAGAGTAAAAAGAGCGAAGCGATTGATCTGATCGTTGTAAACGACGACATAATGGGTGCCGTTCCAGACCGCCTTCGGGCTGTACTGATTACCGAGCCACGGAGTAAGATTGACCGCGGGCTGATGGGTGCCGTCGGCGTTGACGATCACCCCGATTAAATCGGTCTCAACGGTGCTCGAGACAGGGGCGGACTGCAGGGCAAGCGCCTTGGTTCCGTCGGATGCAACCGCCACCTCGACAATGCCGTTGCCGGGCGAGCCGGAGGGCCCATAGATAACAAAGGTGGAACTCTTCGTTCCGTCGGCGTTGACAAAAGTGCCGTAAGTCGATCCGACCGGATTGTCATGAGTCGTATTCGAACGAAACACAGCCAGCCAGCGATCTGTTACTGCGGTAACTGAGACCGAGACACAGAAGGAATTTCCGACCGAGATCCCATTCGGGTCGAGCACGGCGCCGGTGTCGCCATTCACTCGTGAGACGACGGGAATGATCAACTCGGGATTGTTGTTGACAAATTGTCGCGCAATGATGAGAAAGATGTTCCCAACCGGCGCGACCTCTGTCGGCCCAAATCCGGGCATAACGACAAAAGGCGTCAGATCAACCAGGGTTCCATTCTGATTCACCCGTTGCGCGACGACCCCGCTGGAATTACTCCAGCTGACGAGGTAGCGCACGCCGTCCCAGGCCACGGCGGGCATACTCGGCGGAGAGCTGGTAGGTCCAGAATCGAGCTGGATCGGGTTTTGAGTTAGTCCACGACCATTCAGATCGATCGGCTGCGCCATGATGCGGGCGCTGCCGGAAACATCGCTGCGGAAGACAATCATCGCTCCGGTGCTTCCGAGCGCGACATCGCTTCGAGTCTGGGCCGGCGCACCCACCCCGATGGCGTTAGTACGACCGGCGACATTATTCGAAGAGATATGAGCCGAGAGAACATCGAATTCGTTGTTCTGCAAAACACTCCACACCACTTGCAAATCACCCGTCCCGGTCGAAGCGGTCGGTCCTGACATCGGGCCTGGAATGAGAAGACCGCCAGGATTGAGGACAACACCGTCGGGAGTAACCGCTGAAACGAAAAGCTTCCCGCCAGAAGCCCAGCTGACTCGAAAGTTAGTCCCGTCCCACGATACAAAAGCGGGTGCAAATGCATCCGGCTTACTGCCGTTATTGGACAGAATCAGGCCGCTGCCGTCGAGACGAACGCCGGCCGTAGAAATTCGTGAGGCAGCGACCTGGGGATTGAAGCCCGCCGTCAGCCATGCGGCAAAGAATTCCGTGCTGTTTGCGGTTAGATCGGTAACCACGCTCCCAGCGACGAGCGTGACCGGGGCGGGATCGAGGACGTTAAAGGCGGCGTCGAAACGCAAAGCCTTGGTATCGGAGAACTCGGCCCAGGTGAAAAGAAAGACTCCGCTGGTGTAAGCTAGTCTCAGATTAGAGCGAAGGAAGTAAGTCGAGGGCACGACCACGGTTGGGCCCTGCAAGACTGAGCCGGCCGCCGTAACTCGCAGGAGATCGAGCGCGCTATTCATGTCGCTTTCCTGGAAGGCAACTACCCAGTCAACCCCATCGCTCGCCGCGGTCCAGGATGAACCGGCGGGGGTCACATTGCGGATCTTGATCGGTGTGGGATCGAGCACGACGCCGGCGGCCGACACGCGGACTGCTTCGAGTGAGTTTTGATAATAGAAGCCGGTTCCATTGATATCGACGCTCTCGAATAACACAAGCCAGTTAGTGCCATTCCAAACTACCTGTGGGTTTTTTTGCATCGCCGCTTCCTGCGCGATCGGAATAGGGACGCGGTCAATCAGCTTACCATTGGCGTCGATGCGCACTCCGTAAATGTCACTCGAACTTTCCCATTCAAAGGAAGGAAACAGCAGGCTGCCGGGAAGGGCACGCTCATCCTGCCAGACCGCCAGAGTGACGTTGCCGCCGCCGGCGATTTCAGGGACGGTTTGATCGGCCATCTCGAGCTGAATGGCTTTGTCGCCCCGGATAAATTGCGGCGGCAGAATTGAGGCTGCTTTGACTAACGGAGCGGAAATTAATAAACCTGCCAGTGCGACGATACTAAGAATCCGGTTTGTTTTCATAATGAGACATTTGACTTTAAGTATTTGGAAAATGAGTTTGTTAGATTTGTTCGTTAGGGTTTTGGAGCGATGGTTTCCAACCACCCCTCGTTCTTCTGATCATTTGTTGGCGTAGCAAAGCCAGAGGAGGGCGGCATCTGCCACGCCATCGGCAAACGCTCACGTTCCGGAGCCACATCTTTCGGCAGAGTCACCGGACCGCTGCGCTTCCAGATACTCCCAGGCACATCATCAATGTCCTGGTCCTGCCCCCCAGCCCAGCCGTTCTCGGCGTCGAGAAAATTGATGGCAAACCAGTCGGTATTCGAAGGGCGTTCAATCGTCCAGGTAACTCCGCCATCGGTTGTTCTTCCCAGATCTTGCAAGCCACCGATCCAGGCGGTCGTCGGGGTCAGGGCATAGACCGAGACAGAAGCGAAGATACCGGTGTTTTGTTTCACCCAGGTGAGGCCGCCATCGGCCGTGTGTAACTCCTCACCCCCGACGGTCCAGCCGTTGTTCAGATCCGCGAAGGAGACATCAATCAGATTAAAGAAGTGGGAAGCATCCCGCTGAAGGGTCCAGCTGGCCCCGCCGTCGGTCGACTTCAAGATCTTGCCGCCGCTCCCGACAGTCCAGCCCGTGAGTGTGCCAGGAACGAAACGGACGGCGCCAAACCAAGTTCCTCCGCCCGGATGCGGCACGGCGGTCCACGTGAGGCCGCCATTTGTGCTACGATAGATCTGGTCGGCGACGCCGCTCACTGCGACCAGGGTCTGGCTGTCGACAATTGCGAGACCGCTCAGTGGCCCGGTGTTGGTAACATTGAGTGAGATCCAGGTTTTGCCGCCGTCGAGACTGTGCCAGACCCAGCTCGAGGTCGTAAATTCACCGTTAATCACCGCCCAGCCCTCGCTATTATTTAGGAATGCGATGTCTCCGGTGTTGGAACAGACGTCACAGCTAAGCGAAAGCTGAATGATCGAGCGTTCCCACTTTTTCCCGCCATTCACCGTGTAGAGCACCTCGCTATTGTTATTGGCCGCCCAAAGGTGATCTGCATCCGTGCGGGCAAAGCGAAAAGGCCGTGTGCCCGAGCCGCTTCCGCGGCTAATCCATTGGCTGCCACTGTTGGTAGTCGTGTAGATAGAGTTACCTCCGCCAACGGCGATCGCTGTGCTCGCGCTGGTCGCATCCAGGCCATTGAAAGGGTAACGGTTGTTAGGCTCGGCGAAGACACCTCCAAGCTGAAGATTCCAGGTTTGACCACCATTCGTCGTGTGCAGCAGAGTGCGCAGCGCTCCCGCGGCATATCCATTCTGAGAGTCGACAAATCGAATCTCGATCGCATCAGAACCGGCCGGAACTGGCTGCGTGACCCAGCTCGCGCCGCCATCAGTCGTATGTCGGATGGTGCTGTTGCTGCAAATCCAGCCGTCTGTCTCATTGACGAAACTCACTCCGGTGTAGAAGAGTGCGGTATCGTGGCGTTGTTGGATCCAGCTAGCCCCTCCGTCACTGGTCTTAAAGACACTTCCCTCCGCACCTACGACCCAGCCGGTCGAGGGACTGACAAAATCGATGCCAACAAGGTTACCGCTCAGCGGTAGAGACTGGCGCGTCCATGTCTTGCCGCCGTCGGTAGTCTTCTCCACTTCCCCGAAGCCACACGCATAACCCGTGTTCAAGTCCACCAAATCGACATCGTAAGCTGTGCCAAAGCTGCCCGGCGTGCCGCTGAGCCAGGTCGCGCCGCCATCCGTGGTGTATCGGTATTCGTTACCGACGGCGACTCCGTGCAAGGCATCGGCGAAAGAAATCCCGTTGAGTTGTCGAAACAGACCGCCCTGTTGCCGCCATTTTCTCCCACCATCCGTCGTGTGGAAAATCGTGGCGTGATCGCCCGTAACCGGGTGCGAAACGGCCCAGCCCTCTGTGACTGAAATCATATCGACATCGGCAAAGTCCCAAGGTGTGGGAAGAGGTTCCTGCTTTCTCCAACCGGTTCGGGCGCCCGGCGAATCGCTTGACATGGCCTCGGACAAAGCTGTGGCGGAAGTGACCGCGCTAAGTGCGATGAGAAAGAGGAAAGGGGTGAGAAACAATCGCCGCGGTTTGGAATCGTAGAATTTGTAAAACTTCATGAGTGACTACTGGGTGAATGGTGACTGATAATTGATCGCAACCGGAGATGGCAAAGGATGCAAAAGTTACAGCGTTGTTACTTTTTAAGTTAACCCTTTGCTCGCAGCGACTTGGCGGCCCGATTTTTTTCGAGATAGAAAGTCGCGCCGCCCGAAGAATCGGTTTTCTGGGCCGGAGCGGCCCGCTGCCAGATCCTTTGTTCGTTAAGCTGGACCCGGCAAAGTGACGGTAAGTTCCGTCCACTCGCGATCTGCCCGCTGGAGGATAACTTCGCCACCGTGGGCGCGAGCCAGCTCACGCGCGGTGCTGAGGCCCAGACCGCTGCCGGCGACCCGCTCGTCGGCCCGCGCACGATAGAAGCGCTCAAAGAGGTGGGGAACACGGTCGGCCGGAATCCCTGCACCAGTATTGCCGACCATCATTTGGACTGAGCCATTTAGGGCGCCTGCCCCTACTCGGATTCGTCCGCCACGCTGGTTGTACTTAATTGCGTTTTCAATCAGGTTTTGGACGATAATGCCGATGAAGGCCCGGTCGGCCCGAAGCAGGAGGTGAGGGGGCACGTCTGCTTCCACCGTGAGCGCAAGGGGTTCCGCGAGAGCGCGAGCATCGTCGACCGCGCCTTCGAGCATCTGGCTGAAGTCGAATTCCTCCGGGTGCAAATCGAGTCGTCCGGCATCGGCCCGGGCGAGCAAGAGGAGGGTGTCGGCAATCGAATTGAGCCGGTGGATACGATGGAGAAGACCTTCCGCGGTGGCCTGGGTGCGCGGGGTGCATTCGGTGTCGGCCAGAATCTCCTCAATCCCGGCACGGAGGACGGCAATCGGCGTCTTGAGATGATGGGAAGCATCCGCGGAAAAACGGACCGATTGCTCGAAGCTGCGTTGCAAGCGGTCGAACGCCGCATTGAGCACCTCGATCAGACCGGCGATCTCGTCTCCGGTTGGCGGGACCGGCAAGCGCTGGTCGAGCCGTCGGGCGGTGATCTGCGCCGCGGCCTGACGTATTTCTTTCACTGGCGCCACCGCCTTACTCGCCACCCAACTGCTGCCGACCGCGATCAGAAGCAACACGGTGGGGATGGCGAAGAGCATGCCCCGGAAAATATCGTACCCGATTTGATTGATCTCCTTCAGGTCCGCCCCGACGCGCAGAGTCAGCCCATTCTGGCTAAACTCTCCCATCCGGATGCTGCGCCCGCCGATGCGCCGAGTGTGAAAGTCGCTGATTCCATCGGTGGAGAGCGGCTCACGCAGCCCGGGCGAAAGGTAAAGCGTATGGCCTTTTGCGTCGCTCACTTCAATGACCCGATTGCGCAAGGCGAGCGGGACAAAGATTTCACTGAAGGGCCGCCCGGCGGTGGCGGGATCGCGCTGAAAATGCTCGACGTCTCGAAACAACTCCTGCGCGTCCGTTGTTAGGCGCTGGTCAAAGGCCGAAATTTCCTCGTGCCGCATTACCGTCCAAGTGGTGGCTGCGCCACCAAGAGTCGCGCTGACCGCGAGGACCGCGGCGTAGAGCGCGATCTTCCAACGCAAGGGCCATTTTTTCATGGCGCCTCCCGAATCGTGTAGCCGAGATGGCGTACGGTCTGAATGAGAGGTGGATGATCGAGCTTGCGACGCAAACGGCTGATGAACACTTCGACGAGCTTCATATCGTACTCATGTTCGCGTTCCCAGACTTTTTCGCATAGCTCCGTCCGGCTAAAGACTCGGCCCGGTTCGCGCATCAAAACGCGAAGCAAGGTCAGCTCGCGCGCCGAGAGCTCGATCCGCCGATTGCCGCGGTACAGTTCATTGGTCGTGAGGTCGAGGGTAAGATCGGAAACCTGAAGCTGGAGCTGGGGCGTTTCCGGATAACGGCGCGAGAGGGCGCTGACTCGCGCGACCAACTCCTGCATGGCGAAGGGTTTCGCGAGATAATCATCGGCGCCGAGCGCGAGACCCTGGACGCGGTCGTTCAGTTCACCCCGGGCGGTGAGGACGAGAATGCGGCTATCGACGCGCCCCTTGCGCAGGCGGCGGAGAATCTCAAAGCCATCCAATCCCGGAAGCATGATGTCGAGGACTATCAGATCGAAGCGAGTTTCCGTGGCCGAACCAAGAGCGGTCTCGCCGTCATGAACTACGACGGTTTCGTGCCCGGCGCTGTTCAACGCCCGGGAAATATGGCGAGCAAGTCTCACCTCATCTTCCACTACCAGAATGTGCATTTTTTAAAAATCCGCTCCCCCTGCCGGGTTTCAGCCGAGTTAAAGCTTTCGCGCACAAAGGTTGAGCTGCGATCCGCTAAAAGTTACACGGCTGTTACTTTTCGCTCCGTGCTGAAGGGCAAACGGCTGGTCTACAATGGCCGGCCATGGGCCCGACCGGAAACGAAAAATCATTATCGGGCCGATTTCCCCGCGAGCAGCGATTTGGTAGAGTCTCAAGTTTGATGAAGCGCCGCGGGACCATTGCCATTCTTGCCCTGTTTGGGCAGTGGCCGCTGCCGATCCATGGGCAGGCGACGGTTGAAGGCCAGGTCGCCCTCCCGAAGACCCATCCAGCGCTAGTCGCAAATGAGCGTTATGAGATCGTGAGCGAGGCCGGCATTCTGAAGACCGACCCGCCGCGCGCGGTCGTCTATTTGGAAGGCCATTTTCCTGCGCCAAAAAATTTATCGACCAGGCAGATCACGCAGAAGGATCTCACTTTCCGCCCGAACCTTCTCCCGATTCAACGCGGCACGCGGGTCGAGTTCCCCAACGAGGACGAGACTTATCACAATATTTTTTCCTACTCGCCCGCGAAGCGTTTCGATTTGGGGCGCTATCCACCCGAGGAATCACCCACCCCTTCGGTAGTGTTCGATCACGTAGGCCTGGTCACGCTCCGGTGCGATATCCACGAGCATATGCGCGCCCTTGTTCTGGTCCTCGACACGCCCTACTTCACGATCAGCGATTGGCAAGGAAATTACCGCCTGCCGAACCTGCCCGCCGGGCGTTTCGTCCTCAAAGCCTGGGTAAGCAGCAAGGTGACCCTGGGGCACCCGGTAGAACTGACCAGCGGTGAGGTGCGCCACGTTAATCTGCCGTGACTTCTGTCGCTGAGCGGAGCCTCGCTGGGATTCGCCGGTTTCGCACCCGGCTTTTCCTCGCCATGATGGTGGTGATCGTCGTTCTCATGTCAGCCGGGATTTATTTTGTCCAACGCCGCGCGGAGGCGGATGCGCGAGTTGATTTTCAGGGCGATTTCGCGCTAGAACTGGCAGCCTTCGCCCGGCTCCAGGATTTGCGCAACAGTGCGGTGGAAGATCGCTCCCGCACCTTGGCGCGCAACCCGCGGATCCACGCCGCGCTCGAAGACAACGCCCTCGATTTGCTGTATCCCAGCGCGCGCGACGAGCTGCGCGATGTGATGGCAGAGTCAAACCCGGGCGGGGCCGCGACCGCGGGGTTACACGCCATTTTTTATCGCTTTCTCGACAAACACGGGGCCGTTCTTCCGCCGACAAGCCCGGATGCCGGTGCGCTCCGACCGGAGGAAGAGGCTCAGCTCGCGCAGAAAGGGGTGCCCCAGACGATGCAGACCGGTTACCTGACCCGTCACGGTCCCGATGGCGATCTGATCGTCGATGAAATGATTGCCGTTCCAATCCATTCGACCGAAACCAACGAAGTGATCGCCGCGCTCGTCCTCGGCCTAAAACCGGTTGAGACGATAGGGCACGGCGGAACGAGCGGAATGAAAAGCGGCATTTTGGTGAACGGCCACCTCACGCTACCCAGTTTCGATCGCGCCGCCGAGAAACAGATCGCGCATGAAGTCATGACCGATCTCGCGCGCTCGCCAAAACATCAACCGACACTGCGGGTGAAGATCGCCGGGGCACCGCATTTCCTCTTCTACAAACGCCTCAACCCGGAGTCGAATTACGCGCCGGCTTATGAGGTTTGCGTTTACCCGCTCTCGAAACTGGCCGCCCGGCAGCGTCATCTTCGCATCCAAATTCTCGGCGCCGGCGGGGTGCTTTTGCTCGGTGGTTTTCTCGTCAGTCACGCCCTGGCATGGCGGCTGGCGCGACCGGTCGAGGAGCTGGCGGTCGTCTCGGAAGAAAATCTAGCCCAGCGGCAGCGGGCTGAAGCAGAGTTACAAACCACGACCGAAGAGTTACAGCGGACCGCACGTTTTTCGGCCGATGCCTCTCATCAGTTGAAAAGTCCGATCACCGTTCTTCGGGCCGGGCTCGATTCGCTTCTCGCCCGCGACGGTTTTCCGAGGGAAGTCTACGAGGAAATCTCGGAACTGATTCATCAAACCTTTCGCCTGACGAGTGTGGTCGAGGATCTGCTGCTTCTTTCCCGGATGGACGCGGGCAAGCTGCGTCTTAGCTTGAAAAGCGTCGACCTGACCCATCTGGTCGAGGAATGGATCGACGATTTGCGCGCTCTCCCCGAAGGGGCCAACCTGCGCGTGGAAACCGATCTTCCGGCGAGCCTCGAGATCGCAGGCGAGGCCAAGTTTACCGCATTGATTGTGCAGAACCTTCTCGATAACGCTCGCAAGTACAACCATCCGGGTGGGATCATTCGGGTAAAAGCGCGAGCCGACAAAGGCCAGGTCGAGCTGCGCGTCGCTAACACCGGACGCGGCATTCCACCCGAAGCGCAACCATATATTTTCGAGCGCTTCCATCGCGGAACCGTCCACCTGGATGTTCCCGGTCACGGTCTTGGTCTCAACCTGGCCCGGGAATTGGCCCGGCTCCATGGTGGTGAACTGCGGCTTCTTCGATCGGACCAGCAGTGGACGGAATTCAGCGTCCTCTTTCTCAAGGCGCCGCCCATGCCGCACAGTGCGATGGCAAAGTCATGAACGGTTTTGCCCTGGGGCCCGGGAAGAGCGCCCCAAGCTGCCACGAAGCACGACGCAAACGCGGTCTCATGAAGTGTTTCGCCTCTCTTTGCTCCCTTTTTCTGATCGCCAGAGCCGCCTGGGGCGCGGACGATTTGCTCGACGAGCTGGATGAAGCCCTAACGAGAAGCTTCTTTCACGATCAGCTCCGGGTTCGCTTCAGCGGGATGCTCGACCTTGAGTATTACAATTTCCCCCAGCCCCCGCCCGGTTTGATCCGGGCTGATGGACAACATGACCTGTTCGTTCCGCGCTTGAGCATGTTTGTCGACGCCAAGGCGGGACGCGCGATTTATTTCTTTGCTCAGACCCGTTTCGACAATGGATTCGACCCGAGCGACCTCGGGTGGCAATGGCGGCTCGATGAGTACGCGGTGCGCATCACGCCCTGGGAGGACGGCCGCTTCAACCTCCAGTTGGGGAAATTCTCGACCGTGGTTGGCGGCTGGGTCGAGCGGCATCTCTCCTGGGATAACCCGCTGATCAACGCGCCCCTCCCGTACGAGAATCCTTCGCTGGTTTCAGATCTGGAAATTCCCCTCACCGCCCAAAGTTTTCGCGCAGTTCCCGGCTTCGATAAGTACGAATTCCTCCCCATTATTTGGGGCCCGGTTTACGCCATCGGCGCTTCAGTCGCCGGGCGGGTCGGCATGTTTGAATATGCGGTTGAATTGAAAAACGCCGGGGTCTCGTCGCGTCCCGAATCGTGGTATGACTACAACTTTGAGGACCCTGCGGTTGGCGGGCGACTCAGTTACCTACCGAATGAGGCCTGGCGTTTTGGGGTTTCTTTCGCGGAAAACAGTTACCTGGTAGCAGCAGCTCGACCGCTCCCGAGCGGCAGCGATCATTCCGATTATCGGCAGTACCTCTTTGGGCAGGAAATAAGTTATGCCCGCGGCCATTTCCAGATTTGGGCGGAAGTCTTTGAATCGCGCTTTGAAATTCCACGGCTGGGCAACGCCGACGTCTTTGCCTATTACATCGAAGCGAAATATAAGATCACTCCCCAGCTCTTCGCCGCTCTGCGCTGGAACCAGGAATTCTTCGACTCGGGCACGGACTCGATGGGGGTTTCGATCGCAAAGGCCCACGACGTTTCGCGAGTGGAGGCGGCGCTTGCGTATCGCTTCACCGCCCACACCCAGCTCAAGCTCCAATACAGCGTTGCCCGCGGAAACTTTGTTTCAAACGGAACCACCGGCACGTTCGCGGCGCAGTTTACAGTTCGCTTCTGAAGTTCTTCGCGCCGAGCAAGCTGGTAACAATCACGTTACTTTTTGCGACTGGCCGTCACGTTCCTTGCCCGGCAAGATAAGCGCGATGAAGACTAGCCTCACAAGCCAGCTTTTCCTCGGCACGATCCTTGCCCTTGCCGGTATTGCCCCAAGCTTTGCCAAGACCCACAACGTCCAGGTCGGGGCGGGCGGGGACAACTTCCTGCCCTCTTCGCTCACTGTTGAAACCGGCGACAAAGTGGAATGGGAATGGGTCAGCAGCTATCACAGCAGCACCTCGGGAACGCCGGGTCACCCCTCCGGGTATTGGAATTCGGGAGTGCTCAATGCCGGTTCAAAATTCAGTTATGAATTCAACTCTCCGGGCACTTATCCTTATTACTGCAGCGTCCACGGCGGGTGCTGTAACATGACGGGTATGATCACGGTTGTGGCGGGCTCACCCAGCCCTACGCCATCGCCTTCTCCTTCGGCCAGCCCCTCTCCTTCGCCCTCTCCCTCTCCAAGCCCAAGCCCAACTCCCTCGCCCTCGCCGAGCCCAAGTCCAAGCGCGACTCCAAGTCCAAGCCCCTCTCCTTCGCCCACTCCTCCTCCCGTGCCGCCTATTCTTCAAGGTCCGGTGCGGATCGCGCTCACCGAGGTGGTCTCGGGCTTGACCGCGCCTAACGACCTCGTCTCGACGGGCGACGGTCGCCTCTTCGTCGTCGAGCAGACTGGTAGGATCCGCCTGATCAAGAATGGCGCGCTCCTCGCCACAGCTTTCCTCGACGTTTCCGCACGGCTCACCCCACTCTCCGCCAGTTACGATGAGCGCGGTCTTCTCGGGCTGGCTTTTCACCCCGGATACAACGATCTGTCGAGCCCGGGCTTTGGGAAGTTCTACACTTACACGAGCGAGCCGGTGTCAGGCACGGCTGACTTTACCGTGCCGCTGGTCGGGCTGTTCGATCATCAAAGCGTCATTGCCGAGTGGCAGGTCTCGCCGACCAATCCCGATCTCGCGAACCCGGCGAGCCGGCGGGAAGTGCTCCGGATCGACGAGCCGCAAAGCAATCATAACGGCGGCAAGCTCGCTTTCCGCCCCGGCGAATCCTATCTGTATGTATCGTTAGGCGATGGCGGGGGGGCCAATGACGTCGGCGACGGACACAACGCCATCACGGGTAACGGTCAGGATCTCACGACCGTTCTGGGAAAAATTTTGCGAATCGATCCGCTGGATCCCAGCCTCACCACCGGCAGCGAAGACCCGCTCAGCGCCAACGGCAAGTATCGTGTCCCGGCCTCTAATCCCTTCGCGGGCAGCGACTCCGCAGTGGACGAAATTTATGCCTACGGTCTGCGCAATCCGTTTCGTTTCTCGTTCGATGCCGCGAGCGGTCGACTCATCGTCGGCGACGTCGGGCAAAACAACATCGAAGAAGTCGATTTCGTCGAGCCGGGGAAAAACTATGGCTGGAATCGCAAGGAAGGCACTTTCCTCTTCAATCCAGATGACGGCTCGATCATCCCCGATCCCTCTCCCGATCCAAGCCTGGTCGAGCCGGCATTCCAGTATTCACACGAGGACGGCTCGGCGGTGATCGGTGGGTTCGTCGCGCAATCGGCCAGCATTCCTGCTCTCACCGGAGCGTATGTCTTTGGAGACTTTTCCGACGGGAGCGAGGGACGGCTTTTTTATGCCCCCAACGCCACCGGCGCGACCATTCAGGAATTACGGATCGATGAGCCGGCAGAAGGGTTTGATCTCTTTCTCAAAGGCTTCGGCCGCGATGACAATGGTGAGGTCTATGCGCTCGGCGACGCCAACCTCGGACCGACGGGAAATGGCGGAGTCGTGTACAAGCTTGCGCCGATCAATCCCACTCCGGCCATTCTCAATCTCTCGACCCGGCTAAAAGTGGAGACCGGAGAGAATGTTCTCATTGGCGGGTTTATTGTTACCGGGAGCGATTTGGAACAGATCGTCCTGCGCGGGATCGGCCCATCGCTCGCGAACAACGGAGTCCCGGCAGCGGACACGCTTCCCGATCCAACCCTCGAACTGCATGATAGCGCCGGGACGCTCATCGCCTCCAACGACAACTGGCTGCAGGATCCGAACGCAAACATAATCAGCGACCTCGGCCTCGCGCCTAACGACGCCGCCGAGTCCGCCCTTTTCGCGGAACTGGCGCCAGGGAGTTACACCGCCGTGCTCAAGGATGCCGCTGGCAGCACCGGCATCGGCCTGGTGGAACTTTACGCCACCAACGACTCCGCTCCGGCCAATCCGGTCAATATCGCGACCCGTGGCTTTGTTCAGACTAACGATGCGGTCATGATTGGCGGCTTCATCATCGGCGGAACCGATCTCCGCCACCTCGCGATCCGCGCCATCGGCCCATCGCTCGCTTCCTCCGGGATCAGTAATCCTTTGCTCGATCCCGTGCTCGAGTTACACGACCAAAACGGCGTCCTGATGGAGACAAACGACAACTGGAAAGAGCATCAGGACGAAGTCGAAGCAACCGGCCTCGCCCCGAGCGACGACCGCGAATCAGTGATTGTTACCATTCTATCGCCGGGTTCCTACACCGCGATCGTTCGCGGCGCCGGCGGGACCACCGGCGTAGCCCTGGTCGAGGCTTACGACCTTCCGTGAGCCGCTCGGCTCCTTCCGCCATCAATCCCGCTGCCTGACTTCAATTCCTGCTCCTGCTCGTAATTGTGTTCGTGCTCGTGATCGCCGGGCTTGTTCGCGCACGAGCAGGAGCAGGAGGATCTTTTTTTCGCGGCAGAATAAATGTGTTCCGGGCCTGCAGCGATTGCAGGACCGACGTGTCGTAAAATTCCTCCAACAAGTCTTTGCGGAAAAGGTCGGCGTTTTGTGCGGCAAATTCGGACCAGCCGTTGTCACGCGAACGTAAACGCCGTTCAGCAATCAACGCCAGAAACGCCGTGGTGATTGTTTCGTGATAAGCCTCCGGGTGCCCGGCGCGCGCCGCCAGGCGGCGCAGCCCCCGTGCCAGATGGAGCAGCGCCTCCGGGAAACGATGGCGCTCGAGCAATTCGAAACCGACGCGGACATGAGCTCGATGCGGGAATTGCGCCGGATCGATCCGCCCGGTTTCGAATTGGGCCAGGAGATCAGAGTCTTCGGTCATCCGCCCGCTCCCTTTCCACCAGTCGATGACTGTCGCGCGCCGTCAGGTCGAGCCCGTAGATGGCGCGAAGTTTTTTCACGTGGCCGAGCGTTTTCTGGCTGAAAGGCGTTTTGCCTTCCAGGGCATGAAGCGTGACGCCCTCAAGCAAATCGCCTAACGAGAGATCAAGGTATTCGGCCAGTGCCTTCAGGGTTTTGACCAGGCGCTTCTCCATCCGCACCCCGATCTGAACGCGCTCGACCGATTTTGCCCCTGTTTGTTTCATTGGGACAATGTTACCAATGTCCTAAGCAAACACAAGCGTTTCTCCTGGGCGAGGACTTTCGCGCGGATCCTGTCCCAGGCCAGGAAGTCCCGCACCTAATCCATTTCCACCGCGGCTCGAGATCGTCGGGCTGCTCAAGACCAGCCGGTTTTCGCAGAACGCTTGAGGGCAGATCAAGGTAACAAGGTTGTTACGCACTCCTGTTGGAAGGAAACAACTCGGGGCGCCGAGCGATCCGATATCCGAGGTAAATCAACCAACGGTTACCATGGAAAATACTCGCAACATACTGTCAGCTCTTTACTCCCCCGCCCGGGTGCGCCGCCCAGCGCCTCGTTCATTCGTTCGTTTCTACTTCGTCGCCAGTATCACGGTCTGCTTGCTCCTGCTCCCCGCCGCCGGACAAGCCGGAGCGCAGTTGATCAGCAAAGGCAACATCCAGATCGAACTGCAAACCGTAGCCGATAACCTCACCGCCCCGATCGATTTGCAGGATGCAGGCGACGGGAGCGGTCGGCTCTTCATTGTCGAGCAAACGGGTAAGATCAAAATTCTGAGCAACGGCGCCATCCTGCCCAGTCCCTTTCTCGATGTAACCGACCGGCTCGTTCCGCTGGTCCCAGAGTACGACGAACGTGGTTTGCTCGGCCTCGCCTTTCATCCCGACTTCAGCGATCCTTCGACGCCCGGGTTCCACAAACTCTACACCTACACAAGCGAGCCCCTCACGCAGAAGGCCGATTTCAGTGTGCGCGACACCGAGCCTTTCGACTCTCAGAGCGTGATCGCGGAATGGACTGTATCGCAGAGTGATCCCAACGCCGTCGATCCTGCCAGCCGGCGTGAGATTGTCCGGATCAACAAGCCGCAATTCAACCACAATGGCGGCCACATCGCATTCCTCGCGACCGATCACTACCTCTACATTTCCCTCGGTGATGGCGGTAACGCGAACGACGTCGGGCCCGGCCATACCCCTGTAATCGGTAACGCCCAGGACACGACGGTTATCCTTGGCAAAATCATTCGGATTGATCCCCTCGACCCGAAACTGACCGCAGGCAGCAGCGATCGGGTGAGCAAGAACAAGAACTACCGCATCCCGGTGACCAATCCGTTCTTTTTTCGGTTGCCGCCGATCGTGCGCGAGATCTTCGTTTATGGGCTGCGCAATCCCTATCGATTCAGCTTCGATGCTCTCAGCGGCCAGTTGGTCATCGCCGATGTCGGGCAGGACAACATCGAAGAGATCGACATCGGCGCGGCAGGCAGTAACTACGGGTGGAACCAAAAGGAAGGATCTTTTCTTTTCAATTCCAAGACCGGCGAGGTCAAACCGGATAACCATCCTGATCCTACCCTGGTCGACCCGGTGGCGGAATACACCCACGAGGATGGCGAGGCTGTGATCGGCGGATTTGTTTATCACGGCACCCTGGCCGCTCCGGTTCTCTCCGGGCAGTATGTCTTCGGCGATCTCGCCCCGGAAGACAGCACCAGCGGGAGATTGTTCTTCACGGATTTATCCGATGGCGAAATTTTCGAGTTTCACATCGGCGCCGACGATGAACCACTCGGGGCATATCTGAAAGGCTTCGGCCAGGATACGGACAACGAAATTTATGTCCTGACCGATACCAGTCTGGGTCCATCTGGGACGGGCGGCGAAGTGCGCAAGATTATCAGCGCAACCAACCTGCAATAGGGCAGGCCAAAGCGCGTGCTGGATAACTTGTATGGCTCCCAGGCCGGGGCCAGCATGGGAGAGAGCCCCGGCCTTCTCCCCTCTCCTGGTCGTGTCAGCGTTGCCCGCGACTCTTGCGCGCCCAAACGATGAAGAGCACGCCAATCCCAAAAAGCACGAGACTGGCGAGAGCGAGGCCGCCGGTGTGCGGAAAATGCAGATAGCCCTGGTGGTGCCGGACGCCGTCCGCCCAGCTCAGGCTAAAGCAAAGGAGCGCACCGAAGAAAAACATGATGCTGAAAGCGAGTAGCGAGTCGGCTCGGCTCTGGCGTGGCGCAGGATCACTCGGATTCACCTTGCCTGACTGGTAAGCTTCCCAGGCCGCCGGGGTCAAATAATTTTGCCAACGAGGCTGGCGCGCGGGAGGATGGCCGGAGCAAGAAATCTTCAAAAGAGATAGACATTCGCTCGCCGCCCAAGCCTCGTTTCTCAGCCTCGATGAATTACAACGCCTTCACCATGCCGGTAAAGGCTCTCCGGTCGACCGTTCCTCATTGTCTGCGATCCAAAACCTCGAGCGCTGCGGCGGGCGAGTGAACAAAAACGATGCGGTTTCGCTGATCCTGACGTTTGTCATTTCCTTGGAGGAGAGCCAACACGGAGTTTTCAAATTCCGCCGAGTATTCGCGGACCATCTCGTCTCGCGAAACGTGTTCGTAGGCGGCGTTCTTCTTCTTGTAATCAATGACATGACGAAAAGCTGTAACAGTGGACGCAAAATCGATGTAAACCGCCAGGTGATGGTCCCGATAATACCGCCCGGTCGGGACGACGAGAGCCGTTTCGGCTCCTCTGGGCAAAACTGTTTTCACTTTTTTGAGCGTGGCCGTGTAACCCGACTTTGCGACGTATTCCCTGTAGGCAGCGACGCGCCTATTGTGATCCAGTTCTTTGTAGGAGGCAGGCATGGCGATAATAATGAGTGGCTTGTCCGATTCGTTTTCCAACGACGTGATCAGAGGCGACAAAAAGTTCTCAACATATCCTACGACGAGAGAATAGGGAAAGACCTTGCGCTCGAAGGTTGTAAGCTCGCGCTCCTTCCACAAGGCCCAGGAGAGAGAAAGCGAAATCGCCGTAAGTATGGCGAGACCGACGATGGCGGCGCGCAAGAGCACCCTGCGCCGGGCAACCAAGTATCGGTTGTAAAGCACGGTCCAATCGATCCCCAACATGAAGGAGACGACCTGCATGAAGGCACGCTGGCGGACGGTTGACCGAGTCTCGCCTTCACGTGGTGTGAATATCGGATGGTTGCGGAGGGATAAACGATCCCAGCGTTGGAGAATTTGTGGAGGAAAATCTCTTGCGGTCGGTGACGATAGATCAATCTCAGGGTCAATGATGGCAAGGATGACCCTGTCGAGACGTGATTCATCCTGCCCTATAAAACAGGCGATTTCCTTATCCACATATTCGGATGCGGCCGAGGCCCGAGAGCACAAGACGAGCAGAAAGCGGGCATGATTGATCTTAGCGCAGATGTCATCCCAGAACGGTCCCGACGAAGTAGGCAGGTCACTCGTGTCAAGAAATACCGGGCGCAAACGGGTCGCATCCACTGGCCGCTTCGCCGGTTCCACGAGTGCCGCCGGATATTTATACGACTCCAACTGCTGCTGAAGCCATCGAGCCAGAGCAGTGTCGCGTCTGGAATAACTGATGAAGCAAAATGGAGCTTCGGCCGGCATTGGTCTTCCTATGAGT